>SCPN01000144.1_pt1:1172500-1510824 | contig 1510824 bp, 1736 predicted proteins | sample 6106831 | NCBI WGS metagenome assembly SCPN01 (sample SAMN10720447, study PRJNA508395) | human gut metagenome | isolation source: Participant 1, 0 month | reverse complement strand
CATCTCAATCTCCGGTATTGGTATCCTAGCAACTATTATTTCTTCTCTAGTGGTATACTTCATCGCTTCTGAAAATAATTTATTTGCTACCGAAGCAGGCGTTCAATTCGCTACAGCTATGGCTATCTTCATGACATCCGTAGTTATCCTATTGCATCTATCTCTAACGATAACTTGCAAGACTTGAAAACTGGTCAACTCGTTGGTGCTACACCTTGGCGTCAACAAATTGCATTGTTACTTGGTTCCGTAGCCGGTGCTATTGCGATTGCTCCAGTTCTTAACTTGTTATACCAAGCATATGGTTTTACAGGTGCGTTGCCTCGTGCTGAAATGGATCCAAATGCTGCATTATCTGCTCCACAAGCAACATTGATGACTACAATTGCTCAAGGTATTTTCAATGCTAGTATGGATTGGAATTACATCTTGATCGGCGTTGGTGTTGGCGTAGTAGCAATCATTGTTAACTTGATTCTTAAGAGCACAACTGCTTCCTTAACATTGCCTCCATTGGCTGTTGGTATGGGTATCTACTTGCCTCCAACATTGGAAGTACCTCTTATTATCGGTTCTTTCTTGAGCTATTTCGTAGGTCGTTACCTCATCGCTCGCGCTAAAATGCGTGCTGGTGAATTGGCTGAATACGATGTAGAACAATCTAATCGTCGTGGCGTTCTCTTTGCGTCTGGTTTGATTGTTGGTGAAAGCTTGATTGGTGTAATCATAGCTGTTATTATTGTATTGTCAGTTACAACTGGTGGTGGTGAATCTCCACTTGAATTAGTTGGTCCTGAATTTGAAAGTACAGCTGGTTGGTTAGGTCTACTTGCTTTCATCTTCGCTGCACTCTATCTAGTTCGTCGTGTTGTAACTCACAAATTTGATAAAGCAGAAGCTCTCGCTATGAAAGCAGAGCAAGAACAAGCAAAGTAAGAGGTTAACCATGAAATTAAAACAGACTGTTCTCATCATGATGGCTGCCGCATTGCCACTCACATCTATGGCAGCCGCTAGTGAAACGATTCCTGTAACAAAGGATACTGGTGCTGTAGTAGCACAAAATAATCGTCACGATGTGACATATCGTCTCTCTAGCACGGCTACGCCAGAGCAAAACAAAAAATTACGTTCCGTAGCGAATAAAACTGATCGTGGTACTATCGAAGTGGTAGCGCCAAATGCAGATCGTTATATGGATCGTAAAGAGGTAGGCGTATCTCCTGTAGATGCGACTACAGATCATTTGAATCTCGTATTCCCAGAGGTTAAATCTGTTAGCCCTATCGTTGAAAAAGCCATTAATACAACGATTAAGAAATACGTGTCCAAGGTTCAAAATGACACTCAAAAATTGAACGAAAAAGAATCCAATAAAACGAATGTCATCATGTATTATGATGTAAAAACGGATAAAAATGGTATCTTTAGCGTTTTGATTCACACCTATACAATGCGTGATGGCGATGCAAATGGTGTAAATTATGTAAAAGGCTTTACATTCAATACTACAACGGGTCGTCAATTATCCTTGTATGATCTTGGTGGTTTGAATAAGAAGGAACTCGTTAATGCTATCAATAATAATCAACAAGTGAAGGATGCCGTTGGTGCGAATGCTACATTCGACAAAATGCCATCTGAATTCTACACAACTGAAGATTACTCGGTAGTGATGATTCTTCAACAAGATGTGGATACAATCCATAGTGCTGGTGCCGTGTATGTACCAGTTGGCAATTTGCGCGACCGTCAAAATGATGTGACCAAATAACAAAACTAACTATATGTGTCTGTATTGTTAAACAATGCAAGGTGCGTAGCACCAAAAAGGGTACACAGACTGTTTTATGTGGTATAGAACTTAATACTTACTAAAAAGCCCCTCCGCGATGTGCGGAGGGGCTTTTGTGCGTATTATCCTGTATGAAGAATAGGGGGATAGGACAAAAAAGACAGCCCCGAAGGACTGCCTAATTGATTATTTTGTTGGTTTTAATGGTAATGGGAATTGGATTGTCGTAGTCGGAATTTCCTCAGGCGGTGTTTGAACAATTACCTTCTTACCAAATTTCTTTTTAAATGCCTTTACTGTTCCAGGTTGTACAGAATCAGCCGTAATAACTAATACAGATGCATCATCTGTTGGTAAAATACTAATGATTTTACCTTGAGGTTCTTTATTTTGATAAAGTGCCAATGCATCGGATTGGAGGTCTTCTAATTGGGCTTGTGTCAATTTGCCTTGGCTTACAATTAATGCATTATCGAGTTGTGGATCGTGAGCGTCAGCTAGTGCTGTATGAACTGTATCGAAGTGTTTTTTGTCCACTACAGAAACGTGCAATTTACCTTCCTTCCAGAAGAGAGCACCATCGTTTCTAAATTGTGTGAAGTCTTGACCATAGTGAAGGGCGTGGCTGATGACATTGGATGTTTTTTGTTCCACTTGTTGACGGTAGAGCGCATTGTGGAATGCCAATGCTTGTGGTGTTTGTGTCATACGGTAGGAAATTTCAGCCGCCTCTGCACGGGTTACGTATTTTTCTGGGTTAAACATCGTGCCTGGTGCATAGTTGGTAAACCCTAAGTATGCTAATTCACGCACTGCGTCTTGTGCCCAAGGGGCTACGAATTTTTGGTCCCCATACGCTACTTGATCGAGTACAGTAGGGTCATCTGTTGTATAGCCTAGATAATGTAGGTAGTTATCTGCTACCACAGCAAATTCTTGGCGGGACATATATTTTTCAGGTTTATATGTAGTGTCGCCATAGCCAGAGATGATATTCTTGCGCGCTACTGATTCAATAGCGAGGGCAGACCAACGGTCGGATGTAATATCTTTAAAGTGACTAGAGATGAACGCTGCTTGGCCATCATCGGTAATGTTGTTGAATAGGGAGGCCACTTCTTCGCGTGTCATTGGTTGATTAGGACGGAATGTGCCATCCGCATAGCCTTTCATCAATTTAGCCTTTGCTACGGCACTAATTGATTTAGAAGCCCAAAAATCACTTGGTACATCGGAGAAGATGTATGGTCGCACATCTTGGATATCCTTTGGAGACGTAACAACACCGGAGCGAAGTTGTTGGTTAACAACGGTAGTATTAGCAGGTACAGCAGTTTTATTTTGTTCAGTAGCTGTTGTATCTTGAACGGTTGCCGTTGTTGTTACAGTATGTTGCGCTGGAGTAGCGCTTGGTGTTTGTGCCGGTGTAGCGGCAAATGCCATACCGGAAGTAGTAAGTAAAGCGGACAGGATGAGAGGCCCGTAATGTGTGTGTTGATACCTGTTGCATACATATCCTTCCTAATCATGTGGTAAATATATCAAAAACAGCGTTAGATAACGCTGTTTTTGAAGTCTCCTTAAGGACTAAAGTATATCGGAGTTTTGTCGCTATTAGCGTTTTACAGTCATTTTAACTTTGGAACCAAATACCTTGGAAATACCTTGTTGTGTTTCTTTGCTTGCAGTGCTAACTACAGCGTATAATTGATTGTTTTCAACGTCTGGGAATACGGCGATAATATTGCCACCTTTTTCGTTTTTGCTGTAGTAGTTACGGAAATTAGATTCGATAACATCGTATTCAGTTTGGCTGTATTGAGATGGTTCAACTACTACATAGTTGTTGATAGTAGCATTGCCTTGGCTTGCCAAATTAGCTTTTACTGTATCCAAATCGGAATTAGATTTCAAAGCTACGTGCAATTGATTGTCTCTCCAGTACATAACACCATAGTCTTGGAATGCGCTTCTGGTGTTTTATATGTTTTGTTGAGTTGAGTGAATACATTGTTTTCCAATGTTTCTTGTTGTTTTTGATCGAGTGGTTTTAATGTGCTGCGACGTACAGGTCGAACGATGCGTGGAGATTGTTCTGCTTTAGACTCAGAAACCTTGTCAGATTTTTTAGCCTTAGCTTCTTTTTCTACCTTTTTCGCATCAGCATCAACTTTTTTAGCATCAGATTTCACAGCAGCATCAGCTTTTTTTGCATCTGCCTTTGCAGCAGTATCTACTTTCTTAGCATCCGCTTTTACGTCTTTAGCGACTTCTTTCTTCAACGGTTTTAGTTTTGTTTTCAACCTTTTCAGCGTCTTGCTTTGCATCTTCTTTAATAGCAGTAGCCTTGCTAGTAGTAGGGGCTGTTTCACCGTTTAAGATGCGGTTTAAGATTGTTGCCGCTTGTGCGCGTGTTACAGGTTGTGTTGGGTTGAAATCTGTTGTTGCACCGGATGCTACATAGCCACGTTGTGCCATGTATTCGATATCCGCTACATATGCTTTGGAAATGCTAGCACTGTCTTTGAATGTAACCTTTTCGGATTTTACAGGTGCATCAGGTTTTATTTTCTTTACTAAATTAGCTGCGGAAGCAACGAATTCTTCGCGGTCCATCGCTTTAGCAGGGGCAAATGTAGATTTTGTTGTACCTTCCATAACGCCAGCAGCACCAACTAATTTAATAGCTGTGTTGGACCAACGGTCGCTTTCAACATCGGAATAGGAAACGCCGTTTTCTTTTGTTACTAAGTCAGCAAGTTCTTGCTCGTTCATATTGTGTTGCAACACTTTGCCGTAAATGGCTGCTGCTTGTTCACGAGTAATGCTTTTACCAGGGCGGAATGTGTTATCTGCATAGCCGGATAAGTAGCCAGCCTCTGTCATTGCTTGGATGGCATCGCGAGCCCAGTTATCCTTTGTATCTGGGTACACGCCAGCTGGCAATGTTTCTTTAGCCTTTGCAGGGGCCTCAGATTTTTGTGTTGCTTTTGCAGTTGTTGTAGTTTTATCTGTAGTTGTAGTAGATTTAGCTGTCGCTGCTGGTGTAGTTTTCGCAGCAGTTGTTTTTGCATGTGTTGTCTTAGCAGTTGTTTTTGCAGCAGTTGTAGTATGTGTAGATGCTTTTGCATTCGTTACAACTGGTGTTTTCGTAGTTGTTGTAGTTTCTGCATGAGCCATGCCGAATGTAGATCCTAGCGCCAATGTAATCGCTAGAGATAAGGACAATTTATTGAGTTTCATGAGAAAGCTCCTTTCAAATTACGTTTATATACATAAATTATAGCACTTTTATGAAATAACCACTACTATAAGAAAATGTAATATATAAGGATAAAAATTAGATGAATAATGGTGAAAGTTACATTTTCATTATAGCAAATGAGAATGGTGCAATTTTGGGACTAAAAAATATCTACTTGATAAATATTTGCAAATAAAGAAAACACGGGAGTTATAGAAAAAATTTATAAAGCAGTACGTGAGTGTGATAAAAATCAATTTTGATTATTACTTTTAGTCATAAGGATATGATTTATACAACCCTAAATACGAATATAGCAATTGCTTGGACATTTATGGTGCCCTTATTTATAATTATATCGAAATGTTCTTTAAATATAACACTTTAAAGATCGTCAATTTATTGTATAGGCTGATAATTTGTGAAATTTTATCGACCTAAATGGATACATATCAAAATTTTTTTTGAGTTAAGTACTAGAAAAGTTGAGGACGAAAATATGAAAATTCATCTTTTCCAACAGTGTTTGATTGATATGTTCTACCCTCATGTTGGCATGGCTGGCGTAGAAGTACTTGAGAGACTAGGTTGCGACCTTGTAGTGCCTAAGAAACAAGTATGCTGTGGACAAATGTTCACAAACTCCGGTTACAATGATGCGGCTATGGATGCTATTAAGAATACAATCGAATGCTTCGAAAACGCTGACTATGTAGTTAGCATGTCTGGCTCCTGTGCCTTTGCTATTCGCGATGAATACCAACACTTCTTGGAAGGTCAACCTGAATGGCAACAACGCGCAGAAAAATTGAGCGGAAAAATTTATGAATTCACTGAATTCATTACCGATGTATTGGGTGTAGAAGACGTTGGCGCACGCTTTGACGAAACTGTTACATACCATACATCTTGCCACGTAACTCGCTTGATGGGTGTAAAAGAACCACCTTTCAAACTCCTTCGCAATGTAAAAGACCTTAAGTTGATTGAATTACCTCGTGCAGACCGTTGCTGCGGTTTCGGCGGTACATTCTCCGTTAAAAACCCAGAAATCAGCGAAGTAATGACACGCGAAAAAGCTTTGGAAATCGCTAGCACTGGTGCTAATGTAATTTCCGGTTCCGACCAAGCTTGCTTGATGAATATTGCAGGTATGCTTGACCGTCTTCATAAAGATGGTGAAATCGATCGCCGTATCAAAGTAATGCATATTGCTGAAATCTTAAACTGCCGCTAAGGAGGAGACGACATGGCACTTATATATGACAATCGCCCCTATAAAACACGTATAAAAGAATGTTTGGCTGATGATTTCAAAGTTGCAGCTATTAAAAAAGCACAAGACGTGTTTTATGATAAACGTAATACAGTAGTTGCGGACGTTCCTGAATGGTTAGATTTCCGCGCAGAAGCAGCTAAACTTCGTGATCACGTTCTTAACAATTTGGATTACTATGTAAACCAATTCGCTGAAAACGCTGAAAAAGCTGGTTCTAAAGTTCACTTTGCATTCGACGATAAAGAAGCGACTCAAATCGCTTTGGATATCCTTCGTGAACGTGAAGCCAAAATGATCGTTAAATCCAAAACCATCTTAACTGAAGAAATTGGTTTGAACGAAGTTCTTGAAGAAGCTGGTATCGAAGTAAACGAAACTGACTTGGCGGAATTCATTTTGCAAACTGCAGTGAGCCCACCATCTCACATCGTAGTACCAGGCCTTCACTTTGAACGTAATAAAATCCGTGAAATTTTCGCTGAAAAATTAGGTTATACAGGTACTGAAAACCCTACTGAAATGACTCACTTCGTACGTGGTTATGTACGTGAACGCTTCTTGAAAGCTGACGTAGGTGTTAATGGTTGTAACTTTGCAGTTGCTGCATCTGGTACTTGCACAATCGTTTCCAACGAAGGTAATGGTCGTATGGCTAGTTCCATTCCTAAGACTCAAGTAATCTTCTTAGGTACAGAACGTATCGTTCCTGACTTCAAAGCTCTTGACGTAATGATGGAAATGTTGAACCGCTCTGCAGTAGGTGCTAAAATTTCCAACTACTTCTCCATGATGACTGGTCCTGGTCGTGCTGGCGAAGCTGATGGTCCTGAAGAAACTCACATCATCATTATCGATAACGGTCGTTCCGGTATCTTAGGAGGTACATTCCAAGAAATGTTACGTTGTATCCGTTGTGGTGCATGTATGAATATCTGCCCTGTATACCGTCACATTTCTGGTCACGGTTATGGCTCCGTATATCCAGGTCCAATGGGTGCTGTATTGACTCCATTGTTCAAAGGTTACGACGTAGCAGGAGATCTTCCATACGCTTCTACACATTGTGCGGTGCATGTACAGAAAACTGTCCAGTAGCTATTCCATTGCATGAATTATTGATGGAACACCGTCATATTATGGCTGACATCGAAAAAACTCGTCCAAAAGCAGAAGAAGCAATCTTCACTGCAGCGGCTAAGATGTTTGGTAACTCCACATTATTCGACCTTGGTACAAAAGCTGGTGCTATCGGTATGAACTTGATTAGTAACAAAGAATAATACCGGACTCAAGCTATTCAAGTTATGAACGGCTGGACTAAATCTAAAGAAATGGGTACATTGAAGTTCAAGAAATTCCGTGACTTATATGCTGAACATGAAAAGAACAAGAAGAAGGAGAAAAAATAATGGATGAAGCTAAACGTAAACAATTTATTGCACGTTTATCTCGTGCATTAGGCCGTGATCAAGAAATGTGCCCTGCATTTGTAGAGGACTTTGATTACAGCCATGGTCCTCAAGAAACTATGTTCAAAGATTTGAATAAAGATCAAATTTTGACAATGTTTAAGGAACAATGTCAACGTGTTGGTACAAAATTCGTTGAAACTACACCTGATAAATTAGGTGAAACAATTTTGGCAGCTATCGAAGACGGGGCAATGGTAAGGTTGTATTCCCAAGCACTCCTGAAGTAGACGAATATAAATTAAAAGAATTATTCGAACAAGATGCAGCTAATAATGGTGGCACTCGTACATACTTCCAATGGGACCCAGCTAAAGGCCGTGAAGAATGTATTTCTAATACTGCAAATGCAGATATTGGTATTACATTCCCATACTGCGGTATTGCTGAAACAGCTACTGTAGTACAAGCATCTGGTGAAGAATCTGGCCGTGCTATCAGCTTGTTGCCTACAACACATATTGCTGTATTGTACACTGATACAATCAATCCACGTATGACTCAAACTATGGAACATTTGGCTGAACGTTATCATAACGATCCATCCAAATTTCCTACAAATATCTGCTTGATTTCTGGTCCATCCCGTACAGCTGATATTGAGTTGGTTACTGTAGATGGTGCTCATGGTCCTATCCAAGTAACTTACGTTTTGGTTAAGCGCTAATACATTAACTAGGTATAGCTATAACTGAATCACAAAGACTTAGGAAGGTCACCTTTTTATGCGATTTCTATTATGATGTAGAGCTCTCTTGGAACTGTATAGGCTTCTGTAGAGCGATGGAAATTAACATGTTTATGGAGCTTGCGGATTCTGCATAGATAAACTTGTAAAATTTGAATTGTTTTACTTGCAAAATTTTCGATGCATGCTATACTTAGTTCATAACCTATTATTTTAATATGAATTAAACGAGGTGTATTATGAATATTCCATTCTTTACGGATTACCTCATGCTAAGCAATTCATTAAGTATTGGTATTATCGCAGTGTTTGTACTTGCCTTAATCGGTATTTATGTGTTGCAACGTAAGGGTACATCCTTTGGTAATCTTGTTATTATTGGCACTATTGTTGGTGCCGTATTAGGCGTAGCAATTCAAGTTATTGCTGGTTTTCCTGATGATCCGTCTAAGGTGGTCTACATCAAGGAAAGTACGAAGTGGTTCTCCCTTGTGGGTGGTGGGTTCATCGACTTAATCCGCATGCTTGTTATTCCTATCGTATTTATCTCCATTGTCCATGTTATTTTACACATGGAGGCAGGGGCTAATCTTAAGAAGTTGGTAGTTGCCATGGTGTCCACTAACCTCGGCATGGTGGCTGTAGCCGCTATCGTAGGCCTTATCCTCGGTAATGCTTTTGGATTAGGTCAAGGTTTTGATATCGTTGAGTCCGGTAAAAAAATCCGTGAAATCAAACCGATGGTGGATACATTCCGTGCTTTGATTCCTAGCAATCCTATTCAAGCTGCTGCAGAAACAAATGTTATTGGCATCGTAGTATTTGCCATCATCTTGGGCAGCGTAGCCCGTCTCTTAAAACAAACGGGCACCAATAACATGGAAATCTTTACAAAGTTATTTGATGAGCTTCATCAATTGATTTCCTGGGTTGCCGATTTCATTATTGGCCTTATGCCATACGGCGTAGTTGCTTTATTGGCATCTACATTAGCGACACGTGGCTTGCAAGCTATCCTCGATATGGGACTTTTCGTAGTATTGCTTTACGTAGGTCTTTTGATCATGTTCGTCGTTCAAGCTATCTTAATTGCTAGCTTTGGTTACAACCCGATTACATACTTTAAAAAAGCGAAGGCTCCATTACTGTTGGCCTTCACATCCCGTTCCTCTATGGGTGTATTGCCATTGACTGTTGAAACATTGACAAAACGTCTTGGTGTAAATGCTACAACTGCTAATACAGTAGCATCCTTTGGTACTACTGCAGGCATGCAAGGTTGTGCCGGCGTATTCCCAGCTCTTGTGGTAGTTTACATTTCTAATGTAGCGGGTATTCCATTTGACTTGACAATGTACATCATGAGCGTTATCGTTATCGCCATTGGTTCCGTTGGTATTGCAGGCGTTCCTGGTACGGCTACAATGGCTGCATCCGTATCCCTTAGTGGTACTGGTCTTGGTGCATACTTTACATCCATCAGCCCAATCCTTGCTATCGATCCATTAATCGACATGGGACGTACATGCTTGAACGTATCCGGCTCCTTAACAAATGCACTTGTGGTAGATAAAATTATGGGCACCATTGATAAAGATGCGTATAACAATCCTACACAAGGTGAGGAATAATAGTTAAATAATCATATTGATTGTGAAAGCAGCAGACATTAGGTCTGCTGCTTTTTGCGTAGTTGGACTATGTGTTGTAGTAGAATGCATAGATTGTAATGCAATTGAATTTATGCCCTTCTTCGGTGCAATCGAAAATAATTATTATTACATTTTGTAATATCAAAATATAAATATTTATATACATAATTGTGACTATGGATACGTTTTCAAGTATTACATAAGCGTATAATGTACATATAAAAGTTTCTATATATGCTTAATAAATATAAGCCAAGAGGTAGTACTATGATTACAGAAGAAGTAAAAGAACGTTTAATTGCAGATTATCCAAAGTTTGAAGATATGACACGCAAGTTTTATAAGAAAGAGATGTCTATTGCGGATTATAAGGGCCAGTCCGGCGCATATGGTAGCTACGCCGAACGTGGTGCTGCTACGGGCATGAGCCGTTGGCGTTTTAATTGTGGTCGCATCAAACAAGAACAAATGCGATTCTTAGCAGATACTATCCGCAAGTACAATCTTACACATATTCATTTCACAACCGGTCAATGCTTACAAATGCATGGACTCGATGGGGAAACTATTTTACAACTCTTCAAGGAATGTTATGAACATGGCATTTATAATCGCGGTGCAGGCGGTGATAATCCAAATGTAGTAGCCAGTATCTTACGCGGCATTGATCCTCGCGAGACCTTTGACATTTCACCATATGCGGCAGCCATTAGCGAATTTCTTATGGAGCAAATGTTTTATATCAAGATTCCCCGTAAATTTAAGATGGGTATTGATAATGGATTTGATAGCACACCACATGCTACCTTTAAGGATTTGGGGTTCAATTTAACAAAACATCATACCTTTGATGTATATGCGTGTGGTGGTATTGGTCCTAATCCCCGCATCGGTATTCCCGTAGCTCGTGATGTGCAACCTGAGGATGTTTTGTATCATGTGAAAGCTATGCTCATGGTATTTGCAAATCATGGTAACTTTAAAAATCGCGGCAAAGCACGTACCCGTTATATGCCTGCAGAAATGGGGGGCGCGGAAGCTTTCATCAAAACCTATGAAGAAACATTGGCAATGGTGAAAGAGATTGAAAAATTGACCATTAATCCTGCAGATTATACTTATGAAATTACGAAGACGGGCAAGCGCGATGATTCGGTAGAAAATCATCGTATTCATCGTCAAAAACAAGAAGGTCTGTACTTTGTAGAATACCACCCAATTGGTGGCGATGCGAACGTTGAACATATATTGGCGGCCCTTGATTATGCTGTTACACTAGACCAAGTAGAGGCTCGCATTGCACCGGATGAAGCCTTGTTTTTCATCAATTTGACCGCTGACGAAGCTAGAAAAATTGCGAAATTAACCGATGATAGCGCACGCGATGATTTTCGTCGTTCCGTATCCTGTGTGGGCTCTACAGTTTGTCAAATCGGAATGCAAGATTCTAATGGCTTGCTAAAGGCTGTCTTTGATCATCTTGAAGAAAAAGGTATTGATACGAAAAAAAATTGCCGCGAGTACATATTTCTGGTTGCCCACATTCTTGTGGGACTCATCAAATTGGGGAGATTGGATTTCACGGTGCTGTAAAACTCGTAGATAAGAAACCACAACCTGCTTTCATTATCGTAGATGGTGGTTCAGAACATATGGGTTCTGAAAGTTTTGGTAAAATGGCTGGGAATATTGTAGCTGCAAAAATTCCAGCATTTATGGAGGCGTTAGCCAATATACTTAATGAGGCACCAGAAGCGGATTTTGGTTCTTGGCGATTGACTCATAAGACTCAATATATGGAACTTAGTAAAAAGCATTTGAGTAAATATACTTTCCGCTTGTGATAGGGCCCCAGCAATTGAGCAGATATTATGTCGTTTGCTATGGGGCCCCGTTTCACTACGACAACTTAATTAAAAATAAAACTAGGTATCTCCTTGCTCCGTCCTTCGTAAAGTCGCGCAATACCTAGTTTTATTTTCTTTCCTACTATGAATTAGTCCCATAGCAAGCGACTATTCTCTCTATATATTGCTGGCTCCCCGTCACAAGCTACATTTGATCTTTACTCAATATGCTTTTATGTGATGGGGAAAGGGAGAGACTAGCCTTCGGCTAGTCCTTTCCCCTACGGTGGGCATGGCATCACTACTCTAAAGCCTAGCCGCAGGCTAGCTTCTTCCAGATGGAGGGCGTGGCGCCATTAGTTTAAAGCCTTTTTATATAAATCAATCGGGTTATCTAGGTGTTATGTGTTTAAAGTGTGTAGTTCTATTTTGATGGGACGCCTTTATAAATATGGTTATAAAAAAGTACGAATATACTTGTGCAGCGACTTTGCGAAGGACGGAGCAAGCAAGTATATTCGTACTTTTTTAACTAGGTTGTAGAAATGAAATGGGGCCCCATCAAAATAGGGAGAATAACCTTGAAAAGCATATGTTGCCTAGATAACCCTTGATTGATTGTGTTATAATAGGCTTTATAGTAGTGTTTGGAGGATTTATCAGATGTTATTTACCGTCAATACAGAAGTCTGTACACGATGCGGCCTTTGCGTAGCTGACTGTCCGACAGGCTTGCTAGTGATGTCCGAAAATGGGCCTGTAACTGGCAAAGGAGGTTGTATCTCCTGTGGGCATTGTATTTCCGTATGCCCAACGCTTGCTCTTGATAGTGATATGACACCACGTAAAGAGCAAATTGATATCACAAAAGAACAAAAATTAACACCAGAGCAAGCTGAGTTATTCTTACGCAGCCGTCGTTCCATTCGTAATTATCAAAATAAACCAGTTCCTGCTGAATTGATTCGCAAGGTATTGAATGTGGCTCGCATGGCGCCAACTGCGACAAATACACAAGGTATTTCCTATATTGTTGTTCGGGATAAACAAAAGTTGCGCCGCATTGCGGATCTTGTTCTCGAATGGATGCACTGCAAAAACAGTGCCCATTATGCGTCTTTATGCTCGTGCAGCACAGGCTGAAGTGGATAAGGGTAAAGAATATATTCTCCGCGATGCACCTGCGTTAGTAGTGGCTATCGGTTCTAAAAAGGATATTCATCGTACTCACGATTCAGTGGTCATTCTTGTTTATCTTATGCAGAATTGTATGCACCAACATTAGGATTAGGTACTTGTTGGGCAGGCTTCTTTGAACATGCTGGGGAAGCAGAATATGAAACCATTATTGGACCTATTAGGTGTACCTGAGGATAAAATTATTGCTGGTGGTATCTTGATGGGCTATCCAAAGGTGAGTTATCGCAATATTGTGGAACGCCAACCGTTGGATGTTACATTCGATACAGAAGAATAATAAGATATGTACAGAATAAAATAAGAGCGATGTTTTCTCTAAAATGTACGATGATAACTAAAAAATCTCCATCCTAAACAGATGGAATTTTTATGTTGAATTAAAATGTACCTTTAATGTTTCATTGATTTGATTGCATCAGATTTGTAAATGTCTGCAATTTTTTTGTATGTTTCGTTATCTTTGTCTTGGCTACGTACAGCAAGTATCATAACAGCTAAAGGTTCATCCTTTGGCTCTAAGAAGAATCCTTGTTTTTCTACGTTAAGGCCCGCGCTTTGAACATAGTTCATAGGAATTGCTGCTACAACAACATCATCTAAGCTGCGTGGCAATTGAGCTGCTTCAAGTTCTTGGATTTGAAGGTTTTTAGGGTTAGACGTAATATCTGCTACTGTTGCTTTAAAGCCAACGCCCTCTTTCAATGTAATGAGGCCCGCTTTAGCAAGTAATGCGAGACCGCGACCGCCGTTTGTTGGATCGTTAGGAATCGCTACGATAGCGCCGTTTGGTACATCTTGTGCACTATGTACAGAGTTACTATACAATCCCATAGGCATTAAAATCGTTTTGCCAATAGCTACAAGGTCGGAACCATTTTGTTTGTTAAAGTTTTCCATAAATGGAACGTGTTGGTATGCGTTGAGTTGGATATCTCCATCAGCCAATGCTTTGTCCGGTGTTACATAATCGGAGAATTCCACAACCTTAAGGTCGATACCTTGCTTTTGAGCCTCTTTTGCTACAGCTTCTGCTACTTGAGCGTGAGGACCAGCAGTAGCACCGATTTTAATTTCCTTTGGTGTCTGACTAGATTGATTTGTATTTGTGCCACAGCCTGCGATGGCGAATGCTAAAACGCCAACGAGAAGCGGGGCAATAAATTTCTTTAATTTCATGTGAACATCCCTTTCTATATACATATAATGGATATATCCTATCATGTAAATGGGGTTTTGTATATAGACAAATATATAGGGGTTGGCTATAGATTAAAACTATGGCTCCTACGATGATTGTAAAGTAGAGTTATTAAGTAATTGAAAGTAGCGTTATCTAGACATATCTAAAAAAATCGAAATATGATATAATAAAGATAAGTTTTATACAATTAAAATGGTGGAATACAAACATAATACTTAGGAGGTCTTTATGTTTAACTTTGATTTTTATAATCCTACACATATCGTATTTGGTAAAGATCGTTTAGGTGAATTAGATACATTGGTTCCAAAGGATGCAAAGGTGCTTATTACCTATGGTGGTGGCTCTGCAGTGCGCAGTGGTCTGATTGACCGCATTGTAAAAGGCACTTGGTAATCGTAAGGTAGAGCAATTCGGCGGTATTGAGCCAAACCCATCCCTTGAAACGTGTGAACGTGCGGCAGCTTTCATTAAAGAACATGGAGTAGATTTCGTTCTCGCTGTAGGCGGCGGTTCTGTAGTAGACGCTACAAAACTTATCGTTATGGGCGCTACTTATGATGGTCCTGTCATTGAAGTTATGAAAGCTGGTGTACCAGAGGTTCCGGTGGAAATGGTACCAAGTCCATTACCATTTGGTACAGTTATGACGCTTCCAGCGACTGGTTCCGAAATGAACAATGGTGCCGTTATTACCTATGGTGATGGTAAATACCCTGTATTCAGTAGCTTAGTATTCCCTAAGTTTTCCATGCTTGATCCTACATTGACTTTCACATTGCCTGAAAAACAAGTCAAGAACGGCGTCATCGATACTTTTGTACATACTACAGAGCAATATTTAACATACCCTGTGGAAGGCCGTATTCAAGATCGTTTCAGCGAAGGCATTTTGAAAACTATGATTGAAATCGGTAAAGAAACGGTAGAAAATCCAGAAAACTACGATATTCGTGCTAATCACGTGTGGGCTTCTACCTTGGCATTAAATGGCTTGATTGGTGCCGGTGTGCCACAAGACTGGGCCACACATCTTATTGGTCATGAATTGACTGCTGCCTACCATCTTGACCATGGGATTACATTAGCTATCGTATTGCCTGCATTGTTAGAAGTGAAAAAAGCAGACAAGCTTGAAAAATTGGCACAATATGCTACACGTGTATGGCATATCACAGAAGGTACAACAGAAGAAAAAGCAGACAAAGGCGATCGCTAAAACGCGTGAATTCTTCGAGTCCCTTGGTGTATCAACGCATTTAAAAGACTATGGTCTAGGCGAAGAAGCAATTGATAAAATTGTAAAACAATTAGAAGATCATGGTATGACACAACTTGGTGAAAAAGGTGATACACACCAGAAGTGGCTCGCGAAATTTTAACGCGTGCCTTATAATTAGTAGAATAGTGTATATATTAGAAAAGACACCTGGTAGGTGTCTTTTCTTTGTACATTGTATGAAGAATATGATGGTATTATATACATTTTATGAATATCATAATCTAGTGTAAATGAAAGAAGGCGATATATTAATGGAACAATCACATAAAGGGCGTCAAGCTTTTAGTTATGCTTTTCCTATTATGATTCCTATGGGCATAAGCTTCTTTTTCATAGGCTTAGGATTTGGTTTATATGCTACGAGCCAAGGATTCCCTTGGTGGACACCACCTGTTTTGGCAGCAACCATTTTTGCAGGATCCATGGAGTTTGTAACGATAGGTATGTTGATGGCTGGATTTGATCCTATTAATGCCTTTGTTTTAACCATGTTCGTTAATGGTCGTCATTTTTTCTACGGTTTATCTGCGCTACAACGATATGTTCATATGGGTTGGAAGTGGTTTCCTACCGTTGCTTGGATGTGTGATGAAAGCTTTGCTATCAACATGTCTACAAGATTACCGGATGATGTGGATAAAAAATGGTTTTACTTCCACGTGTCTTGGCTTAACTATGTGTTCTGGGTATTTAGTACCTTTGTAGGTGGGTCTATTTGGTAATCTATTGACTTCTGTAGATTTACGAGGTATTGATTTCGTGTTACAAGGGCTATTTATTGTGGTATTTCTTGAAATGCTACTTAATGCAAAGAATAATAAGATTCGAGCCTTTGGTGTAGCAGGTGCAGCTATAGCGGTAGCCATGCTCTTATTGGTGGGGAAATCTCTCTTTATGCTTCTATCTATGAGCTGTATGCTGGTAGTTTGCTATATTGCGTACAAATGGGGAGGTGTGCGCCTTGACTAATATAGAAATGGTTATGACCATTGCTATCGTAGTAGCAGGTACATTATTGACTCGCTTTGGAGGCGTTCCTCATATTCCCACCTGGGAAAAAGGCGCCAGATTTTGTACTCTTTTTAGGCAAAGCATTACCCGCTGCCGTTATGGGTATGCTCGTCGTATATACCTTTAAGGAAACCGTCGTTTTAGCATACCCATATGGTATCCCTGAATTGATAGCATTACTGGTTACAGTAGGATTACATCTATGGAAACGGAACATGCTCGTATCCATTGCCGTAGGTTCTATAGTGTATATGCTTATCGTACAAAATATTTAATATTACTCCCGAATTAAAGAACATTTTTGGAAAAGAGGATAGACTGATTACTGGATTTGAGCGGATTTTAATTTATAAAATTAGTTAGAGTAAACATGAATCCTCGCATTCTTATTGTGCTGAGAGTATTATGTTAATGAAATATCCCCTTCGTCAAACGACTTTGGCCCTGCGAAGCCCGCAGGGCGAAGTCAGACCCGGCCGGTGGAGGCTTGACGAAGGGGATATTTCATTTATGTATGTTGCTAGAGATAAGAATGCGAGGATTCATAAACTATAACTATTTTAGTTGTAAAATCCGCTCAAGCCCCGCAGCAGTATGATGATTTTCCAAAAACGCTCTTTGATCAAGTAGCTCCATGAGATCCATATCTGTAATGGATAATTTGAAGTCAAAGACGTCAAAGTTAGACTTCATATGCTCTAAGCTTGTTGCCTTTGGCAATGGAATGATGCCTCGTTGGATGTGCCAACGTAAGATAATTTGGTGTTTGCTAACGCCGTACTTTTCAGCCAAGCTCTTGATGATAGGGTGGTCCAATACAGGTTGGCGATCACGAGTAAATGGAGACCACGCCATGCCTACTACTTGATGCTTACGCATTAATTGTAATAAGGATTTACGTTGGTTGAATGGGTGGCATTCGATTTGGTTTACCACAGGTTTTACATTGCAGTGGTACAGCAAGTCGATTAAGCGGTCTTCGTAGAAGTTGGAAAGACCCAACCCGCGTAGCACGTTTTGGTCGTATAACTCCTCCATGGCGCGCCAAGAGCCGTAGTAATCACCTATTGGTTGGTGAATAAGCATGATATCTATATAATTAGTATTTAACTTCTTTAGAGCACTTTCAACAGCACGCATCGTAGCATCGTAACCGGCATTGGTATACCAAATTTTAGTGGTTACAATGATGTCGGACCGATTAATACCAGATGCACTCATGCCCTTGCCGACGGCTTCTTCGTTATCATAATAAGCTGCCGTATCGAGTAAACGGTATCCAGCCTGTAAGGCATTCGTTACAGCTTGCTCCGTTTCCTCCGACGTTCCTGTTTTGTAGGTGCCAAATCCGATGGATGGCACAAAGCTACCATTATTTAAAATTCTAAAATCCATACGTTCTTCCATGAGAAACCTCCATATGTATACTTGTTCAGGAATATTATATCAGATATTATTTCTGACTAGTAATATCTAATCATATAGGGAATTAGCTTTCATACAATTCTTATTGATTTTGTGATATACTAAGGTATTGATAAAAATCAATACAATGGATAGAGATAAGGTGAAAGTATGAACAAATTTCGACTTGGTGCTGTAATGGCACTATTGGTCATTGTTGTATGTGCGATTGCAGGTTGTGGTACATCTACGGTATCCGTTGCCGATGTTACTTATAAAGATATGCCGTTACAAATTCATAATGAAGCGAATGTAACAGCTCTTAATAAGTCCACTATTACGCCCGCTGTATCAGGTGCGGCTACGTATGCTGTGAAGGTAGGCGATAAGGTAACACAAGGTCAAGTGGTGGCGACGATTGATACGTCGGCATTGCAACAACAATTAGCGTCCTTACAAGGTCAGCTTAGTGCGGCCCAATCCTATACGCCTGCTGTTGAAACAACGACGACAACGACGGCGCCTACGGTTAGCAGTGCTCAGCTTGAAAGTGCTCGCCAAATGCGCGAGGCTGGTAATATTACAGAAAAGGAATATAATCGTATTCTAGAACGGTCTCGACCTCAAACTGTGACAACCACAACTGGTGGTGGCGGTGGTGGCAACGGTGCTAGTGTTGCTGCTATTGAGGCACAAATTGCTCAGGTGTCCGCACAAATAGCTGCCGCTAATATTACGGCTCCTATAGCTGGTGTGGTGACTGCTATTTACAATGAAGATCGTCAAATGGCGATTGCAGATCGTCCATTTATGTTGATACAACAAGAGACGCCTATGGTAGCATCCTTGAGTATTCCTCGTGATGCGGCTATGAAATTAGCTAGCCCAGAGGCAAAATCAAGTATTAAAGTGTCTTTGCATGTCGGTGATTCAGATATTCCAGGTGAGTTGACCTATATAGATACAAACCAGCCTGAAAATGTACCAAGTGTACTAGTTAAGGCTACTTTCAACAACGAAAAAGGAGCTATTAAGGCTGGTGAATTTTATAGTTTGACCATCGAATCTAGTGCTCAAGCTAAGATGCTCGTTGTTCCTGCTGCGGCAGTACGTGAAAATCAAGATGGTAAATATGTATATGTATTAACCGCTGATAATACGGTAGACGTACGTGTCGTTGAAGTAGGGGATGAACAAGATGGGTATGTGTCCATCATGACAGGCCTCAATGAAGGCGAACAAGTTATTACAACCAAGGGAACCTTTGAACTAGGTGAAAAGGTGAAGGTTCAATAAATATCTTATGAGTAGCTAGAAACTAGCAACCATGAATGTTAAAAAGGAGGAGATTATTATTTTAGAATTTAAACGTTTTGAATTAAGAGATAAACCATTAATCGATAAATATTTTGAACAACATCATTACGAAGCGTCGGATAATTGCTTTACTACATTGTATATGTGGCAAGAAGCCTATGGCATTCGTTGGGCTGAAGAAAATGGCGTATTGTACATCCAAGGTGGTGGTAAGCGCGATCCATTCCTATTACCTCCATTTGCTGGTAAGGATGCGAAGTTCCTCGATGGTTTATTGCGTGCAAAAGAATGGTTTGTAGAAAATAAATTACCATTCATTTTCAAAGGTGTTAGCAAGGTTGTGAAAGAACGGATGGAGGAACTATGCCCAGGCCGTTACGTATTCACACCTGACCGTGATAACTACGAATATATTTATAAGTCTGAAGATCTTATTAATTTGTCCGGTAAGAAATTCCGTCAAAAGAAAAATCACTTGAATCAATTCCGTATGCAATATTCCAACTATGAATATGTGCCAATTACAGAAGACATCATTCCATTGTGCCGTGAGACAGCAGCGTCTTGGGTGGAAACTCATCACGAAGAAGGTATTGAAGATGAATTAGTGGCTATTAATTTACTCTTTGATCATTGGGATGTCTTGGGCTTAAAAGGCGGCGCTATTAAGTTGTTTGGTCGCGTAGAGGCTTTCAGTATCGGCGAATTAATGAATGATAGAATGGCTTTAATTCACATCGAAAAAGCCAATCCGGATATTCGCGGTTTGTATCAAGCAATTAATAATGAATTCATCCGCCATGAATTTAGCAATGTAGAGTTTATCAATCGTGAAGAAGATATGGGCTTGCCTGGTCTTCGTCAAGCGAAGGAATCCTATAATCCTGATCATTTTGCAGAAAAATATGATGCTGTATATGCTAATGAAGCAGATAATGCAACGGGCGGTAAATAATCAGGTCAATTTAATAATGAATGTGAGAGTGGTACTGTATGGTGCCACTCTTTTCCGTTATAATAAAGGGTAGAGTGTGTGAAATACATTCTACTACATGAAATATATAGCTCTAGAGCTATTTAGGATAGAAAGGAAATCGTATGGATTTTAGAATTGCTACATCACAAGATACCCCTCAAGTTGAAGCGCTATGGGCGTATTGCTTTGAACCAAAAGAAGATCCCTTCTTTCAATATTATTTTTCTAACTGTTATGAACCGGAGAATACTGTCATAGGTACCCAAGAAGGTCAATTGCTCTCCACTGTTCATTTGCGTCAATACAACATCAATGTGCGCGGCGCTATCTTGCCTACTAGTTATATGGTTGGTGTTGCTACTCATCCAGCTGCACGTCGTGGTGGCGTAGGTGGTGCATTATTGTTGCACTCCTTAGAAGAATTGCGCCGTCGTGGTCAAGGCATTACCATTTTAATGCCTTCTAAAGCGGGATTTTACCAACAATATGGCTGGGATTTGTACGCTCATCAATGGGTACAGACCATGCCATTAGAAAGTTTGCGTCCTTTGACGGATAAAACCTTATCCTTTGGATTGCTAAATGATGTAGAGCAATGGACATTGCTTGCTCCTGTTTACAAAGCCTATACAAAGGACTTGTGCGGCTATGCAGAGCGCGGCGAGAAGGAGTGGAGACGTCTATTAGGCAGTTTCTTTGCTGAAGGTGTGAATATTGCGGTCGTAAAAAATGATGAAGGTCAAATCGAGGGCTACGCTGTCTATCGTTTGGGGGCCCCTGAAATTCCAGTTACAGAATTTGTATACACAACACGTCGTGCTCAACGTGGTTTGCTTAATTATTTTTATAACCATCGTTCTCAAGGTGAAAGCATTCGCTGGAATGAAGGATTGCATGATACGGGTTATAGATTTGTTCCTGATGGAAAAACAGGTCATACAACGATGCCGTATATGATGGCGCGTATCGTAGACGTAGAAACAGCGTTGACTACGGTACCTGTTAATCTAGAAGCCGTTATGATGCCAATTACCTTAAACATTAAGGTTACCGATACATTATGCGATTGGAATCATGGCGTATTTGCCCTTAGCCTAGGTGAAAGCACTTTACCTAACGTAAAACGCGTTTCTGCTGAATCTGTGGATGAAATCGATATCACCATAGACATTGGCGGTCTAACAGTCCTGTTGATGGGGGCTGTATCAGCTAAAGATCTTGTGTTTGAAGGTAAATTACAAGGCGAATCTCATTGGATTGATTATCTAGATATGGTATATCCTAAACAAAATACATATATCAATGAATGGTGGTAATATGAGCTGGAGAACATATACAGTAAAAGAAGAGGTAGATACAATAGTATCTGCTTATGTAAAAGAGCGATTTTCTTTATCCTCTCGAAATGTGCAGATGATATTTCGTAAGAAACGGGTGAAGGTCAATAGCCGCGTTGCTCATTCCAAGCGTATGCTAAGAAAAGGGGATGTTATTACTATTGAGTTACCACAAGATAAGGGTTATGGTGTAGAGGTTGAAAAAGGACCTATAGAGGTTCTCTATGAGGATGAACACACACTTGTGGTGTATAAGTCTCCATTTATGCTGGTTCATCCAGCAGGTCAAACGAAATATCATACATTGAGTAATCTGGTGGCTGGCTATTATGCTAAACGCGGCGAAGTTCATAAAATTCGGCCTGTTCATCGCTTGGATCGAGATACAACAGGTGTTATTATGTTTGGCAAAACCCGTGAGGCAGAACAATATTACACTAAACAGCTACAAGAAGGTCGAATTCACCGTGTCTATCGCGGTCTCGTAGAAGGAAAGATTACATCTGATGGTGTGGTGAATGAACCTATCGGTGTGGATCCGGTATTTGATAATCGCCGTTGTGTTGATGAATTTGGTCAAGATGCTGTAACCGAATATCATGTGATTGAATATGATGATGTACAATCGTTGTTAGAGTTTACATTGCTAACCGGACGAACTCATCAAATTCGCGTTCATATGGCTCATATTGGTCACCCTATCATTGGCGATGCCATGTATGGTATGCGGAAAAAACCGTATACGAGACAGGCCTTACATGCCTATTCGTTGACATTTATACCATATGGACAATCTGAACTGGTGACTGTTATCGCACCTGTACCATCTGATTTAGGTCGTGAACTACAAAATAAAAAGCTGCCCTAGGGCAGCTTTTTGCATAAGTGTATGGGTTTGATAACGAAAAAAGGACTCCTGATGGAGTCCTTTTTCATGTAAGGGGAGTGTTAGTATTAACATCAAATGACCTATGTATTTAAACAAGTAGTAGGTTTGGGGTTAGTATTACTTGTCGGGAGATAAATACATTAAGTAATCAGGGAATATTTACTTATAATTATCATTTGATGTAGTAATTATAAGTAAATACCATGAAGGTAAAATGAACTTCTAAAAAATATTTTATGAAATTTAGATGAAATGTAAAATTCGTTTATTAAATGTTGATAAATGCCATACTTCTTGATATGATAATAGAGGAGGATAATATCTTCTCTTTATTTTTTTTAAAAATATTTAAAAAAATCGTTCTAGTTATAAGACTTTTGTTGTTGGGTTAGAAAGGGGGCCACTATGAAGTTGCTTATAGCTTTGATGGCCTTTTTTTGCCTCATAACATATTCGAATACGGCACAAGCGACTGATTGGTACTATGTAAGTCCTGATGACAAAGGTAATCAACTCTTTATAGATAATGATAGTGTTCAAAAAAGCGATTATGATGCTGTTCTTTGGCTAAAGGTTAATGAACCAGGTGGCGATGAACTTCGCTATAAGGTATATATTAGCCGTTATAATCGGACCATGGAAATTCTAGAAGTAGATGCGTATATGCCAAACGGCACTCAATATGATAATGTTGATTATGATAAAGATCCTGAACCGATTGAAGGCAATACGAATGGTCAAGCCATCTATAGATTGTTATGGCAATAAATAGCTTGAATTTAATATTTTAGATATAAATTTAAAAAATTAAATATAAAAATACCTAGCTAGACAGCAACTAGCTAGGTATTTTTTATGTGTAAATGTATTGTAAACACGCAGAGGTGCTACAGTCTTTGTAGATAGGTAAAATTTAAGATATCCACTAGTGATTGGTAACAACCGTTAGTTTATAGCTGAGCGGCTGTACGGGTTAATTCCAAATCATTAATCATTTGTAAATCGTCTTGCGGGGATCTACCGCCGGTTGTTAAGTAACCGCCTACCATGATGCCGTTAAGACCACCTTTTAGTGCGTACGATTGTAAATCGCGAAGATTTACTTCTCGACCGCCTGCGGTGCGAATTAATGCATGAGGTAAAATGAAACGGAATACAGCGAAGGTACGTAAAATTTCCATCGGTTTTAACGCTTTGTTATGTTCGAATGGAGTACCCTTGATCGGATTTAATATGTTTAATGGTATGGAATCAATGTTGAGGCGCTTAAGTTCAAACGCCATTTCTACGCGTTGTTCTAGCGTTTCGTTTAGACCTAAGATACCGCCAGAGCAAACGCGAATGCCAGCTTTTTTGGCATTTTCTATGGTAGACATCTTGTCCTCATAGGAATGTGTGGAGCAGATGTCAGGGAAATGACTTGGTGCAGTTTCGATATTGGAATGATAACGAGTAACACCAACTTCTTTTAATTGAAGAGCTTGTTCATAGGTTAACAAACCAAGGGAACAACAAATTTCTAAACCAATTTTTTCGCGAATTTCTTTTAATACGCGTAAGATTTGGTTGAATTCATTAGGGTTGGAAGTGTTGCGACCGCTTGTAACAATAGAGAAGCGAATAGCACCAGCTTCTTTTGCTTTTCTAGCAGCCTCTAAAATCGATTCATCATCCATAAATGGATATTCTTGAACGCCTGTATTGTGGTGTGCCGACTGTGCACAGAATTTACAGTTTTCAGGACATTTACCAGAACGAGCATTTACAATCGCGCAAATGTCAACGGAATTATCGTTGAAATGTTGTTTTATTTTATCTGCCATAGCCAATAGAATCATGGTATCTTCATCGGATGTATGGATTAAATCGATGGCTTCCTCTTTAGTGATTTCCCCACCATGTAATATACGATTGGCAATGGTTAATATTTTTTCATAAGAACCCACCTGGGTTTGTTGCTCTACTGGAAGTGCCATTATAGCCTCCTTGTTATTGTTAACTTATAAAAACGAATATATTTACAATGTAATTGTAGTATTCTTGTATACTAATTGTCAACTGTATAAATTAATTAGTTTACAATATGATATCTTACATATTATATAGAAATATATAGTATAATTAGATATTAGTATTCTATAAGTTAGGAAAGGAGACAATATGCAACCCTTTCGTTTTATACATTGTGGAGACCTTCATTTAGGGGCTCCTTTTCAATATGCTATGGGGATGAGTCGGCATGTAGATCGTGCTGTCGCAGAAGCAACTTATGAAGCTTTCAATAATATCATTGAAATCGCTGTGCGCGAACGCGTTAATGCAGTTGTGATTAGCGGTGATGTTTATAATAGTGAAGATCATAATTTAGAGGCTCAGGTCCGATTTGTGCGTGCTATGTATCGCTTGTGGGAGGCGCATATTCCCGTATATATGGTGCAAGGTAATCATGATCCTGCTGAAAGCTGGCGCGCTGGCTTATCAATGCCTGATAATGTACATGTGTTTTCGGATACACAGGTACAACGATTTCCGTTGATGGTTAATAATATTGAAGTTGGTGGTGTTTACGGCATCAGTTGTGGGCATGGCAATGAACAATCTAATTTTGCTGCACAATATAAAGCCTTTGAACGAGATGAGTTTTCCCTTGCTGTCATGCATGGAACGGTTGGATCTAGTGTGGGCAGTGAACATCATGATGTAACAGGGCCCTGTAATTTGACGGATATCATGCAAGGCGCTATGGACTATTGGGCACTAGGTCATATCCATAAATCACAGGTGATTTCAGAAGACCCTATGGTCGTATATGCGGGCAATCCTCAAGGATTACATCGCAAGGAATCTGGCGCTAAAGGATGCTATATGGTCAACGTATCACATAATGGACATTGTGAATTAGAATTTATTGAGACCAGTGCCATTCGTTTTGAAGATATAAAGATTGATATTGCAGGCATACAAACTGAACGTGAGTTATTAGATTTGTTGAGCCATAAAAAGCAGTCCTTACGTAAAAAATATAATAAGAATACATTGGTATCGGTCCATTTAGTAGGAACTGGTCCAATTCATCGCTTATGCGTGGATGAGTCCGTTCGAAAATTATGGCTACGGGAGACGCAGGCAGAGGAAAAGAGTAAATCTATTTTTGTTATGCCATACCGCATGATTGCTAAAACGCGTCCTACTGTTAATTTGGCAGAACGCCGTTTATTGTCCGACATGGTAGGCGATTATCTACGTGCCTATGATGAAACCGTTACTGATATTGAGGCCGTACGTCAAATCTTGGTCGATCGTCCTGAGTCTAAACGACTTGGCAGTTATTTAGATTTATTATCAGACGATGTATTGAAACGAGTTATGGAACGCAGTGAAATGGAAGGGGTTACGGTGTTAACGGGGGTAAACGATGAACATTAAACAGATTCGACTCGACTCATTTGGACCGTATGAAAACTGGACATTTACATCCGGTCCTAACGGTGTACAGCTAGTATATGGAGCTAATGAAAGTGGGAAAACCTCCTTATTAGAAGGTATACGTTCTCTTTTAGTTTGGTGGTAAACATAAAAAATATGGTTATGTAAGTGGATCTCTTGAGCTCGACAAAGAGGGGACGGCTTATCATTTAGGCCGACAAAACAAGAATTTAGATTTTTATTCTTTTGGTGAGCCTAGCATAAAGGACGAGCCGAATCAATTGTGGTGGCATGGGCTCGATAAAAAAACGTATAACCGCATATTCGGCCTTACGTTAGAGGACCTTCAAGGCGTAGATATACTCAATGAAGTAGATGTGCGAGCTAGATTCTTTTGGCGCCGAAGGAGGGCGAGCAACTCGGTGGTGTAGTAAAAAGCATTGAAACCAATGCTAATGACTTACTGGTTGCGTCTGCATCAGGCAAACGCCGCATCAATGTTTTGATAGATCAATTACAAGAAAATAAGGCTCGTTTATCCGCACTGAGTGAACATGAAACGCAATATGTAGAATTACAACAAGCGTTGAAGGCTTCCGAGGATACAGAAGCAGAAATTCAGAATCAAATCAAAGAATGGCAAGATTATCGTGAAGGTGTAGAGATGGTGCTTCGTGCATGGGATACATATCGACGTAGCGAAGAGGCGCGTCGTCGTATGCAACAGTTTACATCTCCTGATACACTAGATCGCGATGCGTTTTTAAGTATCGATGAGGGCCTTCGTGAAGCTCGTCAGAATATGCAGCTTTGGCTTGATAAAGAAGAAGCACTAAAACCGGAAAATTTTGATCCTAATAGTCCATTTACTACCTATGGCCAAGATATAGAGGATTTGATTCAACAAGGTGCGAAGTGGGAACAATTGCGCCGTGAGTGTGAAGAAGGCGAAGCCTACATTGCTAAGGTTAAAGAGCAACTTGATTTCTCGAGAGGGTTGCAATCTTCATGGCGCAAGGATGAATCGGTGCCAACTGATGTGAATTGGTTTGAAGGGGAACGTTTATCCAAACGATTGCGTACCGCAAAGGACCAATTATTATATTGGCAAAGCCAAGCACCATCCTTGCAAAAAGAACCACAAATAAGTGAAGATAGTTCGTCTGTTGACACTGGTGAAAATAGCCCTGTTAACACCTGGGCTCAGCAAGAGTTGCAGGCTGTTATGACTGACATTGCAGATCTAGAGTCTAGACTTGGAGAACATGGTTCCATACGTATGGCCGCGATGCCGATTTGGTTGCAACGTATTGGAGGGATTGGAGCCGTCGTTGGTGTATTGATGTCGCTTGGCAGGCCTCATTGCGCTGGAATCTGTACTATATAGCATCGGTGGTATTATTTTATTAATACTTGGACTGGGATTGTTCTGGTATGGATGGCGCCTGCGCCATGTAGATGATTCCGATGTAGCTCGGTTGATGCGTGAACTAGAACGCTTACAGCAACGTAAGTCGTATTTAGAAACACAATTGGATGCACCTTTACCTGTGGCGTCAGATGTACCGAACTTGGAAACGGCAGCTATTGAGCAACGTTACAATGATGAAGGTAAACAATTACAGGCTAATTATGAAAAAGCCTTGGCTGAATGGCAAGCATGGATTCCTGAAGGGGCTGCCAAGAGTCTCGATGAAGATGATTTCTTTAGTATGAAGCATGAATATGACCAGTACTCTGAACAATTGCGGACTATTGAAGGATATGAGAAACGCTTAGATGAACATAAGGAATCTTTGCGCCTTATAGAGGACCAAGCTGTTACCTTATGGTATAACCTTGGTGTTGAAGCCCCTGTGTCTCCTACTGAGCTAAAACGTATTTATAACCAATATAAAAACTTTCAACAACAAATGATTCGTTGGGAACAAAAAGAATCACAGCGTAAGAGCTATCGTATGGAGTATGATAATTGGCATCGCAAGGAAAAAGAGCTTTTGCTAGAACAAAAAGCATTGCTTGAAAAAAGCGGATTATCCGGCGCCAATGAATATCGTCAAAAACTCATTGATGAAGATCAGTTTAAGCAATGGGAAACGATTTACAAACAAAGCCAAGTACAGCTTGATTTGTTAACTCCAGATGGTGAAAATAAAGATTTATTCTATCGCCGCTTGCGTGAGGGGAATAAAGAGAATTGGACTGATGAATTAGCCCATGCAGATCAAGAGCTGAATGCGCGCAAGGATGCGATGGCTAACCTCTATGAGAAACGAGGCCAAATCGTGGAAGCTATGCGTGCATTGGGTTCAGATCAGGAGCAACGGGAAGCCATTCAACAACGACAAGAGTTAGAATCTGAATTGGAATCTGCCTTGGAAGATTGGGCCACTCAAGTTGTCATCGCTCATTGTATGGAACGAGCGCAACAATCATACGAAGAAGAGTCACAACCAAAGATGTTAGAATTAGCATCTCAGTATATTAAACGATTAACGAATGGTGCTTATACATTTGATATGTGGGGATTGCAAGACGGTTTAGCCCTTTTGAATGAACGGGGTGAACGATTACCGATTTATCATTGGTCTAGTGGTTTAGCGGATCAGGTGTATCTCGCGTTGCGTTTGGCACTAGCAAAGGTCTTTTCGTACCAAGTGGATGCATTGCCAATCATATTAGATGATATCCTAGTCCGCTTTGATGAAGATCGCCAAAAGAGTGCACTTGAGTTGTTAGCTGAACTTGGTGAACATCAACAAATTTGGTTGTTTACATGTCAGCAACAAGTGTATTACATGGGTCAAGCTATTGCTGGTATAGATACGCATATATTACAACGTGCATAAATTTCTATCCCTAAAAATATAGATAATAAGTGGCTTTGCATATTCATCACTTTTGGGGTACACTTTTAATATAAGCGTGACATTCTAATATAAAATCTTATATACATGTATGGGTGTGTTTTGTAGAAAGGGGTGGAAGTTTGAATACTGCTTATTTAGATATGATTCAGGGCAAGAACCCTGGCATAACACCGGTATGGTATATGCGCCAAGCAGGGCGCAGTCAGGCTGCATATCGTAAGATAAAAGAGAAGTACACATTGTTCGAAATTACCAAACAACCAGAACTTTGCGCACAAGTGACAGAACTGCCTGTTAAAGAATATGGCGTTGATGCGGCTATTCTTTATAAGGATATTATGAGCCCTATGGTGGCTATTGGCGTGAATGTGGATATTAAACCTGGTGTAGGTCCTGTATTTGATACTCCAATACGCCGTATGGAAGATATTGAACGATTATATGCGTTTGATGCAACAAAGGTAGAGTATATTTCCAAAACTATTGAGTTGTTGACTACTGAGGTGCTTGATGTACCTCTTATTGGCTTTTGTGGTGCACCATTCACTATCGCGTCTTACCTTATTGAAGGAGGTCCTACGAAAAGTTATAACAAAACTCGTGGGATGTTAATCAGCGAACCTGAAATTTGGAATAGACTAATGGAAAAACTAGCGGATATGTCCATCGAGTATTTGTCAATGCAAGCGCGCGCTGGTGCTAATGCTTTACAAATCTTTGACTCTTGGGTGGGTGCCGTTAATAGTACAGAATACGAGCAAGCTATTTTCCCTCATATGAAACGTATTATTTCCACAGTAAAATCTAGATTCCCTAACTTGCCGCTCGCTATGAATGGTGTCGGTACAGACCACCTTGTTTCTACTTGGGCTAAATTACCTCTTGATGTTATCGCTTTAGATTGGCGAAGCTCTCTTGGGGCGGCTAAGGATAGAGGTGTTACACAAACAGTACAGGGAAACCTTGATCCGGCTTATTTATACGGGGATACAAAAACAATAGCCAAGGTGGTAGATGAAATCTTAATGGATGGCGTTCGCCATGGTAAACATGTATTTAACTTAGGGCATGGCGTATTCCCTGAGGCAGACCCAGCAAAATTACATTGGTTGACAGACTATGTTCATGAAAAGAGCCGTGAATTGTGGGCTCGTGAAAGCCGATAATATGAAGCAGGCTATACTGTTATTATCTTTTGGTACACCTCGTCAACCATCTGATTTATTACCCTATTTGACGAGCATTCGACGCGGAAAAATTCCCACAGAACGAGAGTTGAAGGTTCTAACTGCTCGTTACGATGCCATCGGACAATGGGATAATAAGCTGTTGCAAACGATGGGGGAAGAGCAAAAGAGAACTCTTAAATCCCTATTGGCGATAGACGCGATGTATTTGGCCTATCTTCATATGCCTAATAGTATGGAACAAGCTATAGAATCCATAGCAACTGCAGGGTATACTTCTATTTTATGTATTGTCACATCGCCGTTTTATTCTATGATTGGAACAGGCGCGTATGAACGGAAATTACATTCTATATTACGAGCGTATCCGGATATATCTTGTGAAATTATCAAATCTTGGTGGAATAGACCACAGTTTTTTGAATACTGGCGTTCACAGTTGATGGCCGCGAATCCATTACAAGCTGATACAGCCTGTATTTTCTCTGCCCATAGTGTACCTACTTCAACGGTTGGTAGCTATGAAGATGAGGTCATGTCCGCATCAAATCAAATTGCAAAAATGGTAGGCCTTAATCACTGGTATCAGGCATGGCAAAGTGCGGCGCCCTATGGTGAATGGTTAGGCCCTACCATTGAAAGTGTCATTGAACAGGCTCTTATAGATGGAGCAAAACGGATTGTATGTATTCCTTTTGGGTTTGTTAGCGATCATGTAGAAATTTTGTATGATAATGATATTATTTGTCGGAATATCGTTGAAAATGCTGGGGCTACATATGAACGTCTGCCTATGCCCAATGGAAATACCCTATTTATGGAGGCCATGGCAAAGGCTATACGAGAAAGGATTAATAAGTGAAGGTAACGATTGTTGGTGGTGGCCTTACGGGGCTTACTGCAGCCTATTATTTAGGCCATGCCAAACCAGATTGGCAGATACAATTATATGAACAGGCCCCTCGATTTGGCGGTAAAATTCAAACGCAACAAGTAGATGATTTTGTTGTTGAGTTAGGACCGGATTCCTACTTGGGCCGCAAAACGGAAATGACGGATCTCATTACAGATCTTGGTCTAGCAGATACGCTTGTATCTAATGAAACGGGGCAGGCCTATGTGTATGACCGCGGCAATATTCACCCAATTCCAGGTGGTTCCATCATGGGCGTTCCTACGGAAATGATGCCTTTTGTGAAAGCGACCTTAATTTCCTGGGCTGGTAAAGTGCGTGCTGGTCTTGATTATTTTAAGAAACCGTATCCCTTAGATGCTCACGGTGATGTATCGATTGGTCATTTCTTCCGCTATCATTTAGGTCAAGAAATGATGGATAAATTAATTGAGCCATTATTGGCGGGTATTTATGGTGGCGATATTTATAAAATCAGTCTATTATCTACGTTTCCACATTTTATTCAAGTAGAACAAAAATATGGCAATATGGTTAAGGGCATGATTGCTGCTAAGATGAGCCATCAAAAGGCAGGTGTCTCTAAGGCTGCCAAAGGTGCTGTTAATGAAGGCGACGTTCCCCGTGCGGGTAAAGGAACGATGACGGATGCTCAATTTGATAAGAAACAATCTAGTATTCAGCGAACGAATGGAAATCTAAAAGCATCAAAAGGAACCGCATCACAATCCGGTATGTTTAGACAATTAACGGGTGGTCTTGAAAGCGTGGTAAGTGCGATTGTGGAACAAATGCCATCCAATGTTACATTGACTACTAAGGCCCTTGTTCGAGATATATCGTATGCTGATGCAGTGTATCGTTATAATGTGAATGGTCGAGAAGAAACCTCCCATATGTTGGTTATCTCTACACCACCAGCTACGTATAAAGATTGGTTTATTAGAGATACTGGATTTGATGGCGTACGCAATATGGAACAATCCAGTTGTGCTATTGCAATCATGGCCTTTGATAAAGCGACCTTTGATGGCGAACTAAAAGGCTCTGGCTTGTTGATTACTCGTAAAACGGATACACCATTAACGGCGTGTACCATATTAAATCAAAAATGGCCACAAACAACGCCAGATGATAAAATCGTTCTTCGCGTTTTTATCGGTAAACCTGGTAATGATGTGGTGGAGCGCTATAGTGATGAAGAACTTTCTGCATTAGCTCTTAAAGAAATTCAACGTATTATGAACTTTAAAGCTAATCCAGAGTGGATTAAGATCAATCGTTTAATACATTGTATGCCTCAATATAATGTGGGCCATCGTGCTGCTATCGCAGCCGTTCGGGAGCATGTGAAAGAACATTATCCTAATTTGTATCTCATTGGGACACCGTTTGATGGGATTGGGATACCGGATGGGGTGAAACAGGCTAAGGAACTTGTGCAACGGTTAAGTAGTTCTACGTAGTCGGCGATGGATTTCGGTAATAGCAACTACGTTGCCGGTACGAGATGGTCTTCATTAGGCTCCAGCTAGCTTAACGGTCTTCGGCCTAGGGCCTTGACCTACTAAAGTCGCCTTCTGGAGACCATCTCGCACCTACTACGCGGTAAATATTAACTGAAATTCATCACCTACTGTAGAATGTTTTTGGTAACCGTTGCACCAGATTCCTTTAGCCTAGCGGTAAAGGGGAACGGTCTTCGGCCTAGGGCCTCGACCTACTAAAGTCGCTTCAGAAGGCTTATCCATCGTCTACAATAGTAGATACTGAATGTACAATGGTTACCTATTGAAACCCATTCCTCACCTACTGTAGATCTCTTTAAACAACCGTAGCACAAGGTTCTTTAGCCCAGGACTAGAGGAAAATCGTCATCGGCCTAGGCCTCGACTTACTAAAGTCGCTTTAGAAGGCTTATCCATTGCCTACTGTAGCGGATTTTAGTCTCCAGCTAGTACAAGGTCCTTTAGCCTAGGTTAGAGGAAAACGGTCTTCGGGTTAGGGGCTCGATTTTGTAATTGTAAATTGTGTTTTATATATTTTATGTGAAAAGGAGTGATTGTATGGGTAAGGCAATTCCTACTGTTGAGGGTTGGCATAGTCAACATATGGTGTTTTCCATGGATTTTAGTGCTTGGAATTGTTTTGATGCAGAGGAGAAGGCTGAGGCTCGCGGTGAGTTAAAGGCGTTTTTGGCTGAGTTGGAGTCTATGCACCAAGCTAAAGAAGGCAGTTATGCATTCTATGATGTGAATGGTTATAAGGGCGATCTTTTGTTGTGGATTTTAGCGCCGTCTCTTGAGGATTTGGCGAAATGGGAACGCAAATTCCGTCGTTTAACGATTGCGTCTGTGCTTGTTCAAACGTATTCCTATACGTCTGTAACTGAGGTCAGTGCATATGTGAAAGCTAAGCTTGATACGCCTGAGGTGGATGCGAAATTGTATCCAACTGTACCAAAGGATAAGTATATTTGTTTTTATAATATGACAAAGAAGCGTGAAGGCAATGATAACTGGTATATGTTGCCTCAAGAAGAACGCGGTCGTATGATGCGTGAGCATGGCATCACTGGTAGACCATATTTAGAAGTACTATCTGAGTACACTACAGGTGGTGTTGGTCTTGATGATTGGGAATGGGGCGTTACTATTTTTAGTAATGATGACATCCAATTCAAGAAAATTGTTTATGATATGCGCTTTGAAGAAGCGAGTGCACGATATGGTATCTTCAGCGATTTCTATGTAGGAACGTTGATTGATGAAGCACGCTTTGATGAAGTGTTTGCTTAATCTATAACTACCAGTAGTAGTACTGTAAAGGGAAGGGGTTAAAGTTTTGACGCTAGCTATACGAAGCCTTGAGGGCTAAGTAGAATCGGCTGGTGGAAAAATTTTACCCCTTTTTGTTTTCTTATAATGAATCATGTATACAAAATACGCATATGGCTATGATTTTACCGCAAGTTAGATTGCGGTTTTTATATTATCAATTTACAGTGGACTTTGGTATACTGTGTATAGACATTAAATTCTATAGAATCTAAATTTTATATGAATATTGAAATGGAAGTAACTTTCACAAGGCTTATATATAATGATTATAGAGGTTGTGAAACATCAAGTGATATGAGAAGGAGTACAAAAGCTATGGAGATGAATGGTAGCGTTATTGATCAACAACGTTTAGATCAGGCTAGACTCGAAGCAAATGGCATGTATAGCAGTCAATTTGAAAAAGATGCCTGTGGTATGGGTTTTGTCGTAAATATTAAGGGCAAAAAATCCCATGATATCATCGATGATGGCTTGCGTATTTTAGAGCGTCTTGAACATCGTGGTGGTGCTGGTGCAGATAAGGATACAGGCGATGGTGCTGGTATCTTGGTACAAATCCCACATGAATTTTTTAAACGTGAATGCGAAGTGTTGGGCATTAGTTTACCTGCAGCAGGCGAATATGGTGTGGGCATGATTTTTGCGCATAAATATGAAAGTCTTCGTAATGAGCAAAAACGTATTTTTGAAGAAGTAGTACGCGAAGAGGGGCAAGTCGTTCTCGGTTGGCGTGAAGTGCCTGTAGATGGTACTAAAGTTGGTAAGGAAGCGGCTGCTATTCGTCCTTGGATGATTCAAATTCTCATTGGTAAAGGCTCTGATGTAACGAATAATGCGGAATTTGAACGTAAGTTATATGTTATCCGTAAATTGGCGGAAAAACGCATTATTCCATTGAGTAAGGAACTATCTAGCGACTTTTATATTGCATCCTTGTCCTCTAAAACAATTGTATATAAAGGTATGTTGACTCCTGGTCAATTGCGTGACTTCTACCTTGATTTGAGCGACCTTGATTTCACATCTGCATTGGCAATGGTTCACTCCCGTTTCAGTACGAATACATTCCCAAGCTGGGCTCGGGCGCATCCTAACCGTTTTTTAGTGCATAATGGTGAAATTAATACAATTCGCGGTAACGTAAACTGGATTAATGCTCGTGAAGGTAAAGCTGAGTCTCCATTGTTCCCTGATATTAAAAAGGTATTCCCTGTAGTAGATGATAGCGGTTCTGACTCTGCTATGTTCGATAACACGTTGGAGTTCTTGCACATGACAGGTCGTTCCTTGCCTCATGCGATCATGATGATGATTCCTGAACCTTGGGAACGCAACAATCTCATGAGCCAAGAAAAACATGATTTCTATGAGTTCAATAGCTTCATGATGGAACCATGGGATGGCCCTGCTGCTATGGGCTTCACTGATGGTACTGTTATCGGTGGCGTACTTGACCGTAATGGTTTACGTCCTGCTCGTTACTATGTAACAACTGATGATCGCGTTATCATGGCATCTGAAGTGGGTGTAGTCAACGAAAACGCTGAAAATATTCGCGCTAAAGGTCGTTTGGAACCAGGCAAAATGCTTCTCATCGATACAGAGGAACAACGCATTATTTCCGACGAAGAAATCAAACAACGCGTTGCTACTGAATTGCCGTATGATGAATGGGTAAAAGAACATGTTATCCACTTGTCTGAAATTACTCAAGCTGATGAAAGCGATATTCCAAAAGTAGACGATTTGTTCAAAAAGCAACAAGCCTTTGGTTATACTCAAGAAGATCTTGTACGTATGATCGTACCTATGGCAAAAGATGGTAAAGACCCTGTAGGTGCAATGGGTGCCGATGCGCCTTTGGCAATCTTGTCTGATAAACCACAATTGTTATACAGCTACTTCAAGCAAATGTTCGCGCAAGTAACAAATCCTCCAATCGACTCTATTCGTGAGGAAATGGTTACATCTACTCGTGTTATGCTTGGTAACTCTGGTAACTTAACAGATCCTAATAAAGCTGGTACCTATGCGTTGTCCATGCGTACACCAATTCTTACAAATCAAGAATTGGCGTCCATTAAGGCTCTTGACTGCCGTCGAATGAAATCTGTTACATTGCCAATCCTCTTCGACCCAACTAAGGGTGCGGATGGCTTGCGTGATGCGTTGAATGAATTGTGCGAAAAAGCAGAAGAAGCAGCTCGTACAGAGCAAAATGTATTGATTTTATCCGACCGTGAAGTCGATGAAAATCGTGCACCAATTCCAGCGTTGTTAGCTGTAGCAGCTGTTCATAATCACTTAATTAGAAAAGTATTGCGCACAGAAATTGGTCTTATCCTCGAATCTGGTGAGCCTCGTGAAGTACATCATTTCTGTACATTGATCGGTTATGGTGTAACAGCTATCAATCCTTACTTGGCTCTTGAAACTGTACGCGATTTACAAGCTCGTAAACGTCTTGGTGATATTACACCTGAACAAGCAGAAAAGAACTACATTAAAGCAGCTGTAGGCGGCATTATGAAGGTTATGTCCAAAATGGGCATCTCCACAGTTCGTTCCTATCATGGTGCACAAATCTTCGAAGCCTTGGGCTTGAACACCAACTTTATTAATAAGTTCTTCGTTAATACACCAACTCGTATTGGCGGTATTGGTCTTGTAGGCGTTGCCAATGAAGCTTTGGCTCGTTATGACCGTGCTTTCAAATCTGACGAATCTGTTCTCGAACCAGGCGGGTGGTACGGCCCTGTAAAAGACGGGGAAGAACATTTATTCAACCCTAAAACAATTGATCTTTTACAAGAATCTCTTATCAACGGCGATTATGCTAAATATAAAGAATACTCTAAAGCTATCCGCAACGATTACCACGTTACATTGCGTTCCTTGATGGAATTGAACTATCCTGTAGGCGGCGGTATTCCTATTGAAGAGGTTGAACCTGAAGAATCCATCGTAAAACGCTTTAAAGCAGGTGCTATGAGTTATGGTGCAATCAGTAAAGAAGCGCATGAAACAATCGCTATTGCCATGAATCGTCTTGGATCTACATCTAACTCCGGTGAAGGTGGCGAAGACTCTGCACGCTTTAAACCATTGCCTAATGGGGATAGCATGAACTCTGAAGTAAAACAAATTGCATCTGGTCGTTTCGGTGTAACTGCTAATTACTTGATTCATGCAAAAGAATTGCAAATCAAATGTGCACAAGGTGCTAAACCAGGTGAAGGTGGTCAATTGCCAGGTAAAAAGGTATATCCTGAAATCGGCAAGGCTCGTCACTCCACACCAGGTGTAGAACTTGTTTCTCCTCCACCACATCATGATATTTACTCCATCGAAGACTTGGCGGAATTAATTTACGATTTGAAATGCGTCAATAAAGATGCTCGCATTTCCGTTAAATTGACTTCCGAAGCTGGCGTTGGTACTATCGCAGCTGGTGTGGCGAAAGCAAAAGCAGATAATATCTTGATTTCCGGTTATGACGGCGGTACAGGTGCGGCTGGTCGTACATCTGTAAAACACGCTGGTGTGCCTTGGGAACTTGGTTTATCTGAAACTCATCAAACATTGATGCTTAATCGTTTGCGTGACCGCGTTCAATTAGAGGTAGACTCTAAATTGATGACTGGTTTCGACGTAGCTGTTGCGGCTATGCTTGGTGCTGAGTTGTTTGGTTTCGGTACATTACCACTTGTAGCTGTAGGCTGTAAAATGGCTCGTGTATGTAACCTCAACACATGCCCTTATGGCGTGGCTACACAAGATGAAAAATTGCGTGCTCGTTTCAACGGTAAACCTGAATATGTAGAAAACTTGATGATTTTCATCGCTCGTGAATTGCGTGAAATCATGGCTCGCTTAGGCATCCGTTCCGTAGCTGAACTCGTTGGCCGTATCGACCTTGTTCGTCAAAAATCGCAAGACGATAACTTCAAATTGTCTCGTGTCGATTTGAAACGTATCTTGTTCCATCCATACATCGATGCATCTGTTGGTCATATGCATACCATCGATCAAGACCATGAATTGGAACGCACATTGGATATGTCTAAACTCTTGCGTATGTGCCGTCCTGCTATCGAAGATCAAAAACCTATTCGCGCTAAATTGGCTATCAACAATATTAACCGTGTAGTAGGTACATTGGTTGGCTCTGAGGTAACTCGTCGTTATGGTGAAAGCGGCCTTCCAGACAACACAATCAAGTTGAATTTTGAAGGTTCCGCAGGTCAATCCTTTGGTGCTTTCATTCCAAAAGGCATGACCTTAGAACTCGAAGGGGATGCGAACGACTACCTCGGTAAAGGTTTATCCGGTGGTACTATCGTTGTTTATCCACCTAAGAAATCTATCTTTGAAGCTGATGAAAATATCCTTATCGGTAACGTTGCCTTCTATGGCGCTACATCTGGTAAATCCTTTATCAATGGTGTAGCTGGTGAACGTTTCGCCGTTCGTAATAGTGGTATTACAGCTGTTGTTGAAGGTGTAGGCGACCATGGTTGTGAATACATGACAGGTGGCGAAGTTCTCGTACTCGGTAAAATTGGTCGTAACTTTGCAGCTGGTATGTCCGGTGGCTATGCGTACATCCTCGATTGCGATGAACGTTATGTAAATACAGGTCTTGTAGAATTACGTCCTGCTAATAATGATGATCTTAAACGCATCAAAGAATTAGTGGAACAACATGTATTGCATACTAATTCTACAAAAGGCCGTCATATCCTTGAAAACTGGAATAACTTTGCAAACAGATTTACAAAAGTTGTACCTGTAGCATACGAAGAAATGCATGCTGCTATTGAACGATTCAAAGAACAAGGCTTGTCCTTAGAAGAAGCTCAATTGGCTGCTTTCAAAGAAAAATATGCAAAATAGAATAACACAATAGTTACAAAAAAGACTCCTACTAGTTGATTTTAAAAACTAGAGGGAGTCTTTTTATATCACAATCAGCAACTATTCAAAGTATGAACTTATTAATTTTCCATCTTGATCTTTGATAACCCATGTTGCATTTTCTTTTGTCATTGTTACATTACCTGTAAATATTTGATTTTTAATTTTACCATTTATTAAGTCTCTTGCATGTAGTTGGTATTCATAAATTACTTGATTTGGATTAGACGATAATACTTTAATAGATGCTAATTTAATATTAAGTGTTGTATTATAGCCATTTTTCCATTTATCGTAATACCCTACATTTGCTCGGTGCTGTTCAGATAATAGAGCGTATGCACCGCTGAAGTTTTTTTGATTTAATTTATCATAATAAGATTTTAAGGCTTTAGTACTTTGTTCAATATAATCTTTTTCAGTTGTCACTGATGTTTGAGTTGCTTGTGGAACTTGCGTTACATTTCCTTTTGGATTTTGTGTTGATGTACTTGTGGTTGGTGTTACTTTATTTTTAGATGCGTTAGTATGTGAGTTGTTGGAATCGATTGATACAAATGCAGCTATAATGATTCCTATTAAAACTACTATTGTTAAGATGAATTTTATAGGGGAATCTGAAGTTGGAGATAATTGGATATCTTTTTCTTCGCTAATTTTTGGGGTTATAATTTCAAATGATGTTGGAAACCCATAATTATTGGGGGCTATATCTCCCTTTTTTAGTAGAAGATAAAATGTGTATAGTATATTAATATAAGGGATAAACAAGATTAAACTTGTCCAACCGGGATTATTTAAATCATGCGCTCTTCTAGTAGAAATAGCTAGTGTAGGTAAAAAGAATACAATAGAATGTAAAAATACACCCCATAAAACATACTCTGGTTTCTTACTAATATATGAAATGAATAGAGAGATAGCTAGCATTAATACAAATATTAGTGTTTCTATCAGTATATAACGACAATATTCACCTCTACTTGCACGACCATTAAACTCAGCATATTTCTTCGTAAAGGAAAATTTGAAGTTATCTATTGCACTTAGTATATAGGGATCTAATTCGTAGGTAATAATAGGTGTCTGATTTGAAGTGCTAATCTTTTCTGAATTAACCTGTTGTCTAGTAGTTGGTTCTATTGATTCTGTAGTATCAATGTGTATGTTTTCTTTTGATTCTGCCTTTATAGTTGCCGCAGTACCACAATGTGGACAAAATTTACTATCTACAGGTATTGAGTTATTACATTTAATACATATTTTTTCATCAATTAGTTCTTGTTTTAAACCACAATTTCCACAATACGTAGTATTTTCGAGTAGTAGTGCATTACAACTAGGACAGCGTCTCATAATGATAATATCCTTTCAGTAAAATAAGTTTACATTTATACCTATAAGATTTATATACATCTATTATACTGAAATTTTGCTACAAATGAAAGATAGATGAAGTTCAAACAGAGTTTAAGTATTTTGACTATAGAGGCATTTTCATGTATAATATATGTATTGCAATATTGGATCATGGCAGTTCTCGGGCCCGTGCAATGGGGGCCTGTGAATCGTGTCAGGACTGAGAGGTAGCAGCACTAAGCGGTAACCTTCATGTGCCACGGGGAACCCGGGGGCTGTCGTGATCGAATATTGCAAGGCGGCCTTTGGGGCCGCTTTTTTTATCCTATTAGTGAAGCTGAAATAGGGATTAGTTATATGCAAAGAGGACGTGAAAGGACGCCCTCTTTTTTGTGTAATATGGTATAATAAAGTATTGCTAATTACGGATTGTTTACAGGGAAAAGGGGGTGTTCCTATGGCATATATGGCGCTATATCGTAAGTATCGTCCGCAGACGTTTACCGATGTGGTTGGGCAACATCAGGTATCAGATACGTTGATGCGCGCTATTCGCGAGGATAAGGTGGCTCATGCATATCTATTTGCCGGCCCGCGTGGGACAGGTAAGACGAGTATGGCCAAGATTTTTGCTCGTGCCATTAACTGTGAACATGGCCCTACTGACCATCCTTGTAATGAATGTAGCGTATGTAAATCGATTTTGAGTGGTCAATCTATGGACGTCCTCGAAATTGATGCGGCGTCGAATCGTGGTATCGATGAGATACGTGCTCTTACGTGAAAGCGTAAAGTTTATGCCTGTAGAGGGACGTAAAAAGGTATTCATCATCGACGAAGCCCATATGCTTACCAATGAAGCGTGGAATGCCTTATTAAAGACGATAGAGGAACCACCAGACCACGTCATGTTCATCTTTGCGACCACTGAGATTGAAAAACTGCCTGTTACCATCGTATCTCGTTGCCAACGATATACATTTAGACGTATCACATCTGATGATATTGCACAGCGGTTACAATATGTTGCGGATAAAGAAGGCTTTGCCTTAGAAGATAATGCAGCACGTCTCATTGCGGTTCATGCGGATGGTGGCTTGCGCGATGCGTTAAGTATTCTCGATCAATGTGTGGGCATGGCCAGCGGCGAGATTACACCGGCCATTGTAGAGGAACTCATTGGCCTCGTTAGTAAGGACTGGATTATTAAATTCCTATCTGCCTTGCACAATGGAGACGGGCCCAGCCGTATTAAAATATATTCAAAATGCGCTTAGTGAAGGACGTGATGGGGCTCAAATCATGGAGGCCCTTACGCAACACTTACGGGCTTTGTTGATTGCAAAGGTCGCTCCCGATGCTGAGGAATTAAAGGTATATGATTCGTTCCGCACTGAATTCTTAGAACAAGCACAGGCTATCGAGTTTGGTACCATTAACCAATATATTAAACAGTTGCAATCCATCATGAGCGATGCGAAAGCAGGTAGATAACCCACGGACCGTTATTGAAATGGGCCTATTCGTATTATGTGCTGGCGTATCAAAAGCTCATGACGATGTGGAAGACCGTTTGTCTGCATTAGAACAGTCTGAACACGAGTCTCGCGAAGGCGTTCTTAACCGGCTGGCCAAGTTGGAACAACAAGGCCCACCGATGGTGGCGCCATCTATTAATTTTGTGGCTACCCCTAATGCATCAAGGTCAAATGTGGTAGACGATGATTTTATTCCACCACCTATGGAGGAATATGAATCTGTTACGATTCATGAGGTGCCAACAAATCATAAGCCTGCACCTACTGTAGCGGAATCGAAACCTAGCGGTAGTAATCTAACGGCTACTACAGGTTTGATGCCGCCGAGCTGTGCCACCGCCTATGCATGGTGTGGGTATGACTCCACCACCGATGAAGAATTCTGGTGCAGTACCACCTAAGACAGGCACAGCTCGAACGACGAGAAATACGGGCCGTCAGAAGAATACAGGCATTAGCCAAGTCGCTGTTATCGGTGAAACCATGGTGGACGCCGGGGAATATAGAACCATTCAGACTACTGTGATAAAATATCTAAAGGACAGCGATAAGGGATTAGCATATAATATTATTGGTCAAGGCCAAGTTATTTATGTAGATCGTGAAAAAGCAGTAGTAGCTTTTAAAAAGGGGATATCCCTTACCTTGGCTACTAATGAAGCAAATCGCAAGGAAATTGCATTAGCGTTCCAATATGCGTTGGGCTATTCCGTGTCTTTAGAGATTGTCGATATAGAGACAGATGTCTATAAAGAATATATGATGGCTAGCGGAGCGCGATCTAATCGAGCTGTACAGCCTAAGAGGTCACAGCCTACACCAGTTGTTGAGGCCCCGCCACCACCGGTAGAAACAGACTTACTTGATAATGGTGAAACAGTATCCTCTACGCCTATAGCGAATCAGGATACTGAAGAGAAGTCTGGAGCTACTATACAATCTGAAACCCAAGATGTATCTGGTGGTGTAAAACCGCCAGAGCCTATAAGCTCCGAAGCTCGCAATAATGCTAGAGAGGCTGCGTTAGCTGCTCTTAAAGCAAGAGGTATAAAACCACCGAGCAGTAAGGGAGATGAGGATTCATCTGCTAAGAAAAAGACAGCTCATGATGACGGTGGTATACCCGTTATGAGTTTAGACGGAACACAGGTAATGACCGATGATGGTGAAGTTATCAATCGGCCTATGGATAGCGGTGCCACCGTGGAGGTAGAAGCCGTCCCAAAGCGTGAATACCAGTGGGACCCTGAACACATGGGCGTTGAAGAACAACAAAACCCACTGTTGGCTAAAACATTAGAGAAACTTTCAGAAGATCATGACATTTATGTAGAGGTCATAGAAGAGTAAATTGCAATTTTCAGTATATAGTTAATTTATTTTGCAAGGACTTTCACAGTCCTATAAGGAGGAAATACAATGTTCGGTAAAGGTATGGGCAATATGGCAGGCATGATGAAAAAAGTTCAAAAAATGCAAGCTGACATGAAAAAAATGCAAGAAGAGTTAAAAACTCGTACGGTAGAAGCATCCGTAGGTGGCGGCGCTGTTACCGTTGTTATGAATGGCGAAAAGATGATTGAATCTTTGAAGTTGAATCCGTCCGCAGTTGATCCTGAAGATGTGGAAATGCTTGAAGACTTGGTAATGGCTGCTGTTAATGAAGCAAGCAAAAAAGTAGATGACCTATTGTCTCAAGAAATGGGCAAGGTAACAGGTGGTCTTAACTTGCCAACAGGTTTATTCTAAATGACAAACGCATTAGAACGGCTCGTAGAACAGTTGCGCAGATTGCCAGGCATTGGATCAAAATCTGCCCGTCGCTTGGCATACCATCTTGTGGAAATGCCGCAAGAAGAGGTGGACCGATTGGTCAATACCATTGTTGAAGCTAAAGGGGCAACCCGCCATTGTTCTATCTGTTTTAATCTATCTGCGCAGGACCCTTGTGAATTTTGCTCTAATCATAATCGGGATCAAACCACGATTATGGTGGTTGAAACATCTCGCGATGTGATTGCCATAGAACGCAGTGGTGATTACAAGGGGCTCTACCATGTCTTAGAGGGGGCGTTGTCACCTTTAGAGGGCATCGGTGCTGAAGACATTCGCGTTAAAGAGCTGATTGCTCGTTTGCGTGATGGTGTCGTACAAGAGGTTATTCTCGCAACGGACCCTGATGTAGAAGGGGAGGCGACGGCCTTATATTTGGCACGTCTACTAGCGCCGACTGGCATCAAGGTAACGCGTATTGCCCGCGGTGTTCCTGTAGGTGGAGATATCGAATATGCCGATGAATTGACCTTGGGCGGTGCCGTTGTAAATCGCCAGGAGATGAAAGGATAATATGAACGTATTACTCGCGCCATTATTGGCAGCGCCTATGACTGAGGCGGTTATATCTGTATTTGTCATAGTTATTGCATTGAAATTGGCTTTTTTCACCATTAAAAAGGTAGCCATCAATGTTGCACTAGGCATTGTGACATACATGGTATGTATCTATGTGTTACATATACCAATGGATATTGGCTTTGGTGTGTGGGCTTTGACCGTACTATTTGGACCTATTCCGATGGTACTGGCCGCTCTATACTACGGCTTATAAAATAAGGAGAGGATATCATGGTTATCAATAGCGAACAACAACGCGTCATCGATGAACTAGATAGAAATATCCTCTTGTTGGCGTCCGCTGGGACGGGAAAAACGAATACACTGGCTTATCGAGTGGCTCACATTATTGAAAGTGGCCGCTGCGAGGCTCATCAGATTTTGTGCATGACCTTTACCAATAAGGCGGCACAAGAGATGAAGTCGCGCATCGAATCCCTCGTTGGCCAACCTGCAAAGGCTGTGGAGATTAGTACGTTCCACAGCTTTTGTTTTTACGTTCTTCAACAAGAGGGCAAGCGAGATGAGTCGCTCTATACAGATGTGACCATATTTGATGAAGAGGATTGTAAAGAACTATATTTGCCATATAAACCGAGAAACATGCGGGATATGAACTTTGCTAGCCTTATAAGCATGGTAAAGGAATATCGTTCTGTGTATGAATTTTATTCTGAATCGTTGATAGATGATTACAAACGAACGATACAACGTTTAGAGCGGGAGCAATCTAAGCAAATAGAGAAATTATTTTACAATTACAATACTCTTGCTACTGAGGACTTGTCGGACTTTTGGGCTCATGGTCATGAATGGATTGCTCGTTATGATGAAAGTTTACAATCTGTTCACGGCGTTGATTTTACTGATTTAATCTGTGGTGTGCATCGACTATTTCAAAATCCAGATATTCGAGAACGGTGGCGTAGTCGCTATCAATATATTTCCGTTGATGAAATGCAAGATACGGGCTCATTAGAATATAAGGTTATGGAAATGCTATGGGAAGGCAATCACGTTCTTTTATGTGGCGACTATTTCCAAACTATCTACGAATGGCGCGGCTCAGATCCGTTCTGTTTATTAGAGGCATTTACCCGTGATTTTAATCCTCTAAAAATCATATTCTATAAAAACTATCGCTCCAACCGTACTTTGTTTACAATGGCTTTTAAAACATTGCAGAACATGTTTCCTCAACTCGTTGGAACTGTGTACGATGAAATGCCAGAGGCTAACAGTGCTAGTGATGGGGCACCTGTCCTTGTGAAAGATTGTCGTAATGAATATACGGAATCAAAATTTATTTATGACCGTATTTGCGCGCTTCCAAAGAATGCATCTATCGGTGTGTTGGTTCGCGATAATCGCAAGGCACAGCGTTTAAGTGAACAGTTTGAACGATATAATCAAGACAAGCCAGAATCTGAACGTCGTCCGTTTATGATTATTGATGAATATAAATTCTTCCGCCGTCAGGAAATCAAGGATATCATGGCGTACTTTAAGCTCTTGATGAATCCTAATGATGCGGTTAGTGCGAAACGCATTATTAAACGCTATGTATCGGGCATTGGCGACGCGCGTATTCGCGATATTGAAAGTCCAAAAAATCGCAGTGTAGGGCTAAAATTGACGGATTTTATGGATATGCCTATCTTTGAAGCTGAGCCATATGCCAAATTGGTAGCTGGTCTTGAGGTGGGGGAAGTGGTGGTGTACGATGTAGAAAGCACCGGTACTGATACGACACAAGATAGAATTATACAAATTGCGGCAATGCGCATTGATAAAGATGGCAATGAAATAGAACGGTTTGAACGGTTTATCAATCCTGGTAAATCGGTAGGTACCTCTCAACTCGTTCATGGCTTTACGGATGCATATTTAGCAGAGCATGGTGAAAGTCCAAAGGTCGTACTGGAGGCTTTCAAAGAATTTTCTAACAATCGTATCATTGTAGGCCATAATGTAAATTATGATATTAGTATTTTGAGCCACGAATTAGCGCGCCATAATTTAGGCGAGCCTCAATTTAAGGCCGTATATGATACACTAGATATCTTTAGACGGTTCTATCCAACACTGGAAAATCATAAGTTAGGATTTTTGTCAAAATATTTTCCTATCAATCATACGCCTACCCATAATGCGATGGATGATATTATCGCTACGGGCCAATTATTAATCTACGCAGTCCGTGAAAATATTATGCCCACAACGACGGATCGCATGGTAGCCATTAATCAATATAAGGCGGCTTTCACAACGATTGCGTCTCAAATGGCAACCTTGCGCAGAAAGATGCATACCGATAATCCTACGGAATTATTGGCCTATATTATGAATCAAATGGGCGTACTAGACTATTATAAGAGTCATGGCGAAATGGCCAAGGTTGAACATATACGAGATTTGTATCGTATTATGGAATCATTAGATAAGGAATATGAAGGTACAACGGGATTAGCTCGTCTCAATCATATTTTGCAATTAGCTGCCTTGACGGCTGGTGAGCCACAACAGATGAGTAAACAATCTAAGATACCGATTATTACGGTTCATCAAGCAAAGGGTAGTGAGTTTGACCATGTATTTTTGGCAGGTATGAATCAAGGGACCTTTCCTAGTTTTATGTCCTTACGCGAGGGCAATGAGGATGAAGAAAAACGCTTGTTCTATGTGGCCATTACGCGACCAAAACAGGAGCTGGTTATTACCTATACCAATGAATCACAACGGGGCCAAGGCACAGCGCCAAGTGCATTTCTTGATTATATGCCAAGGGATGTAAAACTCGTAGAAAGGAGTATGTAATGGCACGAAAAACGCATAGACCAGATGATATTTTTTGGTCAGTTACTACCCAGGATATAGAATCCATACAACATGCAACTACAGATGCTATAACATTAGGGCAACTGTTAGATACTAAATATCCAAGAAAAGCGATGGTAAAGTTATTTGATGAGAAATTAATCCATGTAAATGGTCACAAAGCAACACCTCATACAGAGGTTGCCGTAGATGATGAAATTTGGATAGCTATGGCCAAAGAGAAGATTGATCATGAGCCAATTGCAATGGATTTACATATTCTCTATGAAGATGACGATTTGCTCATTGTGGATAAGCCTGCCGGTGTTACGGTAAACTCAAAAGATCAAGTATCCCTTGCTAATGGCATTGCCCATTATTTTATGGAACATGGTATTAAGCGAAAAGTACGTTTTTTGAACCGTCTTGACCGCGATACAACAGGCTGTATTGTAATTGCTAAAAGCGGTCTAGCCCAAAGCTTATATCAACAACAAATGGATGATAACACATTTGAAAAGTGGTACATGGCTATTGTTGAAGGCCTTGTCGAATCAGATTCGGATTCGTTGGTGCTTCCTATGGATAGAAGTATTGATGGCATTCATTACGAAGTAAATTCTAAGGGGAAAGAAACACGGACTGATTTTACCGTTTTACACCGATATCCGGATGGGGCTGTGGATAACTCTGTGCATAACCTACAAAATATTGTGGATATATCCCATGAAAATGTGGACAGCACAGTGAATACTGTGGATAAACAGGGTGGAATTGTGGATAATTCTGTGCATAACTTAGAAAATCAGCCTTGTACAGCAGTGGCAGTTCGCTTATATACAGGTAAAACACATCAAATTCGAGTGGCCTTCAGTCATATAGGTCATCCTTTGTTAGGGGATACATTGTATGGGGCGAAATCTACGGGAGAACCATTTGCACTACGTGCAATGAAGGTTGTTTTTACACATATGCGTTCTGGAGACCGTATAACCGTTCAAGCTTAATTAGAATGGGCATTCAGTAGTAGAATGAGTTCTTAAATACATAAAAGTTTCTAATTGAGAAATGAGAATGACTGATAAGTTCAGTAAAATCAATGGATTTCGTGAAAATATATTGAAAATTATAGTGACAAATGATAATCCATAAGCTATAATACAAATAAACGTACACATATAAATTATTTAATATTGTACATATAGTATGTAAGAGGTGTAATAGTATGATTTTACAAGATAATAGTGCTGAACGTAATCGGGGTATTACGCTCGCCAGTATCAAGGGCATTATAGGCAATGTGGTGCTTGTCATTTTTAAGATGATAATAGGATTGGCATCGAATTCCATCGCCATAATCCTTGATGCAGTAAATAACTTAACAGACGTTCTTTCGTCGGTGTTGACGATTGTCGGTACAAAACTGGCTGCAAAAGGGGCCGATAAGGAACATCCATTTGGACATGGCCGTATAGAATATATGACTACCATGGCTATTGCTTTCATCATTCTCGGTGCAGGCATTGGGTCCCTTAAGGAGTCGATAGATAAAATTCTTCATCCAGAGGTATCCACATTTGATATTCCAAGCCTTGCTATCATCGCTGTTGCTATCGTTGTAAAGGTTGTGATGGGGCGATACATTAAGTCTCAAGGTGAGAAATATAAATCTGATGCCCTCGTAGCGTCTGGTATTGATGCTCTTTTTGATGCGGTGATTACCTTTGCTACATTGGTGTCTGCAGGCCTCGTATATTTCTTCAATGTAGATATTCAAGGCTATGTAGGGGCTTTAATTTCGCTATTAATTTTGAAAGCAGCCTATGAGATCTTACGGGATATGTATAATCATTTGCTTGGTGTTCGGGCCGATGATGATCTTATTCGAAACATCAAAGAAACTATCGCGCAACATCCAAATGTAGGCGGTGTATATGACCTAGTGCTAAATAGCTATGGACCAGGTGAAGTGATTGGTTCTGTTCATATTTCGTTGCCAGATACGATGACGGTGGGTGAGGTCCATCCGTTAACTAAAGGAATCGCAGTTCATCTTTATAAAAAGTTTGGCATTAATATGACTGTCGGCGTATACGCAGAAAATCAACCAAGCGTAGAAGTTCTTGAAATCAAAAAAGCGCTTGATCAAGTTATCAGTTTGTATACTAATGTAGTCCAACTCCATGCTTTCTACGTACGAGAAGATAAAAAGATTATCTATTATGATATTATCTTTAACTTTGACGAAGAAGATCCACATGGTACATTAGAAAAGATTAAGGCGGAACTTCATAATCGTTATCCAGATTATACACAATTTGCTATTGTGGATACGGATTTTAGTAATTAGTTTTATATAAAGAATAACCGATATGTATCCTTGTATGAGGAACATATCGGTTATTTTTATGGGGCTGGATCGTCACTTGATAAATACATTATTTATGCCTATAATAAATTGTATAAAATATAGTTAGTCATATATTATATATAGTATGGAGAGAACTATGAATAAATTGGTATTATCCACATTAGCAGTTATGACTGCAGTTAGTATCTGTGGCATGCAACCTGTAGATGCTAAACAAGTTAAACCAGACCCAACCATGACTATGCTTCAAATGCCGACGAATGATGAAATCTCGGTAGGAAATGGTACTACACAAGAAATCAATAAACAAACACAAACATTAGTGAATAATGTAGCCGTATCTACTAAATCGATGATTAAAAAGAATTGGAAAACTATCTATATTAAGGCGATACCATCTGACAATACAGTTTATTTCTACTATACGGATACGATGGGCCAAGTATATAGTGGTCAAACTATTAAAAATACTGGTTTATCTAAGGGAAAATATAGAACAGAAGCATTACGTCAGGCTCAGGCGTTGCAGGATTTGTATATGTATCTACAACAAACGAATCAGGAAATTCCTTCTTCTATAGATATTATCGTTACCAGTCAAGGTCGTCGGATTCGAACCATCATGAATTACGATGAAAATATAGGAGATAGTTCAATCTATCAACAAAATTATGAACAAATTAATTTCCCAAATTTGAAATAGTTTGGATATAGTGAAAGCCCCTACCTCGGTGAGGTAGGGGCTTTGTGTTAAATTACATAATCATCGTGATCATCTGTTGTTTGTTTTTTAGCTTGCTTTTTAGCACCTGCTAGGTCTAATAGTTCTTCTTCAAGTGTATCTTCGTCGCCTGTATTGAGCATGGAGTAGAAGGCCCACAAGATAATGAACCAAACTGGTGTGAAGAATAAGGCAACTCTTGTGTCATCATTCAAGGCCAAGATAATGAGGATGAACGCGAAGAACGCAAGAATTAAATAGTTCATCACTGGATATAGAGGCATTTTAAATTTAGATTTTGCCGCCAATTCAGAATTTTTTTTGCGATATTTTAAATGGCAAATAACCATGATAGCCCAGATGAAAATGAAGCAGAATGTAGAGATAGATGTAATCATAACGAAGACTGCTTCTGGCATGACATAGTTAAGTACAACTGTAATAAGTAGTACGGCAGCAGAGAAAATAGTCGCTTGATATGGCACGCTACTATGTGTTAAGCGACGCATTGATTTAGGTGCGTGACCGCGTTTTGCAAGGGCATAGATCATACGACCTGTACTAAAAATACCAGAGTTTGTAGCTGATGCGGCAGAGGTAAGCACAACAAAGTTGACGATACCTGCTGCTGCGGTAATACCAACTGCTGTAAATACGGCCACAAATGGGCTGGCTGCAGGGTTAACGGCTGTCCATGGGTAAATACTCATGATGATGGCCAAGGAACCAATATAGAACAAAATAATACGCAAAGGAATATTATTGATGGCCATTGGAATAACCTTTTCAGGGTTTTCAGTTTCACCTGCTGTCAAACCTACAAGTTCAATGCCGGTGAATGCAAATACAACCATTTGGAAGGATAAGATAAAGCCCATCGTTCCATTTGGGAACCATCCGCCGTAATTCCATAAATTACTAAAGGCGGCAGCTACACCAGCATCGGTACTAAATCCAGAGAAAATCATGATTAAGCCGATGATGATAAGGGACACAATGGCAATAACCTTGATCATGGCAAACCAGAATTCCATTTCACCAAAGTGCTTTACGGCTGTTAAGTTCATGAGTAATAGAGCTATTAAGACGACGAGGGCTGGGACCCATTGCGGTAGCCATGGTATCCAGTATTGCATATACAGTCCGACGGCCGTTAAATCGGCCATGGCTAGTGATAGCCAACAGAACCAATATGTCCACCCTGTGATGAACGCAGCGCGATCACCTAGATAATCCTCTACAAAATCGATAAAGGAATGATGATTAAGATTAGATAATAATAATTCCCCTAACGCTCTCATTACAAAGAAACATATAAGACCAGTAATGAGATAAGCAAAAAGAATGGATGGACCTGCCAAATGGATGGCCCGACCGGAACCTAAGAATAAGCCTGTACCAATGGCACCGCCGATGGCGAGCAATTGTACGTGGCGATTCTTAAGGCCCCGCTCTAACTGATTCGTATCAGACATAGTAAAGACCTCTTTTCTACAAACTACCTATAAATACAAAAAGCCATGGATGACCATAACTTTCATAATCTATAGAATATATAAAACTATTTTCTTATAATACAGTATCTATTATAAAAAGTCAAATGTATTTTTACAGTAGACACATCCTGTGAATAGTATTATTAACATACGAATAAAAGAAAGCGTATTCATACTTTTAAAAGCATACTATGCGTTAAAAGGTTTTCATAATTTGCTATAATAATTGATAGATTATCTTTTACGTAAAGTCGTGGAGGTTATTATGAGACGACAAGACAGAAGAGTTACAGATATAGAAGAAATTAAGGGCATTTTAAATAGCACTCGCATCATTCACCTAGGCATGATGGATGGTGACTACCCTTACGTGGTGCCCTTACATTTTGGTTTTGAATTTATAGATGAGGTGCTTTATATCTATGTGCATGGCCATTATGAGGGAAAGAAGTTTGACTTGATTAAAGCAAATCCTCATGTATTTATCGAAATTGATGGCAGTGATGAAGCCCTTGTTTCAGGTGGTGATATTCCTTGTAAATATAGTTCAGTTTATTCCAGTGTGATGGGCCGTGGAGAGGCTACCTATTTAGAGGCTATTGATGAAAAGTCTCATGGCTTACAAGTATTGATGAAACATCAGACAGGTCGTGAGTTTACTTTTACGGAAGCCATGGTAAACTCTGTGGGCGTAGTTCAAATTAAAATTGTCGACTATACGGCCAAAAGACGAAGACAACTTGAACAAGATGCTATTATGCCGCCATTAACTAAATAATGACACAACAATCCTATTGAACTCTATTATGATATAGCGTTCAGTAGGATTTTTTTATATCGAACCTAAGCATTAGATACATTATTTGGTTGTGTCGATACTTTCACAAAAGGAAAGATAAAAGTTTTATGAAGTAGCTAGAGCTACAGAAACGGTAGCTTGATTTTGATATAAATAAGAAAATATATCATTATATGTGTGGAGTATATTATAAATTTTTGTAATAGGAGAGAATATGAAGAAAATAATGACATCTGCTGTTTTATGTGCCGCGATGGCTACTGCAGTAAGTACCTTTGGCGTACAGCCAGTTAGTGCTACATACCCGTTAATAGATAAAAATGGTAATACCGTTCCTGTTGAACGAGATGTAGATAATAAAAAGCTCATCGATGATAATAAAAAACTCGCTGATCGTTATCGTTGGTATGATCAAGTTGATGATTATGATTTAGTTAAAACTAATATTGAGAGTGCCGCGCAGGAATTTGGCTATCCTATACAAGTTCCGTCTTATATGCCTAAAGACTATGCAGTACGCGATGTAAAGGCCAAGGACCATGACGTATTAGAAATCGTTTATACAGAAACGGGCCGTGATGGAGAATTTGGTCCGAAATTAACCTTCTCTAATACAGATATTGTATATCGTATGGGGTGGGCTATCGATACAGTGGTAACGCCTATTTTAGAAAAGACAAATTACAACGCTAAGGATGCAGTTAGCTTTACTACCCCTAATGGGATCGCTGTACATACGTTAGGTTATAGTAAAGGCGCTATTCAAATTGCTTACTGGAAAAAAGATAATAAAGTTTATATGCTCTACTTTGCTTCTTTAAGAAATCAAAACTTTGTAAGCAAAATTGTAGACTCTGTAGGTCCTGTGAGTAACGTAGCCGTTGATGATAATCGACTACGTGGTGACCGCAATGATAATCAAAATATTGAAGAAAACGATGCGAAAATGGTTAAACAAAATGATGAGCCGGATTGGCCTCCTTATGAAACGATTGGGTTGCCATTGCGTACACATACGAATTCTGTGTGGCCTATACTTACCAGCAAAACCATCGGTTTACCTAGCGGTGTAATCGATGCATCTCATAAGATGTCTTATGACGTATCTGTACCAAGTTATTTACCGCTTGGCTATACATACTATGCTACACATTTTTATGACAATGATGTATTAGAAACTGTATATTGGAAGCAAGGTAAAGAGTATCAAGAGCGCAGCGGTGGCCATTGGGTAACTCATACTATGGTCTTCCGCATGAGCTACTCTATGGACACCGTATGGCCTGAAGAATATATTCCAATGGAGTACCATGACCTACAGTGGACTGACTCTACTCCAATAGGTGATGTTCACTATACAGGGGATGTAGATAAGGGCTTAGTACGCAGTGTTACGTGGTACAAGGATAATATGGCATATTTCTTGTTCTTCCAAGTGCCTGTGAAAGCCTCTGAAGCAGAGTTTTATAGAAATCATGTAGTGCTGTTAAAAGATATCGATCCAAGTCGTACAGACTTAATTGGTGTGAAAAACGATTCGTTAATACTAAATAGCACTAAAAAAAGAACCTATCCATTAGATATCAAAGTGAACCGACCTCCTTAACGTTAAGATTTTTGGTCTAACATTAAGGGAGCGGTTCAGTAATATCTTTTGGAGATAGGTTCTTTTAGCTATTAATTAGAAGAATACGTAACGGATGATAACGAGTACCGCTAATACGTACATAATCCAGTTAACTTCTTTTGCACGACCTGCAATGATTTTGAGTAGAGGGTATGCAATAAGACCTGCAGAGATACCATTAGCAATGCTGTACGTGAACGGCATCAAAACGATAACGAGGAATGCAGGAAATCCTTCTGTCCAATCATCGAAGTCGATATTGCGGATAGCACCTAACATGAGGGCACCAACGATGATAAGAACAGGAGATGTGGCTGCATTTGGTACCAAGGATACCAATGGAGCCAAAAATAAGCAGATTAGGAATAATATGCCTGTTGTGACAGCTGTTAAGCCTGTACGGCCACCAGCACCTACACCTGCTGCACTTTCAACAAAAGCAGTGATCGTAGATGTACCGAGTAATGCGCCAGCACTAACGCCGATAGCGTCAACAGTCATCGCTTTACCAAGACCTGGGAATTTACCAGATTTTGGATCCGCAATTTTCGCCTCTGTAGCAGTACCGATTAACGTACCCATAGAGTCGAACAATTCTACGAATGTGAAGGAGAAGATAATCGTAATCAAGCCCATGTGGATCGCACTAGGAATATCTAATTGAAGAAATGCGGCTTTTGAGAAGTCAGGCACTGCCAATACTGTGAAGTTCTCAGGCATTGTAGATAGTCCCGTTACATAGGACACAATTGTTGTTACCAACACACCAATCAAGAGTGAACCTTGAATCTTACGAGCCATTAATAGAGCGGTAAAGATGAGGCTGAATAGGGCTAACAATGTTTCGCCACTGTGCAAGTTACCTAGTGTTAACAATGCTTCAGATGCTGGAGGTACTAGATTGCCATGTGTTTGTATAACTTGGCCTAAGGTGTTAGGAGATAAACTGATGGAAATCGCCATCAAACCGGATAGTTTTAAACCGATAATGGAGATAAATAGCCCAATACCAACGGTAATAGCGACTTTCATAGAAGCCGGTATACCAACAACAATCATTTGTCGTATCGATGTCAGCGTTAGGACGAGGAATACGAGACCGGAAATGAACACCGCACCTAGTGCCGTTTGCCATGATACACCCATACCGAGAACTACGGTAAAGGAATAAAAGGCTAAGAGGCCAACCCCTGGAGCCAGTGCGATTGGATAGTTAACAAATAAACCCATAGCAATCGTTACGAGGCCACCACCTAAAGCTGTAGCGATGAGGACGGCATCCTTGTCCATGCCAGCAAGACTCAAGATGTTTGGCGCCAAAAATAGGATGTACGCCATCGTGATAAACGTGGTAATACCTGCTAAAATCTCGGTTTTAACGGAGGTACCTCGTTCATTGAGTTTAAATAGTTTATCTAACATTAGATAAATCCTCCCTGTATGAAATTATAAATCATATCAAATAAAAATATTTCGATATACCTATAGTGTATCATATTTCCCACCATTTTTTGTATGAATTTATGTTATACTATACATATATTGTGAATGACTTAGAGGTTAACTTATGAAAATATCTACAAAAGGGCGGTATGCCTTGCGAATCCTAGCGGATATTGCAGAACACGGGACGGAAAAAAATGTGCCTATCCGTGAAATCGCAGAACGCCAAGGGTTTTCAGATAAATACTTAGAAGGAATTGTATCTCGCTTGTCCTCTGCGGGCCTCGTTAAAAGTGGCCGTGGTAAATACGGTGGCTATCGCTTGGTTAAAGATCCTGCTGAATATAATGTATATGAAATTTTATATGCTGCAGAGGACTCTATTGCTCTTGTGTCCTGTTTAGAGGATGATGTAGAGCCATGTCCTATGTTTAATGATTGCTTGACTGCTCCTTTGTGGCAGTATTTACAAGATGAGTTTCGCCATGTAATGGAGCGCGTTTCCTTGCAAGATGTAATGGATCACAAGTTTCCAGTGGAATAATTGAGAGAGTCGCGTTTTATATGCGACTCTTCTTTATATAATTTTGTAAAAGCATATTTTTATACACTTTTATATGTGGAAAGAAGGCGAAAGATGAGTACAATCGCAGATGATACTCGTGGTGGCATGCGAAATGTATGGATTATTACGGCTGCCATGACTGTATTAGCTATATGCTACACCATGATTATTCCTTTTTTGCCTATATATCTCTTGGAATTAGGTGTCCCAAAAGCCGATGTAGCCCTTTGGTCGGGCCTTGTCTTTGGGATTACATTCCTCATTGCGGGCATTATGGCTCCAATTTGGGGAAAAATCGCCGATAATAAAGGGAAAAAAAACGGATGGCCTTGCGCGCTGGCTTTGGCATTGCTGTCTGTTATGTATTAATTGGTTTAGTTACAGACCAATATCAACTACTCATGGGGCGGGCCCTCGTTGGATTTGCCAATGGGTTCTATCCCGCGGCAATGACTATGGTATCCCTCAGTGTCGATGAGAAACAGGTTGGTCGAGCTCTAGGTATCTTCCAGACGGGGCTTATCTTGGGGAATGTCATCGGTCCATTTTTAGGTGGTGCTGTTGAAAGTGTAGTAGGGATGCGTCCTGTATTTTATGTATCTGGTGTTGCTGTACTGATTGCGACATTGGCTGTATTGTTTTTTGTGAAAAGAACCAAAATTACATGCTGTAGGCACTGATGGAAAAGCGCAAGTCGGCTCAACCTACTAAATCTACATCCTTACGTGAGGACTTTAAGGCCGTTCAACAACAACCTGTACTAGTACGGTTGCTTGGGATTTTCTTCTTTATGCAATGTGTCATCATGATGCTACAGCCTATTTTGGCGCTTTATGTGGGTGATATGCAAGGCACCATGGAAGGGGCGGCTATAATCTCTGGTACAATCCTCAGTATCGGAGGCTTAGCAGGCTCCTTAACGACTAATCTATGGGTTCGCCTTGGTGAACGTCGTGGTTATTTTAAGACCATTTCCTACTGTATGATGGGTAGTGGTATCGTTCTATTGCTGCAAAGCTTACCAGTGGGTATATGGTGGTTTGGTGTTTTACAGGTTCTAATTGGTTCATGCATTGTAGGCATTAACCCATCCTTGAGTGCAGCAGTAACCCTTAATACAGATCCAAGCTTTAGAGGTCGTATGTTTGGTATGACGACGACAGCTCAACAATTTGGTTCTATGGTAGGGCCTGTATTTGCTAGTATTGTATCGACCTATGTGGGCATATCCTACGTATTCAGTATTACTGGATTGTTATTGTTATATATGGGCTTTCAGTCTAGAAAATTATCTAAAAAACATGAATAACACTATGATGAGTCATAGATAGTATTAAGGGAATCATTTGTTTCGTATGAGATGCAAAGGAGTTGTTATGGTCCGTATCGGTCAAACTGTACTTGGAGAAAAGGGTACAAAGATATGCGTGCCTATTGTGGGCACAACGGTAAAAGAAATTCTAGATGCTACTGCGGTGGCATGCAATACACCTTGTGATGTGGTGGAGCTACGCATTGACTATTACGAACGAGCTCATTCCATTGATGCTATTATTGAACTATTGATGCTCATGAAACCTCAATTAAAAGGTCGTGCATTGCTCTTTACATGGCGCACGAAGGGTGAGGGGGGCGAGAAATCTATCTCCTCACAAGATTACTTTACAATGTTAGAACGCCTTATCCCAACGGGCTTGGTAGATGCTATTGATATTGAGTTATTCTTTGATCAAGATAGAATGGTCAAAACCATAGAATTCGCCAAGGTTCATGGTGTAACAATCGTCATGAGCAATCATGATTTTAATGGTACACCAAGTAGAGATGTTATTGTAAATCGACTCATTCAAATGAAAGGATTTTTAGCGGATGTGCCAAAGATAGCCGTTATGCCTCATACAACAGGTGATGTATTAACACTTCTTGAAGCGACGGCTGAGGTGAAATCCTTATATCCATCAGACCCAATCATTACGATGGCCATGGGGCCATTGGGGGCTATTACACGTGCTTCAGGAGCATTATTTGGCAATGCTATGACCTTTGCTTCAGCGGGCAAAGCATCGGCACCAGGTCAAATCGATGTACATGAACTAAAACGTATCTTAGATACTCTTGATGTAGATGGTGTATTTGATGAACAACAACATAAACGCGTAAAAGTGCATTAAAAAAGTTGGCGAGAGCCGACTTTTTTTATATGTTTTGTATCGCCTGTAATATATTCATTTTTGAAGGCCGAATATAGAAAATATAGATGTAATTACCTATAACTTTATATAGAATGAGATACTTTTTGTGTGATAATTTTCTGTATTTTTCCTTGCTATCTACAATAGGATAGCGCTCAGGAAAAATGGATAATGAACATATTTTTTGGTAAATTTGCGATAATTCTTTTTGGATAAACGCAGTGTCTATAAAGCGTTGCTTTAATGAAAGTTTGAGATTTACTATATCAGATTTAGCTGTAGGGGTCAAAATTATTACATATCTCATTTTAATCTCCACACTTATAAATCTTTAAGGAGCTCATTAAAGACTTTTTCAGCAGGTTCGCCAATTCCCTTTTTTGCTTGATTAAGTCCTATCTCTATTCTTGTGCTTAAATCTTCTTTAGTCCATAAATCATCATTTATAGCATCAATCCATTCTGGGCGATGGATAGTGGAAGGAATATCGTTAGTGAATTGTATTTGTTTTGATACAAGTGTAACAGTTTGTGATATAGTTAATCCCATCTCTTTTAAGATAGCTGTTGTTAGTGTCTTAACTTTAGGGTTTATACGGATATTGAGTATGCCTGTTTTATCAATTTTATCAAAGGATATTTCTATTTCGTTTTCTGCTGATGTTCCGTACGTATTTATAGTATCTGAGGCCTTTAATGTTCTTCGAGGTTGTTCGTAGGTGCCGTCATTCTTGAGTGTACTTGGAGTTGGTGTTTTTTCGGTAGGAGTTGTTGGTAAAGCAATATCAAATGGGATACGACGTTCTTTTATAATTTGACGAAATAGTGCGTCTAGCATAGAGGTGTAGGATAGGCCCTGTGCTTTCAATATGCTAGATACTTCCTGTTTTAGATCTTCGTTGATGCGGACTTGTAGGTTTACTGTTTTCATAGTATCTCTCCTAGTATTCTTTTGACTTGTGACTGTAATTCGTTGGTCATATTATTGATTTTATATTAAAAGTTTGTTAAGCTAATTAATTCCGTTTGTAATTACATTGTAATTGCACATGTGGATTTCTTACAAATACATATAAAACATAGGGGAAATAAAAAAGCAGTAGTAATCCTAAGGATAGCTACTGCTTTTCAGTTTATATCATTGATGTCATGATATGAGTTTTAGTTTTATCTAGAAATACAGATGTAAAGTATTTTACAAATTTGATATATAAGCTCTTACAATAAATTTGCCTCAAAGTCTTCTAGGATAGTCGCCACTGTTTCTGGTGCATTGCGATTATGTTTTACGATGCATTGAGCGAAGCTTTCATACATTGGTGTACGCGTTGCTTCTAGTTCGCGTAAGCGTTCGATGCCACCACTAGAGAGAACACGACCAGAGGTAGATAGGTTTTCTACTGGTTGTGTTAATTGGTAGATACGACCGTTTTGGCGTAAGTGTGCGAAGTTTTTAGGAACTGTTACACAGCCGCCGCCAGTGGAAATAATAAGACCTGTTTGGGTACCGAATTTTGCAATCATTTCCGCCTCTTTTTCACGGAAGGCTGGTTCCCCTTGTTCTGTAATGTATGTGGAAATGTTTCCAATTTCTTTTTCTAACTCATGATCCACATCTACGCAAGTACGGCCCATTTCTTCACCGAGCGCTTTACCGACTGTAGTTTTTCCTACACCAGGCATACCGATGAGGATAATATTTTCCTTTTCACGGCGCATATCTCGCAAGATTTGCTCAATTTCCTTTGTACCAAAGCTTTCACCTTGGAAATGATTAGCCGCCTCAACACCTTGAGCCACAAGGAATGGCAAGCCATCACAATGAGGAATTTCCATCATTTCTGCTTGTAACAGCAAAATTGTACGGCGTGGATTATAGATGAGGTCTACAACGCCTTCCAATTTGGAAAATTGTGTAATATCGATGAGATTAGCTGGATTGTGAGGATACATCCCGATAGGTGTACAGTTAATAATAATCTGCGCTGTTTCATAGTAATTAGGAGTATCACCATAGAATGGTGCCGTCTTACGAGAGAGATGAACTATGTTCTTAGCTCCTAAGTCTTCGAGAGCTACGTGGACTGTAGCAGAGGAAGCACCATCGCCAAGAATGATACATTCCTTGCCAGATACATCGATGCCAGCATGTTGTAGAGTAAACACGAAACCATCGTAGTCAGTATTATAGCCGTGCCATTTGCCATCCTTGCGAACCATCGTATTCACACAACCAATGCGTTCTGCCCGTGGATCTACAACATCACAAGCTTCAAGGGCATTTACCTTGTAAGGAATAGTGATATTGATACCTTGTAATTCTGGATCAGCGAAGAACTCTTGTAGTTGGCTCGGTTCGCGTTCAAATAATTTGTAATTTGTATTCCCTAGTGCACTGTGAATGCGAGGGGAGAAGCTATGGCCTAACGTACGGCCAAGTAAACCAAATTTCATAGGACCTCCTAGGTCAATATACATAGAATGGCTAATAGGCTGGTACCTATTAGCCATTGAAGTTTTATAACTATATGTATTGTACTATATATGTTCTTATAGAGACTAGTACATATAAGTATATTAGTTTTCAGGGTAATTGCCTAGTAAGCGGAATTTATCTTGTGATGTGTGTAGCTCTGCTAGAACAGACAATACCTTAGGATCTGCTAGGGATGCTTCTAAGTCGAGGTAGAATAAGAACTCAAAGTTATGACCTACAATCGGGCGAGACTCGAGTTTGGTAAGATTTACGCCGATGTTTGCAAACTTAGTAAGTAATGTACCAAGGCCACCTGGAGCGTGGCTTGCTGTAGTTACCACGGAGATTTTATTAGCCCCTGGGTATACATGGAAGTCCTTGCTGATACAGATAAAGCGCGTATAGTTGTTATCGCTATTTTGGATATTGCGCATCAATGGAGATAAATTGTATAAGTCGGCACATTGAGGAGCTGCAATAGCTGCCACACCTGGATCGTCACTAGCCGCTACGAGCTGTGCTGCACGAGCCGTGTTATCGAAGGAACGTAACTCTACGCCTTCTAATGTATCTAGGAAGTGGCTGCATTGGCCCAACGCTTGAGGGTGGGAGATGATAGTGTGAATATCTTCTAGTTTTGTGCCTTTTTTCACGAGTAAATCGTGAGAAATCCATAGGCGAGTACCGCGTACGATATAGCATTTACGATCTTCTAGAAGGTCATATACTTCTTTTACAGAACCATTGGAGCTGTTTTCGATAGGTAATACGCCAAATTGACATTCTCCAGACTCAACAGCGTCGAATACGGCACGGAATCCTGTTACATAGTGAATTTGGCTGAGTGGTAATAATTTATCACACGCCACTTGCGCATTACTACCGAAGACGCCGGCACAAGCTACACTACCCCGTTGTGGAGGTAATGTAGGGACTGCTCAATAGCCTTTTCATTTTAACAGTGAACTCATTATCTTGGAACAATTGTTCAGACTGATAGGTCCGGCTCAAGCTGAATAAGGCTTCAAAGAAACGGCGTGCGTATAAATCGAGGTCTGGGCCTGCATCTCTCGTTACTTTGTCGAGAATATCCCGTTCCCGTTTGGCATCATAAATGGCCTTGTTCATTTCTTTTTTTGCAGCCGCGACGTCCTTGGAGAGTTCCATGCGCTCTTTGAAGAGGGCGAGCATTTGGTCGTTTATATCGTTAATTTTAACGCGTACTTCATCTAAGTTCATGGTCAATATCTCCTAAGAAATCAAGAATGACAAGGGCCGTGACGGCTTCGATAACAGGTACTGCACGAAGTGCTACACATGGGTCGTGACGACCTTTGATGGTGAGTAATGTCTTTTTTTTGTGAAAGCGACACGGAATGTTGTTCTTTATAAATTGATGGTGTTGGCTTGATGCCCACTTGCATGACGAGGGGCAAGCCGTTGGTGATACCACCTTGGATACCACCGCTATTATTCGTTGTGGTTGTAATCTTGTCGCCGTCCATGGTGAAAGCATCATTCACTTCGGAACCCAGTTGTGCACACATATCGAAGCCACCGCCAAAGGATACGCCTTTGATGGCAGGAACACCAAAGATTACGCGAGCTAAGCGGTTTTCGATACCGTCAAAGTTTGGGTTGCCAAGGCCAATTGGTAGACCTGTAGCCATGACTTCAACGATACCCCCTGTAGAGTCCCCATCTTTTTTGAGGTCCATAACAAGGGTTTCTACTTCGTTACGTTTTTCTGGATTAACCATAGCAATTGCTTCTGTAGCGATGCTAGCTAATGCTTTCATATCTGGGTGAACCATGTTGATAGGAGCATCTTGAATCGTTCCTACTTGTTTTAAATGTCCGTGGATTTCAATGCCTTTTTCACGTAATAGTTGTAGGGCGATGCCACCAGCTACACAAAGTGGTGCTGTAAGGCGCGCCGAGAAATGTGGCCGCCACCTCGCATATCTACCTTGTCACCGTAGCGCATACGAGCTGTAAAGTCCGCATGAGATGGGCGAGGGATATCGCGTAAGTTGTTATAATCGCTAGAGTGTTGAGATGTGTTACGAATCATAAATGCCAATGGAGAACCACTGAGCATGCCGTCCACCAAACCTGCTAAAAATTCAGGTGTATCGGCTTCCTTACGCTGTGTTGTCAATTGATTTTGCCCTGGTGCACGGCGCTTTAAAAAGGTTTTTAACTCATCGATATCGATGGTATGTCCACAAGGAAGACCTTCAACAATACCGCCGATAGCGTATCCATGAGAGGCGCCAAAGGTAGATACTTGTATGGTTTTACCGAAATTAGATGCCATGAGCATCACCTCCTAATAAGTTCCAGTCCTCGAAGAAGTCTGGATAGGATTTTGTGATAGCTTCGCTATCTTTTAAGGTAACAGGATTTTTACTGATGAGGGCCATCAATGTGCCGGCCATAACGAGGCGATGGTCATTTACGCAATCACCATGACCGCCTTTAAGTATACCACTACCGATGATGTATAGGTCATCGCCTTCTTCACGCACTGTACCGCCTAAGTCTCTTACGAGATTAGCAACAGCTATGAGACGATCGGATTCTTTTAAGCGTAGGCGAGCACCCTTAATAAAGGAGCTTTCTCCAGAAATAGAGCAAGCAAGAGCTGCCATAACAGGCAACATATCCGGCATTTGCTCAAGGTCTACATGGATTGGCTTGGAAGCACGACCTGTGACCGTTATATTCATACCATCCCATACAACATCACAACCAGCATCAATCATAACCTGCATGATGCGACGATCAGCTTGTACAGAGTTTTTGTTCATGCCTGTAATCGTAATTGGTTTGCCCGTCATACCGGCTGCTACCATCCAGATTGCTGCATTAGACCAGTCACCTTCGATTTGGTAATTATCACGGCCGATAAAGGACGCACCAAATGGGACTGTGAAAGCCTCGTTGATGTTTGTGCTTGGTAAGGTATGCTCTACCTCCACGCCAAAATCACGCATGGTTTCCGTCGTTAATGTTACATAATCACTAGATTGTAGTGGCGGTAGTAGCCGTGATAGTAGATAGGCCGATTTGAGGGGCTGCTAACAATAATCCAGAGAAGAATTGGCTGCTTACATCACCTACCATGGAGAAATTACCGCCTTGGAGACGACCTGTCATAGTAAATGGCGGTTTATCTTGGGAGAATGTTACGCCATGCGCTTTCATTTCACTGAGCATAGGTTCGAGAGGGCGATCTGGTAAACGACCTTTGGCATCTACGTCTACATCGTTACAGATGGATGCAGCTACAGGTAATAAGAGACGTAATGTAGTGCCTGATTCGTGAGGTACTACATTGCCCTTTGTTGGGACAGGACCTGGTGTAATAGTGACAACTTTATTTTCATATACTACGTGAGCACCTAAGCCTCGCAAGGATTCCATAGTAGCATCGATATCTTTAGAGGTGCGGCTCAGTAGTATGGTAGATGGAGAGTTAGCAAGGGCTGCACAAATTAGTGCGCGGTGTGCATGTGCCTTTGCTGGGATGGACGCAATCGTTCCTGTAGGAATGGCGTTCGTTACGGAATGCATAGAAATCTCCTTTTACGTCTTAGTCTAAATAGGTGGCAAGTTCTTCGTGGGTAACAACCTTAAGTTCGCTGTGGCCATAGCTTGTTGGTACTACAATTTTAATAGTAGCGCCTTCGCTTTTCTTATCGTGCTTAGCAGCTGCTAGGATTTCTTCCTTTGTTACAGTCGTTGTAGTTGGTAAATGATGGGCTTCGATGAGGGATTTTAACTTATCTAGAGCTTCAATATCTAGTTCTCCATGTTTTACCGCACCCTGTGCCATGAGTACCATGCCAATAGCAACCGCATAGCCATGATGAACCTCAAAGTGACTCGCTTTTTCAATGCCGTGACCAAAGGTATGGCCTAGGTTTAAGAGGGCGCGGACGCCAGATTCGCGTTCGTCTTGTTCTACGATATCCGCCTTTGCTTGTACGCATCGCGCAATGACAGCACTAACGCTATCGCGGTGTGTTATCAAGGGCTTATTTTCTAGCTGAGTTAATAAACCTGGTACATCGAGGAAACCATATTTGATGATTTCGCCGCACCCATTTTTCCATTCCATGTCTGGCAATGTATTAAGCGTTTCCGGATCACAGAGGACAAGAATGGGTTGTTTGAAAGCACCCCACAGGTTTTTACCTGCTTCAAGATTGACAGCTGTTTTACCGCCTACAGAGGAGTCTACCGCCGCTAATAGGGAGGTAGGTACCTGTACATAGTCAATGCCACGCAAATAGGTAGCCGCTGCAAAGCCTGCCATATCACCTACAACACCACCGCCAAGCGCGATGAGAAGGTCCTTGCGTGTTAACGATTGAGCTGCCATATATTCTACTAAATCGATGAGTTGGTGGGCATTTTTAGAGCTTTCACCAGCAGGGAATCCATAATCACAAACAGTATAACCCGCATGCTCCATATTAGCTTTCACAGAACTCAAATAGTACGGTGCTACATTGCTGTCGCTGACGATGATAACACGACAATTTGGTTTTAATGGTTTTATATAATCGCTGATGCGTTGTAAGGCACCGTTTTCGATGACGACGTCATACGGCGTGGATGCGTTAATATGGATGCGAGTCATAATAATTCCTTTCTTAAAAGAATAAGCTAGTATCTATTATAACGGATACTAGCTTATTTGTGTGATATTTAAGATTATTTAGTGCATTCTACCAATGCTTTACGCAATGCGAATACTTCTTTCATAAGGCTAGTGAATTGATCTGGGCGTAATGCTTGAGGGCCATCGCATAATGCTTTGGATGGATCGTTGTGAACTTCGATCATAAGGCCGTCTGCACCGCCGCCTACGGATGCAAGGGAAAGTGGGCGAACCATACGGCTCATGCCTGCAGCATGGCTAGGGTCCATGATGATTGGCAAGTGAGATAGTTCGTGCATCATAGGGATTGCTGTTACATCTAATGTATTACGTGTTTTAGGTTCGAATGTACGAATACCACGTTCGCATAATACGATTTGATCATTGCCTTCGGACATGATATATTCAGCAGCCATTAACCATTCTTCGTATGTAGCGGATAGACCACGTTTCAACAATACAGGTTTTTTCAATTTGCCCACTTCTTTTAAAAGTGTGAAGTTTTGCATGTTACGAGCACCGATTTGAAGCATATCTACATTGTCGAAGTATTGCAATTGGGAAACATCCATAACTTCGGATACGATAGGAAGACCAGTTTCTTTTTTTGCTAATTCTAAAAGTTTTAAACCTTCAGGGCCCATGCCTTGGAAGGAGTATGGGGATGTACGAGGTTTGAAAGCGCCACCACGAAGGATTGTAGCACCAGCTTCTTTACATGCTTGGCAAGATGCGAGAACTTGTTCTGGTGTTTCCACGGAGCAAGGACCAGCCATTACCGCGAAGTGACCGCCACCGATAAGTGCACCGCCTACATTGATAACGGAATCTTCTGGGTGGAATTTGCGGTTCGCTTTTTTTAAAGGTTCTTGAATACGTGTTACTTTATCTACGAAATCAAGGGATTCGATTTGACGGGAATCGAGGGATGCTGTATCGCCGATAAGACCTAAGATATTATAGTGGGCCCCTTCTACTGGATGGATAACAAGACCTTTCGCTTCTAATTCATTGCGTAATTTTGTTACCTCTGCTTCTGTAGCTGTTGTTTTTAACGTGATAATCATAATAAGTCCTCCTCAAATAACAATGCGAATAGTGGGGCCAACCATACGGGATAGCAAATAAAAAAGGGCTACCCGTATTCTAATACGAGTAACCCTTTTACTATTCTAAGCAACGATTGATGATTTCTAAATTAGCGTAGCTCAAATAGTTCCTTACCCGTACGTTGGATAAAGAACCAATAAAAGTATTGTTTTGCTACTGTGCTAATTTGGTTAGTCATCTTATTGTTGCTCCTTTCTAAATTTGATGTGTACAGTATAAACCCATTTGAGAATTTTATGCAAGTACTTTTTTCAAAAAAGCTACAAAATTCTATAGAAAAAAGTTGTTTTAATATTCCTTTGCCTTTATCCACATGGTAAAATTAAAGGTAGAAAATGCTAGCAATATAAACGTTATAGAACATAATTGGTAAGGAGAGTTATGATTATTCAAATTTTAAATACAATTAACGATGATATTAAACAAATTCGTACAGATGTGTTTATGAAAGAACAAGGTTTCGAGAATGAATTTGATGAAATTGATGAAAATCGCAAAATTCGTGCTTTTATATATAGATGGAAAAGCTGTTGGTACTTGTAGATTTTTCCCCAGCGATATAGAAGGGGATGCTCATATTGGTCGTATGGCAGTACGCAAATTATATCGTGGTCAGAATTTGGGCTCAAAAATCATGCTCGCTGCGGAAAATGGAATCCGTCGCGATGGATTTAAGACCTGCTCCTTGTCGGCGCAAGTACAGGCAAAACCATTTTACGAGTCTCTTGGTTATAAAGCAGAAGGGGAAGAATACCTTGATGAAGGTTGTCCACATGTGATGATGCGGAAACACTTATAATATTGCAGTTTAGTGTTATTAGAAATATAATCAAGATAAAGATATGTATTGATTGATATTCGCGGGAGGTACAACCATGAAACTTGCAGAAGCATTACAAGAACGAGCTGATTTAAATAAAAAAATTAGCGATTTGCGAGGCCGTTTGAATCAAAATAGTTTGGTACAAGAAGGGGAAAAGCCTAATGAAGACCCTGCAGTGTTGATGCAAGAACTAGAAGCGGCAATTGCTAGACTTCAACAACTCATTAAAGATATTAATCTTACTAACTGTGCAACTATTGTTGAAGGGCGCTCTTTAACACAAATTATAGCAGAGAAAGAAGGAGCTATTATGCGACTTTCTGCATATCGTGCCTTAGCAGATAGTGCGAGTGCGATTAATTATCGTGCTCGTGGATCGGAAATCAAAATGATAGCAACTGTAAATGTTAGTGAATTACAAAAAACAGCAGATACAATATCTAAGGAGATTCGTACATTAGATAATTTACTACAGTCAACTAATTGGACGGTTGATTTAATAGAGTATTAAGTATAAGTTGGTAATCAAGATAGGGTGGATACAAAGCCACGATTGCTTAATTCGTAAAAAGATGATATTCCATTACATGTACGGGGCATTGAAGGTATGTATTGTGTAGGCCCTTATTGCGTATAAATGTATGGTTATTTTTTATAATGTATTACCATGTATCAACTGTTTTGATGAGGGTGGCGTTGGGGCATATTAAAAGGAGCATTTCACTAGAGAATGTGAAATGCTCCCTTTTTTTATTATTAAATTGCTATAAGAAAACTAATTATTCTTGGCTTATAGGACAAAAAGTGTGTGTGAAAACCCTTATAACACTAGATATTTACTAGTGTTATAAGGGTTTAATCTTTTTCTGGCGAAGTTTGAGGGTGGACAAAAAGTGTGGGTAAAAACATCAATTAACCCTTGTAATTACTGATTAAAATGAGGTTATATCTTCCTATATATAAACAAATATGGAGGAAGAGTTTATGCGACAAATAAAATGTCCTGATTGTAATGAAACATGTATTAAACATGGTGTTTTAAAATCTGGTTCTCAGCGTTGGTTTTGCAAACATTGTAAGGTGGCATTTACCGTTAAAATTAATAATTTAAGTAAAGAGTTAAGCCTATTCTTGAATTGGTTATTCAGTACCAATATTCAAGCTGATATGCCTGGTAAAGGTCGTACATTCAGGCGTAAAACCGCTAAATTTTGGTCCATATGGCCATTGCCACCAAAAGTGGAAGAAGTACATGATGTGGTATATCTTGATGGAATTTACTTAGCTAGGAATTTATGTGTGTTGATTTGTTGCAATGATACTCATGTTCTAGGATGGTATGTCTGTCGTTATGAGCATGCTAGAGCTTGGCAGTGTTTAATGGAACGGATTGCCGAACCTAAAGTCGTTGTGTCTGATGGTGCTAATGGTTTGCCTAAAGCATTACGTAAAGTTTGGCCTCATAGCAGTCACCAAAGATGCCTGTTTCACATTTTTTGTCAGGTTAGACGATATACGACAAGTAGACCTAAAACGTTAGCAGGAAAGGATCTTTATACTCTTGCTAAAGATTTATTTAATGTGAAAACAATGGATCAAGCTTTTATATGGATTAATAAACTTTCGGCGTGGCGAATGACATATTCTGATTTTTTACGAGAAATGACGATTGATGAATTCGGAAACAAACGCTCTACACATGAGCGCTTGCTTAAGGCTGAATCATCATTATGGCGTCTGATTAGGCAACAAACTTTATTTACTTTTTTGGAATGTATTGATATTACAATACCTACAACAAATAATCGTATTGAAGGTGGAGTAAATGCTCAACTAAGAAGTATGTTACGGGCTCATAGGGGCCTTTCACTTGAAAGAAGACTAAAAGCGGTCTATTGGTGGTGCTATATGCACTCACCAAGACCGCTTTCTATTTCAGCTATATTAAATTGTATGCCTACAGATGAATCGATTGCTGCTATCTACAAACGGTTATCTGATTATTGCCAAATAGATCGTTCAATCCCTCAATGGGGTGATGCTCCTGTTTGGAATGAGCTACATATGTCTACAGATTTTCCAACTTATTGGGATTAGTCACACACACTTTTTGTCCTATAACCCTTATTCTTATTCTAAATCATCGAAATCAAAGGCTGCTGCTTTTGTATAGTTTGTAACTTTTGCTTCGAAGAAGTCTGTTTTTGTGCTATTCAAGTTGGAGAAGCTTTCAATCCATTCCATTGGATTGTCCTTGATTTCAGGATATAGATGAGGCAAGCCGATTGCTTCTAAGCGGATATTGGCAAGGTATTTGATGTAGCGTTCAATAAGAACGTTGTTAAGGCCGAGGATTTTATCATCAGTAATATATTGACCCCAAGCGATTTCGTTTTCTGCACCTTGGCGAATCATGTCAGTGATTTTCGCTTCCAGTTCAGGCGTGAACAAGTCAGGGCGTTCACGACGTAACTCGCGGATGATGTTTTGGAACAATACAAGGTGAGTTACTTCGTCGCGGTTGATGTATTTGAAAATTGTGGATGTAGCTGTCATTTTACCTTGGCGTGCCAATGTGTAGAAGAAGCTAAAGCCAGAGTAGAAGTAAATACCTTCTAAGATATAGTTAGCGATGATTGTGTGAATAAGATTTGCTTCGCTAGGATCATCGCTGAAACGTTGGTATGCATCGGCGATGAAACGATTACGTTCAAGTAATGTTTTATCTGTACGCCATTCGTCATAAATTTTGTCACGTGTAATAGGATTTGTTACAGTGTCCAAAATGTAGGAATAACTTTGAGCGTGAATTTCTTCTTGGAATGCTTGGATATTCAATAAAGATGCCACTTCGGATGCTGTAATATAACGGCTCAAGTTAGGCAAGTTTTCAGATTGAATAGAATCAAGGAAGTTCAAGAATGCAATAATTTTGTCGAATGCACGGCGTTCGTAATCTGTTAAGTATGGGAATTGCTTAACGTCTTCGTTCAAGGAAATCTCTTCAGGAATCCAGAAGTTGTTGAGCATTGTACGGTACATTTGGTTCGCCCAGTCGTACTTGATACGGTTCCATTCGCGAAGGTTTGTGGTGTTGCCACCAATCATAGATTGCGTGCCACGTTCACCATGTTCGTTGAAAATTAGTTTTTTATCCATAGTGGACTCCTTTATATTATCTGTGAAGATTACTCTGTTTCTATGAAGAGCAGCTAGTGCACTCGTCCATTTCAAGGGATTGGTTACGAATGTAGTAGATTGTTTTGATCCCTTGTTTGTATGCCTCAACGTAAAGGTCTAGAATTTCTTTTGCTTTCATTTGAGGTGTGATATACAAGTTGAAAGATTGTGCTTGGTCAATATGACGTTGACGTACGCCACAAGCTTTGATGGACCATTGTTGGTCGATTGTATGCGCCTCTTTGTAGAGCCAGAAAGTTTTATCGTTCAAATCTGGTGCAGTTTTTGGTGTGAAAGAACCTTTCTTCTCTTCGATGAAGAATTTTTTGAAGATAGGGTCGATACCAGCCGTTGTGTTCGCAATGTTGGAAGTAGAACCTGTAGGAGCTACGGCCATCAAGTAACCATTGCGGATGCCGAATTTTGCAACATCTGCAGCCAATTGTTTCCAACGATCGGATGTGTAGCCACGACGTGTGAAGTATTCACCAGTTTCCCATTCGGAACCTTTGAATGCAGGGTATGCACCTTTTTCTTTCGCCAATTCCATGGAAGCTTTGATGGAATAGTATGCAATGTTTTCGAATAGCTTATCCGCTGCTTCGATATGTTCATCAGACTCCCATTGGATATCGTGGTTTACAAGGTAGTGGTGGTACCCAGAAGTACCAAGACCAATAGCACGGTATTTATCAGAAGTCATGCGAGATTCTGGTACTGGTGTTTGGTTGATAGAAATAACATTGTCTAACATGCGGATTTGAAGAGCAATATTTTCTTCCAATTCTTCGTCAGAAATACGGCCAAGGCTGATGGAGTTCAAGTTACATGTAACCATGTCGCCTGTATTTGTTTTAGTAGTGATGGTGCCGTCTTCGTTGATGATTTCTTCAGCAAGGTTTGTGAAGCCCAACGTTTTGTGCGATTTCGTGGCACAAGTTGGATGCGTAAATCATACCTGCATGTTTGTTAGGGTTTGCAGCGTTTACAGTGTCGCGGAAGAAGATGAATGGTGTACCAGTTTCAACAGCAGAGCGCATGATTTTTTTCATCATGTCTAGTGCTGGCACTTCGATGCCGTGTAAGTTCGGATCTTGTTCACATTCAAGGTAACGTTTTGTGAACTCTTTGTTATCGTCTGTGTCGTAGAAGTCCTCTAGAGCATAGCCTTTTACAGCCAAGATTTCATGAGGGTCGAAGAGGGTGAAGTTTTCACGGCCGATCATGCGTTCCATGAAGATGTTTGGAACAGAGATAGCAGGGAAGATATCGTGAGCTTTACGACGGTCGTCACCATTGTTTGTACGAAGTTCTACGAATTCGTAGAAGTCTTTGTGCCAAATATCGAGTGTTACTGTAGCGCCGCCTTTACGTTTACCCAATTGGTCTACTGCAACCGCTGTATCGTTATACAAGCGGATCCAAGGAATAACGCCACCAGAGGAGTTTTTGAAACCGCGGATATCGGAGTTCAATGCACGAACTTTACCAAGGTAGATACCAAGAGCGCCGCCGTGTTTAGATACGCGGGAGAACTTGCTGTTTACGTCGTAAATGGACCATAAGTTATCATCTACACCAGAGATAAAGCAAGAGGACAACTGATGGAATGGTGTACCTGCATTTGCCAATGTAGGGGTAGCTGTTGTCATTTTTAACTGGCTCATCAAATCGTAGAATTTCTTAGCGTATTCTACTTTGTTTTCACCCTCTACCAATGCCAAGTGCATTGCTATAGCCATGAAGCGTTCTTGTGGCAATTCAAAGATTTCTTTGTTGAAGCCTTTTACCAAGTAACGGTCAGCCAATAATTTAAGACCTTCATAGTTGAAGAGGTAGTCGCGCTTAGGTTTGATGTAATCGCCTAGCTCTTGCAATTCGTCAGCTGTATATTCTGTAACGAAGAAGTCAGCGTATTTTTTCTCTTCTACAAGCATATGTACAAGATTTGGGAAGTTGCCATAACCGAATGCTTTATAGCGGCGAGTGATAGCTGCTTCTTTATAGAGATCGAACAAGAAGAGGCGAGCTGCAACGAATTGCCAATCTTGGTTCATTTTATTGACTTGGTTGCCGAAACCGTCGTCTTTTTTAGCGATAACCTTTTCGATAGCTGTTTGTACTAACGTTTTTTGAATTTCTTTAGTTGTCATGCCATCAACGAATTGTAACTTCGCATCCATTTCCAATTCTAGTGGATCACAAGAATCTAACCCCAAACATGCGAAGGCAATCATGCGTTTCGTTTTCTCTACGGATAGCGGTTCGAAATGGCCATCCCGCTTCTTGATCATAATCTCCATTATGGTTCCCCTTACATCATAAATTTATCTGAAAATGATATATAAGATTAGCGTGAAGAATATAAAAATTCTTTAAGCTAAATCTAATCAGAAAAACAAGAAAACTACTATATATGGTAGTTTTCTTGTTTGCTAAATACATTATGTTATGATTATAGCGAAAAAAATCTATATATTCAATATTGACTTTTTTGAATTTATCAATGTGGTTAGATTAAATTTATCGATGTAGTTTGTGATTAATTTTATTATAGATAGATACTATATGATTTATAATAAATATAGCTTTACAATAGGAGGTTAGCTATGAAATCTATCGTTATATATTCGTCCCTTACGGGAAATACAAAACAAGTGGCAGAGACCATTGCCAGAGTATTGCCAGCGGACACACCATGTGTATCTATGTCGGAGCTACCCTCAGATATGGCATCCTATGATCTGGTGTTTGCAGGATTTTGGGTTGATAAGGGGACTGCTAATAAGGAGGCCCGTGATGTACTAGGCACATTACATAACCCTCACATTGCTCTGTTTGCCACGGCTGGTGTTCCACCGCAAATGGCACATGCTAAGGAGAGCTTAATTAATGCAGCAAATTGTTTACCCGATGGCGTAGAGCCTGTAGGAACCTTCATCTGCCAAGGTAAGGTAGATCCTAAGGTTATCGAAATGATGTACAAGATGTTCCCGAAAGGGCATAGCCACGGTCAATCTGCTGATCGCGATGCACGTCATAAACAAGCGGCCGTACACCCAAATGAAGACGATTTTAAAGCGGCCCAAGACTTTGCCCAACATATTCTAGCCAAGTTAGATCGATGAATAAAAGCAGTACCCCTTCCGGGGGTACTGCTTTTGTCATATTATATATGATGTTGTAATTATTACTATATTGTATTATATGCTTAATTATAAAGTACATTAAATTTAAGTTTACGTGTATCGAATTGGTTTATGAAGTACGACGTAATCAATAGCTTATATCCATTGCCTTCTATAATGACAGGATCGACAGCTGTTTTGTCGACTGTAAGGAACTTATCATAAATATGATGCACCTCTGTTACTCCATTTGGTAGAGAAACCTCTAAATCAAGGCCGTTGTTGAGGAACTTGAAGGAGATGGAATCGAAGTTAGCAGATTCTACTTGGTATTCCTTAAGGTCTCGTTCGTATACTATTAATTCGATGTTTTCAATGTATTTATCGTATCCTGCAATCGAAATAACCTTTGGTGCAGATATGGCATCAAAATTAATATACTCGATGCGTCTGCCGTTTATTGGATTTGTATCTGGCAGTTTTAAATCGTCTACAGGTACATATGGTGTGCCGTAGTCTGTGAAGTTAGAATCAAAAGTGGATGCTATTGGTAGGCTTGCATGCCATTCTCCATCAACTTTAGTATAGGTCACAAATTCACGATACGTTGTATAGCCTATGAATGGTGTCAAGAGAACAGTACCTAAGGCAAGAGCCATAACGGTTGTGTGTACAGATGGTTTTACACCTTTCAAAAGAGAGTATACATTATGTACTAAGAAGATTAGATTGAATGCACTCACGTAAATCGTATTGAGCCAGAGAACTGGTTCATTAATCACACGTTTACCGATAAGAGCTAAGCACAATGTAGTTAACGTAATGAACAAGAAGCACAAGATTTGCTGAGTTCTGCTACTTTCACTAGATCTAAAGCTAGCCAAGTAGAATAGGTAGAAAATGGCTACATACGGATAATAGGTGTAGAAGAAACGCGTATCCTCTCGAAGCCCTAACAGGATCAAGACCAAATAGATATTAGCTAGAATGCCTGTAATAATGGATGCCTTAGGTAAGATGATGCCGAATACAACAGTAAAAAATGAATTTGGTGCCGGAGGACCTGCGGGATCTTCTTTGTAAGAACATACCATAGATAGACAAATGAACATATTAATGGATGCGAGTACCTTAAAAATGGTTTCTTCAACGTCGAAAGGTTGGTCTATGATGATGAAGAAGAACCATAAACTCATGATGATAACAATGTTGTATAGCGTAGACGTCACAAGGGTGATGCCAATCCGTTTGATGCGGTTAATGATTTCACCGATGTAGTGTTCACCAGGTGATGTGAAATACAAGGCAATCATGGAGTACAGCCATAGGTACGATATATTTTCCGTAGCCAGTTCAATACCTCGCACATAGCCGTAGCTTTCGTGAATCATATAAAGGCCAACGCTGATTCCGATACTTACTAAGGTATATAAAATGGAAAACTTTCGGATTCTTGTTATATAGCTTTGTAATATAACGATAAAGAAATACAGTGAGTATAGCTTAATGTCGATTTCGGCAAACCAATCTTGTTCAATATACAACGGTGTACATGAAAATATGGCAATTAATGCCAGTAATATAGGCGACTGCGTTGCTAGGTCTCGCAGCGAAGACCATACATGTTTAATAGCAAATTTCATAGATGTTCTCTCCCTCTATAAATGTAAATACCCCCCTCTCTTATTATCAGTATACCTGTTTTCTGGTGAAAGCCCTATGAGGTTTTACATGCTTGTAAATATCCTTTACAATAACACTAAGAACTAGTTTTCAAAGAAAAGAGGTTATCACATGGAATTCTCTTATTTTTTACCTGTAAACATTCAATTCGGTTGGAATAAAGTAGATAATGTTGCTGGTTTTTCTGCACCGTATGGCAAGAAAGCACTTATTGTAACTGGTCGTACTAGTGCTAAAAAAAATCTGGTTTATATGACCGGGTAGTAGCAAAGCTTGATGCAGCTCATATCGGGCATGTATTGTTTGATCAAGTGGATGCCAATCCATTGACCACAACTGCCTTAGACGGCGCTGCTTTAGCTAAATCTGAAAGCTGTGATATGGTTATTGCCATCGGCGGTGGATCCATTATGGATTGTGCAAAGGGCATTGCTTTTATGGCTGTGAATGACGGCGACATTAATGATTATATCTTTAACCGTAAAACGAGTGATAATGCGTTACCGCTTATTGTGATTCCAACCACTTGTGGCACAGGTTCTGAAGGTAATGGCTTTGGTGTCCTCACGAACCCTGAAACAGGGGATAAGAAATCTTTACGCTGTAATGCCATCGTGCCTAAGGTATCTATCGTGGACCCTGCTGTAATGGGGACTATGCCTCCTCATGTGTTGGCATCTGTTGGCTTTGATGCACTATGCCACAACATCGAGGCCTATACATCTAAAACGGCACAACCTTTCACCGATGCGTTAGCTCATTATGCAGTAACATTACTAGCACAATATCTTGTACCTCTATATAAACATGTGAAAGCGATTGCGAATGGTCAAGAAGCTGTACTTAACAAAAAACAATTAACAAAAGCATGGGAGTCCGTTACATTGGCTAGCACTATTGGCGGTATGGTTATCAATACAGCAGGCGTCACACTTGGTCATGGTATGGAACACCCTGCTAGTGGCCTTAAAGATATTACCCATGGTGTTGGTCTTGCAGTTATTGAACCTGTTGTAGTGGAATACACATGGAGTGCTAACTCTGAAAAATTCAACTCATTGGCACGTATATTCAACCATGGTGATGGTTCTGAGCTGGGTGGAAGCATTACGCCTAATCGTACATGACCTAGATCTTACTACAAACCTTACAGAATTAGGATTTACGAAAAAAAAGACATTCCATGGCTCGTGGATAATGTATACGTTGTAGCTGCAGGAAATATTGCGAATACAGTGGCTGAAGTGAGCCGTAACGATATAGAAGTGCTATATAAGAAAATGTTGTAGTCATAGAAATATAGGGAGAGAGTTTTGGTTCGCATATTTTATGGCCTATTAACTGCATATATAATTATGCTATTTATTGTGGCAATGCTATTTAATATAGCACCTATAACATATATTGTATTTGGCGTAGCAATAGTATTGCTTTTTAGTACTACAATATGACTGGTATAAGAAACATGCTTTATCTGAAAAAACACATATTAAATTGATTTGCTGCGTATTTATTATATTTAATTTATGTTTAGCTGGACTTGTTGCGGATTGGCTTAAGTACGATACTCAAACGACTCTTGAACAAACCGATGGATTTGAGTTTAGTACTATGGACTGGCAACGAGGTTGGCCAAATGATGACGGATTGCCGGAAGGTCTAAAGCGTCCTAAGAACCTTCCTGAAGGTATTTCAAAGGCCTCTGCATCTGGCGATAGCTTAGCGTGGGCAAATGCATATCCTACAAGATATACTGTATTAGAAGGAAATCCTACAGTTATTGCACAGTATGAGGAGATTGCTAAGGAACACAATGTGTATCAAGCGCAAATTGATGCGGATGGTGTATTGCGTGATTTAGACACTGGGGAGAAAAAGCGTTTTATATCTCATCCCAATAGCTATAACATTATAGAGAGCATCGAGGAAGAACCTCTAAACTTACCACAACGGAGTTTTATAGAGTGGTTACGCTTTGCTCCTCGAAAAGAAACGAAAAAAGTGGTGAAGTACACATATAATTCTACTGAAAATCATAGACTATATGTCTTTGTAGACGATGGGAATACTAAAAGACCTCATTTCGTGGAACTTTTGATCAGTAATGATGGGACACGGGCTGTGTTTTATCAATCTAAGTAATTTGAATAGGTATTGTTGTGGAGAACGTAAATGCGACAGTGTTTAATTTACTTGAAGGAATTGTTTTTTTCTGCTCCTTATAGAAAGAGTATATGGTTCTTTATAACTCTTTGGGTACTAACATTTTTACTCTCGGATGAGATATCATATTCTGGTTATACTATCTGATTTTGTTAGTAGCTACGATTGTATTGTTGTTTGAAAAATGTGGAGTAATCGATAGTGAGAAAGGTATACGAAAAAGATTTTTGCCATATTTTTATGTTATTTTTTTCCTGTGCATGATTCCTACATTAGCTGTTAATTTAGCATTTTCAGCTATAGGAATATCCCATTATGATACACAACGATGGCACTCTACATGGCCTTCATCTAAGGCGGGGTATATTCCGACTCCATTACAAACACCTAAGTCTTTACCGGAGAGTTTGAAAGTGATTTCTTCTGCTGAAGTAATTGGAATAGTGGAAATCAAAGCTGTTTAGTATTAGATGGTGATAAAGCTACGATTTCAAGGTATGAGGAAACGGTTAAATCTAATGCTTGGTATTCGTTTATAAATGGCAGGGACAAAGATACTACAGTTGAAGTACTTAATTCGTTTACATATCCAAAAGATAAAAATGTATTGGTTAGTGATGTAAGCAATTATTATGAGATTATTACCATTCGACGACAAAATTGGAAATTATTTCCCTGGTTAATTGATGGTACACAGAGTGTCGGTGATAATCCTAAGGAAGATTATTATTATAGTACTCGGATATCAGCTGAGAAATATATAGTATATGTTGTTTACCATAACTTTGATCAGGACCAGCCTAGAGTCATTTACTTTATGTTTAATCCAGAGCGAACTCGAATGATTACTGTAGATATAGATATGTATCATTAGAGTTGGCGATATAATTGGAACAATACTTGAACATATTACAATATATTATTGTAATTGACAATTCTAAAACATATTTTTATAATGGGTTTTATGAAGAGACTCGGATGTGATTAATTATCCCAGCCCCTAGGGCTGGGGTTTCTTTATTGGTCTCTAGTAGTTTTATTAGTTGAGAGGTGTTTTTATGGCAGATCAAAACAACAAAAATGTTGATGCCTTAGCGCAAGAGATTACCTTGAAAAGTCGTGGTCAAGGTAAATTACGTCAATTTATATTATGGATGGGTGCGCTCATCATCGGCGCTATCTTAGGATGGCAACATATTCCAGTTCTTAATGATTTATTTAATTTCATTGCTGCAGTATTTACGCATTTATTCCAATTTATTGCAATACCTACTGTATCACTAGCGGTTATTACCACATTGTCCATGTTGGGTGCTAAGAAGGACACAGGCCGTATCTTTGGTCATGCTGTCACATATACATTGTTAACAACAATTTGTGCAGCCGCTGTTGGTCTTGGTTTATTCCTTTGGATTGCGCCAGGTAACTTACCACTTGATGTAATCGGTGCCGGTGCAGCGCAAGTACCTGAAAAATTAGGTCACGTAACATATTATGATCATTTCTTATCCGTTATTCCTAACAATATTTTGAAACCGTATTTAGAAGGTAACGTATTGTCCGTTATGTTCATTTCAGCTTCTGTTGGTTTAGCTTTTGCTTTCATGCCTCGTACAGAAGGTCGTGAAGCAGTATTGAAGGTGTTATTTGGTTTACAAGAATTACTATTCACATTGATTAGAGGTTTACTTTACGTTTTACCAATCGGTATCCTTGCTTTTGCAGGTCAATTATCTGCACAAATCGAAGCAGGCGGTTATTGTTGGTGCTTTAGGTAAATATACGGCTGTTGTTATCGGTGGTAACTTGATCCAATTCTTTATCGTAATTCCATTGTTCTTGTTATTCCGTGGCTTAAATCCTATCGATGTATTCCGCAAAATGTCTCCAGCTGTAGCTGTTGCATTGTTCACGAAATCTTCTGCTGCTACATTGCCTGTTACATTGGCATCTGCAGAAGACAATTTGAAAGCCCATCCTTCTGTAGCGCGTTTCGTATTGCCAATTTGTACAACTATTAATATGAATGGTTGCGCAGCTTTCATCCTCGTAACATCCTTATTTGTAATGCAAAATGCAGGTATTGAATTAACTATGGGTACAATGATTGCTTGGTTATTCATTGCTGTTCTTGCTGCGATTGGTAATGCTGGCGTTCCTATGGGTTGTTACTTCTTTAACATTGTCCTTGATGAGCTCCATTGGCGCGCCAATCGGTTTGCTTGGTATTATCTTGCCAATCTATACGATTATCGATATGATTGAAACCGCTGAAAACGTTTGGTCCGATGCATCTGTATGTGCTATGGTTGACCATGACCTTCAAGGTAAATTGGACGACTCCAGTGGCGACGATATGCCACAATTCCAAGGTGCTTAATTTTAGTAACTAGCTAAACTTAAGAAAATATTTAATTATATAACTCAAATAAAAGGTTATCCTGTAAGGGATAACCTTTTTTGATGACTATACAAGTATTAAACGGTACAATATTAATAGAGTTTTACATTTATTATAGGGACTTTCATATAGTTAAGGAGTTGTATTGTGAATCGGATATATGGATGCCTTACTGGAGTGTTAATATTGAGTGCTGCGCTTTCACCAGTATATGCAAAAGATCTAGTTGCTCATAGTGGCACATCTGAGAGTATTAAAGAGAAGTGTATTAGTAGTGAACAAACAAATAATGAGATTGAAGCTGATTTACAAAGACATTTGGAAAGAATGAAGTCAGAGGATATAGCTAAGGGGTATTTACGTGAAGAAAAAACGTATGCTCAAGAAGTTAGTTTAGTTCGGGGCAGATTGTATCATTCAACTGATAAGCTCATTCATGATGAGAGAAAGACTACTCTTTTATCGTATCCTGTGGGAAGCAAGGTTCCTTGTAAGAAGAGTTTAAAGGATATAGATTCATATACAGACACAATTATACGCAAAGGCATAACATTCCGTGTGCCAAAAGGTGCGGAGTTGAAAGTGTTCTATGTAGATGAGAATAAAATTGCTCTAAATATAGTTGAAGACATTGAGTATACTATTGAGATGATGCCTTTAGATGTAGATCATCCTGATAGTAAAGATATAGAAAATAAAGTGCTTGTAGACAAAGAGTATAATTTTTATCACACATTGCAAGTATATTGGCGTATTTGGGGAATCTTTGATGAGTTACAAAATCCTACTTATTCAGCGGTATGGAATAATGGCTTGCCTGGAATGTTAGTGGATTCATACAATCCAGATAAGAAATCTAATTTACTATTTGCTGCATATGATGGACGGTATGCTGTATTTAATCAGCTTGTATATAATCCAAGTACGAGTCCTTTTACTCATGAGCAGTTAAGAAACACGATTGAATATTTTGATTCTAATAACAATCCAGAGTTTAAGGCTAAAAAACATAGATTATTCCCTGATGAGAGGATAATTCGTATATATGAGTATTAGTACAAACCTCACATTACTAGATATGTATTTTATGTGTTATACTTTCATATAGAATAATATCGAATTAATAGAAGGCTAGTTGGCATATTCTGTGTAGGCTAGAGATTAGAATGAAAGATAAGTTAGTATTACCAATTGAGGAACAATTAAATAGATTTCTTCAACCGAAATGCCTGATCCCTGGTGGACTAGGCTTGTGGGAAGATTATTTCCGCAAGATTTGTACTGCTTGGGGTGAGATCAATGGTGAAATTCGACCACAGCATATCATATTCTCCGCCGATAATGGTTGCAATATGGAAGGTTATGTAGGTTATAACTATGAGGTAACGCAAAAGCAATCGCGTAATATGCTATTGGGTCGTTCGTCGGCTACACAGTTTTGTAACTTTAACAATATTCCTTATGAAGTTGTGGATGTAGGAATTGCCTCAGATGATGGCATCGGAGTGGATTGCAAGGTCGAAAAGGGGACAAAGAATATATTAAACCATCCTGCTATGAGTGAGGATGAATTTAATAGTGCCTTTCAGGCTGGCTATGGACGAGTTGAACATTATGTAAAGCAAGGGATAAATCTTTTTTCCTTTGGTGAAATGGGACTTGGTAATACGACGACTTCTGCTTGTGTGTTGTCTGCTTTGACTGGAGGCTGATCCCACTGAAACAGTAGGCCCCGGTTCTTGGCCCGAATAAACCAGATCTGATGAAACGAAAAATTGATTTTGTGCGCGCTGTATTAGATAAGCATAAGACTAGTATCGTTTCTGACAGTGAAGCTGAAAGAGTTCGTAAAATCGTAGCCCATGTAGGGGGCTTTGATATTGCCGCTATTCTTGGGGCTATGCTCGCTTGTGTTGAGTTTAAAAAGCCCTTTGTCATTGATGGCTTTATTACAGCTGTATCAGCAGCTTGTGCGGTACATATGAATGATCGTGTTAAGGATTATGCATTGCCATCTCATAACTCTCGAGAAAAAGGCACAGAGCTAGCTTTAGCAGAGGTAGATATTACACAAGACATGGTTCCTATTCAAGCCCACATGTCGATGGGGGAAGGGACAGGAGCAATCTTAATGGTTCAAATGTTGAAAACGACACAGCATATGTTTGTAAACGTTGGGACCTTTGCAGATTTGATGAAATTATAAGGAGGAAGAATGGAAATAAATAAATACTTTAATATACATTTTGAGCGAGCTGATGATGCAACTATCGCTAAAAGGTTGATAGGCGGGGCTAAGATTAAGGGACCTGCTTTGGTTATCCTGATCCTCTCCATGTTTATTGCCTCTATTGGGTTGAATATGAATAGTACGGCAGTTGTTATTGGTGCTATGCTTATATCGCCGTTGATGGGACCTATTTTAGCAATTGGCTTTGGCTTCGCTACGCTTAATTTTACAGTTGTGAAGAGTGGGATTTTAAGATTGTCCGTACAGATTACGATTGCTGTTTTGGCATCTGCTTTATATTTTTATATTTCCCCCGTTCAGACGGCTACATCTGAATTATTAGCGCGTACAGAACCGAATATTTTTGATGTGTTCATTGCTATATTTGGTGGGTTAGCTGGGATTATTGGGCAAACGCGTAAGACCTTAGATAATGTTATACCAGGTGTTGCGATTGCGACTGCACTTATGCCACCACTATGTACGGCAGGATATGGACTTGCTAATGGAAATTGGAACTATTTCTTTGGGGCTAGCTATTTATTCTTTATAAATGCATTCTTTCATCTTCTTTGCATCTTTTATTGTTTTAAAGGGTGTATATAGTTTGCCATACCATAAACAAGCAGAAGAGGTTAATCGACGTAACCAGCTAATATTTCTCGTGATTGGTCTTATTATGGCTATACCAAGTATTTATGCAGGCTATGATATGACTATCAAGTATTCTGAGTCAAATCATATGGAGCAGTTTATTAAGAATGATATTAATCAAGAGGGACGTCGACAAGTGATTGATTATTCATTGGATCAAACGAATAAGCTAGTAAACATAGTAGTTATAGGAGCTCCTGTGACTTCAGAGGAGCAAGCCCAGTTGGATGACAAGTTACATAAGGATGAGTACTTGCAGCCTTATACATTACGATTTGTTAATAGCGTAGATGAGAAAAAATCTACTATGGATAAGACGAACTTGAATAAATCTTCAGAGAATCTTGAAACATATAAAAACTTGAGTAATCTATACCAGCCGACTTATCAATTAGTAAGTGAAACTATAAATACTATGAAAACGACAGAAGCTGAAGCAAAGGCGTTATTCCCGTTTGTAAGTAAAGTGGAAGGCATGCCTTTGATAGATAATCTAGAACAGCCTAAAGCGAGTCGCTATATGGTGATTATCCATACTACATCCACTATATCTGATGCAGATTTGGAACGAATAAAAGCTTGGTTAGAGGCTAAATTATCAGCACCTGTAACTATTTCTATCGAGCAAACAAAGTCAACTTTATAATTTAATCTTTTTGATTTTGATTAGCTTGTTTATTATATAGAGCAACATTTATAACGGTACTAAGTTTGATTTTAGCTAATAGGTATATTACCTATTAGTATGGGGAATCATCTTAGTACCGTTTTTATGTGCTTGGCATAGTTAAATGTGATTACTCTTATCTTGCTATAGATTAAGGTTATATTAATATATAAAAACTATAAATAACGGAATTTACTATTTTCTGGAAAACAATTATTGGTATAATTAAGAAAAGGGGGATGGCTATGGACAGACAATTAAGCGTATATTTAAATGGGCGAGAACCGCAAGTGACTACAGATATTGATGTTATAACGGCAGCGGTAGCAGTGCCATTGCTTGAAATTGATGGTGAGGATCACGTCCTATTTACGGTGCGTAGTCAGACCTTACGTAGACAGCCTGGTGAAATTAGCTTTCCTGGTGGACATTGTGAAAGCACCGATAAAACTGGAGCTGCTGCGGCTATTCGAGAATGCTCGGAAGAATTAGGAATAGATACAGAGCAAATTGAATTGTTAGGTGCATTAGATTGTTTAGTATCTGCCATTGGTGTTAAATTACATGCTGTAGTAGTTCGCTTACATACGCGTGAATTTTGTCCGAATCCTGATGAGGTAGGGGAAGTCTTTACGGTTCCGCTTCCTTATTTACTTGAAATAAAGCCTATTGTTGGACATTTAGATATTGGTACAAAACCATTACGAGATTTTCCGTTCCATTTATTAGAAGGGTATCAAATAGATTGGAAAATTCGGCAGAACTATTCTGTTTATTTTTATCCCTATAAGCAATATACGATATGGGGATTAACCGGCAGAGTCCTCAAAATTTCTTAGATTTATATCGACAAGGTAATACTATATAAAAAATGAAAGATAACGAAATAACTTCATTTGATAAAGAATTGAATAAATTTCTCCAACCTAAGTGTATACAAGAAACAGTTTAAACTTCTTATATGTATTGAATTAATGTTGTATGTTTTGTATATCATCTAAAATGTGTTCAAAATCTAGGTGATTTTGTTGTAATACATCTTCTGGATTGTATCGGTCGTAGAATTGTTTGGAAATGCCATAGTTTAAGACGTTCATGGACGTTTTTCCATAATAGCTAGCAATTTTTTGACCATAGCCACCTTCGAGTTCGCCGTCCTCTAAGGTGATGACGATATTGTGGTCCTTTGTTAATTCATTCAATGTATCAGTGTCTAAACTAGAAATACAAAGTGGTTTGACAAGCGTCGGAGAGATATGAATGGCATCATGTATTGCTTGGCTAAGTTCGACCGCCTTATGGTAGAAATTACCGACACCTATGATGGCAATCGTATTACCTGATTGGGTTATGTTACATGACGTTACAGGACATTCTGTTGTATTGGATTGACTAGTTTCGTAAATCGGTAATCCTACAGGAATACGGATGGCGATAGGATGATTGTGATGTTCTACTCCATAACGAATGGAAGATTCTAATTCCTCTACTGTTGTAGGTGCTAGGTACATGAGATTTGGCATGTTGCTGAGCATAGTAATATCGTTGAATCCAAGGTGTGTCATATCCTTATTACCATAAATGGACGCGCGATATACAAGGATCAGTGCATTGCTATTATTAATACATAGGTCATTAATAATTTGATCATAGGCACGTTGTAAAAATGTACTGTAAATCGGTAAAATCGGCGTGCCACCGTTGTGGGCAATGCCAGCAAGTAATGTTGTAGCATGTTCCTCTGCAATGCCTACGTCGATGTATTGAGCACCTAATTTTTCACGTATATCTTTGGTTAAACAGAAACCGCCAGGCGTAGCAGCTGTAACGATACATGCAGCTTTGTTTTGCTCCAGTGCATCAATGAGTTGTTTTGCAACGATAGATTCGTAGCTGTTGGTATAGCGCTTTTTTTTGTTTCCCCTGTGTCAATATCAAATCCGGATGGATTATGAAAGCTTTCAGGATTGGTAATAGCCTTGTTGTAACCGTAGCCCTTTGTCGTATGGATGTGGAGCACTATCGGTGTTGTCTCTGCTTTACATTCTTTTAAAGCCTTAATTACGGTTGGCAACGAATTGCCATCGTCGACGTAACGATACGAAAATCCTAGAGCTTTAAAGATATTATTAGGGCTTTCACCATTAGTTTCGCGTAATTGTTGAAGATGGCTATACAAACCGCCGTGATTTTCTGCAATAGATTGGTCGTTGTCGTTGATGATAATCAACATTGAGATGACATTGTGGACAAGTGATTCAATGCTTCATAAGCTTCTCCACCAGAGAGAGCTCCGTCGCCGATTAACGTAATAATTGGGTGTGTTCTATGCTGTAAATCGCGGCCAATCATGAGGCCACAAGCTAAACTGAGGCTTGTGGAAGCATGGCCTAAGTGAAATGCGTCGTAGGTGCTTTCATCAGGATTGCTATAACCGGATACGGTGTGAAATTTGTCCTTATTTTTAAAGCCTTCGTAACGGCCTGTTAAAATTTTATGAGCATAACTTTGATGGGAAATATCAAATATAAATTGAGCATCATCAGGGCTGAACACATGATGCAAGGCAACAATAATGTCAGTGGCTCCTAAAGATGAACCAATGTGACCGCCAATGTGTGATGTTCTATGGATAATTAAATTGCGTATATGTTGTGCGATGACCTCGAGTTCTGTGAGAGAACAGTCGCGCAAATCGCTAGGAATTTGAATGTCTGTCAGTTCCATAGGTCTCCTACATGATCCATACTAATGGATAAATCAATTACAGTTAATGAAATATATGACTCATTAATAGTTATTATAACATTATAGACTAAAATTATTTATAAATAAAAAGGCAATTCGATATATTTAGATATATAAATAAGTAATAACTAACCATATTAATTTTAGAATGTATCTTTACGTACAATATTTTTCACTTTAAAGTGGTATAATAAAAAATACACGACATATAGAGTTATATATATTTTATTAGGAATAGTCATGTTCTATATACCACATTGGAATATGGCAAAACCTAGAATTAATCTCTGTTTGTTGTATAATATATTTAATATTTAATTTTTTAGATGTGTAGTTAAAAGCTTTATTATTTAACTTTTACTTAAATATATGAAGAAAAATGGTGCGAGCGTACTAATTCTTCATTTTTTCAAGAGAGGTATATATGCAAAAATCCTTACGTATGGGGATCGATGTTGGCTCTACAACGGTCAAGGTCGTTTTGTTGGACGAACAAGATAATTATTTGTATAAAAAATATATCCGACATTACGCCAATATTTTGGATACTGTTCATACATTGCTACAAGAGGCTCAAGTGGGCTATGAAGAAGCAAAAGTACATGTAGCAATTACAGGTTCTGGCGGTATGGCGATGGCTGATAAGGTGCGTATACCTTTTGTACAAGAAGTAATTGCCGAAACAAAGGCGATAAAAGCGTTGTACCCACAAACTGATGTTATTATCGAACTTGGTGGTGAAGATGCTAAGGTTACGTATCTAGGTCGTACTGCAGAACATCGCATGAATGGTTCTTGTGCCGGTGGTACAGGTGCTTTCATAGATCAAATGGCAACATTATTGCAAACGGATGCATCCGGCCTTAATCAATTGGCGATGAATGCGGATACTACTTACCCAATTGCCGCTCGTTGTGGCGTATTTGCGAAAACAGACGTACAAGCATTGCTAAATCAAGGCGCGTCTCATGAAAATATTGCAAAGTCCGTATTTCAAGCCATCGTTAACCAAACGATTGCAGGCCTTGCATGTGGTCATAAAATTGAAGGGAATATAGCATTCCTCGGTGGTCCATTGACATTCTTATCCGAATTACGTCAATGCTTCTGTGACACCTTAGAACTCGATGAAGCACATCGTATCATCCCTGAAAATGGTGAGTTGTTTATTGCCCTAGGCGCAGCTCTCATGAATGATGAATGTCGTGATATTACAGTAGGTGAATTGACGAAGGAAATCGGTGCGCTTATTGGTGTACCAATGGAAGCAACCGATCGTGTGGATCCGCTATTTAGAAATGAAGCGGAACTAGAAGAATTCCGTGCACGTCATGCTAAGGCGGTAACACCGAAGGGTGATATTAACGATGCTGAAGGTCCATGTTACCTCGGTATCGATGCGGGTTCTACGACGTTGAAAGTCGTCTTGATCAATAGCAAGAATGAAATCATCTTCTCTCACTATGGCCCAAATCATGGTAAACCATTAGAAAAATCCCAAGAACTAATAGAGAAAATCTATAGCTTATTGCCAAAAGGGGCTTACATCGCTCATTCTGGTGTAACTGGATATGGCGAAGCCTTCTTGAAACGAGCTCTTGGTATCGATATTGGGGAGAAGTAGAAACAATTGCCCATTATCGTGCTGCTCAATTTTTCTGCCCTGATGTATCCTTCATCTTGGATATTGGCGGTCAAGATATGAAATGTACAAAGGTACGCGATGGATACATTGAAGACATCGTATTGAATGAAGCCTGCTCCTCTGGTTGTGGTTCCTTTATTGATACCTTTGCTACATCCTTGCGTTTGCCGATTGAGCAATTTGCCAAAGAAGGTTTATTGGCACCTATGCCAATCGACTTGGGGTCTCGTTGTACTGTATTTATGAATTCCAAGGTAAAACAGGCGCAAAAAGAAGGGGCTACTGTACCGGATATCGCCGCTGGCCTTGCATATTCTGTTATCAAGAATGCATTGTATAAGGTGCTTAAGGTAAAAGATCCTAAGGAATTAGGTGACCACATCGTCGTACAAGGCGGTACATTCTATAATGAAGCAGTGCTTCGCGCCTTTGAAAAACTGATGGGCGTTGAAGTAATTCGCCCTGATGTATCCGGCCTGATGGGTGCTTATGGGATGGCATTGCTCGCTTCTGAAGCGGCAGAAGAGTTACAAAATCAACATAGCACATTGCTTGATAGTGACGGTTTGAAATCCTTGCAAGTGTCTACATCCATGCGTAATTGCGGATTGTGCTCTAATAATTGTATGCTTACCATCAATGCATTCTCTGATGGCCGTACCTATGTAACGGGTAATCGTTGCGACCGAGGTGCCGGTGATATGATTCAAGAGAAACATAAGCCTGTTCCCAATATGGTAGACGTAAAATTACGCCGTTATTTTGATTACTTCCTCAAGAAAAATATTCCTGAGTTTGAAGGTAAATTGCGTATTGGTATTCCTCGCGTCCTCAATATGTACGAAGATTTTCCGTTCTGGTTTACATTCTTCAATCAATTAGGCTGCGAAGTGGTATTGTCAGATTATACGACGAAGGATCAATATAATAAAGCCATTGATACGATTCCTTCCGATACAGCATGTTATCCTGCTAAGGCCGTTCATGGTCATATTCGTGATCTTGCCCAAGCCCAAGTTGATTTAATCTGGTACCCATGTATTCAACATGGTCCAAAGGAATTTAGCCACGACAATAATTACCATTGCCCTATGGTTATTTCTTACCCAGAATTGATTCGAAACAATATGCAAGATGTGATGGGAAAAACGCCATTTTATGCGCCATTCTTGCCACTAGCAGATAAGAAATCATTGGTGCCTGCGTTGGTGAAAGCCTTAAAAGATTTGCCATTCTCTAAATCTGAAATTTCTAATGCCGTTGAGACTGCTTGGGCCGAACAAGAAAAATGTAAGGCTGACTATCGCGAGATGACAAAGAAAACTGTATCTCGTCTCGTAGCAGAACAAGTGCCTACCATCGTATTGGCAGGTCGTCCATATCACTTAGACTCCGGTATTAATCATGGTATCCCAGAGCTCATTACCTCTCTTGGTATGGCGGTTCTTACCGAAGATGGTGTAGCACCATTAGGTAAGGATATTAAACATCTTCGCGTTGTAGACCAATGGTCATACCATAGTCGTCTATATCATGCAGCAGAATTTGTAAGTCGTACGGAAGGCTTCCAAATTGTTGAGTTGAACTCTTTCGGTTGTGGTCTTGATTCCATTGTGGCAGACCAAGTAAAGGATATCTTATCTGCAAAGCATAAGATTCATACATTGCTTAAAATTGATGAAGGTACAAACTTAGGCGCTGTCACTATTCGCTTACGTTCCTTGCAATCCGTAATGGAACGGAGTATGCGTAAACATCATAATCCAGAAGCTCCTATAGAGACCGTTGTTGATGATACACCAGCATATGATTATGAACGTGTTGTCTTTACCGAAGAAATGCGTAAGACCTATAAGATTTTGGTGCCTCAAATGTCACCTCTTCATTTCCAACTATTGGAGCCAGTGCTTAAGTCTGAAGGTTATGACTTTGACATGTTACCAGCACCTACGCGTGAAGATGTAGAGATAGGTCTAAAATATATCAATAATGATGCATGTTATCCTGCTATCATCGTTGTAGGCCAATTGATGAGCGCCTTATTGTCTGGTAAATACGATGTTAATAAAACAGCTGTTATTATCTCTCAAACCGGTGGCGGTTGTCGTGCTACCAACTATATTGGTTATTTGCGTAAAGCCCTCATCGATGCAGGTATGAAACAAGTTCCAATCTTGTCACTTAATGCGAGTGATATGGAACGTCAACCAGGCTTTAAATTGACTAAATCCTTCTTACATCGCATGATTCAAGCCGTAGTATACGGCGATGCGTTGATGCAATGTGTATTGGCTACGCGCCCTTATGAAATTAATCCAGGATCTGCAGATGCATTGTGCGATTATTGGGTTAAAAAATTACGGGAACGTATTACAAAAGCTAACATATTCCAATATAGTAAATATATTAAGAACATCATTGAAGACTTTGACAATTTACCAGTCGATAAATCTAAGCCAAAACCTCGTGTTGGAGTGGTAGGTGAAATCTACGTTAAATTCCATCCAAGTGCGAACAACCATATTAATGAACTTATAGAGAAGGAAGGTGGCGAGGTTGTAACCTCTGGTCTACTAGACTTTTTCTTGTACTGTGCTATGGATAGTACATATCGTGCTAAACACTTAGATGGTACATGGCTTTCCGGATTCTTTGGATCCTTGGCTCGTGAAGCGTTAGAATTATACCGCTTGCCATATGCAAAAGCTGTTGCAGCATCTAAGCATTTTGATCCATTGCAACGGATGACGAAGGTTGCAAAAGAAGCGGCTCATTATATTGACCTTGGTAATCAATGCGGTGAAGGTTGGTTCCTTACAGGTGATATGATTGATCTTATCGAAAAAGGTGCGAAACAAGTAGTTTGCTTGCAACCATTTGGCTGCTTACCTAACCACGTTAGTGGTAAAGGCATGGTAAAAACATTATCCGAAGCATATCCTGATGTGCGCATTGCAGCCATCGACTATGACCCAGGTTCAAGTGCGGTAAACCAAGCAAATCGATTGAAATTGTTGTTAGCAACAATGTTTGAATGATAATGTAATAATCAATTATATAATTACTGAATATAAAATAAGCGTCCCTAGTGATATGTCCCCTCTTTACTGAACAACCAGTAAAGAGGGGACATATGAGGGACGCTTTTTTATGAAATTGATGAATCTTCTTTAATCATTGTATAGAAGCATACTAATGCTAATACAGCACATACAACCATAACAATCCCCATAGGGATACCAGTATGACTTCCACCAATACCAACTAATGGGGATACGAATCCGGCTGAAAACATGCCTGCAAATCCTAAAATAGCAGAGGCGCTACCTGCTTTGTGTCCATATTTCGCCATTGCCATAGAGAACCCTGTTGATCCAAATACAGATACGGTACAAACTGTAAAGAACAGAATGACACTAGTTATAATAAAGGACCAATTAAAATACATTGCACAAAGGAATAGGATAGAACCAATCGTTAATTGCAATAGACTAGTATGTAAAATGGTTTTTATTTTTACCACATTACTTACTTTGGCACTGATTACGCTAGCGAGGATAATACCGCAACTATTAATCCCGAACATATAACTAAACTCTTGGGCAGATAAATTGAATATATTTTGATATACAAAGGATGAACCCGAAATATAGGCAAAGAAACCACCAAAGGCGAATAGCTGAACTAGAGTCTGGCCTAAGAAAGAGCTATCTTTTAGTAGAGCACCGTAGTTTTTAAATGCTGTTGCTATACCACCGGAAATACGCTTTTCTAATGGTAGGCTTTCAGTAAAAATGAAAGAGCTCATAAGTAACACTGCAGAGAAAACGGCGAGGACAATAAAAATAAAGCGCCATGTAGAAAATAATAAAATCTGACCACCTATAAGCGGTGCAATAACAGGAGCTAATCCGTTGACGAGCATGAGTAGAGACATGAGTCGCATTAATTCCTTACCAGATGCAAAATCTCGGGAGATGGCTTTAGCAATAACAACTCCGATAGAACCTGTTAAACCTTGTAAAAATCGTGCAACTAGTAAAATCTCAATATTGGGCGCAATAGCACAGAGTATACTAGCGATTACACAGAGGATATTGCCAATGATGAGTGGTTTTTTCCGCCCCAATGAGTCACTAAGAGGACCGCCAATCAATTGACCGATAGCGATACCAAAAGTCATAATACCAATTGTCATCTGAATGAGGGACGCATTTGTATTAAGTTCATGAGGCATGATTGGTAATGCTGGTAGATATAAATCAGTACCAAGTGGTGTGATGGCCGTAAGAAGCCCTAGAAATACGACAGTGAATAAAGATATTTTCTTTGTAGACTCCATAAAATCTCCTATATTAAAAAAGGGAAAAAAATAAAAGTCTGCGAATCGCACTTCGCAGACTGCATTTGATTTTATCTATTTAACAAGGGTATTGTAACATGATTAATAAGAAAAAGCTATAGCTTCATGAATGAGTAACAAGGGGTATTGCTTATTAGTATTTAAAATAAAAAGAACAGCTCACGAATGAGCTGTTCTTTTATATTACCAATTCTTAGAAGAAGATATGGTGAATTTCATGGATAAAATGTTGACCGAAGAAGGAGATACAACCATGCATGATGATGAAGATGATGAAGTATTTGAACGCGCTGTTCATGATAACACTTGCTTCGATTTCATGTTCTAAGTTGTGAGCTTCTTCTGCATTGATTTCTTTGTGGTTTTCTAAGTATGCTTTCAAAGCAGGACCTACGGCACCAATAGAAATTGCAATGGATTGTGGGGACAACATTTTGCCGATACCAGCTGCACCGGAGTTAACAGCTGCTAACCAGAAGCCAAGATCTTCGAAGTTTGTAGGATTTAAGCCTTGAGCTGCTGCGATTTGAAGTGGTCCAAACAATACGTTGGAGTTTGTACCGGAACCTGTTAAGAATGCACCCAATGCACCTACGATAGGAGCGAATAGAGGATACAAGGAACCTGTACCTGCAACCATTGCTTTAGCGATGTCTGCAGTCATACCGGAGTATGTCATCAATTTAGCAGTCATAACAACTGTGATGATTGTAAGGTATGTGAACTTCAAGTTTTTAACTGTAGAACCCAATGTACCGAAGATTTCACCAGCTTTTGCTTTTTGGATGAAACCACCAACGATACCAGCGATGAAAATCATGATACCAGGAGTTGCAATCCATACGAATGTGTAAGGTTTTGCACCAGCACCTTGGTAAATAGGTACGGATGTTTTAATGGATGCAAGAGGACCATTGATTGCTGGGAATAATTTAGAGGTTAATAACAATAATACGAAGATTAAAATGAATGGCATTGCCGCAATAAGACCTTCGCCACCAGAAACTTTAGGAACTTCGCCAGTTTGTTTAACTGCGTATTGAGGATCATTAGGAGGCATAATTTTTGCACAACCGATGATCACTGCCATGATTACGATGGATGCAGAAATTACGGATAATTCAGGACCCATTACGGCATTGATTATAGTTTCAGGAATAGCCAATGCTAAACCGGAAAGTAATGTTACAAGGAATACGCCTTTTAACGCTTTGATACCGCCACCGATAATCATAACTACGAAGAAAGGAGCGATAAGGTTAAGTAAGAATAATTGTACGGAAATGAATGTACCTAAATGGCTAGGATCAAGGCTAGTTAAGGAAGCCAATGTAGTTGTTGGGATACCAATAGAGCCGAATGTTGTTGGTACGGAGTTTGCAACGAGGCATGCGATGATAGATTTTAGTGGGTCGAAACCTACGGCAACCATCATAGCTGCAGGAATTGCAACGGCAGTACCGAAGCCAGCCATACCTTCCATGAAAGCACCGAAGCCCCATGCAAGTAATAATGCAAGTACACGAGTATCAGATGTTACAGAGGAAAGCATGGTTTTAATAGTTTCCATAGCTTTCGTATGTACTACCAAGTTGTAAACGAAGATAGCAGCTGTAATAACTAATAAGATTGGCCAAATTGCCAATGCGGCACCTTCAAGGGCACCAGTGACCATAATAAATGGGTCGGATTGGAATGCTGTAATAGCGATAATGAAAGAACCAATCGCAGCAACACTTGTTGCTTGCCATGCAGGTAATTTCAAGATGGATAACGCTACGATCAACCAAATGATTGGAGATAGCGCTAATAGAACGGTGAGAGCACTCATTTCTAAAATCATCCTTTCAAGAAAAATAAAAATATATGCTTAACAGGACGATGTAGCAATAATCAATTTAATTGATGAGTAATTCGCTATTGGATTGAGTTGTAAAAGTTCAGTAATAATAAAAGATTACAATAAAATAACAGATATACTTATCAGAAAAAGTGATATATCTCTTAAAATTTTTTAACCTCATAGTTTATGAGGTTAAAAAATATAAGAGAGGGGACATAAACAGTGTTTATGTCCCCCTTCTGTACTAACTACATGTCCGTGTTAGGGCCAACACTAATTAGATATTAGTAGTTACCTTTGAACATTGTAGCAGGAGCTTCTGGTACATAATCGCCGAAGTAGGATTTGAAGTCTAAACCTAATTCATTGCAAAGATCTTGAACTTCAAGCATTGTACCGTTAAGTACAGGGATGCCTTCAGCTTTAACTTTAGCAACAGATTCATGTTCTTTTTCGCCATGAGTATAGATACGATCTTGACCTTGAGCTTTAGGAGCTTCACGTAATTCTTGTAAGAATTGAGAGAAGTGTTTTTTGATTTCAGCTGGGTCACCGAAGAATTCAGGGTTGATAGCCATGAAGCCGTGGCAGATATTGGATTTGCCGCCAACCATACATTTATTGGAAGTACCACCTTGGGAAAGGATGGAGGAGAACAATTCAGCAATCATGCCGTTACCATAACCTTTGTGGCCGCCAAGAACTTCTGTAGCACCACCTAAAGGAAGGATACCGCCGCCTTCATGACGGGAAATGTTGCCCAATACTTCAGCTGCGTCAGTGGAAGGAACGCCGTCTTTGTTAACAGCCCAGCCATCTGGAGTAGCTTTGCCCATTTTGTTGTACATTTCAAGTTTACCACGAGTTACTACTGTAGTGGAGCAATCGAAGAAGAAGTCAACAGGATCAGCTGGTACAGTCCAAGCGATAGGGTTGGAACCAAGCATAGCTTTACGAGCATATACAGGAACCATGATTGCTTCGGAGTTTGTACAAGAGAAACCGATTAAGCCTTGGTCGGATGCCATTTTAGCATAGTAACCAGCGATACCATAGTGGTTGGAGTTACGTACGGATACGATACCAACACCGGATTTTTTAGCTTTTTCGATAGCCATTTCCATAGCTTTGTGGCCCAATAATTGACCCATGCCGTCATGACCGTCGATAACTGCGGAGATTGGAGTTTCCTTTTACGATTTCAGGTTTTGCGTCGATTTTGATCAAGCCGTTAGTGATACCTTTGTGGTAACGAACCATACGTTGCATACCATGGCTTTGAATACCGAACAAGTCGGAAGTCAAAAGTACGTCTTGAATGATGTCAGCTTCTTTTTCGGAGAAACCGAATTTTTGGAAAGCATCCATGCTCAATTTTTTCAATGTTTCATAAGGGAAAAGAACAGTGTTTTTTGCGTCTGCCATTGTTAAAACCTCTTTTCAGAAAATATGACCTGATATAGTTGACTCCACTCCATTATATCAATGAATGTGATATGATGTCCGGTGAGTTCTATATCCTCTCAAATGACAATGTCAGTATAGCACACAAAGTTGAGTTATTGAATAGTTTTACATAACTTAATACATTACATAATTTGCATAACTTACGTAAAATTTATTACACAGGTTGACGAAAAAGCGCTGAAATAATCGATAATACCTTGAAATTATAAATTATGACTTTTGGTAATAGATACATTCCTGAACGTAAAAAATGGTACTTTTATGCGTTGCTTATCTGTTTGTATTGTAGGGGAGAAACTATAAATAAATACTGAAAAGTATCGATATTTATTGTGTATCTACATGGTATACATTAATAAAAGTTATAACATCACACACTTATTTTGATAAGTGATTTTGCTATATGCATTGATATACAATGTATTCATTGATGCGAAGTTTGAAAAATATCGATATTCGTTAATTTTATTACAGATTGAGTGACGTATGTATGATACTATAATTATACATATAGAATTATTGCTATTACTAAGATAATAAGCGAGGTGCTTATATGAAAGAATATAAAAGTGTATGTCCCTATGATTGTCCTGATGCTTGTGGACTTATACTTACAGTAGATGACAATAAAGTGACAAAGGTTCGCGGTAATAAAGAGCACACTTTCACACGGGGCACATTATGTCCTAAGATGGCTCATTATGAGCGTGTTATTCATTCGCCTAAACGTTTGATGACACCATTACGCCGAATTGGTAAAAAAGGTATTGGTCCAGATCAATTTACACCCATTTCATGGGACGAGGCCTTAGAGCGAATTGTAGAAAATTTTAACCACACTATTAATACCTACGGTAGTGAAAGTATTCTTCGTTATTCCTATGCGGGGACCATGGGGGCTGTAAATAGTCCTGCAGCGGATTATTTCTTCCGTTGTATTGGCGCTACTAGTCAAGACAGAGGGATTTGTTCTCCTGCGAAACAAGCAGCATTTAAGTCTGTTTATGGAGACACAGTAGCTATTAAACCACAAGAAGCACAACATAGTGATTTGATTATATTATGGAGCCTTAATGCGACGGCTACAGATGTACATATATTACACGATGTGAATGTAGCAAAACGAAACGGCGCTTTTGTATGGATTATAGATACCCATAAAACCTATACTTATGATCAAGGCACACATCATGTGTATGTAAAACCCGGTTCTGATGGTGCATTAGCACTTGGCATGATGCATATCATACATCGGGATGGTCTTGAGGATACTACATTTATTCAAGCATATGTGCAAGGTTATGATGAGCTAGTACGAGATGTATTGCCTAAATTTACTCCAGAATATGTTTCCTCTATATGTGGTGTACCGGTTGAAATCATAGAAGAATTAGCTCATGCCTATGCAAAAGCAAAGGCTCCATTTATTCGTCTCGGTAGTGGTGTATCCCGCTATGGTAATGGAGCAATGAGTTGCCGGTGTATCAATGCCCTTCCGGCTGTAGTAGGTGCATGGCAACATTTAGGTGGCGGCTTATTATCTAGTTCTAGTAGTAGCCAATATTTTAATAAATCATTCATGCAACAACCTAATACACCAACGCCGTCTAAACGGATGATGCCGATGATATTATTAGGGGATTTGTTGACAAATCCAAAAGCGCTTCTAGAGCATGGATTAGAGGATACTAGTGGCGGGGTTCCCGTTCATAGTCTATATATCTTTTCATCAAATCCAGCTATAACAGCACCAAATCAAAATCTCGTTAGACAAGGTCTTATGAGAGATGATTTGTTTACCGTTGTGCATGAACGTTTCTTTACAGATACATGTGCATATGCAGATATTATCTTACCAGCAACGAGCTCTGCTGAATCCGATGATATTTTTAACTCTTACGGACACTATACAATTGCGGCCAGTTACCAAGCTATTCCTCCGGTTGGTGAATCGAAATCTAATTGGCAAGTTATTTCTGAACTTGCTCAGCGTATGGGCTTAGATGATCCTTTCTTTGCCATGACAGAACGAGAACTAATTGAGCATATGGTTCGCAATTCATCTAAACTTTCACAAGACGAACAAGATGCCATTTTACGTGGTGACTTGGTTGAAGTAGCATTGCCAGACAATTATAAGATGGATTTTAAAACGCCGTCAGGCAAGATCGAAATCTTCAATCCTCGAGAATCCATTCCGTTGATTACCTATACAGAACCTTATGGTGATGATGAACCATTCTGGTTGATTATCGGTAATGATATACGTATATTAGATTCTAGTTTTTGGTGAACTAGAATTTGATGATTCTGAATTGATGAAACTACGAATGCATCCAGATGATGCTGCATTATATAACATTAATAATAGTGATGCTGTGGAAATTTATAATAATCGAGGGGCTGTTCGTATTAAAGTATATCTAGATGATACGGTACAACGAGGTACACTTGTGACCCTTGGTGTATGGTGGCAATCTCAGTCCAGTGACGCTAAGGTAGGAATCAATGCTGTAACTGCATCTAGACCGACTGATGAAGCGTGGGGGAGTACATTCTATGACGTACAAGTTAATATTCGTAAGGTGTAATGAAAGTTCGATATAATTCGATTTTACTGTTGAACCGGAGTACCATATCATATATAATGTTATCTAATATGATAGTGTAGTACGAAGGGAGATAACCTTATGGATGGAAAAGAAAATCTATCACTGCGCGCCTATTTAGCCATAGGCATGATGTTATTCGCCCTATTCTTTGGTGCGGGAAATCTTATTTTCCCGGCCGCATTAGGTCAACACGCAGGGTCTAATGTAGGATGGGCATTAGCTGGTTTCGTATTAACTGGCGTAGGATTACCGTTACTTGGCGTTATGGCCATGGGCTATTCCGGATGTAAAGACGTTGAGGAACTAGCAGGTCGTGTACATCCTATATATGGTCTTATTTATACAGTGGCCTTATATTTAAGTATTGGTCCTATGTTTGCGACACCAAGAACGGGTACCGTTGCTTATGAAATTGCAATCAAGCCATTTTTGCAGGGCATGACGTTGGATATGCAGCCGTTATTCCTTGCCATATTCTTTGGAATATCCTTGTGGCTATCGATTAGCCCTCAAAAGCTTGTCAATCGTATAGGCAATGTTTTGACACCTGCATTATTACTTGTAATTTTGCTATTGATTATCAAATCTTTTGTTACACCGATTGGGGCATATGCGGTGCCTCAACCAACTTACGCGACTAATGGTACAGCCGTATTGCAAGGCTTCCTCGATGGCTATAATACAATGGATGCATTGGCTTCTGTGGTGTTTGCTATTCTCGTCATCGATTTTGTACGTCTTACAGGTGCCACATCTCGCGATGTTATTACGAAAACTGTGATGGAGGTTGGTGCTATTGCGGTAGCATTACTCGGCATTGTGTATATATTCATTGCGAATATCGGCGCTACAAGCGTAGAGCGATTTGGCTTGTTTGATACAGGTGCACCGGTGTTAACAGCTAGTGCGGACTTCCTCTTTGGGGGAACTGGTCAAATTATTTTGGCTATCATCGTTCTATTAGCTTGCTTGAGTACAAGTATTGGTCTTATTACTTCTTGTAGTACATATTTCCACAAACTATATAGCAAAATTAGCTATAAAATGTATGTTGTCATATTCTCTGTGGCTGCATTTGCACTTGGGCTGTTCGGATTGAAAACAATCATTAGTGCAGCTATTCCAGTGTTGATGTTATTGTATCCGTTGACGATTGTTATTATCTTGTTAGCCTTAAGTGATACTGTTTTTGGCGGTCGTCGTTGCGTATATGGTTGGACTATTGGATTGACCATGATTTCTGCCTTAATGAGCGGTCTTGAAACTGCTGGTTGGGCACCTGATGCCATCGAAGGTTTGTTTACCCAATATATTCCGTTCCAAGGTATTGGTATGGGCTGGGTAAGTTTTGCAATTCTTGGCTTTATCATAGGTCTTATTCATAAGGGCTTGGTTTCAGATACAACTAAATAAATGTAGAATGTTACTCGCATTCTCCTTTTATACTCTATTGGCTCAGTCCTTCTTAGAAGGATTACAGTAAAAGAAAAGGGGGATGCGAGTGTTTTGTTTATAGTGATAAAAATCTTTTTTCAAATAGTTTTTCCTAGTATAATGTTTAATAAGAAATGAAAGATCGTTTTTAGTAAGCCGAGGTAGTTATGAACGAAATTGTAAAAGGTGGTTTGTATCGTCATTTTAAAGGTATGTATTATTACGTGTTAGATGTGGCTACACATTCTGAAACGGGTGAAAAATTGGTGGTATATCAAAAATTATATGATGACCGCGATTTGTATGTACGTCCCTTAGACATGTTTTGTAGCGATGTAGATCGAGATAAATATCCTGATGTGAAACAACAAAAACGCTTTCAATTAATGAGTGGACGAGATGAATAGTGCTTACCGGGTAGAGTTTATAGTTTGTATATGAACTCGTATATAGCGATAGATAGGAGGACTTGTGGAACAAAAATTTTTCTTTTTTGATATCGATAACACATTGGCTGTGTGGCCGGAAGGAAAAATTCCAAATAGTGCTCAGTACTGTATAGATGAATTGCAACGGCGTGGCCATTTAGTATCGATTGCAACAGGTAGGATTCAAGTCGATGCTATGCGTTTTGCAGAGCAAGCTAGAATTACGAATGTAGTTGCTGATGGAGGTCATAGTATAACCATTGATGGGAAATTTGGTATCTATGATTGGCATGAATCGCGAAATGTGTATTCAATATTTAGAATACCTTGAATCAAAGCATATCCCTTGGGCTGTAACAGACCGTAATAAATTGGGGCGCATTACACCGTATAAAGAAATATTAGAATGGCACCCTGATTGGGACGTGTTTAAAACCGTAGTGGATCCAGAGTTCGACTTTCACAGTGTAGAAGATTTCTATAAAATCTATGTATTTTTCAAAGATGGCGAAGAAGAGGAAAAAGATATCGAGCATATGACGCACAAGCTTATTCGCTATGGCGATGGGTGTGTTTTATATGAACCTATGGAAAAAGCATTGGGGATTCGCAATATGATTGGACATTTCCATATGAAGCCAAATCAAGTTGTCGTTTTTGGTGATGGCTATAATGATTTGTCTATGTTTAGACCGGAGTGGTTAAACATTGCCATGGGAAATGCTCGTCCGGAGCTTAAATTAGAGGCCAATTATGTTACAACTGACTGTGATAAGGATGGTATTTACAATGCATGTAAGCATTTCGGATGGATTGATTAATCGTTGGCATAAGACCATTTAGATTATAAATTTTTATAGAATTTTAAAGAAATTCATAGTGAAAACATGATATACTAATAAAGAGCCGCTCATGGGTTGAGCGGTTTTTCTATGTATATATAATTTGGGGAAATTCTATATTTTGTGAGGGATTATCATGAATGTTAAAAGAATATTAGGTTGTGCTCTATTGGGGGGCATGATGGTAGTAACCGCAGCGTGTGGCAATAATAGTGCAGATAAAACGATTACACCTGTTGCACAAGCTGAAACGGTTAATAAGATGCCTAATTTTACAAATGCTCCAATTGCAGATGAATATGCTGTTTTTGATACAAATTATGGACAAGTTAAAATTCGTTTGTATGGCTCTAAAGCGCCTATTACTGTTAAAAACTTTGACTACCTTGTAAAAAAAGGCTTTTATAATGGCGTTACGTTCCATCGTGTTATCGATGGATTTATGATTCAAGGTGGCGACCCAACAGGCACAGGTGCAGGTGGCCCTGGTTATGAGATTCCAGATGAATTTTCTAATGACCTTCATTTTAATAAAATGGGGATTCTTGCCATGGCAAATCGTGGACCGAATACAGGTGGTTCTCAGTTCTTTATTACCTTGGGACCTACGCCTCATCTCGATAATAAACACACCATTTTTGGTATAGTTGTACAAGGTATGGATGTGGTCGAAAAAATTGGTAAGGTAAAAACAGATAAAAATGATAAGCCTGTTGATTCTGTGATCATTAATTCGATTACCATTGAGCCGATTAAGGATGACGCCAGTAAATAAGATGAATCATGAACAATTTTTTACGTATATTGTGAGATGTGCTGATGAAAGCTTGTATTGCGGGTGGACAACGGATTTAAAAAACCGGTTGGATGCTCATAATGGCGTTATAAAAGGTGGGGCTAAGTATACGAAATGTCGTAGACCAGTGTATTTGGTTTATTATGAAAGCTTTCAAAGTAAACAAGAGGCACAATCGCGAGAATATGCTATTAAACGACTCAATAGGATCCAAAAATTACAGCTTATTGCGTCAGGTGAGAATAGAGCAATTGAACGTATAAATCTATTGAAATAGAGTGTACAAAACATTCAAAACGACCCTTGTTTGTGCTATAATATATTGATATGTTATGACCATGGAGGAGAAAAACATGAAGCGGGTTCTAGTATCCGTAAAAAGTGTACAACGAGACATAGATGGGCAGGATACCGTGGTGGAATTAATTTCTCCAGGTACTTCACATGAAAAGAACGGAGTCCAATATATTCGCTATGAAGAATCGAGCGTAACAGGTCTTGAAGGGGTTAAGACGACCATCAAGATTTACGAAGATTCCATTGTTCTTTTGCGTACTGGTGCTGTGAATATGCGACATCAATATATTCGCGGTGAGGAACGCCAGTCCACATATGAAACGCCATTAGGCGATCTTCACATGGCCGTAAAAACACATGAATTAACAGTAGACTTTCACAATGGAACGGGTCGTGTTCATCTCGGATATGATATTTCCATAGAAGGTGAATGGCAATTTTATAATCAGTTAGATATAGACGTGCGGGAGGATACAGAGCATGGACATGAAGGAAATCCTGAAATCGGGGATTGAACAGGCATTACAAGAAACGATTAATAGTGGTGGTTTGCCAGCTGGGGAATATCCAGAAATCGTTCTAGAAGTGCCACCTCAAAAGGAATTCGGCGATTTTTCTACGAACATTGCTATGCAATCCGCTCGTGTGGCTCGTCAAAACCCTCGTGCTATTGCAGAGGCTTTGATTAGTCATATGGATTTTGATTGGCTTGAACGTGCTGAAGTAGCTGGTGCAGGTTTTATCAACTTCTTCTTAAAATCCGATATGGTGTATGATACCTTGAAAGCTATCTTGAATGCTGGTGATCAATACGGTGTGCAACCATTGCGTGCACGCGATACGATTCAAGTAGAGTACGTAAGTGCGAACCCAACAGGTCCGTTACATGTCGGTCATGGTCGTGGTGCTGCGTATGGTAGTGCACTTGTAAACTTGTTACGTGCAGCAGGTTATAATGTACAATCCGAGTACTACATCAATGATGCAGGTAACCAAATCGATAATATGGCTATCTCCATTGAGTACCGTTTCCAAGAGTTGCAAGGTGCTACATTAGTATTCCCACCTAAGCGCAACGAAGATGGTTCTATGCCTGAATTCGATATTCCAGAAGGGGCTCTCGTATTCCCTGAAAATGGCTACCGTGGTCCTGATATTATCGAGACTGCAAAAGCTATTGCAGAACGCGAAGGCTTCGATACATTAAATGCTATGAACGAAGCTGATCGTGTAGCATTGTTTAAAGAAGAGGGCTTAAAAGAAAAATTAGCTCGCTTAGAGGAAACATTAAGCAATTTCCGTGTTACTTTCGATAATTGGTTCTCTGAACGTACGGTTCATGAAACTGATGAAATTCATCACTCCGTAGAGGCTTTGAAAGCTCTTGGCAAGGTGTATGAAAAGAATGGCGCTTTGTGGTTGAAATCCACTGATTATGGCGATGATAAGGACCGCGTAGTCATCCGTGACAATGGTGTGCCTACATATTTGGCAGCAGATATTGCATATCATCGCAATAAATATGATCGTGGCTTTAAAGAAATGATCGACATTTGGGGCGCTGACCATCATGGTTATGTATGTGTCGTGTAAAAGCGGCTATGGCAGCCTTTGGTTATGACCCAGATAAATTGACTGTATTGTTGTTACAAATGGTAGCGTTATTCCGCGATGGACAACTCGTTAAATTATCTAAACGTAGTGGCGATAGTGTTACATTAGATGAATTGATTGAAGAGGTTGGCGTAGATGCATCTCGTTACTTCTTCTTGATGCGTTCGCTAGATAGTCAACTTGATTTCGATATTAACTTGGCTAAATCTCGTAGCAATGATAATCCTGTGTATTATATCCAATATGCTCATGCCCGTATTCACAGTATTTATAACCAAGTCCGTGAAGCAGGTATTGCATTTGGTGATTATAGTGAAACTGATTTCACAACGCTTACAAGTGAAATGGAATTAGAATTAATTAAAAAATTAGCTGAATATCCAGAAGAGGTTGTTCAATCTGCCGAACATCGTGCACCTCATCGTATTGCTCGTTACTTATACGATTTGGCAAGTATGTTCCACTCCTTCTATCGTCAAGGTCGTATCATTGGCGTAGATCCATCATTGCAACAAGCTCGTCTTGGGTTAATCACAGCGATTGCCCTTGTACTTCGTCAAGGCTTGGGTATTTTAGGTATTTCCGCTCCGGAAAAAATGTAGTAGGTGGGAGGCATCATGGCAACTAAGTATATTTTCGTAACAGGCGGCGTAGTTTCTTCCTTGGGAAAAGGGATTACAGCTGCATCTTTGGGCCGATTATTGAAAAACCGTGGTTTTAATGTAACTATTCAAAAATTTGACCCATATATCAATATCGATCCTGGTACAATGAGTCCTTACCAACATGGCGAAGTATTTGTAACCGATGATGGTGCTGAAACAGACTTGGACTTGGGTCACTATGAACGCTTTATCGATATTAATCTTAGCAAGCGCTCCAATATTACTGCTGGTAAAGTATATTGGTCCGTTATCAATAAAGAACGTAAGGGTGACTATTTAGGTAGCACTGTACAAGTTATTCCTCACGTTACAAATGAAATTAAACAAAATGTATACCGCGTAGGTAAAGAAGATAATGCTGATGTAGTTATCACTGAAATCGGTGGTACTGTCGGCGATATTGAAAGCTTGCCATTTATGGAAGCAATTCGCCAAGTCAAAAAAGATGTAGGTCGTAACGATGTATTGTATATTCACGTTACATTAGTACCATATATCAACGCAGCAGGTGAATTAAAAACAAAACCTACCCAACATAGCGTAAAAGAATTGCGCGGTATTGGTATTCAACCAGATATTTTGGTATGCCGCAGTGAAAAACATATTTCCGACGAAATGAAGGAAAAGTTGGCATTGTTCTGCGATGTAGAACCAGCGGCCGTAATTGAAAACCAAACGTGTGATTCCATCTATGAAGTACCATTGATGATGCAAGATCAAGGGCTTGATGATATTGTCATTAAGAAATTGGGTCTTGAAGAACGTCCTTGCGATATGACTGCATGGAAAGAAATGGTTCATAAAATTTTGAATCCTAGCAAAGATATTACAGTAGCTATCGTAGGTAAATATGTAGCTTTGCACGATGCGTATCTTTCTGTAGCAGAAGCATTGAGCCATGCTGGTATCGAGACTGATACTAAGGTGAACATTCGTTGGATTGATTCCGAAGAACTTGATGATATTTCTGTAGATCCTAAAGAAGTATTTGAGGGCATTGATGGTATCGTTGTTCCTGGTGGCTTTGGTTCCCGTGGCGTAGAAGGAAAAATCCGTACTATCAATTATGCTCGTGAAAACAAAGTTCCATTCCTCGGTTTATGCCTTGGCATGCAATCTGCTGTAATGGAATTTGCTCGTAATGTATGTGCCATGGAAGGTGCTACATCTAGCGAATTTGATGAAGATGCAAAATACAAAGTTATCGACTTGATGAGTGATCAAGTGGATGTAGATAAAAAAGGTGGCACAATGCGCCTTGGCATCTATCCATGTAAATTAGAAGCGGGTACAAAAGCGCGTGAAGTATATGGCGAAGACCTTGTATACGAACGTCATCGTCATCGTTATGAATTCAACAATGAATATCGTCAACAATTGAGTGATGCAGGCCTTGTTATTTCTGGTACATCTCCAGATGGTCGTCTTGTTGAAAGCATCGAAGTTAAGGGTCATCCATTCTTCGTAGGTACACAAGCACATCCAGAATTAAAATCTCGTCCAAACAATGCTCATCCATTATTCCGTGGATTTGTAGATGCGATTTTGGAACTTAAAAAGTAGAGAATAGAAATGGGATCCATTTTATCTATTATAGGTATCTTTATATTAGCTGCACTTAAATTAGAGCAGTTCGTATATGGTAAATCGGGGAAACAACAGTCTACAACTGGACATGTGACGCGGCGTGGTATTGCTAATATAGCAGGACTTATTGCTTTTGATCACGCTATAAGTAGTAAGTCCGTTGTGGTACGTAAAAAGAAGGAAGATACTCAGAAATGAGTATCTTCCTTCTTTTTTTGCTGTATCGAAAAAACTTGCAAAAATATATCGATAAATTTAAAAATAATGCTTGCTATTTTAAATGATTAGTGTTATTATATAGACAAAGATAGATATAGATTTGATGTAGGTACATCAATAGAACATATAGTAATCGTTATTTAGAAATATAAAGGAGGACACAATGTCTATTATTGGTAAGAAACTCCCTGAATTTACACTTGATGCTTTCAAAAAACCTGAATTGGTAAAGGTAAGCACTGCAGACGTATTAGGTAAATGGTCTGTATTCGTATTCTATCCAGCAGATTTCACATTTGTATGCCCTACAGAATTGGAAGACGTACAAGAATCTTATGCTGAATTGAAAGAATTAGGTTGCGAAGTTTACTCCGTATCCACTGATTCTGAATATGTTCACAAAGCATGGTCCGATGCTTCTCCAAGCATCAATAAAATTGAATACTACATGCTAGCTGATAAGAAACATGAATTAGCTGATTTCTTCGATGTATTCGATCCTGAATCTGCTATGGCATACCGCGGTACATTCGTAATTGACCCAGAAGGCATTATCCGCACAGCGGAAATTCACGATATGGGTATTGGCCGTTCTGCAGAAGAACTTGTTCGTAAAGTACAAGCTGCTCAATTTGTAGCTAAACATGGTGATCAAGTGTGCCCTGCACGTTGGAAACCAGGTAAAGATACATTAACACCAGGTCTTGACCTAGTAGGTAAAATCTAAGACTACTAGATAGACCAACAACCTCTTCAAATGACAACATTTGGGCACGGATCGTATCTCCAACGATACCGGTAAGCCCCATTACATGGTGAAACACTCTCCAATTCACTAATGTAAACCTCATATAACAAACTACAAACTATACGCAAAAAGACCAGCCTTTGGGCTGGTCTTTTTGTCGCAGTGTATCCAATTAGTATAGGTAAATACTGTTATTCGTAAAACCTTTTGACAAAGTAGGAAATAAACTCTTGCATTTTTACAGTTAGTATTCTATAATGAAATTAATTCCTAGCGATGCACAAGGTTTTATACATTCGCATAGGAGGTATATAAAATGTTTGTTCAAGGGACGCTAGCTTTTAAAAAGGAAGGCAATATACATGAGAATTTCTACAAAAGGAAGATATGCTTTGATGGTTCTCATCGATCTAGCTGAGCAAGGTCAGGGAAAACCAGTGTCATTACGTTCTGTTGCAGAACGACAAGGCATATCTGAGAAATATTTAGAAGGTATTGTGGCTCGATTAGGAGCGGCCAGTTTAGTTGATAGCATTCGTGGTAAATACGGCGGCTATCGTTTATCTAAAAAACCTAGTGAATATACAATCATTGAAATTTTGATGGCTACAGAGGAATCAATGGCTATTATTTCATCTCTAGATGAAGGTGTATCTACGGATGATGTCATTAATGAACGCACCGTTGGATTCTGGGCGGGGTTACAAAATTACATTCACGATTATCTAGAAAGTGTGACCTTACAAGACGTTATTGATGGTACATACGCAAAACTAGATACAAAATATGATAATTGGGATGGCTCTATTTAAGAGACACATAATTATATATTACATACCATTTATAGTATCCATAATATCCGAATATAAGGAGTGTTGATTATGTCTAAAATTGCAAAATCTTTTGTTGAATTAATTGGTAAAACACCATTGTTGGCAGCTACTCGTTTTGGTGAAAGCGTAGGTGCTGATGCTAATATTTTAGCTAAACTTGAATACTTTAACCCAGGTGGTTCCGTAAAGGATCGTATCGCTGCTGCTATCATTCAAGCTGCTGTTGCATCTGGTGAATTACAACCAGGCGGTACTATCGTAGAAGCTACATCTGGTAATACAGGTATTGGTTTATCCGCTGTAGGCGCTGCGCTTGGTTATAAGGTTGTTATCGTAATGCCTGAAACAATGTCTATCGAACGCCGTAAATTAATGCTTGGCTATGGTGCACAACTCGTGTTAACTGATGGTGCACTTGGTATGAAAGGCGCGATTGCAAAGGCAAAAGAAATCGTAACAGCTACTGCTGGTGCTGTAGAAGCAGGCCAATTCGTAAACCAAGCTAATCCTACAATTCACTATAAAACTACAGGTCCTGAAATCTGGGGTGACACAGATGGTGCTGTAGATATCTTCGTAGCTGGTGTTGGTACAGGTGGTACATTAACTGGTACAGGTCGTTTCTTGAAAGAACAAAATCCTAATGTTAAGGTCGTAGCTGTAGAACCTAAAGACTCTGCTGTATTATCTAACGGTAAACCAGGTCCTCATAAAATCCAAGGTTTAGGTGCAGGTTTTATTCCTGAAACATTGGATACTAAAATTTATGATGAAGTTATTCAAGTTGCTAACGAAGATGCTTTTAAAACAGCACAAGACTTTGGTCATACACAAGGTATCTTGGTAGGTATTTCCTCCGGTGCTGCATTGTGGGCCGCTGCAGAATTGGCAAAACGCCCTGAAAACAAAGGTAAGAATATCGTAGTTATTCTTCCAGATACAGGTGAACGTTACTTGTCTACTGCTTTATTCCCTGAAGATTAATAGCATTTCAATATAATATTAGTAATAAAGGCGTCCTGCTTGTTTAGGACGCCTTTGTTGTCGATATAAGATAAAAATAACAAACAAGTCTGTAATAGCATCATGTATGAAGGCTATTACAGACTTGTTACGTTATGGGAATAAGTTTATAATCGAGATAGATTATCTACCGTTTTTTACAATAGAATCCATCCAGTTGAATAAATCTTGTAAATCGTAATCGCCAGAGTGATCCACACCAAATGGTGTAGCCATGTCTACACTATATCCGAGATTTTGTGCACGAGTGCCTACGATTAATGGAATGGCAACAGATGTATTGCTATCTGATGTACCATAGCGAATTCGATAATATTTAGCGTTTGTTGCACTAGGAGAACCAAGATAGTTCATAGGGTTCATCATAGTAACGATTTTAGCGTTTTCTACATATACATCGTTATTAGGCGTTGTATCATGTAGTGCCGCTGTAATCGTGAAGTGATTAGTATCGCTAGTGCTTGTACCGAATAGGCTGTTTTCACCAGAATCATTAGATCTAGAGTCAAATGCACCTGGTGCCTTAGAACGACTAGTAAAGCTATTATAAGCGTCCCAATCAATGTCTTTCACCAGACCTGTATTCTTATCTAATAGTAAGAAAGAATAGCGAGACAAATCAGCGCCATTAGATTTAGCTTTATTAGCGGCATCGATGATGAAAGATTTTACATATTGCTTGAATGTGCCATTACCTTTCTTATCGAGTTTTAAAATAACGCCGGTTCTATCGCGTAATTGTAAGTTGTTTACATAGTCAGGGAAGTGGCTCTTAAGTAAATCTGAGTATGCTACATCATTATTCGTTAAGTTCACACGTTGTACACTACGTTGCATTGGCGCTGGTGCACCGCCTACATTCGCTTGAGGCAATTCACCTTGTCCCATAGATACTTTGTTAAATGATGTGATACCGTTATAGCTCCATTCGTAAGCCATATCTGCAGCATCTAGGTTTGTAATCGGTGCGTAAGCAGAGGATGCATACACATCGGTAGATGCAGTAGCAGCGCCGAGAGCCTGTAGATATGGTTGGTAATCAGATGTATTACCTGTTGCACCTTGTAATAAGGAAACGGCACCGCCTGCACTAGTACCATTCGTAATAATACGTTTTGCGTTACCTGGCATAGTCGCATCATTAGCGTGTAAATAAGCTGTAGCCGCTTGTAAGTCTACAATGACTGCAGGTGCTTTGCCGATGAAGTTACCATCAGAAGCTTTATTTGTACGGCCACGTGTAGCAGGTGACGCAACAACATAACCTCTAGACAATGCATAGAGAGCACTATTTGGCTTATTATTTTCTACCTTTGGTGCCATAGGTTGGCTTGGCATATAACCGCCAACATTATTTGGCATAAAGATTGGTGCTGTTTGTGTATTATAACCATTTACAGTACCATTATTGAAATACTCTTCAGGTATGTAAATGTTTATGTACTGCTGATCAATATCGATAGGATTTGATACATATGGGATATATTCAAATGCGCGATATTTAATCTCTTTATTATCCACCGTTCCCGTCATTGACTCGTAATTATTGATGTCAAAGGTGAGGGTAATCTTTGCAGATGTGTCAGCTTGTAATGGTGGATCAATTGGCTGTGAAAGTATATTTTTTTCACCTGTTGTAGTAGAACCTTTGGTAGAAGCTTGATTACGTTCATTAACATACGATTCAGGCAATTTAGGCTCTTGAGCTTGTTTTGCTTCCGCTTCCGCTCGAGCTTTTGCTTCGGCCTGAGCCTTAGCTTCTTGTTCTGCTTTAATCTTTGCCTCTTGTGCTGCTTTTGCTTGCTCTGCGGCAATACGTTCTTGTTCAGCCTTAATAGCTGCTTGACGTTGAGCCTCAACTTCCGCTTGAGCCTTAGCTTTTGCTTCTTGCTCTGCTTTGGCTTGCTCTGCGGCAATACGTTCTTGTTCCGCTTTAATAGCGGCTTGACGCTGAGCTTCAGCTTCCGCTTGAGCCTTAGCTTTTGCTTCTTGCTCTGCTTTGGCTTGCTCTGCTGCAATACGTTCTTGTTCAGCCTTAATAGCGGCTTGGCGTTGAGCTTCAGCTTCCGCTTGAGCCTTAGCTTTTGCTTCTTGCTCTGCTTTGGCTTGCTCTGCTGCAATACGTTCTTGTTCAGCCTTAATAGCGGCTTGACGTTGAGCTTCGGCCTCGGCTTGGGCTTTCGCAGCAGCATCTGCAGCTGCTTTTGCTGCCGCTGCATCTAGACGAGCTCTTTCTGCATCCGCTTCAGCTTGTTCTGCCGCGATGCGTTCTTGTTCAGCCTTAATAGCAGCTTGGCGTTGAGCTTCGGCTTGCTCTGCAGCGATACGTTCTTGTTCTGCTTTAATAGCGGCTTGACGCTGAACCTCAGCTTGCTCTGCCGCGATGCGATCTTGTTCCGCTTTAATAGCAGCTTGACGTTGAGCTTCAGCTTGCTGAGCTGCAATACGCTCTTGTTCCGCTCTAATAGCGGCTTGACGTTGAGCCTCAGCTTGCTCTGCCGCGATGCGATCTTGTTCCGCTCTAATAGCGGCTTGACGCTGAGCCTCAGCTTGCTCTGCAGCGATGCGATCTTGTTCCGCTTTAATAGCAGCTTGACGTTGGGCCTCGGCTTGCTCTGCAGCGATGCGATCTTGTTCCGCTTTAATAGCAGCTTGACGTTGAGCCTCGGCTTGCTCTGCAGCGATGCGATCTTGTTCCGCTTTAATAGCAGCTTGGCGTTGAGCCTCAGCTTGTTGAGCTGCAATACGCTCTTGTTCCGCTTTGATAGCAGTTTGACGTTGAGCTTCTTGTTGCTGAGCTAATAACTCCGCTTGGCGCTGTGCCTCTTGTTGTTGCGCTAATAATGCGGCTTGGCGTTGTGCTTCGGCAGCTCGTTCAGCTGCCATTTGGCGCACTGCTTGCGCTTGTTCACTGCTTTGTTGTTGCATTGCTTCTTGTTGTGCAGCTTGTTCTTCCGCTAATTTAGCTAAACGCTCACGTTCAGCACGTTGAATATCACGAATGGTTAGTGTACGTTTGGCAATAACTGATTTAGTCGTGGTTGTATTGGCAACTACTAATGGTGTAGTAGATTGTTCTTGCACAATGATCGGTGTACGTTGTACTTGCATTGTTTGCATTTGCTGCTTGCCATCTACTTGCTTTTTGTACGGTAACAGGCTCAGTTTTGCGTTGTACGTTGATTAAACTATGCATAGCCAATGTCGGCTCCATCATAGTATTCGTTTGTTTATTAACAACGTATTGTGGTTGTGAAACGGCTCTATATTGTTCCTCTAAAGCTTTAGCTGTATCTGGAACTGGCACTGGGCGCACACGAGGGACCATAGGTTGAGTATCCATTGGTCGTACGACTGGAGTCGCTACATTATTAATAGTTTCTGTCGTTGATTCAGAAGTAGTTTTAGATCCTACTAAATCATTCATGTTAAGGACCGGAGCTGCGTGAGCAACGCCACCCAATGCTGCTGCTGCAAAAAAACGCAGCAGTCACTTGACGTTTCTTAGATGATTTCATGAATTATTCTCCGAACTAGATTTCAAATAATAATTTATAATTTTAAAAATTATTTATATTTATATAGTTTATCATAAATGTGGCTAATTGTACAATTTCCAAAAATATAGGCTATATCAAGTGAAAATGGTATTACAGGAAATTAGAAATTTAGAATTAAATTTAAAATCATATGTTATAGAGGCATAATAGCTGATTATAGAAAACAGGAGAGAAACTAAATCATCTAAATGTTGAGAAGATAAAGTATATCAAGTAATTTGGAATAAGGTTAAGACTGGTTGTGTAGTTATTTCTAAATTTGTAAAAATAGCAGTAAGAAAAAAACTGTAGCAGAAGGTAATACTATTATAATAATTGATGGTAATACAGGTATTAATGCTGACAATTTGAAGTCGAGAGACTATTAGACTTATGTATACATTTCTCAATAAAATATGGTATGCTTTGGGTAATTTAATCGAGTTTTGTTTTTAAAGGAGAGAACATGTTTAGAAAATTCTTATTAGCATGTATGGTGATGGCTGCTTTTACCATGCAAATTCAAGCTATTTCAATTAATGAATTAAATAGTTCATCGCAGTTTAAAAATGTGTATCAAAAATCGTATCCTTATGAAGGCGGTTCTATACAAAATAAGCTAATAAGTTATTTAAATACATATTCTGTAGAGTCTCTAGAATACGCAGCACCGCACTATAAATTAAAAGGTACTTTTTATGCTGTTTATGAAACTCCTCGAAGTACATCTATTACAGAATATGAATTAACTGCTACATACGATACGAATTACTCATTAGGGTCCTTAATACAAGCTATGAATGTTGTAAAGCCATCACCATCTATGTATGCTGTGATTAAGGCTGCACAGGATGAATCAGGGATACAAGTCGAGTTACAAGAGGTAAAACGATATAATGTAGACGGTACAGAGGTTATTAGTAAAGTTCCTTTAGAACATCAATTACGTCCATTAGATCGTGGACGATTTGATGAAGACTTATTTGCTGTAGCAGACGCTATGTTTGCTGTAGCGTATCAGCAGCATTTTGATGACATTGTAGTGAAATGAGGTACCTTATGAAACATTTTTTAGTTCTTATGGCGCTAGTATGCGTCTTATGTGCTTCTGTTACCCCTGTGAAGGCTGTATCCAATACTGAGTTGCAAGATACTAGTCGTTTTGCCCGGATTATATCTAAAGGTGATACAGGTGGTGGAGATGGTAAATATATTGAATTAAGTACAATTCGAGATAATTCTCCAGAGGCGCGTATAAGAAAATATAGAGGCTAAGATATATGTTGTGTTGCCTTCATCTGATTTAATTAGGGAATATAAGGTTCGTTATGACTATGACTTAAACCGTTCCTTTGCTAATATGGTAGCCAAGGCATCAAAGCTAAAAACAAGACTGCCAGATTTTTCTTTAAATGAAATATGGAATATAAAAATGATGGAATCTGGTATTGTAGGGACGGTACTAAATAATCAACAGGATTACACTCTCAATGGTGAAAGTAAACCAACACAACCACCTCTTAAAGGCTATGAGAATGTTACATTCTTAACACCTACGGACTTTGATTTTGAAAGCTATCATGTTGCTAATCGCATATTTAAAATGGTGTATGGTACATTTTATGATGATGTAGTTAGATAATCTATATATACAAACACCCTATGTCAGTATTGTGACATAGGGTGTTTTGCTATATGTATTATTTTTTGAGTTTTGGTTTTACGATAGCCAAGATAATGCAAGCTACAACGGAACCGATTGCAATGGATGCAAGGTAAAGAAGTGGGTTGCCGATTGTTGGTACTACGAAGATGCCGCCGTGAGGTGCACGTAATGTACATTCAAAGAACATGGATAATGCACCAGCTGTACCAGCACCGATGATGCAAGAAGGCAATACGCGGATAGGATCAGCTGCAGCAAATGGGATAGCACCTTCTGTGATGAAGGAAAGCCCCATGATGTAATTTGTAATACCAGATTTACGTTCTGCTTCTGTGAAGCGGCTAGGGAAGAATGTTGTACAAAGGGCAATCGCCAATGGAGGTACCATACCACCAGCCATAACAGCTGGCCATAATACCATATTCACCAGTTGCTAGAGCGCCTGTACCGATAACATAGGCTGCTTTGTTGACAGGACCACCCATATCAACAGACATCATAGCACCGAAGACAAGACCTAATAATACGCGGCTTGTAGTGCCCATTGTTTGCAAGGAATTCATAAGCCATTCGTTCAAAGCAGATACTGGTGGATTGATGATAAATGTAATAGCGATACCAATGAACAATACGCCCAGTACAGGGTAGAAGAGTACTGGTTTTGTACCTTCTAATGCTTGAGGTAATCCGGATACGAGTTTCTTAACTAACAGTACTAAGTAACCTGCTGCAAAGCCTGCAATCAAGGCACCGAGGAAACCGGAACCACCTTGGTTTGCTAGCAAGCCCCCAACAAAACCGGCTACAAGACCTGGACGGTCTGCAATACTCATAGCGATGTAACCCGCTAGAACAGGTAACATAAATCCGAAGGAAGCACCGCCGATTTTCATTAGGAATGCAGATAATGGTGTGCCAGAACCAAAGTTTTTGGCGTTAGCTGGATCGAATGTATCAAATAAGAATGCTAGAGCGATTAGGATACCACCGCCGATAACGAATGGTAACATGTGAGATACGCCATTCATCAAATGCTTGTAGATTTGACGACCAAAGCTATCTGCCGCATCAATAGCAGATGCAGCACCGTCTTTATCCGTTTGGGATGCATGGTATACAGGTGCTGTACCAGACATAGCTTCACGCAATAATTCTTCTGCTTTATTAATGCCGTTTGCCACCTTAGTTTGAATCATTGGCTTGCCATCAAAACGAGCCATTTCAACTTGGCGGTCAGAAGCGACGATGATGCATTTAGCATGCTCGATTTCTTCGGCTGTAAGTGCATCTTTAATGCCAGAAGCACCATTTTTTTCTACTTTTAAAGAAATGCCCATTTCTTTAGCTTTACGTTCTAAAGATTCTGCAGCCATGTATGTATGAGCAATGCCGGTAGGACAGCCTGTAACAGCTAATACTTCGTAATGTGGATTATCTACAGATACCTTAGGAACTACCTTTTCGATAGCCTCTGTAGCTTTTGCTTCGATAGCATCGGTAATGCTTGGTGCTTTTTCATCTTCCGTCTTGATATAGCCTTCTACAGATGGATCAAAGTTGCCTTCTTCTTTGGCCGTGATAAGTTCTAGAAAACGGTCAACTGTAGCAGCTTGGATGAGAGCGTTTTTGAAGTCCGGATCAATTACCATAGTGGCTAATTTGCTCAATACCTCTACATGAGTATCAGCAGCGCCTTCTGGGGCTGCAATCATGAAGAATAGGCGAGATGGTTGTCCATCGAGGGCCTCGAAATCAACACCATTAGGAACGACCATAGCAGCAAGGCCAGCTTCCTTTACACCTGCTGATTTAGCATGTGGTGTGGCGATACCGTCGCCAAGGCCAGTAGAACCGGATTCTTCACGAGCGAATACAGCTTCTAAGTATTCTGCCTTGTCAGATAGGTTGCCGCCTTTATCCATTAAATCACCTAGAGTGTAAATGGCATCCGCTTTGTTAGTTGGTGATGCATTCAGCAGGATTGATTGGGGCTTTAATAAATCAGTAATCTTCATGTGTGTACTCCTTACTGTACATATATAATGAATAATAAAATTAACGAATGGTGTTAAGCAAGGCGATGACCTCGTCCTTGGTAGCTAGATTCTCCGAAAAGGCTGAAGCAGAGCCTGTAGCGATGCCCCAATAGAGGGCTTGTTGTAAATCTTGGGTGTTGAGGTATCCAGTCATGAAACCAGCTACCATAGAATCGCCGGCACCAACGGAGTTAATAAGCGTTCCTTTAGGTGCAGGACTTGTATAGACTGTACCATCAGCGGATACCAAGATAGCACCATCTCCAGCCATGGAGATGAGCACATGTTGTGCACCTTGGGACTGTAATTTTTTAGCTGCAGTGACTAAATCATCTTTTGTAGACAATGTACGTCCGAAGATTTCGCTTAATTCGTGATTGTTTGGTTTGATTAAAAATGGTTTGTATGGCAATACACGAGTTAATAGATCCTTAGTTGCGTCTACGACGATACGAATATGTTTATTAGCTAAGCGCTTCATAATGATTTCGTACATATCACTTGGGAGGCTAGACGGAATGCTGCCTGCTAAGATTAATGTATCTTGCTCTGTTAATGTATCAAGTTGGGCGTATAAGGCTTGTAGTTCCTCATCGGCTATGATAGGACCACGACCATTGATTTCAGTTTCTTCATCGGATGCTTTTACTTTAACATTGATGCGGGTTAAACCCTCTCTTGAGACGGATAAAGCTTTCACGAACACCAAATTCATTGAGCTGACGTACAATTTCGTCACCTGTAAAGCCAGCGATAAACCCAAGTGCCGTTGTATCCATGCCTAGGTTATTGAGGACGATGGATACATTGATACCCTTGCCACCGCCCAGCACATATTCTTGTTCAGTGCGATTGATTGTACCCGTGGTTAAGTGGTCTAAGCGAACGATATAATCCAATGCAGGATTGAAAGTAATCGTATAAATCATAAGTTTTCCTCTATATTTCGTATAAATAGAATGTATTAATGGACTTGTTGTTCCTTGCGTCGTAAGCGATACCAGTAGATAAGTGGTACTAAGTATAAGAAGAACGCAAAGGGTACGTAACCGGCAGGCGAGACATCCATCATAATGACAGGTACGAGTGCCGCGATATTCCATGGTTGTAAGGCTGCAATAAGGATGCCGCTGTTTTCAAAGTCTAGCATAACGTCTTCGTCATGAATGCGTTCTTTTGCATAGGTGGTACGCATAATCGAATGCGTCATGATTACTGCAATTGCTTGACTACAACCTAGAGCACCTGTAATAAATGCAATTAGTACATTCGACGCAAAGAGTTTGGCGCGACCTGATACGTGTTGTAAAAGGCTGCGAATATCATTCCAAAAACCAACGCCTTCAAGCATGCCGGAAATGGAACAAGCCATGAATATAGATAGGGTTGGTATCCACATCATTTGTAGGCCTCCGCCGTGGATAATATCCGATAGCGGATTATAATCTGGCAGATGGAACCCCAATACGGTAAATTGTAACATATCCATTACTGTATAATTTTGATGGATAACTGCGAGGATGGTTGCCGCCAGTGCACTAATACCAATAGGCCAACGTATAGATAGCTTTGTTGGTAACAAACCAATAATGATAAGAACTGGTATCCATAATGTCCAATGGATATTGAACACGAAATGAATCGTATCCGGTAGATAACTGTTAGTGTAGTCTAGTGGAAACCATAGGGATAAGAGTAGATACAATATACAGCTGATGATGAGCGCTGGTATGCTATCTTTCAACATAATCGGTATATTACTATTTACTTTTGGTATGCGTTAGAGCCGCTACGAGAGAGGCGCTAGAGGATAGAGGTGAGTTTCTGTCTCCTAAATAGGCGCCTGCCATAATGGCACCTGCTACAATATCAATAGGCAGATTACCAGCTTTGGCAATTGTAATTAGTACAATACCGATGGTGCCCACTGTTCCTAGCGATGTACCAAGTAACATACTCACGCAGGATGTAATTAAAAATGCGCAGATTATGAAAAGATTTGGGTTAATCAATTCAATACTAGACGCAATAATCATGGGAATAATACCCGATGCTTGCCACATGGCTATGAGCCAGCCGATGAGCAAAAAGATTTGCATAACCACGATTGAGGTTTTGGCACTGGTCCAGGACATGCGGAGTAAGTCTTTTGGATTATATCTTTGTCGATATAAAGTGTAAGCGAGGCACAACCATACGAGGATTAATGCGTAGCCGATGGGGACACTAAACATGACAGATGCTAGAATAATGATGATAGAAACGATTAATGATATTAATAGTCCCATATTATTTGGCATCATGGTGCGACCTTGTTTATATTTTAGGTATGCCTGTAATAGTAATTGTAACCACTTCATATTATTCGATAGGAAGTTCTGTTTCGAATACTTCCTCAGCAGGGCCCGTCATAAGAACCGTGCCATCCTCCAAATAACTGATGTGTAATGTGCCAAGATATAATTCTACATCGACCTCGCGTCCTGTAAGACCTTTTTTATGGGACATAACAGCCGATGCGCAGGAACCTGTACCACAAGCAAGCGTGGCGCCAGCACCGCGTTCCCAAGTGCGGACCTTAATATGATGGTCGTTTACGACCTCGATATAGTTTACATTTGTATTGGATGGGAATGCATCGTGTTTCTTCTAGAATTGGACCTTGTGTTGTAACCGGTGCTTTAGTGATATCGTCCACAAAAACTTCTGTGTGAGGTACACCGAGAAGAACGGAACTTACTGTTACTGTTTCGCCATTTACATCGAGGTCCACATCGATGACCTTATCCATGGTTACATTCATGGGAATGTCTTTGCTGTTAAAGAACGGTTTGCCCATATCTACTGTCACTTGTGTAACAATGCCATTTTCAATGGTTAGCGTTGGTTTCATAACGCCCGCTAATGTTTCAATTGTGAAAGTAGTATCTTTTGATTTCTCCATGTTCATAGGCATATTTAGCAAAGCAACGAATGCCGTTACCACACATTTCTGCTTCGCTGCCGTCTGAGTTGATGATGCGCATGCGTACATCGCATGTATTAGATGGTACAACGATTACAAGACCATCGGCGCCGATACCTGTACGACGGTCGCAGAGGCGGATGGCGAGATCCGTATAATCTTTATTGGCCCCTTGTGGGTCAGAAAAGAGGATAAAATCGTTGCCGAGACCATGCATTTTTGTTAATTTCATACATACTCCTATTCGAGGTCGCACTATACATGCGACTATTCCTTACAATAGAGTAGACTTTCACCATGATACGCGTGAAAGTCTACGATTAACTATATATAATATAACATTATATCACAGAATAGGGTCTCTCTTTATTGTTCAATGTAAAAATGTTAAAATATAATGTAATGTAGTTTATAAGTATAGAAAGAGGAGCACATATGCGAATTCAAGGGATTTCTGGATCTCGAGGCGTTGCTGTTGGCAATGTGTACAAATATATACAAGAAGAAATCGTGATACCTGATTATGAGGTGACTGATGACCAAGTAGAGGCTGAAATTGGCAAATTTGCTAGCGCTATGGCTGCAACCCTTAAACAATTAGATACGATTCGTCAAAAAGCATTGGTTGATATGGGGGCAGATGAGGCTGCTATTTTTGAAGCTCATATGCAAATCGCACAAGACCCATCCTTGTCTGATGGTATCAAGTCCCTTGTAGAAAATTCAAAGAATGAACGTCGTAGCTGCTACGGCGCAAACGATAGAAACCTTTGCGGCTATTTTCATCGGCATGGACGACCCATATATGCGTGAACGTGGTGCGGATATTAAAGATATTGGCGATCGTTTGATGCGTAACATGCTTGGCATGAACCCTCGCGGTTTATCTCATATTTCCGGTGAGGTTATCATCGTGGCTCACGATTTGGCTCCATCTGATACGGCTTCACTAGATAAAAATGTTGTAAAAGGTATCGTAACAGCTGCTGGTGGTCCGACATCTCATGCGGCTATCATGGCGCGTACCTTAGAAATTCCTGCCGTTATGGGCGTTGGTGATATTGGAAGCTTTACTGACGATGTGCGTGCTGTTGTACTTGGTACTGATGGTGAAGTCATTACGGAACCATCCGATGAAGAGTGGGAACGTTATACAAAAGAAGCTGCAGATTTTCAAGACGAATTGAAACGCTTGAAGGACTCTGCCAATTTAGAGGCCGTTACAAAAGACGGCCATCATGTTGATTTATTCGGTAATATTGGTAAATCTAAGGATGCAGACCATGCGTTGACCATGGGGGCTCAAGGTATTGGCCTATATCGGACCGAATTCCTTTACATGGAAAACGATGAACTGCCTACAGAAGATGTACAGTTTGAACAATATAAACAAGTAGCAGAAAGCATGAAGGGCCAACCTGTCATTATCCGCACCATGGATATCGGCGGTGACAAGGAATTAAAATGTCTAGACTTACCAGAAGAAATGAATCCATTCCTCGGGTATCGTGCCATTCGTATCTCCTTGAACCGACCTGATATTTTTAAGGTCCAATTACGTGCACTCCTTCGGGCCAGTGCATTTGGGGATATTCATATTATGTATCCTATGATTGCATCTGTAGAAGAGGTTAAAGCGGCAAATGCTATGCTCGATGAATGCAAGAAAGAATTGACTACTGAAGGGGTAGCTTTCAATAAAGATATCAAAGTAGGTATTATGATTGAGGTGCCAGCGGCAGCCGTTATTTCTCCAATTTTGGCTAAATATGTAGATTTCTTTAGTATTGGTACCAATGACCTTTGTCAATACACGTTGGCGGTTGATCGTATGAATGAGGCCATCGGCAATTTATATCAACCATTGCATCCCGCTGTATTGCGTCTCATCAAACACGTAATTGATGCGAGTCACGAACAAGGTAAATTTACCGGTATGTGTGGTGAGTTAGCGGGTGATCCAGTTGCAACTATGATTTTATTGGGCTTAGGACTTGATGAATTCTCTATGACTGCATCATCCATTCCATTGATTAAAAATATTTTGCGCTCTGTTACAATGGCAGAATGTGAAGCATTTGCTCAAAAAGCATTGACTATGGATACAGCTGAAGAAATCACAGCCTATGCTAAATCATTACTCGCTGAAAAAGGTTTGGCATAGACCATAGCTTTCATAAAAACAAACTTGAATTTAATAGGGGTAAATTGATACAATACCTATATTAATAAGCAAAGGTATAAGGCGTGCTTGCACGCTCCGTAGAAAGAGGTAACTCATGAAAGAAGTAACAGTAGAAATCACAAACGAATCTGGTTTACATGCTCGTCCAGCGACTGCATTTACACAATTGGCTGCAAAATTTGTGTCCAAATTGACAATCGCAGCAAATGGTAAAACTGCAGATGCTAAATCCATTTTGACTGTATTAACATTGGGTGCAACAAAAGGCACATCCGTAGTATTAACTGCTGATGGTACTGATGAAGATGATGCATTAGCAGCACTTAGCGAGTTCTTAACAACGAACCACGACTAATACGCAAAAGAGGCAATACCCTAATCATTAGGATATTGCCTCTTTTTATTTTCCCATATTGGCAAAGCGCTCTACAGCAACTGTAAAGTCATTAATTGTTTTATCTACATCGCCATGTTGTATACCATCGCGTACACAATGGTTGATATGTCCTTCGAGGACCACTTGGCCAACCTTATGCAACGCGGACTTGGCTGCATTGATTTGGGCTAGTACATCTTCACAAGGAATGTCTTCTTCAATCATTCGATCAATAGCTTGCACTTGACCTAAAATTTTACGCAATCGACGATGTAGATTGTCTGAATCCATACACTGTTTCATAATACTCCTCCAATTTGGGCATGCTTCATCATCTTATCTATTATACGACAATATGGTTAACAAATACAATACATACAAGTATGCTAAAAATAGATAACTTATGATACAATACAATCAATATATGATAGTTGTATTATAGAGATGTTATTTGTGAAAGTTTGTATACTTAGAAGTCTGCTGTAAGGTAGATATAGGTGAATCTATGTTTATATTTCAAATGGTGCGCCGATTAGTTCTTATCATTTGCATAGTGCTAGGGGCTATATATGTGTATGATACATATCAAAGCTATCAAGGAACAAATCGTGTTAGTAAGGCTCATACAACTGTAGAACAGACAATTGAAGAAAATGAAGATACATTAAGTCGGTGGGAACGCATGCATCGTATTTTTACCTTCCGAGAAAAGGTTGAAGCCGCGCTTCATCAACGTGTGCCAAGGGATAAATGGGTGAAATCTGAAAACATTCCAGACAATGCGAAACGTGCTCTTGTGGCCATTGAAGATAAACGCTATTACAAGCATGGTGCTATTGATGTGCTCGGTGTAACACGCGCTTTTTATGTTAACAGCGTTGCTGGTGAAACTGTCGAGGGTGGTAGTACTATCACACAACAATTGGTAAAAAATCTATTTCTATCGTCTAAACGGACGATGTCCCGTAAAGCGGAGGAAGCTATTCTAGCGGTAGAGATGGAGCATTACTATAGTAAAGATGAAATTTTAACCATGTATTTGAATACGGTCTATTATGGACATAATTATTATGGTATAAAAGAGGCTGCCGAGGGGTATTTTGGTACTAGCCCTAGTCGATTGACCTTAGGTCAATGTGCAATGTTAGCGGCATTGCCCAATGCACCAACCTATTTGGATCCTTATGAAAATTATAAAGGTGCTAAAGCTCGGCAAAAATTAGTTCTCGCTCAAATGGTAGATCAAGGTATGATATCTCAAGCAGAGGCGGACTATGCATATAAGCAAGAACTTGGTATAGAATAAGATATATTATTCGCAAACGAAATATATTATATAATTGAATAAAATTTCTACTTGCATTTATAAATATGCAGTGATATACTAACACCTGTAGTCGATAAGACATGAAGAATTCATAATGAATTCGTAGTATAATAATAAATGGTATGAATCATACCTAGTATAATTTAGTTTATGAGGTGTTATCATGGGTAAAGCAAATAAAGTAGTACTCGCATATTCTGGTGGTTTAGACACATCCGTTATCATTCCTTGGTTAAAAGAAAACTATGGCGCTGAAGTTATCGCTGTATGCGTAGACTTAGGCCAACCTGAGGATTATGATGCAGTTGAGAAAAAAGCAATCAAATCTGGTGCATCTAAAGCGTACATCGTTGATGCTAAAGAAGATTTCGTAAAAGATTATGTATGGCCAACTGTAAAAGCAGGTGCTGTTTACGAAGGTAAATATCTATTAGGTACATCCTTTGCTAGACCTTTGATTGGCAAAATTCTTGTAGATATCGCTAAAAAAGAAGGCGCTGATGCCATCGCTCACGGTGCGACTGGTAAAGGTAATGACCAAGTTCGTTTTGAATTGGCTATTAAAGCATTAGCACCTAACATGAAAATCATCGCTCCTTGGAGAGAATGGGATTTGAAATCTAGAACAGATTGCATGGAATATGCTGCTAAACACGACATTCCAGTTGTAGCAACTAAATCACATCCATACTCTATGGACCAAAACGTATGGCATTTGTCCCATGAAGGTGGCGATCTTGAAAATCCAGCAAATGCTCCTAAAGATGATGTATATTTAGTAACACATACACCTGAACAAGCTCCTGATGAAGCTGGTTATGTAACTGTTACTTTCAAAGAAGGCGTACCTGTAGCCGTTGATGGTCAAGAAGGCACTCCTCTTCAATTATTGGAAAAACTCAACGAAATTGGCGCACACTATGGTGTAGGCGTTGTCGATATCGTTGAAAATAGATTGGTTGGTATGAAATCTCGTGGCGTTTATGAAAACCCAGGTGGATCTATCATCATGTATGCTCACAGAGAACTTGAATACCTTTGCCTCGACAGAGCAACATACCACTACAAAGAACTCATTGCTAACAAATATGCTGAACTCGTATATGATGGCATGTGGTTCGCACCATTGATGAACGCGTTACAAGCATTCGTTGATGAAACTCAAAAAACTGTAACCGGTGTTGTAAAACTTAAATTGTACAAAGGCAATATTATCTCCGCTGGTGCAACTTCACCATATTCCTTGTACAGTGAAGATTTCGTAACATTCGAAGAAGACGATGTATACAACCAAGCTGATGCAGCAGGTTTCATCAACTTGTTCGGATTACCTCTCAAAATTAATGCTTTAATGAAAGAAAAGGCAGGTAAATAATGGCTAAATTGTGGGGCGGGCGTTTCACAAAAGGCACAGATAAAGCGGTAGAGGATTTTACATCCTCTATCGCTTTTGACGCTAGAATGTACGCCGAAGATATTGCGGGCAGTAAAGCCCATGCAACTATGCTTGCAAAACAAAATATTATCTCTCAAGAGGACTGTGATGCTATCGTAGAGGGCTTGACTAAAATCAAGGGGCAAATCGATAAAGGAGAATTTCCGTTTTCCGTTGCTCTTGAAGATATTCATATGAATATTGAAAAGCGTTTAACTGACGATATCGGAGAAGCTGGTGGCCGTCTACATACAGGCCGTAGCCGTAATGACCAATGTGCTGTCGATTTGCACATGTATGTGCGTAAAGCAGTTAGTCGAAATGGGTGAGCTCATCGTAGATATGCAAAAAGCGCTCATCGAAACAGCTGAAAAATACAGCGATGTTATCATGCCGGGCTATACGCATTTACAACGGGCACAACCTGTACTCTTCGGGCATCATATGATGGCATATTTCTCTATGTTAGAACGTGACTTTGATCGTCTATTAATGGTATTTAAACATGCGGATATCATGCCATTAGGGGGCAGGTGCTTTAGCGGGCTCTACCTATGGTATTGATCAAACCTATACGCAAGAATTATTAGGATTCTCTCGTATTTACGAAAACAGCATGGATGCCGTATCCGACCGTGACTATGTTGTGGAATTCTTATCCTTTGCATCCCTCGTGATGATGCATTTGAGTCGCCTCAGTGAAGAACTCATTTTGTGGTCCTCCAATGAATTTAATTTTATTGAACTTGATGATGCACATTGCACAGGATCAAGCATCATGCCACAAAAGAAAAATCCTGACGTATGCGAACTCGTTCGTGGTAAAACAGGTCGTACCTATGGTCATTTGTTAGGCCTTTTAACAACATTGAAAGGTTTGCCACTTACATACAATAAGGATATGCAAGAGGATAAAGAGGGTATTTTTGATGCCATTGACACAGTACACTTTGCATTGTCCATTAATGCGGCGATGATTCGTGGTATGAAGGTCAATGGGGCACATATGAAAGCGGTCCTCGATGACGATTTCTCCAATGCCACAGATATGGCAGATTATCTTGCGAAAAAAGGCGTACCATTCCGTGAAGCGCATGAAATCGTAGGTAATGCTGTACATCATTGCATCGAAAAAGGGTTGTGTGTTACTTGACTTATCCGTTGAGGATTTCAAATCGATTTCTCCATATTTTGATGCGGATATTCTAGATGCTATTTCTATTGAGGCTTGCGTAGCAGGTCGTAACAACTATTCTGGTACGGCTCCAGAATGTGTAGGAAAGACAACGTAATAATGGGAAGCAAATCATTGCTAACGAAGAAGCACAAATCGATAGCTGGAAATCTATCGTAAACTCTGTACAAGAGTAAGGATTCTACCCTTAGCATCGTAGATGGTTTCATAGTTTATACTATTGGCTCCACCATTTGGTGGGGCCAATTTTTGTCTATGTTTTTAAAGGCCATACATCTACATTTTTATAGAGCCAAATTCTACAAATTTTACGTATTTTTTTGTCTATATTGGGTGGACTCGTAGTGGATAATGGTCTTGTGGCACAACACTATAATCTGAATAGATAGTGATTTTTCAGCACATTTAATTGATTAAACTAAAATAAAATGATACTCTCACATTCATCATACCGTTTCTAATCAAAAATAATATATAATTACTATATTTTTATTCAATTCGTGTAATATGCTTTGTCCACTAATAAAGTACTTTTAATTTACCACCTATGGTGTTATTATTAATTCGAAAAACAAATAAAAACGGTACCTTCACATTCCCGCCCATTACAGCAGGAACTGAATGTACTTAGCGGTTTTAATATAGTTACGTGAATTATGGACGAGAAAAAATTCACCTTACGAAAGGGGATTGATACATGAAAACCACCGCTAAAAAAATGTCTGTATTCCAGCTAACCACAATGGTAGCAGCCAATATGCTAGGAGCTGGGATCATTATGTTACCAACCAATTTGGCTCAAGTTGGTACTATTTCAGTGTTATCTTGGCTCGTGACGGCTGTGGGTGCGCTTTTGCTAGCGTATATTTTTGCTCAAGCGGGTATGTTCTCTCAAATTAAAGGAGGCATGGGCGGTTATGCAGAACACCGCTTCGGTAAGACTGGACATTTTATGGCGAGCTATGCTTACAGCATATCTCTCATCATTGCTAATATAGCGATTGCAGTTTCCGCAGTTGGCTATGGCTCAGAATTCTTTGGTGTTGATCTAAATGCAACGCAAACAAGTCAAGTAACGATTGTCTTGTTATGGTTTGCTGCGATTTTGAACTTTAGAGGAAATCGCTTTACAGGTCAGCTCAGCAATATTACTATTTGGGGCTGTATTGTGCCAGTATTACTTATTGGTACAATTGGCTGGTTCTGGTTTAGCCCAGATACGTATTTGGCGGCATGGAATCCAAACGACTTGCCGTTCTTTTGAAGCAATTAAAGAATCTATTGCTTTAACATTGTGGGGCTTCCTAGGATTTGAATCTGCAGCGGCAAATGCAGATGCTGTAGAAAATCCAAAGAAAAACGTGCCAATTGCAACATTTGCAGGTACATTAGCAGTGGCGGTGATTTACATCTTGTCCACGAATGTTATGGCCGGTATCGTGCCTAACACAGAATTACTTAATTCTCCAATGCACCATTTGGTCTCACATTTGCATACATGTTTAATGACACGATTGCAAATGTTATCATGGCGCTCATGATTATCTCTTGCTGTGGTGCTTTACTTTGCTGGCAATTTACACTGTCTCGCGTATTCAAGAATGCAGCAGAGGCAGGTTATTTCCCTAAGGTGTTTGCTCGTGTAAACAGCAAGGATGCACCTGTGCGTGGCGTATTTATCTTATTAGCGATTGAAACAATTCTTACATTGTTCACAGCAAATGATTCTTTACGCGATCAATTCGCGACATTGGTAAACCTTGCGGTTGTAACTAATGTAGTGCCTTATATTCTATGTATTATTGCAGTGCCAACTATGATGCACATGTCTGGATTGGAAAAACGTCGCATTGATCGTTTCTATTTTGTCGCTTGCGCAGGCGTATTATATTGTGCATATGCAGTATATGCATGTGGCGTTGATGCCATGCTAGGTAGTGCTGTTGCAGTAACTATTGGCATTTGCATTTATATGATACGCAAAGGTTGGGTAGCGTATCGTGCACAACGATTCCAACAAAGTATCGATTAATTGAATACTCTCTCGTCTTATAGAGGCTGTCACTTGGTGATAGCCTCTTTTGGTTATATGCATAGCAAAATGTTTTATATGTAAATTAAATCAAAATACAAATGTAAATAATATACGTTATATACAGAAAAGCAAAGAAAATGTAGCATTTGTTTCAAGAAATAGAATATAATGCATAAATTAATACAAACAAATAATAATGAAAGTTATTTTCGTGAATAATTATAATTAATTGCATGATATACATTAGGGGGTATGTGTATTGTTAGAGAATTATAAATATAGTATATTTATAATTAATAAAAGTGAATAAACTGAGTGTCGGTTTTACCGAGCGTAAAAAGAGGAAAATGGGTGTAAATCCTATACTATGAAAATAGCTGTAATGAGGAGCGATATTTCATCTTAGGGTCACTGGGAAACTGGGAAGGCCGAAATATTGCGGTGAATCATGAGTCAGAAAGCCTGCTCAATCTTGCGGGGCATCGTGCCACAGCATGGTGTTTTTCTTTAGGTTAGTCAGGTGGACTAATCTTTTTTTATGGTTATTTCATAGATTTTATTACACGGCATCATATTATATGTTTACTTATTATGTGTATCTATGTTTATTCACTATTATGTAGTTTTTATTTAAAAAGGGTATAGGAGGTGCCTATGGGCAAACGCTTTGCCAAGCAATTAGGACAATTTATTGTTACCTTGTTTGGCATCACATTTTTGACATTTTGTCTCACCTATTTAGCTCCAGGGGACCCAGTTACGATGCTACTGGAAACGGCGGATACCATCGTGTCTCAAGAAACGATTGATGAAACTCGAGCACAATTAGGCTTGGATAAGCCATTTATCGTACAGTATGCAAACTGGGTGGTCAACGCAGCACAAGGTGACTTAGGAGTGAGTTACTCCGCTAAAAAACCGGTAGTAGATCGCATGTTAGAAGCACTACCTGGTACGCTTGCATTGTCAGGAACCGCATTGGTATTTACGATTCTCTATGCATTACCGGCAGGTATACTGAGTGCGTATAATCGGAATAAATGGATAGACTATGTGCTGAGAAGCCTTTCCTTTATAGGTGTATCTATGCCGTCATTCTGGTTAGGCCTTGTATTAATTTACATTTTTGGCTTAAAGCTCGGTTTAGTTCCAATCGCTTCATCTCGTGTAACGGCGACAGGTGTTATTTTACCGGCTGTTACATTAGCGGTTGTTGTAGGCTCTAAATACATGCGTCAGGTTCGACTCGTTATCCTTGAAGAGATGCAAAAGGATTACGTTATCGGTGCCCGTGCTCGTGGCGTGAGCGAAATGAAAATTTTATTCGGTCATATTTTGCCTAATGCCGTATTGCCATTAATCACCATTTTAGGTGTTCTTATTGGTTGGTTATTAGGTGGTGTAGCTGTAGTTGAAATGGTATTCTCTTGGCCTGGCCTAGGGAATATGGCCATTTACGCCATCACTATGCGTGACTATCCATTGATTGAAGGTTTTGTGTTATGGGTTGCTATTGCATACATGTGTATCAATGCTTTAGTTGATGCATCCTATGTTCTATTAGACCCTAGATTGAAAAGGGAGAGAGCATAATGAAAGAATTTATTCAGAAACATAAATTGTTCTCTTTCTACACTGCATTGATGCTCGTTATCGTATTCATTGCTATCTTTGCACCATGGCTTGCTCCGGGCGATGCTTTCTCATCGGATATGAGTAAAGCATTGCAAGCTCCTAGCGCTCAACATTTATTTGGTACTGATAAATTGGGCCGTGACGTATTGTCTCGCATCATTTATGGTACTCAATTATCCTTATTCATGGGTGTATCTATCGTAGTGATTATGGTGAGTATCGGTACAGTCATCGGTGCCGTAGCAGGTTACTTTGGTGGCGGCAAGGTTGAAATGGTTCTTATGCGCTTGGCGGATATCATGTTATCTTTCCCAGGGGTAGTGCTCGCCATTGCCATCGCCGGTATCTTAGGTGGGTAGTATTGTAAATACTATCCTAGCACTCTCTGTTGTAGGATGGGCTAAATATGCCCGTCTTGTGCGTTCTATGACGCTGAAAGTACGCGGTGAAGAATATGTAACGGCTGGCCGTTATGATGGGTGCCTCTACATGGACGATTTTACGCCGTCATATTATCCCTAATATTTTGCCACTCGTTGTAACCACAGGTGCTCTCGATATTGGGGCCATCATGATTGAGGTGGCTGGTTTATCCTTCCTTGGTTTTGGTGCGCAACCACCTACACCTGAATGGGGGCTTATGCTAAATGAAGGTCGTCAATACTTGCAAACGAGTCCTTGGCTCATGGCATTCCCTGGTATGTCGATTCTTATCGTCGTATCTATTTTCAACCTTTGGTCTGATTCCTTGCGTGACGTAGTGGATCCTAAGAATCAAGGATAATAATTTTTGAATCTTTATTATGCTATTTGATGTGTAATAGGGAGATATAGTTTTGTATAGTGTGTTTACAAGGAGATTGTAAATGAAAAAATCTTGGAAAAAAGCGCTGTTAGCAGGCCTTAGTATCGTAATGATGGGTTCCTTCATCGCTGGCTGTGGTTCCAATAATGGTGCCGATAACAAGGATGTATTAAAGGTTGGTGTTACTAACTTCGCATCCACATTAGAGCCTACAGAAAACTTCTTCGCATGGGTTGTCATGCGTTATGGTGTAGGTGAAACATTGGCTAGATTTGATGAACAAATGAAGCCACAACCTTGGATTGCTTCTAAATGGGAAGTATCTCCAGACCATAAAACATGGACGTTTACCATCAACGATAAGGTAAAGTTCTCCAATGGTAAGAAAGTTGATGCTGCAGCAGTTAAAGCATCTATCGAACGGGCTTTTGAAAAATCCAATCGTGCGAAAACATTCTTCGAATATGACTCTATGGAAGCTAATGGTCAACAATTAGTTATTCATACAACAAAAGAATATCCTAATATGCCTGGGCTTTTAGCGGATCCATTGTTCCTTATCGTCGATGTACAATCTGAAAAAGACGGACGCAACTTTGCGAAGGAAGGTCCTATCGGTACAGGCCCATACGTAGTTAAATCTTTCACTAAAGAACGTGCGCTGAAATGGCTGCTAACGAAAACTATTGGGATGGTGCAGTACCATTCAAAACTGTAGAAATTCCTTCCATCGACGATCCTAATACGCGTGCTATGAGCTTACAATCTGGCGACGTAGATATGGCTGTTAACATCGGTGCTGGTGAAATCGGCTTATTCCAAAATAACGATAAGTTCAAGGTTGATGAAATCGCATCTCTTCGCGTAGTATTGGCTCGTATTAACCAAAAAGGTGTTCTTGGTGATGACAAAGTACGTGCAGCTGTTATTTCCGCAACAGATCGTAAAAACTATGCAGATGTATTGCTAAAAGGCACATTCATTCCTGGTTCCGCTCCAATTCCACCATCCATGGACTATGGCTTCAAAGATTTGAAAGATCCTAATGCATATAATGTAGATCGTGCTAAACAATTGTTAGCAGAAGATGGCTGGAAAGATACTGATGGGGACGGCATCCTTGATAAAGATGGTAAACCGTTAACATTCAACTTCGTTGTATATAACTCTCGTGCAGAATTACCACTTTATGCCGAAGCTGTTCAAGCAGACCTTAAAAAAGTGGGTATCGACATGAAAATCAAAACAGTTGACTATAACTTGATTGATAAAATGGGTCAAGATGGCGACTATGATATGCTTATCTCCAATATCGTAACTGCTAATACAGGTGACCCAATCTGGTTCTTGTCTAACTATTGGCATACTAATATCGATGGTTCCAACCCACAAAATGGTTCTGGTTACTCTAATCCTCAAGTTGACCAATTGTTAGATGCTGCTGAAACTGAATTTGATCCTGCAAAACGTCGTGACTATGCAATCCAAATTCAACAATTATTGATGAATGATGGTGCGCTGCATTGTTCTTAGGTTACCCTAAAACTAATATCGTTACTGGTTCTTACTTGAAAGGTGCTGTCATGTACCCAAGTGACTACTACTGGATTACTAATAAAATTACAAAATAATAAGGAGCTATAATGGCAGAAAACATACTAACTGTAGAGAACCTTAACATCGCGTACCAAGGTGTGCCTGCTGTTATGGATGTAAACTTTACCTTGGAACGCGGTAAGGTATTGACCATTGTAGGGGAATCTGGATCCGGTAAGACTACTGTGATCCGGGCCCTTATGGGTTTGTTGCCTGCAGGTGGTGAGGTCACAGATGGTACAATGATCTTTAATGGTCAAGACCTTCGCACCCTATCTAAGTCAGAATGGAGATCCATACGTGGCAAAGATATGGCCATGATTTTCCAAGATAGCGGTAGTGCACTCGATCCGATTGTACGTATTGGTAAACAATTTAGAGAACTATTCAAAGCTCACATTGAAATCTCCAATGACGAATGTGATCGTCGTGCTATTGAATTATTAGAGTCTGTTGCGTTACCTAATTGCGCAGATATCCTTCGCCGCTATCCACATGAGCTGTCTGGCGGTCAACGCCAACGTGTTGGTATTGCCATGGCATTAGCATTAGACCCAGCATTACTCATCGGTGATGAACCAACATCTGCTCTAGACGTGACAACACAATCTCAAGTTGTTATGCAAATGATGGAATTATCTAAAGTGCATAATTCCGCTATCGTTATGGTAACCCATAACCTTGGTGTGGCGGCGTATATGTCCGATTACATCATCGTTATGAAAAAGGGCCGTGTTGTAGATGCAGGTACGCCACAAGAAATCTTAGAAAACCCATCTAATGAATACACAAAACAACTAAAAGATGCGGTACCAACATTGGGAGGAGGTCGTTACATTGACTAAATACGCTGTAGAAATTAAAAATGTATACAAACGATTCCCACTTCCGACTGGTGGCGAACTTGAGGCATGTAAAAATATCAATATTACCCTTGAAAAAGGGGAATCTCTTGGTATTGTAGGTGAATCTGGTTCTGGTAAAACAACATTGGTTCGTATGATTATGAAGATGTTACCTATTACAGAAGGTGAAATCTATGTTGATGGTGTTGAAATTCAACACATGAATACAGAACAAACTAGAGAATATCGTCAAAAAATTCAAATGGTATTCCAAGATCCATCTGCTGGCAGCTTTTAATCCGCGTATGAAGGTTAAGGATATTATTCTGGAGCCACTCTATAACTTTGGTCTCTTGGAAAAAGGTAAGGAAGAGCAAATCGCTGGGGACTATCTTGAAATGGTAGATTTACCACGTGAATTTATGCATCGATTCCCTCATGAGATGTCTGGTGGTCAACGTCAACGTGTAGCTATTGCACGGGCTATCGTGTTGGAACCTGAAATTCTTGTATTCGATGAAGCAACAAGTGCCCTTGACGTATCTGTTCAAGACTCCATTGCTTATCTCTTGGCTAGATTGCAAAAGAAACGGAATTTGACATACCTATTCATCGCTCATGATATCGCTTTCATTCGTACTATGTGCCATAAGGTTGTAGTTATGTATAAAGGCGACATCGTTGAAGAACTAGATGCGTTCCATCTAGCAGATGCCAAACATCCATATACAAAGGTGTTATTGAGTTCTATCTTTGAAATAGGACAACCTCACAATCCATTGAGCATGGATACGATTACTGAGTCTACAAATCAATAATATATTTAGTGAAAGCCTTCGCGTATGCGAAGGCTTTTATTTTTTTACTATAACCCGAGAATTTTATAGTCTTTAAAAAAGTTATAATTTTATAAAATATTCTCATTTGTTTTGAGTGAGATCTATATATTATATTGTTGTTATGTCGACATATTAATACAAATATATTCCTATTTATGATGAGGACGGTGTATAGTAGGAGGTTTACATGAAAATAAAAAAGTATAGTTTCTTGGGAGTTTGTGTAGTTCTGATAGCTATTTTTGCTGTTTTTGGGTGTGGGAAGAATACCGATAAGGATACATTAAAGGTTGGGGCCATGTCATATGCGGGGACATTGGAACCTACAGAGAATTATTTTAGTTGGGGGATTGTGAGGTATGGCATCGGTGAGAATCTAGTTAAATTTGATGATTCTATGAAGCCACAACCGTGGATTGCCGAATCTTGGTCCGTAGGGGATGATCATAAAACATGGACATTTGTAATTAATGATAAAGTAAAATTTTCTAATGGGCGTAAGGTAACAGCACAGTCTGTTAAGGAGTCTTTGGAACATATTTAATATATAGAGGGCTGTATTAGAATATATAGCCCTCTATATTTTATGTATAATTATAATTATTTACTTTTATATTTTCAAAATACTATAGGAGGTATGTGTATTGTTAGAGAATTATAAATATAGTATATTTATAATTGATAAAAGTGAATAAACTGAGTGTCGGTTCTACCGAGCGTAAAAGAGGAAAATGGGTGCAAATCCTATACTATGAAAATAGCTGTTATGAGGAGCAATATTTCGTATTAGGGTCACTGGGAAACTGGGAAGGCAGAAATATTGTGATGAATCAAAAGTCAGAAAGCCTGCTCAATCTTGCGGGGCATCGTGCCACAGCACGGTGTTTTAATTTAGGTTAGTCAGGTGGGCTAATCTTTTTTTATAGTTATTTCGTAGATTTTATTACACGGCATCATATTACATGTTTACTTTCTATGTTTATTCACTATTATGTGTTTTTATTTGAAAAGGGTATAGGAGGTGCCTATGGGCAAACGCTTTGCCAAGCAATTAGGACAATTTATTGTTACCTTGTTTGGCATCACATTTTTGACATTTTGTCTCACCTATTTAGCGCCAGGGGACCCAGTTACCATGCTATTGGAAACGGCGGATACTATCGTGTCTCAAGAGACGATTGATGAAACTCGAGCACAATTGGGGTTGGATAAGCCGTTTATCGTACAGTATGCAAACTGGGTAGTCAATGCAGCACAAGGTGACTTAGGAATGAGTTACTCTGCTAAAAAACCGGTAGTAGATCGCATGCTAGAAGCATTACCTGGTACGATCGCATTAGCTGGAACTGCATTGGTATTTACGATTCTCTATGCATTACCGGCAGGTATACTGAGTGCGTATAATCGGAATAAATGGATAGACTATGTACTGAGAAGCCTTTCCTTCATAGGCGTATCTATGCCGACATTCTGGTTAGGCCTTGTATTAATCTATATTTTTGGCTTAAAGCTTGGTTTAGTTCCAATTGCTTCGTCTCGTATAACGGCGACAGGTGTTATTTTACCAGCTGTTACATTAGCGGTTGTCGTTGGCTCTAAATACATGCGTCAAGTTCGACTCGTTATTCTTGAAGAGATGCAAAAGGATTACGTCATCGGTGCCCGTGCGCGTGGCGTGAGCGAAATGAAGATTTTATTCGGTCACATTCTACCTAATGCCATATTGCCGTTGATCACAATTTTAGGTGTTCTAATCGGTTGGTTATTAGGTGGTGTAGCGGTAGTTGAAATGGTATTCTCCTGGCCTGGTCTTGGGAATATGGCCATTTACGCCATCACTATGCGTGACTATCCATTGATTGAAGGTTTTGTGTTGTGGGTTGCTTTAGCATATATGTGTATCAATGCTTTAGTTGATGCATCCTATGTTCTATTAGACCCTAGATTGAAAGGAGAGAGCATAATGAAAGAATTTATTCAGAAACATAAATTGTTCTCTTTCTACACTGCATTGATGCTCGTTATCGTATTCATTGCTATCTTTGCACCATGGCTTGCTCCGGGCGATGCTTTCACATCGGATATGAGTAAAGCATTGCAAGCACCTAGTACTCAACATTGGTTTGGTACCGACAAATTGGGCCGTGACGTATTGTCTCGTATCATTTATGGTACTCAATTATCCTTATTCATGGGTGTATCTATCGTAGTGATTATGGTGAGTATCGGTACAGTCATCGGTGCCGTAGCAGGTTACTTTGGAAGGTTGAAATGGTTCTTATGCGCTTAGCGGATATTATGTTATCCTTCCCAGGTGTAGTACTCGCCATTGCAATCGCCGGTATCTTAGGTGGTAGTATTGTAAATACCATCTTAGCATTATCGGTTGTAGGGTGGGCTAAATATGCGCGACTTGTTCGTTCTATGACGCTGAAAGTACGCGGTGAAGAATATGTAACGGCGGCCTGTTATGATGGGCGCCTCTACGTGGACAATTTTACGCCGTCATATTATCCCTAATATTTTGCCCCTCGTTGTAACCACAGGTGCGCTAGATATCGGGGCTATCATGATTGAGGTAGCAGGTTTATCCTTCCTTGGCTTTGGTGCTCAGCCACCGACACCAGAATGGGGCCTTATGCTTAACGAAGGACGCCAGTATTTGCAAACGAGCCCTTGGCTTATGGCATTCCCTGGTATGGCTATCCTTTTTGTAGTTGCTATATTTAACCTTTGGTCTGACTCTCTACGGGATGTAGTAGACCCTAAAAATCAAGGTTAGTTTAGTGTGATGCTTATTTATAGATGGTTTTGTGACAGTTGTCGGATAAATAAGCAATACTATGGTTTTTCTATTATGACTATTGTAAATTTAGTAGTCATGATGTGTATATTTTATGGTTATATGTAATTGTACAAGGAGATTTTACATGAAAAAATCTTGGAAAAAGGCTCTCTTAGCAGGCCTCAGCATTGTAATGATGGGTTCCTTCATCGCTGGTTGTGGTTCCGATAACAATGGTGCTGCTAATAAGGATGTTTTAAAAGTTGGTGTAACTAACTTTGCCTCTTCGTTAGATCCTACGGAAAATTTCTTCTCTTGGGTTGTCATGCGTTATGGTATAGGTGAAACATTGACTAAGTTTGATGAGCACATGAAGCCTCAACCTTGGATTGCATCTAAATGGGAAGTGTCTCCAGATAAGAAAACTTGGACTTTCACAATTAATGATAAGGTGAAGTTCTCTAATGGTAAAAAAGTTGATGCCGCAGCGGTAAAAGCTTCTATTGAGCGTTCTTTTGAAAAGTCTAATATTGCAAAAACATTCTTTAAATATGAATCCATTGAAGCAAATGGACAACAATTAATTATCAAAACAGATAAAGAATATCCTAATATGCCAGGTCTTTTGGCAGATCCAATATTCTTAATTGTTGATGTGCAATCTGAAAAAGATGGCCGTAACTTCGCTAAAGAAGGTCCTATCGGTACAGGCCCATATGTAGTAAAATCTTTCACTAAAGAACGTGCTGAAATGGCAGGCGAATGAAAATTACTGGGATGGTGCAGTACCGTTTAAAACCGTAGAAATCCCATCCATCGACGATCCTAATACGCGTGCTATGAGCTTGCAATCCGGTGATGTAGACATGGCTGTTAATATCGGCCCTGGTGAAATTGGCTTATTCCAAGGCAATGACAAATTTAAAGTAGATGAAATCGCATCTCTTCGTGTTGTGTTAGCACGTATCAATCAAAAAGGTATTCTTGGTGACGACAAGGTTCGTGCTGCTGTAATCTCTGCAACAGACCGTAAAAACTATGCAGATGTATTATTAAAGGGTACATTCATTCCTGGTTCCGCTCCAATTCCACCATCTATGGACTACGGCTTCAATGACTTGAAAGATCCTAATGCGTATAATCCTGAACGTTCTAAACAATTGTTAGCTGAAGATGGTTGGAAAGATACTGATGGCGATGGGATCCTTGATAAAGATGGCAAACCATTAACATTCAACTTCGTTGTATATAACTCTCGTGCAGAATTACCACTTTATGCAGAAGCTGTCCAAGCCGATCTTAAAAAAGTGGGTATCGATATGAAAATCAAAACAGTTGACTACAACTTGATTGATAAAATGGGTCAAGATGGCGATTATGATATGCTTATCTCCAACATCGTAACTGCTAATACAGGTGATCCAATCTGGTTCTTAGCTAACTACTGGCACACTAATAACAATGGTTCCAACCCTCAAAACGGTTCTGGTTACTCCAATCCACAAGTTGACCAATTGTTAGATGCTGCTCAAACTGAATTCGACCCTGTAAAACGTCGTGAATATGCAATTCAAATTCAACAATTATTGATGAATGATGGCGCTGCATTGTTCTTAGGTTATCCTAAAACTAATATAATTACTGGTTCTTACTTGAAAGGTGCTGTCATGTACCCAAGTGATTACTACTGGATTACTAACAAAATTACAAAATAGTAAGGAGCTATAATGGCAGAAAACATACTAACTGTAGAGAACCTTAGCATCGCGTACCAAGGTGTGCCTGCTGTTATGGATGTAAACTTTACCTTGGAACGCGGTAAGGTATTAACCATTGTAGGGGAATCTGGATCCGGTAAAACTACCGTGATCCGGGCCCTCATGGGTTTATTGCCTGTAGGTGGTGAGGTCACAGATGGTACAATGATCTTTAATGGTCAAGACCTTCGCACCCTATCTAAGTCAGAATGGAGATCCATACGTGGCAAAGACATGGCCATGATTTTCCAAGATAGCGGTAGTGCACTCGATCCGATTGTACGCATTGGTAAACAATTTAGAGAACTATTCAAAGCTCACATTGAAATCTCCAATGACGAATGTGATCGTCGTGCTATTGAATTATTAGAGTCTGTTGCGTTACCTAATTGCGCAGATATCCTTCGCCGCTATCCACATGAGCTGTCTGGCGGTCAACGCCAACGGGTTGGCATTGCCATGGCATTAGCATTAGACCCAGCATTACTCATCGGTGATGAACCAACATCTGCTCTAGACGTGACAACACAATCTCAAGTTGTTATGCAAATGATGGAATTATCTAAAGTGCATAATTCCGCTATCGTTATGGTAACCCATAACCTTGGTGTGGCGGCGTATATGTCCGATTACATCATCGTTATGAAAAAGGGCCGTGTTGTAGATGCAGGTACGCCACATGAAATCTTAGAAAACCCATCTAATGAATACACAAAACAACTAAAAGATGCGGTACCAACATTGGAAGGAGGTCGTTACATTGACTAACTACGCAGTAGAAATTAAAAATGTATATAAACGATTCCCACTTCCTACTGGTGGCGAACTTGAAGCATGTAAAGATATCAATATCACCCTTGAAAAAGGGGAATCTCTTGGTATTGTAGGTGAATCCGGCTCTGGTAAAACAACATTGGTTCGTATGATTATGAAAATGTTGCCTATTACAGAAGGTGAAATCTATGTCGATGGTGTTGAAATTCAACATATGAATGCAGAACAAACAAAGGAATACCGTAAAAAAATTCAAATGGTATTCCAAGATCCATCTGCTGCATTTAACCCACGCATGAAGGTTAAGGATATTATCCTTGAACCACTATATAATTTTGGTCTTCTTGAAAAAGGAAAAGAAGAGCAAATCGCTGGTGATTACCTTGAAATGGTAGATTTACCGCGCGAGTTCATGCATCGATTTCCTCATGAGATGTCTGGTGGTCAACGTCAACGTGTAGCTATCGCACGAGCTATCGTTTTGGAACCTGAAATCCTCGTATTCGATGAGGCAACGAGTGCCCTTGATGTATCTGTGCAAGACTCTATTGCCTATCTACTCGCTAGATTGCAAAAGAAACGGAATTTAACATATTTGTTCATCGCTCATGATATTGCTTTCATTCGTACTATGTGCCATAAGGTTGTAGTCATGTATAAAGGGGCTATCGTTGAAGAACTAGATGCGTTCCATCTGGCAGATGCTAAACATCCATATACAAAGGTGTTATTGAGTTCTATTTTTGAAATTGGTAAACCACACAATCCATTATCGATGGATACCATTACTAATGATACAAATATATAATCTTATTGGTGAAAGCCTTCGCTTATGCGGAGGCTTTTATTTAACTATAATTTAGTTATTATGGAATTTACTAATTTTTAAGAAAGTTATAGTTTTATAAAATATTCTCATTTGTTTTGGTTGAGACGTATATATTATATTGTTGTTATGTCGACATATTAATATATATATTCCTATTTATGATGAGGACGGTGTATAGTAGGAGGTTTACATGAAAATAAAAAAGTATAGTTTCTTGGGTGTTTGTGTAGTTTTGATAGCTATTTTTACTGTTCTTGGATGTGGAAAGAATACTGATAAGGATACATTAAAGGTTGGGGCCATGTCATATGCGGGAACATTGGAGCCTACAGAGAATTATTTTAGTTGGGGGATTGTGAGGTATGGCATCGGTGAGAATCTAGTTAAATTTGATGATTCTATGAAGCCACAACCGTGGATTGCCGAATCTTGGTCCGTAGGGGATGATCATAAAACATGGACATTTGTAATTAATGATAAAGTAAAATTTTCTAATGGGCGTAAGGTAACAGCACAGTCTGTTAAGGAGTCTTTGGAACGTACATTTGAAAAAAGCAAACGGGCAAAATCGTTTTTTGCTTATGATTCCATTGAAGCAAATGGGCAGAATTTAACCATTCATACCGATAAGGTGTATCCTAATCTACCCGGACTACTAGGGGATCCTTTATTTTTGATTGTAGATGTTCAATCAGAGCGTGATGGGCGCAACTTTAGTAAGGAAGGACCTATTGCAACGGGACCATATGTAGCAACATCTTTCACAAAAGAACGTATAGAATTAGATAAAAACGAAAATTATTGGGATGGAGACGTAGGGTTTAAACATGTAATAGTAGATTCTATTGAAGATGTTAATACTCGTGCATTGGCATTACAAGCAGGAGATATTGATATGGCTGTTAATATCGCCGCTAGAGAGTATGGGTTATTTGCAGATAATAAGGATTATATTATTGAAGAAACCCCATCATTGCGCGTTGTAATGGTTCGCATGAACCACAATGGATACTTGAATGATATCAATATAAGACGAGCACTAGTTGCTGGAGCAGATCGTGAAAGTTATGCAAAGAAATTATTTAAAGATACTTTTGTTGCTGGTCGAACTCCATTACCACCATGTTTGAATTATGGTTTTAATGATATTAAAATTCCAGAAACTTATAATCCAGAGCGGGCAAAAGAATTGTTAGCCCAATCAGGTTGGGTTGATACTGATGGCGATGGTTATGTAGATAAGGACGGTAAAAAATCTACGTCTCAATTTTTATACTTATACATCTAGACCTGAGGTTACTCTATATGCTGAAGCTTTACAAGTTGATTATAAGAAAATAGGTATTGATGTAAATGTGGAGGTTGTAGACTCTAGTGTAGTGGATAAAGTAACACGATCTGGCGATTATGATTTAGCGATAACTAGTGTATCTACAGCTAGCACAGGTAGCCCTGTATGGTTCTTAAAACAATATTGGGGAACAAACATTGACGGGTCTAATCCTACAAATGTTTCTGGTTTTAGTAATCTAGCGTATGATCAGTTACTTGATTTAGCAGAAACAACTTTAGATGATAAACAACGATATAATGCTATTGTAGACGCACAACAAATCTTATTAGATGATAGTGCGGCATTATTCCTAGGTTATCCTAAGATTAATATGATTTGTAAAAATTATTTGAAGGGGCTTAATATCTCACCTAGTGAATACTACATCATTACTAAAGATTTGAAAAAAAAGAATAAGTAGTATTGATTTAGACACAATAAAAGGACCAGCTATAAGGCTGGTCCTTTGTGTTGTTCAATTATTATTTTTTGCTGTCTACTGCATCGAGGTCATTCATATCCACCTCGTTAGCACGGCCAATCATGCGATTATATTTTACATATAATTGCGTATATGCTTCGCCATAGGAGGAGTTGATAATGATGTAATTTCTTGCTTCTGCAATAAATTCTTTTACAGCATCTTGATATTGTTTAACCGCAGCTTGCGTTTCTGGTTTTGTACCAGGTTGCAAGTCATTCAAGCGTTTTGTAATTTCTTGTAGATTGGTTTCGACCTTTTGTGTATCTGTATTACCATCAGGATCGATAATATCTATGGTTTGAGATAATAGTATATTTAATTCAATGAAATTAACTGCATTGACTCTGTTTTCATCAGCGAATTCTTTCATGCGTTCTGTATATAATTCGTTATTACGATTTTCAAGTGCTAAATCGTATGCATTATAGGCTGCATTGAATTGATCCGCTAATGGTACATATTGGCTAGCTAAGTTATCACTACCTACAAAATTATCTTTTTCAAAAGTTCTATCTGTGTAGTAGTTTTGAAGTTGGTCGGCCACAGGAATTAATTGCGATAAAATGGTAAGTAATTCATCCGTCGCTTTATTTACATCCTCATATGGTGTGGAACTTTCTTCTTTAGCTGCTTCAAGCTGAGCTTTTAATTTTCTTATAGTCAGGTAATGTTATAGACGTATTGTGTGTATGATTGCGCAATTCTTCAAGGGTTGGCTGTATTTGATAGGTATAGGCAACACTATTTAAATTAAATGTATCAGCTGCCTCAATATAAGGTCGTAAGGCATTGATCTTGTCCTCAATAGTAGAGCGATATAATATTGTAGTTGCTTTATTGGATAGGAAATGATAAGCGCAATAAATCCCACCACCAATAACAGCAATCCCTAGAATTACGGCTAAGATTAATTTAATATAACCCTTTTTCAATTGCCAATACTCCTTGTAAAACGCGTTTGTGAAAAAATATCTATACTTTATATTCTATACAGTTGATATCAGTATTATTATAGCATAGATTAAAGGGGCAAAAAAGATACATATAACTGATAATTATTAAATAAACATTAAATATTATAAAGTATTAATGGCTGTTTGAGGATGTAATATATTTATTGATATACAATGCAGTGTATGTTTATTTCATATTTATAAGTTGGTATAATCAAATTAATAAATGGGAGGTGATTGGAATGGATTTTGAACGTCGATATGATTCCATTGAAGAAGTTTTAGATGTAGCAAAGTCTGCAGAGGGTAAGCTGGTAAAGGAGTATGATGTATCTAATCGGCTTGAGACAAAGAAAAATAAGGGAGGCATAGGTCAAATCATTGAAGAAGGCTTATTTCACATGGCTCCTAATAGTCGTGCAGAAGCTGATTTTGCTAACCTAGATCTTGAATTAAAGGTTACTGGTATAAAAACAAATGCAAAGCAGACATCCTTCTCAGCAAAGGAAAGATTGGTACTCAATATTATTGACTATATGGAAGAGTATAAGCGTACTTTTGAAGAGTCATCATTGTGGCATAAGAATAAAAAAATTTTGCTTATGTTTTATAAATGGATTGATGGTGTAAATAAAGGTGAATTTCCTATTCTTAAATCCGTTATCCATCAATTTTCTGAATCGGATTTAGCTATTGTTAAGCAAGATTGGCAAATTATCATAGATAAAATCAAAGCGGGTAAGGCTCATGAAATTTCTGAGGGGGATACCATGTATCTTGCTGCTTGTACAAAAGGTACTAATGCAAAGAGTATGCGAAAGCAACCTTTTTCAGATATCCCTGCAAAGCAGAGAGCCTATTCGTTAAAGAACTCATATATGACTGCTTATATAAGGCGAATTCTTATGAATGAAGACGTAATCTCAGTTTTCAAACCAGAAGAATTGAAGTCTAAATCAGTTGATGAGTTATTACATGAAAGATTTGCACCTTACATTGGGTGCACATTATATGAATTAAAGCATCACATTAACTTTGCAGAAAACAAGAATAAAGCGATGTATGCAAATCTAGTCAGTGATCTTCTTGGTATAAAAGGCACTAGTCTTGATGATACAGAGGAATTTGCTAAGGCAAATATCAAATTTAAGACTATACGTTTAGAACCAAATGGTGTTCCGCGTGAACATATGTCATTTGAACAAATTGACTTTGATAGATGGCTTAATGCATCATGGGAAGAATCCCAAGTATATGAAACCTTTGAAAATACAAAGTTCTTATTTGTTGTATTTCAATTTACTGAGACTGAACGAGAGAACCCTAACAGAGTACCATATTTAAAAGGCATTAAGCTGTGGAATATGCCGGAGCAAATTATTGAAACCGAATTAAAAAATCTATGGCAAACGGTGCATGACATATTAGCAGTTGGTGTTGAACTAACACAAACGCCAAGAGGGGTAAAAAATAATTTACCAGGAGCTAAATTTAATGGTGTTTGCCATATTAGACCAAAAGCTGCTAATGCTGCTGATAAAGTTCAATTACCAGATGGACAAATGATTACAAAGCAGACGTATTGGTTAAATAGAGAATACATTGCAGAAATAGTGAGAGAGTTATAATTTATGGATTATAGTGAGAGAACTAAATTTAATTTTGAAGATGACTTGTTGGGAGAGCAGGCCGTAAATAAGTTTTTGGTTGATTTTCTCTATGAAAAATTCAAAGAAAAAGGATATATTATTGATTTTGAAGTCTCTCGAGAGTTAAAGAAGCAGCATGCAGGCAGTGATACTGTTCTTACTCTTAAGAATGGAAAGAAAATTGTTATAGATGAAAAGGCTGCCATACATTATGCAAAAACTAATTTAAAGGAAAAAGCTATGCCCACATTCGCTTTTGAAGTGTCATATATGTATAACGGGCAATTAAAAGAGGGGTGGCTGACTAACAAAAAATATAGTGCAACACAGCGATATTTATTATGTTGGTTATGGGTACAGGTTGGTACCAATAAAAGCCGATTAAAGTATGATGATATTGTACAAATAGAAGCTATGTTTTTTGAAAAGACCGACATTCAAGAATACATTATAAATATAGTTACTGCTGATACAGATGTCGTAAAGTTTCATACTGTAGCTTCTGCTAAAAGAGAAAGTTTAGAAGAAAAAATTCTTCATGAGGCACTTAATAGCATTGATGAAACTATCGGATCAGGAAGATATCCTAAGTGGTATTTAACTGGTAGGAATATATTATCTGAGCAACCTTTAAATATAATACTTTATAGGAATCAATTAGAAGATTTAGCTACATCGCATTGGTTGGTAACGAGAAAAGAACTTATAAATTTAGATAAGAAATAGAAAATCGATCTTGATCTCTTCTCCAGAATCTGATATAATATGTTCGAAGTATTTTATTGATAAGGGGTTATGATGAAGATATTTTCTATGTTTGATGGCGTAGGTGGGTTTATAGTAGGCCTTGAGAACTCAAGTAAAGAGGTCTTTCAAACACTATATTCCAATCAGTATGAACCATCGAGAAAGATTCAAGATGCTTACGAAGTAGGCTTATATAGATTCCCTAATATGGAACATATCGGGACTGATGTTGCACTCATTCCAAATGAGAAGTTTGAAGAGATGAAGCAAAATGGTGTTGATATGATTGTAGGTGGATTCCCATGCCAAGATTATTCTGTAGCAAGAAGTAAAAAGAATGAACTAGGTATTGAAGGTAAAAAAGGGGTCCTTTTTTGGGAGATAATCCGTGCTACTGAGGTTATTAAACCGAAATATTTAATTCTCGAAAATGTAGATAGACTATTAAAGGCTCCATCTAGTCAACGGGGTAGAGATTTTGCGGTTATGTTAGCTGCGTTTAATGAACTAGGGTATTCTGTTGAATGGCGTGTTATTAATGCTGCTGATTATGGTCGTGCTCAACGTAGACGTCGTGTATTTCTTCTTTGTATTTAGAAATGACACAAAATGGGGTGAACGCTTATATACAACATATGAAGCAAAATTCTCTAAAGATACAACTATAGAAGAACGATTAGCACAGTATCAAAAGTATATTTTTAAAGATGGTTTGTTCGGCCGGCAGTTTCCAGTAGAAGGAACAGCTGTAAAAAAACGCGTACATGCTAATCAGTTAGTAGGTGATATTGCCGAGGTTTCCGAAACTTTCAATGATGGTAAGTTTTGGAATTCTGGCTTGATGACTAATGGATATTACTATACTATTGAAACTAATCCAATTGTTGAGCCACCAATTACAATGGGGAAAATCGTAGTTCCAGAAGAAACAGTTGATGCTAAGTATTATATTACTGGAGATAAACTTGAAAAGTTTAAATATCTCCGGGGCCCTAAAAAGTTGATACGTACCTCAGCAGATGGTCATGAGTATACCTATGCAGAGGGAGGCATGAGTGAATATGATTCTTTAGATTTGCCGGGGCGGACAATGCTTACATCGGAAGGTAGTGTCAATCGCTCAACCCATTTATTAAAAATTGATGGGAAATATCGTTTGATTACGCCAATTGAAGCGGAGCGCTTACAAGATTTTCCAGATGATTGGACAAAATTCAAACTCAATGCAAAGGGTGAGGTTGAAGAAGTATCTGATCGCATGAGAATGTTCTTTATGGGGAATGCTTTGGTAACCGGCATCGTAAAGCGCATTGGCGATGAGTTACAAAAAATAGATAAGATATAATATTAAAGAGGCTTTTATAGCCTCTTTTTTGTATAATAACCGTTGCTGATTGTATTCTATACTCCTCTCGTATATAATGGTATTAACAGATTTGTATTTTTCGATATAATCACATGAAAGGAGTTATTATGTCTAATTTCATTACTCCTAACGAATTATTACCTATCATGGATGAGGTTATCATCCTCGATGCAAGAGGGTTTCAAGATTATAAACGAGGTCATATTAAAGGCGCTTTTCCCGTCGATATAGATAAGGATTTGACCGGCCCTATCGGTGAACATGGGGGACGTCATCCGTTGCCGGATATGGAGCAATTGGCGAAAACCTTTGAAACATTTGGTATTAATGAAAACTCTAAGGTCGTTGTCTATGATTCTTGGATTTTCTTGGCCGGTCGTCTTTGGTGGACCTTGCGCTACATGGGCCTTAAAGATGTACGCGTTTTATCTGGCGGTATTGAAAGATGGGTAAAAGAAGGTCATTTGTTGACTAAGGATCCTACGCCTTTGCCTACGGAACCAACGACATTTAACTATACATTGCAAACGGATATGACCATGAGTCGTAACGAGGTATTAGAGGCGAGTAAGTCCGGTTCTCATGTTATCGTCGATGCCCGCGCACCAGAACGTTATGATGGTTCGGCGGTCGATGTTATGGATGGCATGACAGGACATATTCCGGGGGCTGTTAACCATTTTTATGAAAGTGGCTATACTTCGGAAGGTCCTCGGTCTATTAAGGACTTAGAAAATGAGTTCTACAATGAAATCTATCAACAAAAACCTGTTGTTACCTATTGTGGATCTGGTGTTACCGCATGTAATGCTCTACTTGTTATGAGTGAAGCGGGACTTAACTCTGCTTTGTATGTAGGTAGTTCTAGTGATTGGGTAACCTATGATGAATTCCCAATTCAAACGGGGGTTGAAACATTATGAGAATGTTAAATCATATTTTATTGGTCGTTGCATTTGCTTATTTATGCTATCATTTGTATACCTACGGCCCTGGTCTATTCAATGTAACGGTTATGATTATCTTTTTGTTATCCGTTGTGGCGAATTACTTTAGATATCGTAAGGAAAACGAAATGAAAGCCAATGAAGCATCGCGACAAGCACGCGCTCAAGCTAAGCATGAGCGAAAACATAAACATGCTCGTGAAAGCTAACTTTCACAAATAATATTGTATATAAATTCCTTATAAGGAGTATCAATGAAATTAATATCTTGGAATGTAAATGGATTGCGTGCAGCCGTAACAAAAGGCTTTATCGATTCCTTTAACGAATTAGATGCAGATATTTTCTGCTTGCAAGAAACAAAATTGCAACCCCATCAAATTGAATTAGAATTACCAGGTTATGAACAGTTTTGGAACAGCGCAGTCAAAAAAGGCTATAGCGGAACCGCTGTATTTACACGTATTAAACCGATTGCGGTGACAAATGGTATCGGCATTGAAGAACATGACCAAGAAGGCCGTGTCATTACTGCTGAGTATGATAATTTTTATCTCGTTTGCTGCTACACGCCGAATAGTCAACGTGAATTGGCGCGTTTAGACTATCGTATGACTTGGGAAGATGCGTTCCGTGCATACCTATTAGAATTGGATAAGAAAGAAACCGGTTATTCTCTGTGGCGATCTCAATGTGGCTCACAATGAAATCGATTTGAAAAATCCTAAAACAAACCGTAAGAACGCAGGCTTCTCTGACGAAGAACGGGCTAAGATGACAGAATTGTTAGAATCTGGTTTTACCGATACATTCCGTTATTTGTATCCTGATGCGGTTGATGAATATAGCTGGTGGTCCTACATGGGCAAGGCCCGCGATAGAAACGTAGGATGGAGAATTGACTACTTTATTACATCTAAACGCTTGGATGATAAGATTAAAGAGGCTAAAATCCATCAACAAATCTTTGGCAGTGATCACTGCCCTGTAGAACTCGATATTGAATTATAATATGTCATATGGTGAAAGCTTAGCTTCATATATCGATATTAACGTATAAAGCCTCATCTACGGATGGGGCTTTCATAAGGAGGAACGATGGCACAAAAGCAAAAAGCCGTTGTATTATTTAGCGGCGGCGTAGATAGCACAACATGTTTGGCGCTCGCCATTGAGCGATTTGGCAAAGAAAACGTAGTGCCCTTATCCATACAATACGGCCAAAAACATAGCAAGGAATTAGAGGCAGCGGCCAAGGTATTAGCATACTATGGTATAGAAGGAAAAACGATGGATGTAACAAAATTGTTTGCATTCAGTAATTCATCCTTATTGACACAGTCTACAGAGGCCGTTCCTACTGGTTCCTACAAAGAACAACAAGACGAACATGGGGAAGGACCTGTTAGCACCTATGTGCCATTTAGAAATGGCCTGTTCCTATCCGCTGCGGCATCTTTAGCCTTATCCCTCGATTGTGGCTATATCTATTATGGCGCCCATGCTGATGATGCAGCTGGCAATGCATACCCAGACTGCACAGAAACATTCTATACATCCATGGGGGATGCCATCTTTGAAGGCTCCGGCAAAGAATGCTCCCTTGAAGCACCATTCATCAATTGCAACAAAGCCGACGTAGTCCGCGAAGGCCTTCGTCTAGGCGTGCCATACCAACTTACCTGGTCCTGCTACGAAGGCGGCGACCACCCATGCGGCCATTGCGGCACCTGCATCGACCGCCAAGAAGCCTTCCGTGCCAACGGCATAGAAGACCCTGCAAATTAGTTGAGCGCCGTTTGGCAGACCAATGTTAGCATAACGTAAAGAATGCAATTGAGCATAAACCGTTATGCTAAAGAATTGACTACTTCTACAGAGCGACTTTAGTAGGTCAAGGCCCTATGCGGAAAACCCGTTTATTAGTTGAGCGCCGTTTGGCGGGCGGATGTTAGGTTAGCGTAAAGAATGCAATTGAGCATATACCGTTATGCTAAAGAATTGACTACTTCTACAGAGCGACTTTAGTAGGTCAAGGCCCTTTCCCGAAACTCCGTCAAATTAGTCGTTCGCCGTTTGGTGGGCGGATGTTAGCATAATGTAAAGAATGCAATTGAGCATAAACCGTTATGCAATAGAATTGATTGCTTTCGCAGAGCGCTTTAGTAGGTCGAGGCCCTCGGCCGAAGACCGTTAAGCTAGCTGGAGCGGGTGCGAAAGCAATCAATTCTATCACCACAATAACACCTAGCCGTAACAAATGATTTATGTTATGATAAATATCGAGCCAAACGGCGAACAACTACATAAGACAGTTTGAAACCATCCTGTCTCTAAACAAAACTACGGAAAACATAAGCACATTCGAGCATGGTAGTTTTGCCATGCTCTTTTTTATTGAAAAGGAGGTGAGTGCATGATTTCTACACGAAAATTAACGATTTCTGCTATGGTAGTAGCATTGTATATTGTTCTTATTTATCTAACCCAAGGAATTTCCTTCGGTGCGTACCAAATTCGTATAGCTACATCTTTATATGCACTTGCTTATGCCTTTCCGTTCTTAATCGTTCCTATGGGCATAGGTAACCTCATTTCTAATTTCTTGTTCGGGGGCCTTGGCATCCTTGATATGGTAGGCGGCTTTGGTGTTGGTATTTTGACGACTGGTATCATCGTATTGATGCGCCGTGCTGGACTTAGCGCGTGGTGGGCGATGCTGCCAATCATCTTAGTACCTGCATTATGCGTACCATTGTGGCTTAGCCCACTCGTAGGTGTTCCGTACTGGGCATTGGTGATCAATTTATTGATTGGTCAAACAATCCCAGGCATCGTAGGTGCTACATTGGTGAAAGCTCTCGCATCTCGCCGTACAGTAGCCGCTTTGATGAACGCCATTAAATAATTACATAACATATAACATAAAAGGACTGACTTTCACAATGGAAAGCCAGTCCTTTTACTATATGAAATTGTTGGAGAATAATCTTAGCAATTGTAGCCACGAAGTGTTGTTTCGATGACAAGTCGTTCGAGGGCTACCATGTATGCAGCTAGGCGAGGGGCTACATTGTATTTTTGTTGCATTTGCCATACTGCTTCAAAGCTGTTTTGCATATTTCTAGTGAGGCGTTCATTTACCTCTTCGAGGGACCAGTAGAAGCCAGCTTTGTTTTGTACCCATTCATAGTAGGATACAACTACACCGCCACCATTAGCAAGTACGTCAGGAATAATATCGATGCCTTTTTCAAAGAAGTATTTATCCGCATCATTTGTAGTTGGACCATTAGCACCTTCTAAGATAATCTTAGCACGTACATTTTCCATGTTGTCCTTGTTAAGTTGATTTTCAAGGGCTGCCAGATAGAGAATATCTACATCTTGGGCTAACAATTCTTGGCCGGTAATGGTAGTCATGCCTGGCTCGGTGTAACCAACCAAGGAACGACCATGAGAATTAGCATATTCATAAGCTTTTTCAACATCGAGGCCATTTGGATTGTATAGATTAACAGCTACGTCGCCGATAGCTACAACCTTAGCACCCGCTTCTGCAATGAGGCGAGCACCAACGGACCCTACATTACCAAAGCCTTGAACGGCTACAGTCATGTTTTTAATATCTAAGCCTTTTTTAGCTAAATAGCATTGCAATGCGATGAGGCAACCACGGCCGGTAGCTTCGTTACGACCTAGGGAGCCGCCTACTTCGATAGGTTTACCTGTAACGATACCTGGGCTCCATTCGCCTTTTAATGTGCTGTATTCATCAACAATCCAGCTCATGATTTGTGCATTTGTATTTACATCTGGAGCAGGAACGTCGGTATTAACGCCGATGATAGGTGCAATGCGACGTACAAAGTTACGCGTTAACCGTTCTAATTCGCGAGGGTTCAATGTTTTAGGATCAACCTTGATGCCCCCTTTACCACCACCATAAGGGATATTGGCGATAGCATTTTTTATAGTCATCCAAGCCGCTAATGCACGAACTTCGTTTTCATCAGAATCTGGGTGAAAACGAAGACCGCCCTTGGCACTGCCACGCAATGTGGAGTGTTGGCAACGATAGCCTTCATATACGCGGACTTCGCCATTATCTAGTTGGAGTGGAACGGATACCTTTAGTTCCCGTTCTGGATGGCGTAGTACTTCATAATCATTTCTTGTGTAGCCAAGCTTTTCGGCCGCTACATCAAGTGTGTTTAACATGTTTTCATAGGGATTATAGTTTTGCATATAAAAGTCCTCCTGATAATTCAGAATCAATGGATTGTTTAAATGTCTTGCTATTTATTGTATTCGACATGGACGAATGAATACCCTACATACAATGTTAACTATATTCTATAGTTGGATATGATTGTAAATAGTTAGAGCTTTCACAAAAAATAGGGTCCTTATTCCAAAGAATAAAGACCCTAAGAATCGGTATATATTATTTTTCGATTGTATCTTCTACAGGTGTAGCAGGTACAGAGGAATCTGTAGTTTGACCTTCGCCCCACCATACAATACCAAATGTATGATTAAGAACGGAACGGTTAAATACAGGCGTATCGATACCAGCTTTACGTTGTTTGATGTAATCATCAAGCGCAAGACCTGCGGTACGTCCCATGCGAACGATGGAGCTAATGTTTGTTAACACTAAGAACGCCATGAATAAGTCGGCTAGGTTCCATACAAGATCAAGGGAGGCGATAGAGCCGATGAATGTCATTAGGACTACGCCGATACGGAATAAATGGAGACAATATTTTTTGTCTGTTAAGTGGCTGATGTTGATTTCACCATAATAGTAGTTACCGATAAGGGAACTAAAGGAGAACATTACGATGAATACAGCAACAGCAGTAGGTGCCCAGGAACCGAGTTCTTGAGCTAGGTTATGTTGCACAAGTGCTACACCAGTAAGACCTGTTGTGCTATAGTCGCCAACCATGAGAACGATAAATGCAGATGCTGTACAGATAATGAATGTATCAAGGAATACACCGAATGCTTGAACAAGGCCTTGTTCTACAGGGTGATTAACAGCGGCTGTTGCAGCTGCGTTTGGAACAGAACCTTCACCGGCTTCGTTGGAGAATAGACCACGTTTAATACCGTTCATTACAGTAGCGCCTAATAGACCGCCACCGGCTGCAGATGGTTCAAATGCAGATGTAACGATTGTATAGATTACATGAGGGAATTGGCTGATATTGGAGATGACTACGAATAAGGCAGTAGCAATGTAAAGAACAGCCATGATTGGAACGATGATTTCAGATGCTTTGGCAACGCGGCTGATACCACCAAAGATGATAAGACCAACAAGTACGGCTACAACAACACCGGTATAGGCTACATCAAAGTTGAAAATTTGAAGGGATGCAGCCAATGTGTTGGCTTGTACAGAGTTGTAAATCCAACCATAGGTAATGCTGATTAAAATAGCGAATAAAACAGCTAGGAATTTGTTGTTAAGACCGTAGCGGATATAGTAGGCAGGACCACCGTAGAAACCGCCTTTGGCAACAGGTTCCTTGTAAATTTGAGCGAGTGTACTTTCAATAAAGCCAGTAGCAGCACCGATAAGGGCGATAACCCACATCCAGAACACGGCACCAGGACCACCGAGTACAACGGCGATAGCGATACCAGCGATGTTACCAACACCTACGCGAGATGCGGTACTAACGCAGAATGCTTGGAATGAGGATACATGGTTCTTTTCTGTTTTAGAACCAGCGCCAGAAGCGACAAGGCGAACCATTTCTTTAAACATGCGGATTTGGACGGCACCAGTGGTCATCGTAAAGAAGAGACCAGCACCGATGAGAATAAAGATGATTAAGTAGTTCCACAGGTAGGTATTGACCGTGGAGACTGCATCATTGAGTAGAGCTTCCATAAAACTCACCTTTCTTTAATAACACTATAAAATTTGTATCTATTGTACCAAAAAATGAAACATTCTTCTATAGAATATAACAAACACGCATACATAAATACAATTTATATCTATGTATGCGTGTAGTATGTAGTCATCTAGGAGTTTCTAGTATTATATATCCTCTGTACTAAAGGACTTGGCATTCTCCATGCCTTGTAATAAGGTTTGTTCAGAATGTTCCATGTGGATACGCGCTAGTTTACGAGCCTGTACCGCGTTATGGGATGCGATGGCTTCGACCAAGAGGCGATGCTCTTCCCACGTTTTGCGTAACCGGCCTGGTTGGTTCATGGAAAAACTGCGGAATCGGTATGTTTGTTCGCGCAAGTTGTGGACGATGTCTGCTAAGCGTTCATTACGGGAAGCCTTGTAGAGGACCTCATGAAATGCTACGTCTGCGGCTACTACACTATCCATATCTTTGTTTTCCATGTGATCGCCGATTTCCACGAGCATGCGCTCTAGCGTTTCTATTTCATCGCTTGTAATGCGCTCTGCTGCAAGGCCAGCGGCTAATTCTTCAAGGGCGGAACGGATTTCGAATACTTGGGTAATATCCTTTAACGAAATATTTGCCACATAGGTACCGCGACGTGGAACCATTACGACGAATCCCTCAAGTTCGAGTTTGCGAATCGCCTCGCGGATAGGGGTTCTGCTCACACCGAGTTCTTCGGCGAGAGGAATTTCCATGAGGCGCTCACCCGGTTTAAGGGTGCCGTCCTGAATGGCTGAGCGTAATGTTTCACTCACTACTTCGCTTAATGGTTTATAGGCATCTAGACGTATAGGTTGCAATCGTTTTGTCATTGTACCTCCTCCTGTGTACAGGTTTTTGTAATTAGTGAAAGCCAGTTATGACCAGCTTTTTTGATTTCTTCTTGTAAGGACAATGCTTGAGCCGGTTTTTCTAATAAGACAACCATGGTAGGGCCACTACCGGTCATGATGGTTGGATAGTCACGGCTCGTAAAGAACTGTTTACACGTAATCAGTTCGTCGTGATCAGGGAATAATAATTCTTCAAATGTATTAGCGCTATTTGTGAAAGCCCCATACATATCATTTTGTTCTAAATGGTGTAATACATTAGTAATTGTATCTGATGTAGCGTTGGACTGGCCGTTATAACGACCGTAGGCTACTGCAGTGGATACAGAAATTTCAGGTTTTACCAATAATAGCCAATGAGGTTCAGGTGATGGATGATAGACGAGTTTTTCTCCGCGACCTGTACCACGAGCCGTGCCACCTTTTAATAAGAATGGTACATCGGAGCCGAGTTTAGCACCTAATGTCATCAACTCATCCATGGTGAGGCGCAAATCCCAAAACTTATTGAGGCCTAGTAGCATCGCTGCTGCATCTGCGCTGCCACCGCCAAGACCTGCCGCCGCGGGTACGCGTTTCATGAGGTGAATAGCGGCGCCTGCCTTACATCCTGTATACTTTTGTACTTCGCGCAATGCTTTTAATGCTAAATTGCGTTCATCATAGGGGATGAGATCTTGAATGTATTGTGGTAACTCTGGTGCTACACCGGAGAATACAACGGAGTGATGTTTGGCAAAGTAGATGGAGTCCGCCAAACGAATAGACTGGAATATACTGTCGATATTGTGATATCCGTCATCGCGTTTACCAGTAATAGCAAGGCCGATATTGATTTTACTATGACCTAATTGTTCGATACTTTTTGACATAAAATCCTCGATGCGACATATGATTTGTACAAATTTCTATACCATTCGTACATGAGATTAAAAATGATTGAAAATAAACATTAAGTAGTTTATGATGAGACTGTATATGTATGTAAATATATAGTGATACTGCTATATATTCAATTAATTAATTATAGAATATTTATAGTGAAATGGCAATTTAGGGAGGCCTATATGTGGTCTAAATATAAAGATGATGTATACCAATGTATAATCGTTGCCATAGGCTGTGCTATTTTTGGCGTTGGCATCGATGCGTTTGTGTTACCGCACAAATTGGTGAGCACAGGAATTAGTGGTGTTGGTCTTATACTCTATTACATCACAGGACTTTCTGTTGGTACATGGAATGTGATTTTAAACATTCCTATATTTTGGGCGGCCTGGCATTGGCTAGGCAAGCGCGTGGTGGTCAATACCTTGTATGGTACCGTCATGTTGTCCTGGATGGTAGATGCCTTTGATTTCTTGCAATACAATATGGTCATTTCTGATCCATTGTTGAGTTCTATGATGGCTGGTGTTACAACAGGGGTAGGCCTCGGTATGGTATATCGTGTTGGCGGTAATACGGGTGGACTTGATCCGATAGCATTGATTGTCCGAAAATACTATGGACTTCAAATGGGATCCATTAATAGTGTCATCAATGCTGCTATCTTAGCAGCTGCTGTATTTGTGGTTGGCTTAGAGGCTGTAGCGGTTACACTCGTATCGTTGTATGTATATACGATTATTACCAATAAGGTCGTCATTGGTTTTAATCAACGAAAGGTAGCTTTCATCATTACCTATCGAACCTATGAGGTCTGTGATGCGGTCATTAGTAAGGTCGGCCGTGGTGCGACGATTATCAATGGTATCGGTGCTTATACTAGAACGCCGAAACAGATTGTAATGGTAGCGGTTAATTTGCTGCAAGTCAATAAATTAAAAGAAGTTATAGAAGAAGTGGATAATGAGGCTTTCATTCTCATCACAGATGCACAAGAGGTTATCGGCAAAGGATTCACTACACCTGTTGTGCCGACGTCGATAGAAAATCTCGTCAAAGAATGTAAGGATAATGCTCATTATGTAGAACACAAAGATTAGAATAAGGAGGCTAGTATGGCTCATGCATTAGCAGGAAAACCTGTTCAAGAACAAGATATTATAGATGTACAGACCATTGTAGATGCGTACTTTGATAATGTTCCAGATATGACAAATCCTACACAATTGGTTTCATTCGGTACATCTGGCCATCGTGGTACCTCCGTAGATGGTACATTTACAGACCTTCATGTGGCGGCTATTACACAAGCCATTTGTGATGGTCGTAAACAATTTGGTGCTACTGGTCCTATATTCGTAGGCCAAGATACGCATGCATTATCTCAGCCCGCACTTGTGACCGTGCTTGAGGTATTAGCTGGTAATGGCGTTACAGCTATGGTAGATTGTGATATGGCTTTCGTTCCAACACCTTCTGTATCACGCGCTATTATTCGATACAATGAAGAACATGACGATAAGGCGGACGGTATCATTATTACACCGTCTCACAACCCGCCTGATAATGGGGGCATTAAATATAATACGATTATCGGTGGTCCTGCTGATACGGTGGTGACAAAATGGATTGAGATGCGTGCCAACGAGTATTTGACTGCCTATTGTGAAAGCGAGGACTTTAAGCGCATTAGCATAGATAATATTGAACCTACTGCACAAGTGCCATATGACTATAAAGGCTTATATGTGGAAGAATTAGGCGATGTTATTAATATGGAGGCCATTAAAGCGGCCGGTCCAAAGGTATTGGTGGACACATTAGGTGGTAGCGGTGCCAGCTATTGGAATGCTATCAAGGAACGATATGGTCTTGATTTAACTATCATTCATGATGATTATGATCCGACCTTTAGTTTTATGACCTATGACCATGATGGCAAAGTTCGTATGGACTGTTCTTCCACTTATGTGATGGCTTCGGTTATTAATCGAATCGGGGATTTTGATTTAGCAGTTGGTAATGATCCTGATTATGATCGCTATGGCATTGTCGTGTCCAGTGGGCTTATATCGGCTAATACATTTTTAACATTAGCAGCTCGCTATTTATTTACCACGCGGGGATGGAAAAATAAGGGTGTTGGTAAGACTGTTGTATGCACTACGATGATTGATAAATGGGCTGCTGATGCTGAAACTCCTGTGTATGAGGTACCTGTGGGCTTTAAATATTTTTCACAGCTTTTATTTGATGGAGCCATTGGCATAGGTGGTGAAGAAAGTGCGGGCGCTTCCTTCTTGAAAAAGGATGGCACTGTTTGGACTACCGATAAAGATGGTATGATTATGGCTTTGTTAAGTATGGAAATCATGGCCGTTATGGGACAATCTGCACTAAAAATGGCTGACGAATTTGTTGAGGCGTTTGGAAATCCAAGTTTTGGCCGTATTGATGCACCATGCAAAAAAGAGCAAAAACAAATCCTAAAACAAATGAGTGCTGAATTAATTACTGCCACTACTGTTGATGGTGATCCCATCACGAATATTCGTACCACATCATTGTATAATGATATGCCAATCGATGGTGTACGCGTAGAAACTGATAAAGGGTGGTTCGTAGCTAGACCATCTGGTACAGAAGATTTATACAAAATTTATGGTGAAAGTTACAAAGGCGATTTAGGTCTTGTGGCACTACTCACTGCAGGTGAGGAAATTGTCAATGCTGCATTAAATGGCACCATAGAGACCGAATGAGCATTCTCATAAAGTTTTCACGCTCTTAATATGATATATGTGATATAATATATTAATATAGTTTATAGAATGAATGAATTTTCATGTACATAGTTTGTAGTGAGTCAGAAAAGGTGATTGTATGAAATTAGTAGTTACCGTAGTTGGTGTCGACCGTGTAGGTATCATTGCTGGTGTCAGCAGTATTTTGGCAGACCATAAAGTAAATATCTTATCTATTAACCAAACAATTCTAGATGGTTTGTTTAATATGATTATGATGTGTGAAACCGAAACTAATGACGTAAAAGATTTAACATCTATTCAAGATGCTTTATCCGAACTAGGTAATACATTAGGCGTAGAAATTCGTGCGCAACATGCTGATATTTTCCTTAGCATGCACCGCGTAGGATAAGGAGGCGCACATGTTATCTATTGACAATATTCTTGAAACGAATCAGATGATTCATGATAACAAGCTCGATGTGCGTACCATTACAATGGGCATTAGCTTGTTAGAATGTGCATCTAGCTCTGGTAAAGAACTCTGCAATCGCATTTATGACCGTATTACCAAAGAAGCTGAACATTTGGTTAAAACCGGTGAGGACATTGAGCGTGAATTTGGTGTGCCTATCATCAATAAACGTATTTCTGTAACACCGATTTCCTTAGTGGCTGGTGGCAGTGATTTAACATCTTATGTACCAATTGCAGAAGCACTTGACCGCGCATGACCGCGCAGCCAAAACTGTGGGTGTTAATTTTATCGGTGGTTTTTCTGCACTCGTTACGAAAGGTGAGACTAAAGCTGACCGTATTCTTATCGATTCTATTCCTGAAGCGTTAGCCACAACAGACATCGTTTGTAGTTCTGTTGGTGTTGGTTCCACTAAAACAGGTATCAACATGGATGCAGTTCGTGATATGGGCATTATCGTTAAAAAGACGGCTGACCTTACTAAAGATAATGATGCACTTGGTTGTGCTAAGCTCGTTATTTTCTGTAATCCTGTAGAAGATAATCCATTTATGGCAGGTGCTTTCTTCGGTGTAACCGAAGGTGATAGCGCTATTTCCGTAGGTGTATCTGGCCCAGGTGTTGTAAAACATGCTCTTGAAGCAGTGCGTGGTGAACCATTTGACGTTGTGGCCGAAACTATTAAACGTACGGCGTTCAAAATTACACGCGTTGGTCAATTGGTAGCACAAGAGGCATCTCGTCGCCTTGGTAAACCATTTGGTATCATCGACTTGTCCTTGGCACCAACGCCTGCAGTAGGTGACTCCGTAGCTCATGTACTTGAAGAAATGGGCTTATCTTCCTGTGGTTGCCATGGCACTACAGCAGCATTAGCATTGTTAAACGATGCGGTGAAAAAAGGTGGCCTTATGGCATCCTCTCACGTAGGCGGTTTAAGTGGTGCTTTCATTCCGGTTTCTGAAGATGCAGGTATGATTGATGCTGTATCTTGCGGTAGTCTATCCCTTGATAAATTAGAAGCTATGACTTGTGTATGTTCCGTAGGTCTCGATATGATTGCTATTCCTGGCGACACATCAGCAGATACAATCTCTGCTATTATCGCCGACGAATCTGCTATCGGCATGATTAATAATAAAACAACAGCTGTACGCGTTATCCCAGTTCCTGGTAAAACGGTTGGTGAAGTTGTTGAATTTGGCGGCCTTCTTGGCTATGCTCCAATTATTGAAGTAAGTCCATACAGCGCAGCTGAGTTTATTGCTCGTGGCGGTCGTATTCCAGCACCTATTCGCAGCTTAACAAACTAAGTTGAAACCTCGAATCTGTTGAATTCGAGTTGTTGGAGGTGTACTTATGAGTGAGTATGTGCCTGATTATGTGTGGGCCTTTGTGTTGGCTCTCGTCATAACCTTTGCACTAACCCCCTTGGTTAAGCGATTTGCTGTTGCCGTAGGGGCCATTGATAAACCTGATGCTCGTAAAGTGCATCATGGTGCTATTCCCCGCCTTGGTGGATTGGCTATTTTCCTTGGTTATATAGGATCTGTGTTATTTAACAATAGTATTCCTCATGACCATAAATTATTCGGCTTCGTATTGGGGACTGTTATTCTAGTACTTGTTGGTATTTGGGACGATATTCGACAAATTGAGCCGAAGACGAAATTGATGGGGCAAATTATTGCTGCTGCCATTCTTGTGGCCTATGATATTCGCGTAGACTTTATCAACCTTCCTTGGGGTGGTGTAGTTTATTTAAAGTATTGGGCCATTCCGTTGACCATATTCTGGATTGTAGGATTTACAAATATTGTCAATCTAATCGATGGGCTTGATGGCTTGGCAGCAGGGATTTCCTTTATCGCTTGTATTGCCGTATGTGCGATGACATTACAATTAGGTCAAATTGATTTAGCTTGTATCGCATTGGCTCTTGCAGGTGCTACGGTAGGTTTTTTGCGGTACAATTTTAATCCCGCCAAGATATTCATGGGGGATACCGGTTCGATGCTCCTCGGCTATACCTTAGCAGCTATATCTGTTATGGGGGCCGTGAAAACGGCAGCTACCATTGCTTTAGTGGTACCAGCTATCGTTCTTGGTTTACCTATATTAGATACATTGTTTGCTATCGTACGTCGTAAGATTAGTGGACGACCTATCTTTAAACCAGATAAAGGTCATGTACATCATCGTTTATTGGCACAAGGCTTATCTCAAAAACAAGCAGTATTGATGATGTATGCCGTTACCGCTCTCTTCGGTGGTGTTTCGGTTATCGTTGCAGAGGTTAATGCTTGGATTGGTTGCGTACTAGTCTTAGCCATTTTCCTATGTAGTATCTATGTGGCTCGTCGCTTGGGTGTTATTACACATAGTGATGCGGCGGGACATCCCTTACCACGCCCTACAATTGAACGTAGCGATTTAGATGAAACTATTTCGTTTGATCGCAAAGAATTGGCAAAAGCATTAGAGCATTCAGATGATGACTCTAAAAAAGAGTAACCAATGTAGGGGCGCAATGCGCCCCTTTTTTATTAGACTCTGTGGAGGATGAGTAAATGTTGAAAGTAATGACTATCTTTGGTACAAGACCAGAGGCAATCAAAATGGCTCCGCTAGTAAAAGCCTTAGAAGCGGCACCAGATATGGAGCCAATTGTAACTGTAACAGCACAACATAGAGATATGCTCGACCAAGTGTTGCGCCTGTTTGACATTACGCCTGATTATGATTTGAATATCATGAGCCAAGGTCAAACGTTGTACGATGTGACAAATCGTGCATTGATGGGATTAAAATCCGTTTTAGAAGAAGCAAAACCTGATGTAGTACTCGTTCATGGTGATACGACAACAACCTTTGCAGGTGCGTTGGCATCCTTTTATCAAGAAATCCCAGTAGGTCATGTGGAGGCAGGCCTTCGTACAGGTGATATTTACTCTCCATTTCCAGAAGAGATGAACCGCAAATTAACAGGTTCCTTGGCAACATATCATTTTGCACCTACCGCTAGTTCTGAAGCGAATTTAAAACGAGAAAATATTAATACTGATCACCTTTATGTTACTGGTAATACTGTAATTGATGCACTAGATACAACGGTAAAAGATAATTATGTCTTTGATGATGCGGCTATTAATGCACTCGATCCAAATAAGCGTACAGTTCTTGTTACCACACATCGTCGTGAAAACCTTGGTGAACCTATGCGCCATGTGTATCAAGCCATTCGTGATTTATTGAATGATTTTGATGATATTCAAGTGGTATTCCCAGTACATAAAAATCCTAAAGTTCGTCAAGTAGTTCGAGAGGAACTAGGGGATGTTGACCGTGTTACACTTATCGATCCTCTTGATTATGAGCCATTTGCAAACTTGATGGCTAAGTCCTATTTAATTCTTACAGATTCTGGCGGAATTCAAGAAGAGGCCCCCGCTCTCGGTAAACCAGTTCTCGTATTGCGTGATACTACAGAACGCCCAGAGGCTGTTGATGCTGGTACAGTACGCCTTGTAGGTACTGATAAAGACGCGGTATATGAAGCTGCTCATGAGCTATTACACAGTGAAGCAGCCTATAAGACGATGTCGAATTCGGTTAACCCCTTATGGTGATGGCAAAGCATCTGAGCGTATCTTGCAAGCGTTGCGTCACGAGTTCTTAGGCGATGCTAATCGACCAGAATCGATTTGGTAAATAATATGGACAAGGATATGGTGAAAGCTCTGGCGATGGCTACATCGGCAGGGCTGACCCTTTTATTTTGTATCGGTGGATTTATCTGGATAGGATATAAACTGGATACATGGATGGATACCATGCCATTATGCATGGTTATTCTTGGATTAATCGGTGCCCTAACAGGCTTTTATATGTTATATAAACAGGTTAAATAGTGAGGTATTTATGAATCAATATATTAAATTCATACGTCATGTGCTATGGGCCTGTTTTTTTGTTACCTTTTTAGGCCTACTTGTCCAATATATTGTGGGCTGGAATCAGTACGTGCTCGGTTGGTTATGGGGCATGTTGACTATGATGGTTTATTTAGTACTGTTAGGTCTACATAATAAAGGGCTAGCATATGGCAATCCACACCAGGCTGTAGCTAAGGCGCGACGTCAAATGATGTGGCGATTGGCTCTGATTGGCGCCTTCGTAGTTATAGGGTTGCAAATACCCGGTGTACGAGCTGAAAGTTTATTGATTTCAGTTGTACTTATACAGCCTGTATTGTATATCGTGTTTTGGCGATTAAGTAAGTAATAAAATTTATTGCATTGGGCGATAGGACTAAATCGCATGAAATAAGGGTTAAGTACATTCCTATTATGAATTTTAAATGCATAAAATGCATTTTTAGTATGTAAATCACGAATTGTTTACTCTGGAAGTGTTGATTATATACCTATAAAGAGGTATGATAATACATAGATATATATTATATGGATATATATAAAATTTATATTGCTACGTGAGAAAGGGGTTGAGTCTGTGGAACTGCATGCGGGTCACCATCAAGTAGTACAGTGGCTAGGTTTATCGTTTAACATCGATACATTAATTGCTACGTGGATTACGATGGCGATCGTCATCATCATTTCCGTGCTTGCTACGCGAAATCGAGCATTAGTGCCTTCGGGTGTTCAAAATGTAGTGGAAACTATATTGGAAGCATTAGAAGGTCAATTATCGCCAACGCTTGGGAAACACTGGCCGATGGTGAGTTCATTGTTATTCACATTCTTCTTATTTATCTTTGTTGGTAATGAGCTTGGTTTATTGCCAACGCTACATGCTGTTACTTCGCCTACGGCGGATATTAATACAACAGCAGCACTCGCATTGTGCAGTAGCTTTATAGTTTGGGGAATGGGGATTAAAGTAAAAGGCTTATCTTATTTTAATCATTTCTTACAGCCTTATAAGGCTATGCTAGTTCTAAACATATTTGAAGAAATAGCAAAACCTATCACATTAGCTTTCCGTCTATTTGGTAATATTGTAGCTGGCGAAATTTTATTGGAAATCCTTTATAATTTGCCTTGGTTCGTACCTGTACCATGGGTTTGGATTGCTTTTAGTTTATTTATTGGTATTATTCAAGCTTTTATTTTTACAGTTCTAACAGCCAACTATTTAGGTATGGCATTAAGTGAAGAACACTAATTTTAATGGAGGATTTATTATGGAAGTTCAAGGTTTATTCGCATTAGCTGCGGCAATCGCAGTAGGTTGTGGTGCTATCGCGGCAGGTATTGGTGACGGCATGGTAGCTAGTAAAGTTATTGAAGGTATTACACGTCAACCTGAATTGCGCGGTCAATTAATGTCCACAATGTTCGTAGCTATCGGCTTAATCGAAGCTATGCCTATCATCGGCGTAGTAGTTGCTTTCATTTTATTGTTCAGATAATAGCGAGGAGGAACGACCTTGGTAGATTTAACGCTAGGGACAATTCTTGCTCAAATGCTAAACTTTTTTATATTAGTTTGGATTTTGGCCCGTTTTGCATATAAACCATTGGTTTCTATGATGCAAGAGCGTAAAGAACGCATTGCTAAGGACTTAGCAGATGCTCAAGCTGCTCGTAATGAAGCGGAACAATTCAAAGCTGATTATGCTGCGCAAATAGCGAATGCACGTCAAGAGGCTCAACAAATCGTTGAAAAGGCAGTGCAACAAGCAGAAGCGACTACGCGTGAACAATTGGCAGCGGCTCGTGAACAAATTGAACGTGAAAAAGAACGAGCTCGTCAAGATATCGTAAACGAACGTGATCGTGCTATGAATAATTTGCGTAACGAAGTTATTTCCTTATCTGTTGCAATGGCGACTAAGGTTGTGGCAAAAGATATGGACAGCGAAACTAATACAAAATTAATTGAAGACGCTATTGCGAAACTTGATAGTAAAACGATAGGGTTGTGATATTATGAGCACAGAAATTGTAGCAGATAAATACAGTTCAGCTATGTTAGAGCTAGCTCAAGAACAAGGTAATTTAGTGACTACAGAAGAAAATCTTTTATATGTGGCCTCTGTTCTTAATGAACAACCAGAATTGGTAGGGTTTATTAATAATCCTATTGTGGAAGCAGATGCAAAGATTTCTCTACTTGGAAAGGTCTTTGGCACTGCTGTAGAAAAGACAGTACTTCATTTCATGTATGTCATGGTTAAACGTGGCAGATATCGTTATTTGCAAGATACAATTAGAGCTTTCATAAAAAAATCTCGCGAAGCACGAGGTATTTTAGAAGCAATTGTAACTGTAGCAGAACCATTAACTGAGACATTGCGTGATGATGTACAAGCTAAATTACAAGCGATGACTGGCAAGGATATCATTGTATCGGTGCGTCAAGACCCTAGAATCATGGGTGGTATTATCATTCAAATCGGTGATAAACGCATTGATGGATCGATTGCACGTCGCTTAGACGAATTGAAAAAAACGTTAGTACGAACTGACTCTATTAGATTGGGGTGAATGGGTATATATGAAAATGAAGCCTGAAGAAATCACTGCTATAATCAAACAGCAGATTCAGGACTATGATGTTGACCTTAATGTCGATGACGTGGGTACTGTCCTCGACGTAGGGGATGGCATCGCCCATATTTATGGTCTTGAAAGAGCCATGGCCGGTGAATTGTTAGAATTACCACACGGCGTATATGGCCTGGTTTTGAACTTAGAATTAGACAATGTTGGTGCCGTACTACTTGGTGACGACTTCTTGATTAAAGAAGGCGATGAAGTACGCCGTACCGGCAAAATCATGGACGTACCAGTAGGGGATGCCCTTATTGGTCGCGTAGTTAATCCGTTGGGGCAACCTATCGATGGCAAGGGTGCTATTCAAGCGACAGAACGTCGTCCTGTAGAACATCCAGCACCTGGTATTGCGGACCGTCAATCTGTAAACGAACCTTTGCAAACAGGTTTGAAAGCTATCGATGCGATGGTACCAATTGGTCGTGGTCAACGTGAGCTTATCATTGGTGACCGTGGTACAGGTAAAACTGCAATTGCTCTTGATACAATCATCAACCAAAAGGGTAAAGATGTAATTTGTATCTATGTAGCGATTGGTCAAAAAGAATCTACCGTAGCTCGTGTAGTACAAAAATTAGAAGAAACAGGCGCATTGGATTACACAATCGTCGTTTCTGCGAGTGCTTCCACAGGCGCTCCACTTCAATACATTGCTCCATATGCAGGTGTTGCAATGGGCGAATACTTTATGTACAAAGGAAAACATGTACTCTGCGTATATGATGATTTAACAAAACAAGCGGCTGCATATCGCGCTATGTCTCTATTATTACGTCGTCCACCAGGGCGTGAAGCGTATCCAGGGGACGTATTCTACTTACATAGCCGTCTATTAGGAACGTGCTGCTAAACTTTCACCAGAACTTGGTGGCGGCTCTATTACAGCGTTGCCAATCATTGAAACGCAAGCTGGTGACGTATCTGCTTATATCCCAACAAACGTAATTTCCATTACTGATGGTCAAATTTTCTTGGGCACAGATATGTTCTACTCCGGTATCCGTCCTGCTGTTGACGTAGGTTTATCCGTATCTCGTGTAGGTGGTAGTGCGCAAACTAAAGCGATGAAACAAGTAGCGGGTCAATTGCGTTTGGACCTTGCACAATATCGTGAATTAGCGGCGTTTGCTCAGTTCGGTTCTGATCTTGATGCAGCCACAAAAGCACAATTAGACCGTGGTGAACGATTGACTGAAATGTTGAAACAAGGTCAATATGAGCCAATGAGTGTAGCCGAAATGGTTATTAACCTATATGCTGGTACTAAGGGATACTTAGCTAGCATTCAAGTAGCTGATGTATTGGCATTCGAAGCAGAATTATTGCGTTTTATTCGTGCAAATTATCCTGAAATTATCAGCAATATTGAAAGCACAAATAAACTTGATGAAGCAACAGAAAACTTGTTAAAACAAGCTATTCCAGAATGTGTAGAAGCCTTTGGTGCTACACATACATTAGTTTCCCGTAAGGAGGCGTAATGTATGGCTAGTGCACAAGATTTGCGAAAGCGTATAAAGAGTGTTACTAATACGCAACAAATAACAAAAGCGATGAAGATGGTAGCTTCTGCTCGTCTTCGTAGGGCTCAAGCGAAAAGCTGATGCAACGCGGCCATACGCAGAAAAAATAGGGCAAATCTTGCGTCATATCTCCACTAGTGATTTACGAGATTATGTAAGTCCTCTACTTGAAAGTAGACCTGTTAAGCGGACTTGTTATATCGTTATTGGTGCTGACAAGGGCCTTGCAGGCGCCTATTCGTCTAACGTATTAAAATTGGCAATAGAACAAATCGGTCAAAAAACACCTGATGAATATTGCCTCATTACAGCTGGGCGAAAACCAAAGGATAGTTTAAAATCTCGTCACTATCACATTGATCAATCGTACAGTGGTTTTTCCGACAAACCGAGTTACGAACACGCGCGACATATTATGGATCATGCACTTTCATTATATGAACGTCATGAAGTTGACGAAGTTATCATGATTTATACGCGCTTTGTAAATTCTATGACGCAAATTGCACAGGCAGAGTGCATTCTACCGTTAGAGCAACCAGATGATGAAGTTAAGGGCGAAGAGTATGAATTTATGCCGGACCCTGCAGCAGTTCTGGATGCATTATTACCAAAATATTTAGAAATTACCGTATATAATGGATTACTACAAGCGGCAGCTAGTGAATTAGGTGCTCGTATGACAGCTATGACATCTGCTACTGATAATGCTGGGGATCTCATCAGTTCCTTAGGGCTTGAATATAATAAATTACGTCAATCCAGTATTACGAATGAAATTTCTGAAATTGTTGGTGGTGCCAATGCCTTGCAATAGATAAGGAGAGACCTCTTAATGAGTAATAATATTGGGAAAGTGGTGCAGGTCATCGGCCCAGTTGTAGACGTGCGTTTTGAAGCTGGTCACTTACCAGCTATCTATAACGCCATTCACATCTACCATGACCATAAAGCGCACGATAGACAAAAAATTGTAGTAGAAGTTATGCAACACTTGGGTGACGATATGGTTCGCTGCGTTGCTATGAGTTCTACTGATGGTATGACCCGTGGTATGGAAGCAGAAGACACTGGTGCTGCAATCTCCGTACCGGTTGGTGAAGGCGTATTGGGTCGTATCTTTAATGTGCTTGGGGAAACCGTAGACCATGATCCAGCTCCTGTAGTAGCAGATGAAATGTGGCCTATCCATCGTCCAGCACCTAAATTTGATGATCTTTCACCAGATACACAAATTCTTGAAACGGGTATCAAAGTCGTAGACTTGATTGCACCATACGTAAAAGGTGGTAAAATCGGTTTGTTCGGCGGTGCCGGCGTAGGGAAAACTGTATTGATTATGGAATTGATTCACAATGTTGCCACAGAACATGGTGGCTATTCCGTATTCTCTGGCGTAGGTGAACGTACTCGTGAAGGTAATGACCTTTGGAACGAAATGAAGGAATCCGGCGTTATTAATAAAACAGCCTTGGTATATGGACAAATGAATGAGCCACCAGGGGCTCGTATGCGCGTTGGTTTGACAGGTCTTACAATGGCTGAATATTTCCGTGATGTGAAGAAACAAGACGTGCTCTTGTTTATCGATAACATCTTCCGTTTCATTCAAGCTGGTTCCGAAGTATCTGCCCTTTTAGGTCGTATGCCATCTGCTGTAGGTTATCAACCTACATTGGCAAATGACGTTGGGGCCTTGCAAGAACGTATTACATCTACAAAAGAAGGTTCCATTACGTCTGTACAAGCCGTATACGTACCTGCCGATGACTTGACTGACCCTGCACCAGCAGCTACATTTGCTCACTTGGATGCAACAACAGTATTGTCTCGTTCCATCGCGGAACTTGGTATTTATCCTGCCGTAGATCCACTTGATTCTACAAGCCGTATTTTGGACCCTCATGTACTTGGGGATGAACATTATAACGTGGCTCGTGGCGTTCAAGAAGTGTTGCAAAAATATCGCGACTTACAAGATATCATCGCAATTCTAGGTATGGAAGAATTATCTGATGAAGATAAGTTAACTGTATCTCGAGCTCGTAAAATTCAACGTTTCTTGAGTCAACCATTCTTCGTAGCAGAAGTATTTACCGGTTCTCCTGGTAAATATGTACCATTACAAGAAACATTGCGTGGCTTTAAAGAAATCCTTGATGGTAAACATGATGATTTACCAGAAGGCGCATTCTATATGGTTGGTACCATTGATGAAGCCGTTGCAAAAGCAAAGGAAATGCAAGAGAAGGGGGAATAATCCATGGCGGAACCTATGACCCTAACGATAATAACACCTGATGCGATTGTATATGATGGTAAGGCTGACTTTTTCGTAGGGCATGCTATCGATGGCGAATTTGGTGTATTGCCTAATCATGCACCTATGATTATTGCCCTAGATATAGCCCCTTTACGTGTCGATAATCCTGATGGACAACAGCATACATTTGCTGTTTTCGGGGGCTTTGTTGAAATTGAACACAACAAGGTGAGCATTGTAACACCTAATTGTGAAAGCCCAGAAACCATCGATATCGATCGCGCGAAACGAGCAAAAGAACGCGCTGAAGGACGTTTGTCTAACCCTACACCTGATATAGATGTAGAGCGTGCTGAACTCGCCTTAGCACGGGCATTACTTCGTTTAAAGGTAACACAACGCATATAGTAGTTATACATTGATATAGCCTTGGTAAATAAGGAGTGCTCTTGGAGTACTCCTTATTTGCTTGTATACGCAAAAAGGGTGTCACCCATGTGGGCGACACCCTTTAGCTGTTGCACTATTTTGAATTATAATACACTAACACCTTTTAGAGAGTAAGCTGTATTTTTTGGTTGTTCTACTTGAAATTCATAGTCTGGAACTACTGGCATTTCTGCATTAATACCGGGAGCTTGATAACGATCTCGATCCGTTGGAACACGTTTATATGGTAATTGTTCAAGTAAGTCTTTTATGACTTTATTCCATATGGATTTATGTGTTGGCATAGTCAAGGTATCATCGATTTGGTTAAAACCACTACGGATGGTGTGAACGATACCTTCATTAGTATCGTAGAAATAAATCATAGCAGATACTTTAGCTTGAATGTGAATGTCGTCGCTATCATCATGATAGTATTGGCTGAGATAGGACGTTGGTAATTGTACATATATGTCTTGCATTGGCACAGGCATAATGACAATTTCGGAATGTTGTGATGCGGCCACTTCGGCTAAATCAACGGCTGTGATTTGTGCTAATGGTGTGTTGGTGCTTACCACGGCTGTATCGTAGTAAGGATAGCGCAAGACATTTGCCACTGAATCGGATAAATATTTACCAAAGGCAGCTGTATTTTCATTGCGTAATGTTGTTGGCACTACAAGTGTTACCTTGCGAGATGGGAAATTATCTAAATGGCCATCGTAGTTAGCTTTGCCAACAGTAGTAGGCGTGTTAGATGTGGTTGATGTAATTTGAATCGGCGACGTTTTTATAGTGCCAGGATCTGGGATGATCTTTTACTGGCGCAATAGGAATAGAACGGGCTTGTGTTGTTTGAGCATCTACATTTGCCGCATTAGCGATTGTGAAAGTTGAAACAAATGCTAAGGCGAGACAAAAACTGATACGCATGGTTGCTTCTCTTAAGTTCATATTCGAGCTCTCCTTGATATAAATATAATCAAAACTATATCTTACAGTATACCATAGTTGCAATAAAAAAGAAGCAAGCCTCAGCTTGCTTCTTACTGTGGTGGACGATGACAGGATCGAACTGCCGACATCCTGCTTGTAAGGCAGGCGCTCTCCCAGCTGAGCTAATCGTCCATGTGGTGACCCGTCCGGGAATCGAACCCGGGATACCGCCGTGAAAGGGCGGTGTCTTAACCGCTTGACCAACGGGCCAATATTGGCTCCCCGAGTAGGACTCGAACCTACGACCGATCGGTTAACAGCCGATTGCTCTACCAACTGAGCTATCGAGGAATAATATAGTGATTATTATAAAGGAACATATCGATAATAGCAAGGGGAAATGTTATAAAAAGTTAAAAATTTTTAGCATATGCTATAACTAAAACACATAATAGACAGAGTTTGAGGAATGATAAAATAATTTGATGAGATAGTCATAAAAATCGATAATTATATATATTGGTGATAAACCCAGTAATTAAGCGTGTTTTTGTGTATATGAACTCCTTGATGAATAGGGGAGTTAGTAAATTAATTGTATTGAAGATAATCGTTATACATACTCATAATTAAAATCTTTTTATATAAAAATGATAGATAATCTCATTAAAGAAAGCAATATATTTTATGGTTAGAACACATATTGATTGGAAACGAACCATATACAATAATATAATGTGATATTTATTACAGTTATATAGCCTTTTATTAGAGTTAAGCTACTATTTTTAATGTTATCAAAGTGCATAAAAAAGGTATAATTAATCATTGAAAATAATTATCAAATCGATAAATTTCATTGAGAAAACTGTATAGGTAAAGCGTTGAAAGGCCTTCGGTAGTGTGCTAGTATGGAGTCATAGAGTTAATCTTAGCTTAACACTTTGAGAATAAATGTATCTCATTGTATTAGAGTTAATATCTAATTATTTTCCTGAGGAGGGATTATCTTGCGCGAGATTCAAGTATCTGAAATCACAAAAACAGTCCGTCAAATGTGTATGGACGCAGCTTACCACTTGCCAAAAGACATCTATGAAGGCTTGAAAAAAGGCCGTGAAACAGAAGAGTCTCCAGTTGGTTGCATCGTTCTCGATCAAATCATCAAAAATGCAGAAATTGCTGATGCTGAAGATCGTCCATACTGCCAAGATACTGGTATGACATTAGTATTCGTAGAAGTAGGTCAAGATGTTCATTTCGTTGGTGGCGATCTTAAAGAAGCTATCAATGAAGGTGTTGCTCAAGGTTATGTAGAAGGTTACCTTCGTAAATCCGTTGTAGCAGAACCATTGTTCAACCGTAAAAACACTCAAAACAACACACCTGCAATCATCTACATCGACATCGTTCCTGGCGATAAAGTAGAAATCAACGTAGAACTTAAAGGCTTCGGTTCTGAAAACAAATCTGACGTTGCTATGCTCGTTCCTGCTGATGGTGTGGAAGGCGTTAAAAATGCAGTTCTTGAAATCGTAAAACATGCTGGCCCTAACCCATGCCCTCCAATCGTACTTGGCGTTGGTATTGGTGGTACTATGGACCAAGCAGCTGTTATGTCCAAAAAAGCTTTGCTTCGCGATATTAGCACTCCTCACAAAGATCCTGAGTATGCAAAATTGGAAGAAGAAATTTTGGAAATGGTTAACAAAACTGGTATCGGTCCACAATTGGGCGGCACTACAACTTGTATCGGTGTAAACATCGAATGGGGTGCAACTCATATCGCCGGCCTTCCTGTTGCTGTTACTATTATGTGTCATGCTGCTCGTCATAAACACGTAGTACTTTAATCGATAGGAGGAAATTACAATGGCTGAAACAATTCGCATTAATACTGAAGAATATAATGAAGAATTTTCCCGTAAATTAAAAGTTGGTGATAGCGTTCTTATCACTGGCAAAATTTACTCCGCTCGTGACGCTGCTCATAAAGTTATGACTGAAGCTTTAGCACGCGGTGAAAAATTACCAATCGATTGGACTAACAAATTCGTTTACTACTTAGGACCTACACCTGCAAAACCTGGTGACCCAATTGGTTCCGCTGGTCCTACAACTTCTGGTCGTATGGATGCTTATACACCAACAATGCTTGATCAAGGTATCAAAGGCATGATTGGTAAAGGTTCCCGTAAACCAGCAGTAGTTGAATCCATGAAGAAAAATGGTTGCACATACTTCGCAGCAGTTGGTGGCGCTGCAGCATTGATTGCAAAATCCATCAAAAAATACGAAGTACTTGCTTATGGTGAACTTGGTCCAGAAGCTTTGGCTGAATTGACAGTTGAAGATTTCCCTTGCATCGTAGTTGGCGATACTGAAGGTAACAACTTCTACGAACAAGGCCAAAAACCTTACAGAAAAATCTAATATCACCACTGAGTGATTGAAAGAGGCTTGCACTGGCAAGCCTCTTTTTTGTATTTCAAACTAGTAACATATACAATAGATTAATTTATCATAAGAATTTCACACAGTTACCCTATAGTTTGGTCTATAAAAGACATATAATTTATGATAATATACTTATAGATTTGAATATTAAAAAGGGGCGATATCATGCATTCTATTGAAACAATTAGACAAGAAGTACATACTGCTATGGAAGAACTCTTAACAGCAGCGAAGGTGCACGAAGGACAGCTATTTGTAGTGGGATGTTCTACAAGTGAGATTTGTGGTAAAAAGATTGGCACTGATTCACATGAGGATGTAGCAGCTGTTGTATTTGACGAGATTTATAAAGCCGTTAGCGAACGAGGTTTATATCTGGCTGTACAATGTTGTGAACATATAAATAGAGCTCTTGTAATGGAACGTGAGGCTATAACTTGGGAAGAGGAATGTAATGTAGTTCCTCAATTGCATGCTGGCGGCGCTATGGCTATGACGGCGTATAACCGCTTTAAGGATCCTGTAATTGTTGAATTTATACAAGCAGATGCAGGGATCGATATAGGGGATACTTTCATTGGTATGCATATGAAACATGTAACTGTTCCTGTACGATTAAGTCTTAAGAGAAATTGGGGAAGCGCATGTGACAGCTTGTCGTGTTCGCCCTAAGAGTATCGGCGGTAGCCGTGCGGTATATAATGACGCATTATTATAAGAGGAGAATGTAATGTCAACGTTTATCCCATATGTCGTATTGGCCGTTGTCGTACTTGGTTTCTTTGGAGTATGTTATGCGGTATTTAATAAAAGTGAAAGTAGTAGTGACGCGCATTCTGTAAAATCAAAGCCTTCGAAAAAAAAAACACGTCCAGGGCGTTTGTATGAACAAGAAAAGGTACATATAACACCTCGGGAAACGCATGATGGTGTTGACGTATACGAGGCTCATGTTGATGAACGGATACCTGTTAGTAAGGATGCTATTAAATTAGATAATTCTGTAGAACAACATAATTTTGAGAATTCTGTTGACCGCTGAACCTATTGTTGCCGAACCTACTGTTACAGAGCCTGCTGTTGCAGAACCTATTGATGAAGTGTCTGATACAGGAAAAAACAATGGAAATTCCCGCAGTTGAATCTTCTACAGAGGATACTATTGCATTAGGCGAGTCTCCTGATGTAATGGACGAAACACGATGCTTTGATGCTGATGCAACGCAGATGTTTGGCAGTGAAAATAGTGAAGTTGTAAATCCACAAGGTCCATCTGCATTAGAAGAAACACGCATGTTTAATGCCGATGAAATTAATGAACATTTATCCAACATAGAAGAGGATGAGCCAGAACCAATTGGTCCATGGGCACAGGCTGCACAAGAGGATAAACGCGTAGCCCTTGCAATTGAACCATTTGCTCATGCTTTCGGTGTCGTTCATGGTGATGCTATGCAATTCGTTGCAGATATTACGCGGGATGCATTAGCCGTTTTAGGCATTACGAAATTAAGCGAAGTCAAATTACTATTGCAAAATATCGTAATTCAAGAAGCATTATTGGCTATGCAAAAAGCCTATGCAGGAACTCCAACGACTTGGATGAAAACAGCTGCGCTAGAAGCCTTTTCCGATGTGGTTCAATCGCCTAAGTCGAGTACACCGTACTTGGTAGCTTTTGATGCGTTGCGCGTTTTGCCTCATCTTACATTAGGACACTTTCAAGTGATGGCGTTAACATTATTATTACAATACTCTCGTAATTCTAATAACTATGGACGTATTCATTTCCAACATTATGTGGAAAAATATATCGAACCATTTATTTCGGATTTGCCTCATGACTCATCGTTTTATCGTCAGCTAGATTATTTACGTTGTACTCAGCAAGAACGTGAGTCCGTAACATTGACGCAATTATTGAGTAATTCCTATCCGTTTGTATTTAACTATCGTGGCTTTACAAAGGAAGAGTTATTCCGTGCTACTGATGGCCGCGGCGTAGATCCACGATTTGTGGTGCGCAGCCTAAACTCTAATCTTTATAAATTGGCTGTCGTCGATGAATCATTGGCACAACGCTTCTTTAGAGAGGCTCGCATCTCTGATCCAATGGTGCAACGTGATCTCATAGCTTTGATGAAGAGTAAACCTACTGCATTTAGAGGGGAAGAGGCTCGTCAAATCATGGACGATATTAGTCCGGTTCTTTCTGATTTGGCTCGCGTCTATGATGAAAGCCCTATGTGTTCTATTTCTCTCACATTACTTGGTCTCTATTTAGGTCGAGCTCATGTGAAAGCAACCATTGGGGAAGAATTTGATTTATCTCATTGGTTCTAATTCTATACATATATACAATAAACCGCCTAAGGCTATGCCTAGGCGGTTTTGTGTTGCGTGCACGCTGTATTTAATTGTTAAATCCAAATTCTACAATTTGTTGAGGGTCTAATAATGTCACATGGCGGCCATTGATTTCAATGATACCCTCGTCGCGCAATCTTCCAAGCTCACGGCTTAACGCAGTACGTGAAACGTTGAGGGCTTCCGCCATTTGTTCGCGATTATGAGGTAAAACCAATTTTTCACTATGTTGCATCGTATATATATCTGTAAGATATGCGTAAATTTTTTCACGCATGCCCTTTAATGTTAAATAATGAACTTTTTTGGTAAGAAGCAATGCTTTTTCCGATAAATCCTCCAATAGATTAGAAAGGATTTTGGTTTGGCATTGTTGGCAATCCGGTAATGTTTCGATAAATGTTTCGAGTGGTATAAACATAATTTTTGGTTGGCTTTAATGCTTTTATGGTGGCTGGCCAAAGTGGATGCTTACTAAATAGCAAGGCTTCCCCAAAAATAGAGGATGCCTCTAAATTGGCCATGATAACTCGTTGTCCTAGCACATTTTCACGCGTAAGAATAGCACTGCCTTCCAAGATAACGCCAATTCCTTCCATAGGATCTCCTGAAATAGCGATAAAGTCGTTCTTTTTGTAATTCTTTATAATCACTTTTGCATTATGTAAGTAGCTCGTTAATTCTGGTATACCCAATGTGTTGAATAGGGGGCAAGCTGTTAAGATTGGTAAGTATTGTTTGATAATGTCATCGGATAGAACTTGTTTAATCATGTGTACCTCCTAGTATAGTATATAGCTATTTTAGCCCGAATTATACATCGTATGGTGTGATGCTTTTTATAGGTAATTTGTAATGAGTATTGTAAAATAATTATATATGCTCTTGTGAGCAGTCTGCTCCAAAAGAAGAGTCAGGAAATTTTTGAAAAAGTTTTTTTATTGTTGCTCAAGCTACAGAAATTGTATCACCTTTACGTTATACTTTCAATGTAATCAATCAGACACCTGATAATTCATCAGTGTAATGTATAGGTTTTATATTATCTAGCTTGAATGCGAGGAAGTCTCGCAAAGGAGGATTTTTAAATGAGCATGTTCTGTTATCAATGCGAACAATCTGCAGCACCAGGCGGCTGTACTGTACAAGGTGTATGTGGTAAAACTGCACCAGTTGCTAATTTACAAGACGAATTAACTGCTGCTTTAGTTGGTTTAGCACGCGCTTTAGACGTAAAAGGCCAAACTAAAGAAGGCGTTGACTATTTAATGCGCGGTTTGTTCATGTGTGTAACAAACGTAAACTTCTCTGAAGACCGCGTTCAAGAATTCATCGACGAAGTAAATGCTTATCATGCAAAAATTGATAGCGCAGCTCAAAACTTCGATTGGGAACAATTGTGGAAAGGTGAAGAAGATATCGTATCCCTTCGTTCCACATTATTGTTAGGTATGCGTGGTATGGCTGCTTATGCATGGCATGCTGCACGCCTTGGTTTCCATGATCCTGAAGTTGATGCTTGGTTCATCAAAGGCATGGTAGAATTCGCTAAAGATCATAGCGCTGAAGAATGGCTTGAATTTTTGATGGAATTCGGCCAAATCAACTTGAAATGCATGGCTATTCTTGATAAAGCTAACACTGAAACATATGGTACTCCAGTACCAACTACAGTACCTTTGACTGTAGAACCAGGTCCTTTCATCGTTGTAACTGGTCATGACCTTCACGACTTGAATCAATTGTTGGAACAAACTGATGGTAAAGGTGTAAACATCTATACTCATGGTGAAATGTTACCTTGCCACGCTTACCCTGAATTGAAAAAACATCCTCAATTGAAAGGTAACTTCGGTACTGCATGGCAAAACCAACAAAAAGAATTCGTTGACGTTCCTGGCGCATTCTTGTTCACTACAAACTGCATTATGCCACCAAAGAAAACTACAGAGCTAATATCTTCACTACAGATATGGTAGGTTTCGACGGCTGTGCACACGTAGAAGAAAAAGCTGATGGCACTAAAGACTTCTCCGCTGTTATTGAACGAGCTATCGAATTGGCAAAGAAGATCAAGAATTCACTGGCATCAACGGTGGTCACGAAGTAACTACTGGTTTCGGTCACGGTACAGTATTGGGTATTGCTGATAAAGTAATCGACGCTGTAAAAGCTGGCGCAATCAAACACTTCTTCTTAGTAGGTGGTTGTGACGGTGCTAAAGTAGGCCGTAACTACTACACAGAATTCGTAAAACAAACTCCAGATGATACTGTAGTATTGACATTGGCTTGCGGTAAATTCCGCTTCAACGACCTTAACATCGGTGAAATCGGTGGTATCCCTCGTATCCTTGATATGGGTCAATGTAACGATGCTTACTCCGCTATTCAAGTAGCAGTAGCTTTGGCTGGTGCATTTGAATGTGACGTAAACGACTTGCCATTAACATTGGTATTGTCCTGGTACGAACAAAAAGCAGTATGTATCTTGTTAACATTGTTGGCATTGGGTATCCGCAACATCTACATCGGACCTTCCTTGCCTAAATTCTTCTCCAGCAATGTATTGAACATTTTGGTAGAAAAATTCCAATTACATCCAATTACAACTCCAGAAGCTGATATGAAAGCTATCTTGGGCTAATCGGATTAAAAACCTGATAACAGCGGCCTTAATCCCCTCTCTCTTATATGATTCGGGCTGTTGCTATATAAATTAGGCTATGCCATCTTTGGATGGTATAGCCTTTTTTGTCGTCAAAAATAAATACGACATATGGTGTTGTATTGTGGGGATTTGCTATTATTTTCTTGGCTGAGTTATATTAATAGTTAATTAATGGAATAGAGGTATGTTTGCCATACAGTGGACAAACATACCTCTATTGTGCATATAGACAAGCTATCGAATATTGATTGCTATACTATAGATAAGAATTAGATTATATCTTTATTTATATATGCATAGAGGTTCATTATGAACAGTATTTTTGATATTATCGGCCCTGTTATGATTGGCCCATCTAGTTCGCATACCGCTGGTGCAGCACGGCTTGGCAAGATGGCTCGTTGTATATTTGGGAATACGCCGAAGAAGGTTGAAATGACCTTGTATGGGTCATTTGCAAAAACATATAAGGGGCATGGTACAGATCGTGCCTTATTAGGTGGTTTATTAGGCTTTAAAGAGGATGATAAACGCATCCGCAATGCGAAGGACCTCGCTGATGAAGCAGGTTTAGACTATACTTTCATCGAATCACCCCTCGATATAGGTCATCCGAATGTAGTTAAGTTTGATTTATACGGCGACCATAATCGTCATATGTCCGTTGTAGGTCGTTCGATTGGTGGTGGTCAAATTATGATCACCGAGGTTGATGGCAATGATATGTCCATTACGGGCGATGAATTTACCCTTGTTGTATTCCATGAGGATAGACCAGGTGCAATTTCTCTTATTAGTCAGGCCTTGAGTGAATCGGATATCAACATTGCGTCTATGCGCGTGTTTAGAAAGGGTAAATACAAGGATGCGGTTATGGTGATTACCACAGATTCCGTTGTAAACCCTATTACAGTACAATTTATGCGTGAATGCCCAGGCATCCAAGATGTGATGACCTTTGAGGCCCTATAGGAGGATATGATGAGTTACGAATATGAAACGATAGCTGATATTATCCGACTTAGCGAAGAGAATAACATATCTTTTGGTGATGTGGTAATGCGCAGTGAGCTAGAACAGTATGATCGTAGTGAAAAGGAAATCGTTAAAGAAATTAAGCATCGATTAAGTATTTTTGAGGCCTCTATTCATGATGGTATGCGTCATTTACAGCGGACTCAATCCAATATGTCTGGTGGAGATGCGGCTCGTTTAATGGAACGGAAAACCATTATTCATGAGTGAAACTGCTTATAAGGCGATGTCTTATGCTATTGCGGTCAACGAAGCTAATGCGAAAATGTTCAGAATTGTGGCTTGCCCAACGGCGGGTTCTTGTGGCGTTATGCCTGGCGCCATTCAGGCCGTGGCTGAGCAATACAAACTAGATAGAGATGTCTTGGTGAAAGGATTCCTTGCCGCATCAGGCGTAGGGAATGTGGTTGCTAATCGCGCTTGTGTAGCCGGTGCGGTCGGTGGCTGTCAAGCTGAGATTGGTACAGCTGCATGTATGGCGGCAGCTGCCATTGTCGAAATGATGGGCGGTACTGCTCGTCAGGTCGGGCATGCCGTGTCATTGTGTATGAAAAATTTACTAGGCCTTGCGTGTGATCCTGTGGCAGGTCTTGTAGAGGTGCCCTGTGTGAAACGGAATGGCGTGTATGCCGTTCATGCCATTACAGCGGCTGAACTTGCTTTAGCTGGTATTGAGAGCCAAATTCCTACCGATGAGGTAATTGAGGCTATGAATAATATTGGCCGCGCTATGCCTGCAGCCCTTCGCGAAACAAGTGATGGTGGCTTAGCCGTCACTCAAACAGGTCTTGCTATATCGGAGAAAGTTTGTTCACTATAATTACATATATACAAAAGGTTCACTATTATGAGCATAATCTGCAATGTGCTTATAGTATGTGAGCCTTTTTTCATAACCCTATTTGTAGTACAATAAAAAGATAAATAGAAGGGAGGGTAGATGTATGGAACAAGCTATACGTTTGCTGACAATTTTAGAAGAAGCGGGCTTTGAGGCTTTCATTATTGGCGGCGCTGTGCGAGATATGCTCATGCATGTAAAGCCACACGATTTTGATATCGTTACATCTGCCCGCCCTGAACAGGTCATCTCTGTTTTAGGTGATGCAAATATTGAAACCACAGGCATCATAGGCAAGTCCTTCGGCGTGGTAGTGGCCATTGTAGATGGAAAACATTATGAAGTGGCTACATATCGCAAGGAACGATATGGGGCAGATAGCCATCGCCCTGAAGAAGTCATCTATGCAGATACGCTCGAAGAAGATGTAAAACGTCGCGATTTTACCGTTAATGGTATGGCGATGAATCGCTATAAAGAGGTTATCGACCTAGTCGGTGGGCGCCGAGATATTAAGCATAAGGTTTTACGCACTATCGGGAATCCAACGGAACGGTTCCAAGAGGATGCACTGCGATTATTTAGAGCTTGCCGATTCGTTGCAAAACTCGATTTTCTTCCGGATAAATCCCTATTAGAGGCCATGCCAAAAGCATTCCACCGTGTATCGGGGCTTTCACTAGAACGAGTGCGCAATGAATTAGACCGGTTATTATTGGAACCAGCAGTTGCAAAAGGGCTAGATGTACTCGTCCAATCGCGCTTGGCAGAATGTTCGTGCCGCGTCGTTGAAAATGGGGCAATTAAAGAGGTTCCTATATTGCCAGAGCTATATCATTTAGTGGGATTGCCTCAAGAAAAGGCGTTTCACGAATTTGATGGATGGTATCATACATTGGCTGTCGTTTCGGAAACGGAACCTGATTTAACCCTTCGTTGGGGCGCCCTATTACATGATGTGGCAAAGGGAATGCCTACCATTAGGCAAGTTATCAATGGACGCTACACCGACCGAGGCCATGATAATCTAGGCGCGGAGATGGCCTATGACCTATTGGTTCGTCTCGGTTATAATAAGAAATTTGCTAGTCGCGTTTCGTGGATTGTTAAAAATCACATGCGCTTTCATTTCTTCGTGCAAAATGAAGAGGCAGATGAGAAAAAATGGATGCGCAAGGAAATTCGAAGTGGCGAGTTTAGAGATAGTCAAAGTATGCGGAAAGCATGGTTGCAATTGGCGAAGGTTTGTGCGGCCGACGTCCTTGGTTGTGGTAAGCCATATTCCGTTACTGAGGGTACATTGGCGTTCGGGGAATGCATGGCTGATTTAAGCCTAGAAATGCCTGTACATACAAAAGATTTGAACTATGACAACCGCGTTCTAGAAGCCTGTGGTGATAATGTGGCGAAAGGGTTACAATATTTGATGCAACAGGTGCAAAATGGTGTCGTTAACAATACACCGGATGATTTATATGAAGCGCTTATCCATAAGTTGCAGAGGTCATCGAAGTAATATATTGAGTGGGAGACCATAATGAATATTTCAGGGAATGATAATAAGCGAATTGAATATACGGTACGCGTATTGCTGTGTATTGCTGTCGTATTAGTGGGGCGCTTATTCTTTTTACAAATAATAGATAAGTCTGATTTGCAGGCGAAGAACTTGAGCCAAGTGCAAGTGGATAGAAAATTACAATCTCCGCGCGGTACGATTTATGACCGCAATGGAAGACCATTGGCTATGAGTGTGGTTACAAAATCCCTATATGCGGATCCTAAGATGATTAAGCAATCGCCTAGTGAAGTTGCTGAACTTATTGCGCCATATGTGACGATGTCAAAAGAGGACATTGTGAAATCATTACAAGAGGATACTGCGTTCGTATGGATTGACCGTATGATGGAACCAGAAAAGTCGAAAGCGGTAGCCCAATTGATTGAGGATAAAAATTTAGAAGGTCTTAATTTTGTAGAAGAGTCTAAACGATATTATCCTAATGGTAATTTGGCCGCACAAGTGCTCGGCTTTGTCGGTACCGATGATAAAGGCCTTGATGGTCTTGAAATGGTGCTAGATGATGAATTGAAGGGCGGTATCCAAAAGGAACTAGTTGCAACAGATAGAAAGGGGAATGCCATCTTTGGCTCCGTACTATCTAAATATTTACCTGATAAGGGTAAGAGTGTGACACTAACGATTGATGCAAGTATTCAATTTATAGCAGAACGTGCTCTCGATAAAGCCATGGAAGATACAGGCGCTAAACATGCTAGCGTTATTGTTATGGATCCTAAAACGGGTGAAATCTTGGCGATGGCGAACCGCCCAACCTATGACCCAAATCATTATAGTCAAGGTTCAGAGGAAGATTTTAAGAATATTGCAGTAACAAATTTGTATGAACCAGGTTCTACATTTAAGCCGATTATTGCATCTGCTGCATTGGCATCAGGTAAATGGAAACTAGACCAAGTGTATAACGACAAAGGTTCCTTTGCGGCCAATGGACATGTTATGCAAAACTGGAATGGTGAAGGTTATGGTCCTGTTCGATTGATCGATATTTTGAAGTTCTCCATCAATACAGGTATGGCAGAAATTGGTACCACTACAGGCGCGGATATATTATCTAAATATGTTCGTAACTATGGATTTGGTTCTAAAACAGGTATTGAATTGCCTGGTGAAGGTGATGGTATCTTATATAATCCTGATGATATGAGTAAGCTTGATGTAGCAACCATGTCCATCGGTCAAGGTATTGCGGTAACACCATTGCAAATGGTCCGTGCTTTTGGCGCTATAGCTAATGGTGGTAGCATGATGAAACCACATATTGTTAAATCTTACAGCAATATAAAAGGTGAGGTAACTAGTACTACTGACCCTGAAGTTGTGGGGCAACCAATACCAGAAGAAACGGCTAAAACGATTGCGGATATTCTTGAAAAAGAAGTCTCTGAAGGTGGCGGTACTAAAGCGATGGTTGAAGGCTATCACTTTGGAGGCAAAACAGGGACTGCTCAAAAGTTAGACACCAAAAATGGCGGCTATTTAGCAGGACGTTATATCGCATCCTTTATAGGCTTTGGTCCGGTAGAAGATCCTAAATTTGTTGTTCTTGTTGCCATCGATGATTCTAAAAAAGGTTCTATCTATGGTAGTCAAATTGCGGCCCCAGTATTTAAGAATATCGTGTCTCAATTAGTGCGGTATTACCAAATGTCACCTTCCGTTAAGGATGGCGCTACTGTAGCGGCTGTACCAGCGGCCAAACTTCCAGCAGTAAAACCTAATGGTGATGGCAATGTAGTATTGCCAGACTTTAGAGGCTATACATTTGGAGAGGTACGTGATTGGTTGCATACTGCGGGGTTATATTTTAAACCAGATGGTACTGGTAAGGCGATTTCACAGGAACAATTACCGGGAACCGTAGTATCTCCTGGTACACCTATTGTGGTTCAATTTAGTCATTAGTCGCAGGATAGGTAACTGCAACTATAGACAAAACGTTATATAATAGAATAAGAGAAAACTAAAGGTGCCTCTATAGGCACCTTTTTACATGAATTTATATGGGGTTTATCCTTGAGATAATGAATGGAGATATACATGATAGAATTACGTGGTAAAGCTGTGGCTGATGCACATAAAGCGATTTTACAAGAGAAGATGACCGGTCTAGAGTCCGGTACAATTACAATGGCTGTATTGCTCGTTGGTGATGATCATGGCGCTAACATGTACGCGGACTTCATGGAGAAAACGGCCAAAAATTTTGGCTATGGTTTCGTGCGTAAGCAACTACCAAGTACAGCTACGCATCAAGAGGTATACGATGCATTGATGGCTTTAAATAATGATGATGCGGTGCATGGCATATTGCCACTCATGCCGATGCCAAAACAAATTGATACGGAGCAATTAATCGATGCATTGAATCCTAAGAAGGACATCGATGGTCTTACTACTTATAACATCGGTCTTGTTACAGCTGGTAAAGGTGGATTTGCACCTTGTACTGCGAAGGCATGCCTAGCAATCTTGGATCATTATGGTATTCCTTTAGAAGGTAAACATGTGGTCGTTGTTGGTCGTAGTCAAGTGATTGGCAAACCGGTAGCGTTGATGGTGCTTGAACGTCATGCTACGGTTTCTATTTGCCATTCTCGTACAGCTGACTTAGCACACCATGTACAACAAGCTGATATCGTGATTGCTGCTGCGGGCCGAGCACATATGATTACGGCCGACATGGTGAAAGCTGGCGCTGTTGTTATCGATGTAGGCATTAATGAATTAGACGGAAAAACAGTAGGGGATGTTGATTATGATGCGGTGAGCACGGTAGCTTCGGCTATCACACCTGTACCAGGTGGTGTGGGCTCTGTTACGACTACGATGATGTTAGAAGCTGTTTATGAGGCGTACCATGCACGAAATGTCAATCGCTGAGGGTATATTAGATATTGCCTTAGAGACCATGAAAAACAATGATGCGTCTATCGTTCATTCTGTGCAACTCGATTTGGGGTTGATGAGTGGTGTGGAACCTGATGCACTTTTATTCTGCTGGGATGCCGTTACAAAGAAAACGCCGGCAGAGCATTCAAAAATCGATATTCATACGATTCCTATTAAAGGGCAATGCTTAGATTGTGATACTATATTTGATGTACAAGATTACAAATTCATCTGTCCTCATTGTGAAAGCCATTTTGTAAATACTATAGGTGGTCGCGAATTACAAGTGACATCTATTGATATAGATTGAGGTATATATGCAAGTAGAAGTAAAAACAAATGTGTTGGCGAAAAATGATGCCATTGCATCATCGTTACAACAAGTATTTAAAGAAAAAAATATATTTGTCTTTAATTTAATGGGCTCTCCAGGGGCCGGAAAGACCTCTTTGCTAGAAGCAACACTTCAAGATTTAGTTAAAGACTATAAATTAGCTGTTATCGAAGGTGATTTATTTACCTCTAAGGATGCAGAACGTATTCATGCCCTAGGTGTGCCTGTTATACAAATTAATACTGTTGGGGGTTGCCATTTAGATGCTAATATGATTCAAGATGCTATAACTGATTTAGATCTTGATGAACTCGATATGATTATTATCGAGAACGTAGGTAATCTAGTATGCCCTGCTGAGTTCGATATTGGTGAGGCGATGAAGGTTACCGTTTTATCTGTTACAGAAGGTGAAGATAAGCCTTTGAAATATCCTCTTATTTTTAAGGAATCAAAAGCTATATTGCTCAATAAGATTGACTTATTGCCGTATGTGCCATTCGATAAAGATAAAGCCATTAAAGATATTCGTAATTTAAATCCTCAAGGCTATATATTTGAAATTAGCTGTACTGCTAAGGATGGATTGGCGCCTTGGTTAACATGGATTAGAGAACAAATGGAGAAGCGTTAATGAAACATATGTTATCTCGTACTGCTTTGACGATGGCAGTGTTAAGTGCTTTAGGAACCGCATCGGTGGGGGCTGTTGATGCAGGACCAACAATACCGGAAGTAAAAAATACAGTGGCTGTTGTGAAAGCTCCTGCTGCTGATGAATCTTCGAAAACAGGTTGGTTAGCAGAACAGTTGGCTGTCACTGCTTTTGGTGATTCCTTACAGTATTGGCAAGCTGCTAGTGAAAATGATGGTGTTATGCCACAAGATTCAAAAAATAATCTAGCAGATATCGGACGTTCTTACACGTCTAATAATTTACTAGCGCTTGGTGATGAGGATGACTATAGTCTGGCTCAAAAGCCCGAGTCTGAAGATGGTACAAGTATTGGACCGGTTTATCGCGTTGGTGATGTGTATGTACCTAGTCCATCTGCTCAAAAGACGGTAAAGGGTGTATTCACGACGTATCATGAAAAAGATATAGATATAACTGTGTATACAGGTCCAGATAAATCGCGTTTAGTAGATAATCAGTTGCGTGGACAAGGTGCGACCTATTTATTCCCTGTTGGTACTATTACTAATCTTCATACTACTGATAAAGGATTGGTTACAATTCGTGATATCGGCGTAGGCAGTTCCCGTATGGAAATGATCTTCTCCTATGGTAGCCCTAATGCGATGTGGCGGAATCAGACTGATGAATCATATATCTTCTTATACGAAGGGCATTCCGAAAATTCATGGCCAGAAAAAAAGGAATTTTCTTCTTCCGTAGCGAATACAAATAATAATAGCCAATTACCAGAAACTATTCAAAATGGAAAATCCTATGTGGCTTTCACCATTAAAAATAATACGGTAGAGGCTGTTGATATTTTGGATGGTCAAGTATGGTCTCGATTTGGATTGCCTAAGGCGTCTATGTATTCCTTCCATGCCGGTCAGTTGACTGAGGATGACTTTGTACTACGCGGATTGCATTTGAATCAGCATTTTGTGAATGATGCAAATGGTGAATGGCGTACACAGGGAATGCTGTTTGGGTCTACGTTCATAGGCTATAATGAATATGGTGTTAGTGTTGACGGTAATTCGCTTATTAATCGCGTTTTATTAAATGTCTACACACCAACACGTCGTGGTATCGCTATGGGTGATACTAAATATTTATTGCTCTTTGTATATGGTATGCCGACACGTATTGCTGAATCTACAACTAGTACGGGAACGGCTACGGTATATGAATATAAAAATCCAAGGTCGAATAATTCCTATTTGCAGTTCGCCTTAGATGATAAAAATCAATATATCAAATCAGTGATGTTGTCTGACAGACCAGTTAAGTAGGAACGGTTACAGCGAGGAGGCAAGGATATGGTTACTGTACAAGATGTGAAAGAACGGTGGGAACAAATTCAAAATAATGATGAACGCATATTGTTTATCGTTGGTGGTCCTGGTTCTGGTAAAAGTTTGTTAATTCGTGAATTATCTGAACAAAAAGGGTGGAAGTACTTAGAAGCAAAACAACTTATTGAAGAAGAATTTTTATTGGTACCTCGTGATGAAAGACCACAACTTGCAGAAGAAGTAATTCGTCGTGCATTAAGTCGCAGTGATACAGAAGTTGTTCTTATCGATGGTATTAATGTATTGTTTGCACCGATATTAAATTTAAATCCTCTTGAACTATTAAAGACTATTAGTAAAACATATCCGATTGTTGTAGGTTGGCGTGGTCATCTCGAAGGTGATCAATTGTACTTAGAACACAATAATGATCCAAAACATGCGGTAGTGACAATCACTAAACCTGATCGTGTTATGGTTATTGATTAATTAGCGTTACATTAATTAATGAGGGCATTATATATTGCCATGCGTTGTGACCGCATATAAAAGAAGGTGAATGACATGGAACAATATGTAATAGCCCTCGTTTTAGGTGTTATAGAAGGTATAACAGAATGTATTCCTGTATCGAGTACAGGTCATATGATTATTATTGGGCATATGCTCAATTTTGAAGGCACACATGCTGATGTATTTGAAGTGTTTATTCAGATAGGTGCTATCCTTGCTATTTATACACATTATAGACGTACATTTAACGGCTTTTTAAAACGGAAAAATTGGATAAAAACACGCGGCGTATCTTTACTACATATTAGTGCGGGCATGTTACCCGTATTAATGGCTGGATATCTTTTGCAATACATTATAAAAGAGTATTTATTTGGGCCAATTCCCGTTATAGTAGGCCTTATTATAGGTGCTATATTTATGATTTATGCGGAAAAAAGAACAGTATCTGGGCGATTGGTGGATTCTGTAAATAATTTGACTATATATCAATGCTTTCAAATAGGTCTATATCAAATGCTTTGTCTATGGCCTGGATTTTCGCGCTCTGGCGCAACCATTGCAGGGGGGATGCTTATCGGCTGTACACGGAGGGCCGCAGCTGATTTTTCGTTTATCATGGCTGTGCCTGTTATGATTATCGTGTGTGTGTATGATTTAGTGCGTGTCATACATGCATTGGAATTAAATGATATCATTATGTTTATCATTGGCACCGTCGTATCATATATAGTGGGATATATAACGGTAAAAGGTTTTTTGTGGTATCTAAATAAATCCTCGTTGGCGTCGTTTGGATATTATCGAATTATAGTTGCTATTCTAGCAATAATCTATTTATATATGTGAGTTTAGATGTGAGTTCCTATGAGGCAAAAATGAAGTTGAAAAAATTCTAAAAAAATACTTGCGTCAGAAAAACTTTCATGATATATTGATATAGCACTAAGGGTGACTGCGAAGAAGGAACAAAACTTTCAAAAAAGTTTTAAAAAGATTCTTGACACTTAGTGTGGCAGATGATACAATGCATCTTGTCGTAATGATGCTGGCGTAGCTCAATAGGTAGAGCAGCTGACTTGTAATCAGCAGGTTGTGGGTTCAATTCCTATCGCCAGCTCCATTTTATTTATGGAGGGATTCCCGAGCGGCCAAAGGGAGCAGACTGTAAATCTGCCGTCTTCGACTTCGAAGGTTCGAATCCTTCTCCCTCCACCATTTATAGCGGGGTGGAGCAGTTGGTAGCTCGTCGGGCTCATAACCCGAAGGTCGCAGGTTCAAGTCCTGTCCCCGCAACCATAATTTCACAGTGAAGTGAACGTTCATTGTGCTGGTGTAGCTCAGTCGGCAGAGCGTATCCTTGGTAAGGATAAGGTCACCGGTTCAATCCCGGTCACTAGCTCCATACATGGCGGCATAGCTCAGTTGGCTAGAGCAATCGGTTCATACCCGGTGTGTCCGCGGTTCAAATCCGTGTGCCGCCACCATTAAACCTCACATTGGTGGGGATTTTTTTGTATCTACTATAAAAATATAATTATAACTCATTACATCCCTCGAAATAGGATGTAATTTTTTGTTTATTGACATTTGTGTATTATGGTATAATAATCTGTAGGAATGTATATTCCGTTGATTAAATTAGGTTATTATATTATAGTAATACTATAAAAGTATTTTGTTTTTGTGAAGGAGGATATAATCCTAATGGCAAAAGAAAAATTTGAACGTACGAAACCGCATGTTAACATTGGTACTATCGGTCACGTTGACCATGGTAAAACTACTTTGACTGCTGCAATCACTAAAGTATTGGCTGAAAAAGGCCAAGCTGATTTCCAAGATTACAGCATGATCGATAAAGCTCCAGAAGAACGTGAACGTGGTATCACAATCAACACTGCACACGTAGAATATCAAACTGAAACTCGTCACTATGCACACGTTGACTGCCCAGGCCATGCTGACTATGTTAAAAACATGATCACTGGTGCGGCTCAAATGGACGGCGCTATCTTGGTATGTTCCGCAGCTGACGGCCCTATGCCTCAAACTCGCGAACACATCTTGTTGGCTCGCCAAGTTGGTGTTCCTGCAATCGTAGTATTCTTGAACAAAGCTGACATGGTTGACGATGAAGAATTAATCGAATTAGTAGAAATGGAAGTTCGTGAACTTCTTTCCTCCTACGAATTCCCTGGCGACGAAGTACCTATCATTGTAGGTTCCGCTTTGAAAGCTTTGGAAGGCGATGCTCAATATGTAGCTAAAATCGACGAATTGATGGCAGCTGTAGATTCCTACATCCCAACTCCAGTTCGTGATACTGACAAACCTTTCTTGATGCCTGTGGAAGACGTATTCACAATCACTGGTCGTGGTACAGTAGCAACTGGCCGTGTTGAACGTGGTCAAGTAAACGTAGGCGACACAGTAGAAGTTGTAGGCTTGAAAGAAAAAGCTGAACAATACGTAGTAACTGGTCTTGAAATGTTCCGTAAAACTTTGGATTCTGCAGTAGCAGGTGATAACGTTGGTGCATTGCTTCGTGGTGTAGACCGCAAAGACATCGAACGTGGTCAAGTATTGGCTAAACCAGGTTCCATCAACCCACACACAAAATTCAAAGCAGAAGTATACGTATTGACTAAAGAAGAAGGTGGCCGTCATACTCCATTCTTCTCCAACTACCGTCCACAATTCTACTTCCGTACAACAGACGTAACAGGTGTTGTAAACCTTCCTGAAGGTGTAGAAATGTGTATGCCTGGCGATAACGTAACAATGAATATCGAATTGATTACTCCAATCGCTATCGAAGAAGGTCTTCGCTTCGCGATTCGCGAAGGTGGCCATACAGTAGGCGCTGGCGTTGTAACTGAAATTGAAGGTTAATTAGTAGCCTTTGTAATAAATAGGACTCCGTAAGGGGTCCTATTTTTGTGTAAAGTTCTAGACAAGGAACGCCATTATTTTGTTATACTATTTCTGTCAGGTACATGTGCCTGGCTTTTTTGAGTTGCTCAAAATCTTGACATTGCTAGACACATATGATACTATTCATTAGTATGTAGTCGAGCGTTTTCGAGTACAAGAGACTTATTAGTAAATATAAAGCGAGGTGTGTCCGGATGCGTAATGCCATTACTTTAGCTTGCACAGATTGCAAACAACGTAATTACCAAACGAACAAGAATAAGAAAAACAATCCTGATCGTATTGAAATGATGAAATATTGCAAATTCTGCGGTAAACATACATTACACCGTGAAACGAAATAATTCTTATCATTCATTACCTGTTGATTTGAGGATGTGAACAAATGGCAAAGTCTAACTCAGCAGTACAACAACGTGGCGGATTTGGTAAATTTTTCCGCGGCGTAAAGGCTGAACTGAAAAAAGTAGTCTGGCCAACAAGAAAAGAGCTCATCAATTACACAATTGTAGTATTTTTGGTAACTATATTTATCGCTTTACTCATTTATGTATTTGATGCGATTTTTGCTCAACTTATTAATATGTTGTTGCGGATTGTTGGATAGGGGGCCATTACATGGAAGCAGATAAGAAGTGGTATGTAATTCATACCTATTCAGGCTACGAAAATAAAGTTAAAACCACTTTAGAACTTAAGGTTCAATCTATGGGCTTACAAGATGTTATTAGTCGAATTCTAGTACCTCTTGAAGATGAAATAGATGAAAAAGATGGGGTTAAAAAAGTAGTAAAACGTAAGATATTTCCTGGGTATGTATTGGTGGAAATGGAAGTTAATGACCGTTCTTGGTATGTTGTACGCAACACGCCAGGTGTAACAGGTTTCGTTGGCTCTGCCACTAAACCAGTTCCACTTTCTGATTCCGAAGTAGAACATATACTTAAGTCTCAGGGCTTGGATAAGAAACCAACCATTAACGTCGATGTAGAGGTTGGTGAAACGGTACGCATTACATCCGGTGCCTTTGAAGATAGACTAGGTGTTATTACCGAAATTAACCCTGAAAAAGGAACATTGAAACTTAATGTAGAAATGTTCAATCGAGATACAGAGGTAGAGGTAGAGTTTTCTCAAGTTGAAAAAGCTCTTTAATATATAAATATAACTCTAAAAAGAGCAATCGATTTTGGTTGCCAGTGGGAGGATGTTTATCCGTTACCACCACAGTAGAATCATAGGAGGTTTAATTACCCATGGCTAAGAAATTAGTTAAACAAGTAAAACTACAAATTGAAGCCGCTAAAGCTACTCCAGCACCACCAGTTGGTCCTGCATTAGGTCAAGCAGGCGTTAACATCGTTGCTTTCACAAAAGAATTCAACGAACGTACTGCTAAACAAGCTGGCTTAATTATCCCAGTAGTTATTAACGTATATGAAGATCGTAGCTTCGACTTCATCACTAAGACTCCACCAGCTGCAGTATTGTTGAAAAAAGCTGCAGGTATTCCAAAAGGTTCTGGTGTACCTAACCGTGATAAAGTAGCTAAAGTAGGTCGCGATAAAGTTCGTGAAATTGCTGAATTGAAAATGCCTGACTTGAATGCTAATACCGTAGAACAAGGTATGCGCATGGTAGAAGGTACTGCTCGCAGCATGGGCATTGAAATCGTTGACTAATAAGCGTACGACTTGCGCATAAGGCGCAAATCGGTGGGAGGGAATTCCCGTTTGACCACATAAGGAGGATATTATAATGGCAAAAGTAGGTAAGAAATACGCTGAAGCAGTAAAACTTATTGAAGCTGGTAAGTTCTACGAACCAGTTGAAGCAATTGAGTTAGTTAAGAAAACTGCAACTGCAAATTTCGATGAAACAGTTGAAATCGCTTTCAACTTGAATGTCGACCCTAAATACGCTGATCAACAAGTTCGTGGTGCAGTAGTATTGCCTCATGGTACTGGCAAAACTAAACGCGTTCTTGTATTCGCAAAAGGCGACAATATTAAAGCAGCTGAAGAAGCTGGCGCAGATTTCGTAGGTTCTGAAGAGTTAGTAGCTAAAATCCAAGGTGGTTGGAGCGACTTCGACGTAGTAGTTGCTACACCAGACATGATGGGTCAAGTTGGCCGTCTTGGTAAAATCTTGGGTCCTAAAGGCTTGATGCCAAACCCTAAAGTTGGTACTGTAACTCCAGACGTTGCTCGTGCAGTAAACGAAATTAAAGCTGGTAAAATCGAATACCGTACTGATAAAGCAGGTATCATCTCTTGCTCCATCGGTAAAGCTTCTTTCGATGATGAAAAATTACTTGACAATTACCGTACAATCGTTGATACTATTATCAAGGCTAAACCTGTAGCAGCTAAAGGTCAATACATTAAATCTGTAACCTTGTCCGCTACAATGGGCCCTGGTGTGCCTTTGAACGTGTTCAAATTGAGCAACGTAACCAAAGAGCAATAATCACATATGTCTCTTAGCTGTAGACGGCTGGTATGTATAATGGATGTAAATCCGCCCGCTGAGGCTGACACTAGAACAACCTAGGACTAGTTACGACCTCATCGCGTGCGATGAGGTCGTTTTTACGCTAAGATAGTACATAGAGCACCAAAAAATCTATAAGGAGGTAATCTAATGGCTGTCACTGAATCAAAAAAAGCAATTGTTGCTCAAATGAAAGAAACTCTTTCTGAAGCAAAAGGTGCTGTATTGATTGGTTACTCTGGTTTGACTGTTGCTCAAGCAACTGATCTTCGTCGCAAAATGTTGGCTGAAGGTGTTGAATACAAAGTAATCAAAAATACTTTGACTCGTATCGCTGCAAACGAATTGAATCTTGAAGGTTTCTCTGAGCATTTAGAAGGTCCAACTGCATTGGCTACTTCTAAAGAGGATGCTGTTGCACCTGCTCGTGTAATCGAACAATTCATCAAAACAACTGATAAAGAAGTTGTTACAGTTAAAAGCTGGTATCGTTGAAGGCGAAGTTATGGACGCTGCTGGCATCAAAGCAATTGCAAGCCTTCCAAATCGCGAAGGTATGCTTTCCATGTTGCTTTCCGTATTGCAAGCTCCTGTTCGCAACGTTGCATACGCTGTCAAAGCTGTTGCAGACGCTCAACCAGCAGAAGCTGCAGAATAATAATTTCTGCGAATTATTCATTGGTCGCTTAAGACCGATACAATAAACTATTTTATGGAGGAAAACTAAAATGGCATTGAACATTGAAAACATCGTTGCTGAATTAAAAGAAGCAACTATTCTTGAACTTAATGATCTTGTAAAAGCAATTGAAGAAGAATTTGGCGTAACTGCAGCAGCTCCTGTAGCTGTAGCAGCTGCAGGTGGTGCTGACGGCGGCGCTGCTAAAGATTCCTTCGACGTAATCTTGAAAGAAGCTGGCGCATCCAAAATCAACGTAATCAAAGTTGTTCGTGAAGCAACTGGTCTTGGCTTGAAAGAAGCTAAAGCTATCGTTGACGGCGCTCCTGCACCTGTAAAAGAAGGCGTAGCTACTGAAGCAGCTGAAGCTTTGAAAGCTCAATTAGAAGAAGCTGGCGCAACCGTAGAATTGAAATAATTCTAGCCATATTAAAAGGCGTACCTAAAGGTACGCCTTTTTTGCGTTCTGATTACTCTGAAACGACTCTGTATAAACTTGATATTAAAAAGCGTGCCCCGAAGGGCACGCTCTATTAAAATGAAATACTATCTTGTACTTTATATATGGTAGCTCCATTAGTTTTGCCCAATGGTTTTGTAATGACAGCTGCAGGTGAACTTTCAAAGTCTTTTATATTCCGATTAGGTACGATAACAATAGCATTTAACTCGTTTGGAAGTTGATCTAAAAACTCATCTTTGGTAATGGTAGGCATAATATTTCTGGCCTTAGCCCAGCGTTCGTCATCAGTCTTATTTAAATATACTTGTGTTGGTATATGTTTTGTATAATACACAACCGAAGTATAATATCCACCATATACGAAAACAGGTTGATTCGTATTTTCTATATAAGATGTAAACTGAATACCAGATTGACTCGTTAATATGGGCGTCACAGAAATGGTAGTGGCTGAGTATAGGGCTAGTATTGGAAGTAAAAATAGCAATGTGAGTTGTGAATGTGTTCGTATGTAATGTCTAGCTATTTTAAAAATCAGAGCGCCTATGCTAACTATAATCATATACTCTAAGATATAGTCGCTAGCACTGACGGCTACGCCAATACCTAGAATGCATGTATATATGCCAAATGGTAGTGTTACTAAAGAAGTACAATATTTAGATAGATTAGGGTTAAACAGTAAATTGATAATTGCCTCACTACCCCATATGATACATGGAATAATCGCGGGTAGTGTATAGGTTAAATACTTGGTTGCTACAATAGAATAAAATAGTAATATAATAACAAACCATATCCCGCCAAGTAGGTTGAATGATTCCTTCCAGTTCAGTTTCCGCAATTGATATATAACCACTGGTGTCCATGGCAATAAAGCAAGCGGCGTAATTATTAGATAGTAGTACCACACGTCGAATTTAGGGTGTTCGGATACGAGGGCACGACCTACATTTTGTAGACCAAGAAATCCACTAATAAAATCTTGGCCGTGAATAGAATACATTGCTATGTACCAAGGACTGGCGATTGCGAAAAATAGTACAATGCCTAGCGGTGTAAACGCTAGCTTTAAGTTTCTTAGTAAACTTACCTCATCCTTATTGGCCTTACTATATTTTTGAAGGACCATAAACACTAATAATATGAGTCCTGGTAATAGTAATCCGATGGGTCCTTTTGTTAAGACTGCAAAGGCTGCTGCTATATAGGCTTTCATCATCGACGTCTTATCATTGTTTGTAAAAGCTAGGTAAGCATAACCAAATATGGCAAGACTAAAGAAAAATAAAAAGCCATCTGTTATAACCGCATGTGATATATACCAAAATTGTAAGGTGCTCATCAAGAGGATGGCACTGGTTACTGCGACTGGGACGGACTGTTTGATACGGTATACCATGTGATACATGAGCGATACACTGGCCCCTGCAATTAATGTGTTGGGGATGCGTGATACAAAATCTGATATACCGAACAATTTATAGCAAATCATAAGTGCCCAATATGTTAATGGTGGTTTATCATACCATACATGGTCGTAAATCATAGGTGAAATCCATGAATTGTGAGTTAACATGGTTATGGCACTTAATACATAGTTAGATTCTACTGGATCGGTAATCGGTAGGAATAGGCATTATAAAAACCATAGCTTATGACTGTAATTAAAAACAGCGCTATGATTCGTGTTCGATGACTTATGTTAATTTTAAACACTCCTTTATGTTAATAGTATATGCTTATATTTTACTATACTTTGCAATGTTCAGATATGTCATGAGAGAAATTATATAGAATATTGTTTTTATGGAATACCTTAAATGACTTTTGTGTATACAAAATACATGTTATAATAAATTCAAAAGAAAGACCATTTTATACAATGTAATTTGAATGATATACACATTCAGTGGAAAGAAGGATAGCAATGAGAAAAGAACATGATTTCCTAGGTGAATTAGAAGTAGCTGATGAGTTATATTATGGTGTACAAACGATTCGTGCGTTAGAAAACTTTCACATTACAGGAAAACATTTAGACCAAGATTTTATTAAAGCTTTAGCAATGGTAAAAAAGGCCTCCGCTTTGGCCAATATGAAAACAGGTCGCCTCAATGTATCTATTGGTAAAGCCATTGTTCAAGCCGCAGATGAAGTCATCGCCGGCGAATTCGCAGATCAATTTCCAGTCGACCCAATTCAAGGTGGTGCAGGTACTTCTGTGAATATGAACATGAATGAAGTATTAGCAAACCGCGCTTGTGAAATTTTGGGTCATCCAAAAGGATCGTATGATATTGTAAGTCCTAATAACCATTGTAATATGGCGCAATCTACCAATGATGCATTTCCAACGGCTATTAAGGTTTGTGCGATTTTGAAATCTAAACCTTTGCTTGAAGCGTTGCAACGCCTTGTGGATGAACTTGAGAAAAAGGCTGATGAGTATAGCGAAATTTTAAAAATGGGGCGTACTCATTTACAAGATGCGGTGCCTATTACATTGGGACAAGAAATGGGTGCTTATGCATCAGGTGTTCGCCGTGGTATTAGACGTATTAAATCTGCTGTTGAAGGAGCACATGTTATCAATATGGGGGCTACTGCCGTTGGTACAGGCCTTAATGCAGAACCAAATTACATTCATGACGTAGCATACGAACTTAGCGAAGTCGTAGGCGAACCATTCTATACTGCAGATAACTTGATTGATGCTACGAACAACACGGATATCTTTGCTGATATCTCTAGTGGTTTGAAGGTTACGGCTCTTGTATTGATTAAAATGGCCAACGATTTCCGTTTGATGGCATCTGGCCCTCGTTGTGGTATCGGGGAATTGAAATTACCTGCTCGTCAACCTGGTTCTTCCATTATGCCTGGTAAGGTGAACCCAGTTATCGCCGAAGTATTGAATCAAGTATGTTATCAAGTTATCGGTAACGATCTTACCATTTCTTTGGCTGTAGAAAATGGTCAATTTGAATTGAACGTAATGGAACCTGTATTGGCTTACAATTTGTTCAATAATCTTTGCTACCTTAAAAATGGTGTTAACACATTCGTTGATAAATTGCTTGTTGATCTTGAAGTAGACCGTGAACAATGCGAATACTGGTTGAACCGTTCTGTTGGTATCGTAACTGCATTGTTGCCTCACCTTGGTTATGAAACCGCTTCTGCACTTGCAAAAGAAGCCTACACATCTGGTCGTTCTATTCGCGATATTATCCTAGAAAAAGGTTTATTGACCGAAGATGAAATCAATCATATTCTTTCTCCTAAAGAAATGACACGCCCTGGTATTGCCGCTGCTGATTTGTTAAAACACAAAGGAAATTAATTTTTATTAATGAACTTTGTCATATAATGTGAATAATACGTGAAAATGTGAAAGCTGTCAGCCTTTTGGTTGACAGCTTTTTTATATGATGATAGAATTATAAATTGCAAAAGTAGCATTTTCTACTTTTCCATGTAGAAGCTATAACTTACGTATTAAGGGTTTTCTTCCAAGGTTGTGCTTGGATAATGAACAGAGCAAGGTTATTTTTTAAATAAAAAAGGGCCTTGCTTATTTGGCGTTATTAAAGCAGGAAAACTGAGACCTGTAAGATGTCTTTTCTATGCCGTTATAGAAATATGGTGGACCAGTGTATTTGAAGGAGGGAAAGCACATATGTTCAAACCTGAACAGGTAGGCAAACGGACTCGTTATACATATGCAAAAATTAACGAAGTTATTAAGATGCCGCATTTGTTGGACATTCAGCGTAAATCGTACGAATGGTTCTTGGAGAGCGGTTTACAAAATATTTTCAACGATATTTCTCCGATTAAAGACAATTCAGGTAATTTAGTACTTTCTTTTGAAGGTTTTAGCTTAGGTGAGCCTAAGTATGATATTAATGAGTGCAAAAATCGTGATGCTACATACGCAGCACCACTTCGTGTAAATATCCGTTTAGTTAATAATGATCCTGAAAATATGGACATTAAAGAACAAGAAGTATTTATGGGTGATTTCCCATTAATGACGGATACAGGCACTTTCATTATCAATGGTGCAGAACGTGTTATCGTATCTCAATTAGTACGTTCCCCTGGCGTTTACTATGGTAAAGAAATCGATACCATGGGTAATCGTTTATATGAATCCACAGTTATCCCAAATCGCGGTGCTTGGATTGAATTAGAAACAGATGCTAGCGAAGTTGTAGCCGTTCGTATCGACCGTAACCGTAAATTACCGGCTACTGTGCTTGTTCGTGCATTAGGTTGGGATACTAATGAAAGTATTCTTGATCTTTTCTGGAACGGTCAAACAGATGAAGATGGCTTGCCAGTATATGATGAACGCATTGTTCGTACATTAGAAAAAGATACAACTCAATCTGCTGATGAAGCATTGGTAGAAATTTATAAAAAATTACGTCCAGGTGAACCTCCTACTGTAGAATCTGCTCGTAATTTATTCGATAATTTATTCTTCGATGCTCGCCGTTATGATTTAGCGCGCGTAGGTCGTTATAAATTAAATAAAAAACTAGGATGGCGTCAACGTATGTTGGGTCAAACATTGGCACAACCAATTGTTGATACTGAAACAGGTGAAATCATCCTTGATGCAGGCGTACAAGTTGGGGAAGAACAACTTGATATCGTTGCTAAGAGCGGTGTATTTAGCGGCGAAGGTTTTGCTGAATTCTATATCACTAATTCAGATGGTGTAGTATCCAAAATCATTTGCAACAACTGCAACTTAGAATTTAACCATCGTACAGTTACAAGAGAAGATATGATTGCTAATATCTCTTACCTCTTGAACTTGATGGATGGTGCCGGTCATACAGATGATATCGACCATTTGGGTAACCGTCGTCTTCGTTGCGTAGGTGAATTGTTACAAAATCAATTCCGTATTGGTTTGACTCGTATGGAACGTGTTGTACGTGAACGCATGACAATTCAAGAAATTGAATCTATTACGCCTCAAGCGTTGATTAATATTCGTCCTGTTGTAGCAGCGATTAAAGAATTCTTTGGTTCTTCTCAGTTGTCTCAATTTATGGACCAAACAAACCCATTAGCAGAATTGACACATAAACGTCGTCTATCTGCCCTTGGACCTGGCGGTTTATCTCGTGAACGTGCAGGTTTCGAAGTTCGTGACGTGCATCACTCTCACTATGGCCGTATGTGTCCTATTGAAACACCAGAAGGTCCTAACATCGGTTTGATTAACTCCTTATCTAACTATGCGAAGGTTAATGAATTCGGTTTCATCGAGGCTCCATACCGTAAGGTTGAAAAAATTTACGGCGAAGGTGCTGACGCGGATAAGGTTGTAAAAGTACGCGTATCTGAAAGCGTTGCTTATATGACTGCCGATGAAGAAGAAGGCATGACAATTGCCCAAGCGAACTCCCCTCTTGATGCAGACGGTTGTTTTGCTAATGACCATGTAGCATGTCGTCGTGGTCATGACGTATTAGAAGTAACACCTGATAAGGTTGATTACATGGACGTTAGTCCAAAAGAAGTTGTATCCATCGGTACAGCTATGATTCCATTCCTTGAAAACGATGATGCGAACCGTGCCTTGATGGGTGCGAACATGCAACGTCAAGCGGTGCCTTTGCTCCGTGCTCAAGCACCTTTAGTTGGTACAGGTATGGAATATACAGCGGCTACTGACTCTGGCGTTTGCGTATTGGCACGCGAAGCTGGTAAAGTCGTACGTTGCTGGGGTAATGAAATCCACGTTCTTCGCGATAGCGATGGTCGTGTTGATACATACCGTTTGAATAAATTCCTTCGTTCTAACCAATCCACATGCTTTAACCAAAAACCAATCGTTAATCGTGGTGACCATGTTGTAAAAGGCCAAGTATTGGCTGATGGTCCTGCTACTGATGGTGGTGAATTGGCTCTTGGCTTTAATGTTCTTGTAGCGTTCATGCCTTGGGAAGGTTATAACTACGAAGATGCTATCTTGCTTAGTGAAGAACTTTGCAAAGAAGATATCTATACATCCATTCATATTGAAGAATACGAATGTGATGCGCGCGACACTAAACTAGGTGCCGAAGAAATCACTCGTGAATTGCCTAATACTGGTGATGATACACTTAAAAACCTAGATGAAGATGGTATCATCTGTATCGGTGCAGAAGTACATCCTGGTGATATCCTCGTGGGTAAAGCTACACCAAAAGGCGAAACTGAATTAACACCAGAAGAACGTTTGTTACGTGCTATTTTTGGTGATAAAGAACGCGAAGTTCGAGATACATCCCTCCGTGTGCCTCATGGTGAATGTGGTAAGGTTGTAGACGTTAAAGTGTTCACTCGTGAAAATGGTGATGAGTTACAACCAGGTGTAAACAAACTTGTTCGCGTTTACATCGCTCAAAAACGTAAAATCCACGAAGGCGATAAAATGGCCGGTCGTCATGGTAACAAAGGTGTCGTTTCTCGCGTAATGAGAAAAGAAGATATGCCATTCCTTCCAGATGGTACTCCAGTACAAATCGTATTGAACCCATTGGGCGTACCTTCTCGTATGAACATTGGTCAGGTTCTTGAAACTCACTTAGGCTGGGCTGTTCAAGGCTTGGGCATGAAAATTAAGGCTACAGATCTTCATATTCAAAATGTATTGAAAGAAGCGCGTACTGATGAATCCTATTGGGAACAAATCGATGCAATTCGCAAATTATATGCTGAAATTGAAGAGTTAGAAGCTAAAGCGAAAGAAGATGTAACAGTAGCTCATTTTGATATTGATGAAAAAATCATCGATTTGAAATCTCAAATCTTAGGTCACGTAGAAGTAGCTGCTCAAAAGAAATTGGCTGCACTTGGTGGCGAAGCTCGTTACAATGAATTGAAAGCATTAGAATCTAAATACAATGCACTTCACATGGAATATTTCGGCACTGAAGAAGAAGTGCCTGAAATGGATCCAGCTCTTGTTGAAGAATTAGAACGCATCAACAAGGTACGTGCTACATTGAACCATATCGAAGAAGCTCGTGCTAAACGCGTTGAAATTCGCAAAGATTTGGAAAAATTAGGCTATGACTATGATACCTATGGTATGCCAAAACCGGATGTAGCTGGTATTCATATCGCTACACCTGTATTTGATGGTGCCCATGAAAAAGATGTATTCGAAACATTGGATATCGCTGGTCGCCCAGATGATGGTAAAACCATATTGTACGATGGCCGTACCGGTGAACCTATGGATAACCGTGTAACGGTTGGTTACGTATACATGTTGAAACTTCACCATTTGGTTGATGATAAAATTCATGCGCGCTCCACAGGTCCGTACTCCCTTGTTACACAACAACCATTGGGTGGTAAAGCTCAATTTGGTGGCCAACGTTTCGGGGAAATGGAAGTTTGGGCCCTTGAAGCATATGGCGCAGCCTATACTCTTCAAGAACTATTAACTGTTAAGTCTGACGACGTTGTTGGTCGTGTTAAAGCATACGAAAAAATCGTTAAAGGCGAAAATATTCCTGAACCAGGTGTGCCTGAGTCCTTCAAAGTATTGCTCAAAGAACTTCAAAGTATCGGTCTTGATGTAAAAATCTTGAACGAAGATCAAGAAGAAGTTGTTATGAAAGAACTTGATGACGAAGATGAAGTGGTAGAAACTGGTATTGAAGATGTTATGGACGGCGATGCTGTTGAAACAGATGAAGTAACAGTTGTAGACCCAGAAGCAGAGGAAGAAGTATCTAATGGTGGCGATGATGATATTCTTAGCCAATTAGCATATCCAATTAGTGAATCCTCTGCAGATGAAGACTGATACTGAATATTAGGAAGGGAGCGATAGTAGTGCTAGACGTAAATGAATTTGATTCCATGCGAATCGGTTTAGCCTCTCCAGAGCAAATTTTAGAATGGTCTCATGGGGAAGTTAAAAAACCAGAAACAATTAACTACCGTACGTTAAAGCCAGAACGTGATGGTCTATTTTGCGAACGCATTTTTGGACCAACAAAGGACTGGGAATGTCACTGCGGTAAATATAAACGCATCCGCCATAAAGGCGTTGTCTGCGATAAATGTGGCGTAGAAGTAACACGTGCTAAAGTGCGTCGTGAACGTATGGGCCATATCCAATTGGCTACACCTGTATCCCATATTTGGTACTTCAAGGGTATCCCATCTCGTATGGGTCTTATCCTTGATGTATCCCCACGTTCCTTGGAACGCGTATTGTATTTTGCTTCCTATATCGTAGTTGACCCTGCAGGTAGCCCATTGGCAAAACGCCAATTGTTATCTGAACAAGAATACCGTGAATACGAAGCTCAATTCAATGAAGAAGGATATACTATCGGTGGTAAATCCGTAGTTATTGAAACTGTGGCACAACGTAATGAACGTTTGGCTATCGTTCGTGAAGCACAACGTAAAGAACGTTATAATGCAGCACTTCGTGAAGATGCTACAATTCCAGAAGCTGATAAAGAATATGAAGAATTGACTCGTGAAGAACGTTACGAATTAGGTGCTACAGAAGAAATCTTATTCGTATGTATCGACATGGGTGCAGAAGCGGTAAAAGCATTATTATCTGAACTTGATTTAGAACAATTAAATGCTGAATTGCGCGAAGAGTTGAACACTGCAAGTGGTCAACGTAAAATCCGTGCCGTTCGCCGTCTTGAAGTAGTAGAAGCATTCCGTCAGTCTGGCAACGCGTCCAGAATGGATGATTATGGATGTCGTTCCTGTTATCCCACCTGAATTGCGCCCTATGGTTCAATTAGATGGTGGTCGCTTTGCTACATCTGACCTTAATGATTTGTATCGTCGTGTTATCAATCGTAACAACCGTTTGAAACGTTTGTTGGACTTAGGTGCTCCTGATATCATCGTGCGCAATGAAAAACGCATGTTGCAAGAAGCGGTTGATGCATTGATTGATAATGGTCGTCGTGGCCGTCCTGTCACAGGTCCTGGCAACCGCCCATTAAAATCCTTGTCTGATATGCTTAAAGGTAAACAAGGTCGTTTCCGTCAAAACTTGCTCGGTAAACGTGTTGACTACTCCGGTCGTTCCGTTATCGTAGTAGGTCCAGAACTTAAAATGCATCAATGTGGTTTGCCTAAAGAAATGGCATTGGAATTGTTCAAGCCATTCGTTATGAAACGCTTGGTAGAACGTGGACAAGCATCCAATATTAAGGCTGCTAAGCGCCAAGTAGAACGCGTAGGTCCTGGTGTATGGGAATCCTTGGAAGAGGTAATCAAAGAACATCCAGTTCTTTTGAACCGTGCCCCTACATTGCATAGACTTGGTATCCAAGCCTTCGAACCAATCCTTTGGGAAGGCCGTGCTATCAAATTGCATCCATTAGTATGTACAGCCTTCAACGCCGACTTTGACGGTGACCAAATGGCTTGTCATTTACCATTGTCCGTAGAGGCTCAATCCGAAGCTCGTACATTGATGCTATCCGTTCATAATATCTTATCAACAAAAGATGGTAAGCCAGTTGCTATTCCATCTCAAGATATGATTTTGGGTACTTATTACCTAACAGTTGTACGCGAAGATACTCGTGATAAAGCAAAAACATTTGCTACATATGACGAAGTAATGCTTGCTTACGATTCTCATGTTATCGGATTGCAAGATATTTTATACATTCGCTTGCCTGAACACGGTCGCGTAGAAACTACAGCTGGTCGTTTGATCTTTAACAACGCTTTGTTCCCAGAATTATGGCAATATGAACAAAAAGAAGACGGTACTTACACATTGGGTAAGGTTATGGATAAGAAGACGGTTGGTAAACTTGTAGATCAATGTTTCCAATTATTCGGCAATGAAAAAACTGCTGAACTCTTAGACAGAATTAAATCTCCTTGGTTACTCCTTTGCACGTCGTGCAGGTATGACAGTAGCCATTGCGGATATTAAAGTACCAGAAGAAAAATTCGATTTACTTGATACTGCAGAACAAGAAGTAGAAAAAGTATCTCGTCTATATCGCCGTGGTCTTATTACAGAAGAAGAACGTTATCGTAAAACTATCCAATTATGGACAAAAGCAACAGAAGATGTTACTGATGCCATGATGGATAATATGGCGCGCGATAAAGATGGCTTCAACCCTGTATATATGATGGCTATCTCCGGTGCCCGTGGTAACAAACAACAAATTCGTCAGCTTGCTGGTATGCGTGGTTTGATGGCTGACCCATCTGGTCGTATCATCGACTTGCCAATCAAGGCAAACTTTAAAGAAGGCTTGACTGTATTGGATTACTTTACATCCTCTCATGGTGCTCGTAAAGGTTTGGCCGATACAGCGCTTCGTACAGCTGACTCTGGTTACTTGACTCGTCGTCTTGTTGACGTATCTCAAGACGTTATCGTTCGTGAGGACGATTGTGACGTTGTAGGTATCGATCTCGTTCGTGAACGCGCTCGTTTGGCTACATCTCCACGTCAAGCTCTTGAAATGTTGAAAGACAAATTGATTGGCCGCGTTCTCGATAAAGATGTAGTAAATGCTGAAACAGGTGAATTGGCTGTTCCTGCAGAAACTATTCTTGATGAACAAAGCTTAGCAGATATCGCAGATGCTGGTGTAACAGCTATCTCCTTGCGCGGTGCACATTTGGGCTCGGATAGCGATATTAACCATACTAATTTGGTACAAAAGATTCTTCTTGGTGAAAGCGACGATAGTATCCGTGCGACATTAAAAGAAACTATGATTCAAAATATGTTGAACAAGGATACTGTGAATGCTATCGTGGACAGCAATGGCGTAGAAATCTACCCTGCTGATACACGCCTTACAGAAGAAGGTATCGAAGCAATTCTAAACTCTGATGTAAAAGAGGTACAAGTACGCAATAATGAAATCAACGGTATTGAAGTAGAAGCTATCGTTGAAGGTACGGGTATTATTGAACCATTGAAAGACCGTATCGTAGGTCGTATTGCAGCTGAAGAATTAATCAATAAGGAAACTGGTGAAGTTATCGTTCCATTGAATGGTGAAATTACTGAAGAACTTGCTGATGAAGTTGTAAAACATTACGATGTTGTTAAAATCCGTTCCGTATTGACTTGTCGTAGCCCTTATGGCGTATGTCGTAAGTGCTATGGTCGTGACCTTGGTACAGGTGACCAAGTTCAAGTCGGTGAAGCAGTTGGTATCATTGCGGCTCAATCCATCGGTGAACCTGGTACACAATTGACAATGCGTACATTCCATACAGGCGGTGTCGCAGGTGATGATATCACACAAGGTTTGCCTCGTGTTGAAGAATTGTTCGAAGCTCGTAAACCAAAACGTAATGCAATCATTGCTGAAAATGAAGGTGTAGTACGTGTTGTACCTAACGAAGGTAAAAAAGGTACTAATACTATCTTTATTACAGGTGAAGATGGTATTGAACTCGATTACCTCATCCCTTATGGTTCCCGCATTATCGTTAAAGACGGTGATGTTGTATCCTTGGGCGCACGTTTGACAGAAGGTTCCATTAATCCTCATGACATCATGCGTGTAATGGGCACACAAGCAACACAACGTTACCTCGTATACGAAGTACAAAAAGTATATAAATCTCAAGGTGTAGAAATCAACGATAAACACATTGAAGTTATTGTTCGTCAAATGCTTCATAAGGTTAAAATCGAAACTGCTGGCGATGCAGATATGCTTCCTGGCGACATGATTGATATCAACACATTTGATGAAGAAAATCGCCGTTTAACATTGAATGGCCGTGAAAATGCTACTGGTAAACGTACATTGTTGGGTATTACTAAAGCTGCATTGGCTACAGATTCCTTCTTGTCTGCTGCATCATTCCAAGAAACTACACGTGTTCTTACAGATGCTGCTATTAAGGGCAAAATCGATCCATTATTGGGTCTTAAGGAAAATGTTATCATCGGTAAATTGATTCCTGCCGGTACTGGTATGAGCCGTTACCGTAAAATTGAAGTAGTTAAAAAGGCTCCTGAAATTTTGGAATTAACTGATGACGGTGAAATCATAGAAAAATAAGGTTTATAGCTTGTCTATATTAGAAAATAAAAGAGTTAATAATATAGATATATTGATATGTTATAAAATTTAAGACTTTTTAGTTATATCAATTATGCATACATAAATGTGTAATAAAATAATATGAAAATGTATAAAATATAAAATTTGTATAAAATTACATATATTTTATATGATTCTTATTATACACACGGATAGGTGTACATATTAAATACAGTGAAATAGCGGTTTTGAGTGTTAAAAAACCTTTGACATGCGTTTGAGTAATTGATATACTTACATAGTGCTTAGAGGGCAAGTGCGCCCTGAGCATAGTTTCGTAAGGAGAAGATGTAACCATGGACATTGCCCATTTGGCATCGGCGAACAAGACAATAGGTGCTAAGCAAACGATTAAATCAATTGCAAAAGGCTCTGTTAAGTTTGTGTTTCTCGGCTGCGATAGCGATAGCTACGTAGTAGATCCTGTACGGATGGCTTGCGTGGAACATAATATACCGTTCGACGATAAGCATACGATGGATGACCTTGGTCGTGCGTGCCGCATTAAGGTGCGGGCCACAGCGGTAGGCATCCTACGTTAATCTCGGTAATATCCGATGTAACAATTTGTTATGACGGATCAATTATAAATCTCAAATTTGGAAAGGAGGTGCCCAAATGCCAACAATTAATCAGCTAGTACGCAAAGGTCGCATGAGCTTGACTAAAAAATCTACAGCTCCAGCCCTTCAAGAATCTCCACAAAAACGTGGTGTATGTACTCGTGTGTACACAGCTACTCCAAAGAAACCAAACTCCGCGCTTCGTAAAGTTGCCCGTGTACGTTTGACAAACGCTATTGAAGTAACTGCTTACATCCCAGGCATTGGTCACAATTTACAAGAACACAGTGTTGTACTTATCAGAGGCGGTCGTGTAAAAGACCTTCCAGGTGTGCGTTATCACATCGTTCGTGGTGCATTGGATACAGCTGGCGTACAAAATCGTATGCAAAGTCGTTCCAAATACGGCGCGAAAAAAGCTAAAAAATAATTTTAGCCATTAAACGAAATTAACTAACACACATCAGTATAAAGGAGGAATTGAACATGCCAAGAAAAGGCCCTGTTCCGAAACGTGATGTACTTCCAGATCCGGTGTACAACAGCAAATTAGTAACACGTTTCATTAACAAAGTTATGTACGATGGTAAAAAAGGCATTGCTGAAACTATCGTATATGATGCATTCGAAATTATTCGTTCCAAAATGGGTCAAGACCCAATGGAAGTTTTTGATCAAGCATTGAAAAATGTTATGCCTGTACTTGAAGTACGTGCTCGCCGTATCGGTGGTGCGAACTACCAAGTGCCAGTTGAAGTTCGTGCTGATCGCCGTCAAACACTCGGTATTCGTTGGGTTGTAAACTATGCTCGTCTTCGTGGTGAACGCACTATGAAAGAACGCTTAGCAGGCGAATTGATGGACGCTTTCAACAATGCAGGCGCTGCAATCAAGAAAAAAGAAGATACTCATAAAATGGCAGAAGCTAATAAAGCATTTGCTCATTATCGTTGGTAATAAGAGGTGACAACTGTGGCAAGAGAGTTTTCCTTAGCAAAAACTCGTAATATCGGTATCATGGCTCACATCGATGCTGGTAAGACAACAACTACAGAACGTATCCTCTACTATACAGGTATCGTTCACAAGATCGGCGAAGTACATGAAGGCGCTGCTACGATGGACTGGATGGCGCAAGAACAAGAACGTGGTATCACAATCACTTCTGCGGCGACAACTTGTCAATGGAAAGAACATCGTATCAACATCATCGATACTCCTGGTCACGTTGACTTTACTGTAGAAGTAGAACGTTCTCTACGTGTACTTGATGGCTCCGTAGCGGTATTCAGTGCTAAAGGTGGCGTTGAACCTCAATCCGAAACAGTATGGCGTCAAGCTTCTAACTACGGCGTACCTCGTATCGCTTATGTAAATAAGATGGATACTGTAGGTGCTGACTTCTTCAACGTAGTTGACATGATGAAATCCCGTTTGGGTGCAAATTCCGTAGCTATTCCAAGTGCCAATCGGCGCTGAAGATACTTTCGAAGGCATCATCGACTTGATGACTATGAAAGCGGAAATTTACAAATCCGATGACGGTAAAGAATATGAAATCACTGATATCCCTGCTGAATATCAAGAAGTAGCAGAAGCTCGTCGCGAAATGATGATCGATGCTATCGCTGAAACAGATGACGATATCATGATGAAATATTTGGAAGGTGAAGAAATCTCCATTGAAGAATTGAAAACAGCATTGCGTAAAGCAGTTATTGCTAACCAATTGTTCCCAGTTCTTTGTGGTTCTTCCTACAAAAACAAAGGTGTACAAATGTTATTGGATGCTGTTATCGATTACATGCCAGCTCCAATCGACATCCCACCTATTAAAGGTGTAGTTCCTGGTTCTGAAGAAGAAACAACTCGTCCTTCTTCCGATGAAGAGCCATTCTCCGCATTGGCATTCAAAATCATGGCTGACCCTTATGTTGGTAAATTAGCGTTCTTCCGTGTGTACTCCGGTACATTGGAATCCGGTTCCTACGTTTTCAACTCCACTAAAAGGTAAAAAAGAACGTATCGGCCGTATTCTTCAAATGCACGCTAACACTCGTAAAGAAATCGACATGGTTTACGCTGGCGACATCGCTGCAGCTGTAGGCTTGAAAGATACTACTACTGGTGATACTCTTTGTGATGAAAAGAATCCTGTAATTCTTGAATCCATGGAATTCCCTGAACCAGTTATCTCCGTTGCTGTTGAACCTAAAACAAAAGCTGACCAAGAAAAAATGGGTACAGCTCTTGCTCGTTTGGCAGAAGAAGATCCTACTTTCAAAGTTCGTACTGATGAAGAAACAGGTCAAACTATTATCTCCGGTATGGGCGAACTTCACTTGGATATCATCGTTGACCGTATGAACCGTGAATTCAAAGTAGATTGTAACGTAGGTAAACCTCAAGTAGCATATCGCGAAACTATCCGTAAAGCTGTTAAATCTGAAGGTAAATTCGTACGTCAGTCTGGTGGTCGTGGTCAATATGGTCACTGCTGGTTGGAATTGATTCCTCAAGAACCAGGTGCTGGCTTCGAATTTGAAAATAAGGTCGTAGGTGGTGCGATTCCTCGTGAATACATCGGACCTGTAGAAAACGGTGTTAAAGAAGCTATGGAATCCGGTGTTATCGCTGGTTATCCAATGGTTGACATCAAAGTTATCGTATTTGACGGCTCCTACCATGACGTTGACTCCAACGAAATGGCCTTCAAAATCGCTGGTTCCATGGGCTTTAAAGAAGGTGCTCGCAAAGCAGACCCTGCATTGCTTGAACCATACATGTCCGTAGAAGTAGACGTTCCTGAAGAATACATGGGCGACGTTATCGGTGACTTGAACTCTCGTCGTGGTCGCATGGACGGCATGGAAGCTCGTAATGGTTACCAACATATCAAAGCATATGTTCCATTGAGCGAAATGTTCGGTTACGCAACTGACCTTCGTTCCAAAACGCAAGGTCGCGGTAACTACTCCATGACATTCGATCATTACGAAGAAGTTCCTAAGAAAATTGCTGAAGAAATTCAAGCAAAGAAAAACGGTTAATCTTACATTAGATTAATAGAATTACTATTTTCCTCGGAGGATAATTTAAAATGGCAAAAGAAAAATTTGAACGTACGAAACCGCATGTTAACATCGGTACAATCGGTCACGTTGACCATGGTAAAACTACTTTGACTGCTGCAATCACTAAAGTATTGGCTGAAAAAGGTCAAGCTGACTTCCAAGATTACAGCATGATCGATAAAGCTCCAGAAGAACGTGAACGCGGTATCACAATCAACACTGCACACGTTGAATACGAAACTGAAAACCGTCACTATGCACACGTTGACTGCCCAGGCCATGCTGACTATGTTAAAAACATGATCACTGGTGCGGCTCAAATGGACGGCGCTATCTTGGTTGTATCCGCAGCTGACGGCCCTATGCCTCAAACTCGCGAACACATCTTGTTGGCTCGCCAAGTTGGTGTTCCTGCAATCGTAGTATTCTTGAACAAAGCTGACATGGTTGACGACGAAGAATTGATCGAATTGGTAGAAATGGAAGTTCGTGAACTTCTTTCCTCCTACGAATTCCCTGGCGACGAAGTACCTATCATTGTAGGTTCCGCTTTGAAAGCTTTGGAAGGCGATGCTCAATATGTAGCTAAAATTGACGAATTGATGGCAGCTGTAGACTCCTACATCCCAACTCCAGTTCGTGATACTGACAAACCTTTCTTGATGCCTGTGGAAGACGTATTCACAATCACTGGTCGTGGTACAGTAGCAACTGGCCGTGTTGAACGTGGTCAAGTAAATGTAGGCGATACAGTAGAAGTTGTAGGCTTGAAAGAAAAAGCTGAACAATACGTTGTAACTGGTCTTGAAATGTTCCGCAAAACTTTGGACTCTGCAGTAGCAGGCGACAACGTAGGTGCATTGCTTCGTGGTGTTGATCGTAAAGACATCGAACGTGGTCAAGTATTGGCTAAACCAGGTTCCATCAACCCACACACAAAATTCAAAGCAGAAGTATACGTATTGACTAAAGAAGAAGGTGGCCGTCATACTCCATTCTTCTCCAACTACCGTCCACAATTCTACTTCCGTACAACAGACGTAACAGGTGTTGTAAACCTTCCTGAAGGTGTAGAAATGTGTATGCCTGGCGATAACGTAACAATGGATATCGAATTGATTACTCCAATCGCTATCGAAGAAGGTCTTCGTTTCGCGATCCGCGAAGGTGGCCATACAGTAGGCGCTGGCGTAGTAACAGAAATCGAAGGTTAATTTAACCTTTTATGCTCATCGTAGTGATACGTTGAGCACAATATCCACGACATGTAAGAGCGGCATGTTCTGCCGCTCTCGTGTTGTGTTTTCAAACTATGAAGTAGAAGGTTGCCTCTGCGGAGGAGAATTTCTATGGAGCAGCCCATTCACGAAATGGACGACAGGAGGAATTATTAATAATGGCTAAACAGCAAAAAATCCGTATTCGCCTTAAGGCATACGACCACAAAGCTCTCGATCAAAGCGCTGCTAAGATCGTAGACACTGCAAAAAGAAATGGCGCTATGGTATCTGGTCCGATTCCATTGCCAACAGAAAAGAATATCTTCACAATTCTTCGTTCTGTACACGTAAACAAAGATTCTCCGTGAACAATTCGAAATGCGTACACATAAACGCTTAATCGATATTCTTGAACCAAATTCGAAAACAGTAGATGCTATCACTCGTTTAGATTTACCAGCTGGTGTATCTATTGAAATAAAACTATAAGGAGGTGCGATAATGTCTAAAGCTATTTTGGGTAAAAAATTAGGAATGACTCAAGTCTTCACAGCTGAAGGCCAATTAGTTCCTGTAACAGTAGTGGAAACTACCCCAAGCGTTGTAGTGCGCGTTAAGACTGTTGAAACAGACGGCTACGAAGCAGTACAAATTGGTTACGGTTCCATTAAAGAAAAACATTTAACAAAACCTGTAAAAGGTCAGTTCGACAAAGCTGGCGTAGCTCCAGTGAAATATCTTCGCGAAGTTCGCGTAGCTAATGAAAATGCAGTGCAGCTGACTACACAGTAGGCCAAACTCTGGCAGCTGATATCTTCGCAGAAGGTGAATTGGTGGACGTAGTGGGTACAGGTAAAGGTAAGGGTTTTGCTGGCACAATTAAACGCCATAACTTCTCCCGTGGTCCTGAAACTCATGGTTCTAAATCTCACCGTGAACCTGGTTCCATCGGTCCTATGATCTCCGGTGGCGGCGGTAAGGTATACAAAGGTAAAAAACTCCCTGGACAAATGGGTGGTTACAGAGTTACCGTACAACGCTTATCCGTTGTGAAAGTTGATGCTGAACGTAACCTTTTATTGGTTAAAGGTGGTATCCCAGGCGCTAAAGGTAGCTTGGTTATGGTTCGCAACACGGTTAAACCTGTTAAATAATCATTTGTCGAAAGGAGGATTATGTAATGCCTACAGTAGCAACATATAATCAATCCGGCGTTAAAGTCGGTGAAATACAGTTAAACGATGCAGTATTCGGCGTTGAAGTTAACGAAGCCGTAATGCATCAAGCCGTAGTTCGTCAATTGTCTAACGAACGTCTCGGCACACATGCAACAAAAACTAGAGGTATGGTTCGTGGCGGTGGCCGCAAACCTTGGAAACAAAAAGGTACTGGCCGTGCACGTGCAGGCTCCAGCCGTTCCCCAATCTGGATCGGTGGCGGTACTACATTTGGTCCACAACCTCGCAGCTATTACAAAGCTATGCCTCGTAAGGCTAGACGTTTAGCAGTTAAATCTGCTCTTAGCGATAAAGTGAATAATAGCGAATTATACGTTTTGGAAGAAATCACATTAGCAGCTCCTAAAACTAAAAGAAGTGTTGAACATTATCAATAGCTTCAACGTTGGTGATGCAAAAGTATTGTTCATCACTGAAGGTGATGTAAATGTTGAACGTTCCGCTCGCAATATCCAAGGTGTTAAAGCTTTGGCTTGCGAAGGTATGAACATTTTCGATCTTCTTCATTACGATAAGCTCTTCATTACTAAAGGTGCTGTCGCAAAAATCGAGGAGGTACTTGGATAATGCAATTACATGATGTACTAATCCGCCCGGTTATTACCGAAAAATCCACTATGCTTATGGAAGAAGGCAAATACACTTTCCGTGTGCCTTTGACTGCAAATAAAGTGCAAATCCGTCAAGCAGTTGAAAAAATCTTCAATGTAAAAGTAGAAAAAGTAGCTACTATTCGTGTTTTAGGCAAAACTAAACGCATGGGTCGTACACAAGGTAAACGTAGCGATTACAAAAAAGCTATCGTTACTTTGAAAGCTGGCGAATCCATTAATTCTTTGAAGGTGTCTAAGAGTCTAGTTGTAAGGAGGCCCACTAATGGCAATTAAATCATTTAAACCGTACTCCGCTGGTCGCCGGTTTATGACAGTATCCGCCTTCGACGAAATCACAGCAAGCAAACCAGAAAAATCTTTGCTCGCTAAGATTTCTCAAAAAGGTGGTCGTAACAATACTGGTAAAATGACAGTTCGTCACCAAGGTGGCGGTCATAAACGTCAATATCGTATTATTGACTTCAAACGTACTAAAGATAATATCCCAGCTAAAGTAGCAACAATCGAGTATGATCCTAACCGTTCTTCTCGTATCGCTTTGCTTAACTACGCTGATGGTGAAAAACGCTACATTTTAGCTCCTAACGGTCTAAAAGTTGGTGACGTTGTATTCTCCGGTCCTGAGTCCGATATTAAACCTGGTAACTGCTTACCATTGGCTAATATTCCAGACGGTACACAAATCCACAATATCGAATTGAAAAATCGGTAAAGGTGGCCAAATCGTTCGTTCCGCTGGTACATCTGCTCAATTGATGGGTAAAGATAATGGCTACGCTATTCTTCGTTTACCATCTGGTGAAATGCGCCGTGTTCGTCAAGAGTGCCGTGCAACAGTTGGTGTTGTTGGTAACGCTGACCACAGCAACCTTGTAATTGGTAAAGCTGGTCGTCATCGTTGGATGGGCGTTCGCCCTGGCAACCGTGGTGTTGTAATGAACCCTTGTGACCATCCACATGGTGGTGGTGAAGGTAAATCTCCTGTTGGTCGTAAACATCCTGTTACACCTTGGGGCAAACCAGCACATGGTGTTAAAACTCGCGACAAGAAAAAAGCTTCTAACAGCTTAATCATTAAACGTCGTACAAAATAGGATAAAGGAAAGGAGATAAAATAGTGTCCAGATCTATTAAAAAAGGCCCTTTCGTAGCAGATCATTTGCTTAAGAAAGTTGAAGCTTTAAACGAAACTAACGAAAAGAAAGTTGTAAAAACCTGGTCCCGTGCCTCTACTATTATCCCAAGTTTTGTAGGCCACACAATTGCTGTGCATGATGGTCGCAAACATGTACCTGTATTCATTACAGAAGATATGGTAGGTCATAAATTAGGTGAGTTCGCTCCTACACGTACTTATAAAGGTCATGGTAAGGACGAAAAATCTACAGGCAAAAAATAGGAGGAAATAATACATGGAAGCAAAAGCAATCGCTAGACATATCCGAATCGCGCCTCGTAAAATCCGTATCGTTGCAGATTTAGTGCGCGGTAAAAACATCGGCGAAGCATTTGCCATCTTGAAGTTCACTCCGAAAGTTGGCGCTGATGTAGTCGAAAAAGTTATGCGTTCTGCAATCGCAAATGCTGAACATAATTTCGATATGAATGTTGACAATCTTTACGTATCCGAGATCTTCGTTGATCAAGGCCCTACATTAAAACGCATTCATCCTCGTTCCCGTGGTCAAGCTTTCAAAATTTTGAAACGCACTAGCCATGTAACAGTAGTAGTTAAAGAAAGAGCTTAAGAAGGAGGGAAACAGAGTGGGTCAAAAAGTTAATCCACACGGTTTGCGTGTCGGTATCGTAAAAGATTGGGACGCAAAATGGTATGCAGATAAAAGATTTCGCTGCTAATCTTCATGAAGACGTAAAAATTCGTAACTTCTTGAAAGAAACCCTTTTCATTGCTGGTATTTCCCGCATTGAAATCGAGCGTACAAATAAACGTATTAAATTGACTATCCACACTGCAAAACCAGGTATGGTTATCGGTCGTGGTGGTGCTGGTATCGAAGATATCAAAAAAGCAATGACTCGTTTCACTGACAAACAAGTGGACGTTAACATCGCAGAAATTAAACAAGCAGACATGGATGCAATCTTGGTTGCAGAAAACATTGCTGGCCAATTGGAACGCCGTATCGGTTTCCGTCGTGCTATGAAACAAGCTGTAGGTCGTACAATGCGCTTAGGTGCAAAAGGTATTAAAATCATGGTAAGCGGTCGTCTTGGCGGCGCTGAAATCGCTCGTAGCGAATCCTACCGTGAAGGTTCTATTCCTTTGCATACACTTCGTGCAGACATCGACTACGGTACTGCTGAAGCTCATACAACATATGGTTGTATCGGCATTAAAGTATGGATTTACAAAGGTGAAGTTTTGCCAGAAGCAAAACAACCTGCTAAGAAGGAAGAAGGTGGCAAGTAATGCTTATTCCAAAGCGTGTAAAACATCGTAAGCAATTCCGCGGCCGTATGAAAGGTCGTGCTATGCGCGGTAATACAGTGTCTCATGGTGAGTTCGGCTTGGTAGCATGCGAACCATCTTGGATCACAACCGTCAAATCGAAGCTGCCCGTATTGCTATGACTCGTTATATCAAACGTGGTGGTAAAGTATGGATTAAAATTTTCCCTGACAAACCAATCACAGCTAAACCAGCTGGTACTCGTATGGGTTCCGGTAAAGGTTCTCCTGAATACTGGGTAGCAGTAGTTAAACCAGGTCGTGTAATGTTTGAAATGGACGGTGTGCCAGAAGCTACAGCTCGTGAAGCTATGCGTCTTGCAAGCCATAAACTTCCAATCAAATGCAAATTTGTTGTTAAGGGTAAAGAATTGGGTGGTGACGTAAATGAAGGTTAATGACATTCGCAATATGAGCGCTGCCGAAATGGAACAAAAAGTTTCCGGTCTTAAGGAAGAGTTATTTAACCTCCGTTTTCAGCTTGCAACAGGTCAATTAGAGAATCCTATGCGCATTCGTGAAGTTAAGAAGACAATCGCTCGTATTAAAACTGTACAACGTGAAGTTGAACTTAAATCTGAAAACGCATAATAACAGATTTGTTAAAGGTTGAAAAGGAGGCTTAAAATCGTGGCAGAAGAAAGAAACGTACGTAAAGTCCGCGTAGGTAAAGTTGTAAGCGACAAAATGAATAAAACTGTTGTTGTTGCTGTTGAACGTAAAGTACCTCACGCATTATATAACAAGCCAATGGTTAGCACAAAACGCTTCAAAGCTCATGATGAAAACAATGAGTGTCGCATTGGCGATACAGTTAAAATTGTAGAAACTCGTCCACTTTCTAAAGATAAATGTTGGAGAGTTGTTGAAATTCTTGAAAGACAAAAATAAGAGTGATGTAAGGAGGAATAGACGATGATCCAGCAACAAACAATTTTGAATGTTGCCGACAACACTGGTGCAAAACGTATTATGTGCATCCAAGTCATGGGCGGTTCTTATCGCAAATTCGGCAATATCGGTGACGTAATCGTTGCTTCTGTAAAAGATGCATCACCCGGTGGCGTTGTCAAGAAAGGCGACGTAGTTAAAGCTGTTATTGTTCGTTCTAAAAAAGGTATCCGCCGTCAAGACGGTTCCTATATTCGTTTCGATGAAAACGCAGCAGTAGTTATTAAAGATGACAAGACCCCTCGTGGTACTCGTATCTTTGGACCTGTAGCTAGAGAACTTCGTGAAAAAGACTTCATGAAAATCGTTTCTTTGGCTCCAGAAGTATTATAAGAAGGAGGAACGCAGCATATGGCTAAACTACAAATCAAAAAAGGCGATACAGTTGTTGTTATCTCCGGTAAAGATAAAGGTAAGCAAGGTACAGTAATTGCAACTGAACCTAAAAAAGAACGCGTATTTGTTGAAGGCGTTAACACTGTAAAACGTCACACAAAACCTTCCCAAGCTAACCCACAAGGCGGCATCGTTACTAAAGAAGCTGGTATTCATGTTTCTAACGTAATGGTTGTTGACCCAGAAACTAAAACAGCTACTCGTATCAAAAAAGTTGAAGGCAAAGACGGTAAATTCGTTCGCGCTACTGTTAAATCCGGTACAGTACTTAAATAATCAGGAAAGGAGGAGCTACATAAATGTCTCGTTTGTTAGAACAATACAACTCTGAAATTAGAAAAGAGTATGCAAGAAAAATTCCAATACGGCAACGTTATGGAAATCCCTAAATTGGAAAAAATCGTTATCAACATCGGCGTTGGTGATGCAGTAGGCAATGCAAAAGCATTGGAAGCTGCAGTTAATGATTTGACTATCATTGCTGGTCAAAAACCTGTAATCACAAAAGCTAAAAAATCTATTGCGAACTTTAAAGTTCGTGAAGGCATGGCGTTGGGTACAAAAGTTACTCTTCGTGGCGAACGCATGTATGAATTCCTTGATAGATTGATCAATGCGGCATTACCTCGTGTACGTGACTTCCGCGGTATCAGCGCAACTGCATTCGATGGCCGTGGTAACTACGCTTTGGGTCTTAAAGAACAGCTCATCTTCCCTGAAATCGAATATGATCAGGTAGAACGTGTTACAGGTATGGATATCATTATCGTAACAAGTGCTAAGACAGATGAAGAAGCTCGTGAATTGTTGACTCAATTCGGTATGCCTTTTGAAAAATAATAGGAGGAACATATAGATGGCTAAAAAATCTATGATTGAACGCGAAAAGAAACGCGCTAAAATCGTTGAAAAATATGCAGCTAAACGTGCGGCGCTTAAAGCAGCAGGTGATTATGAAGGCTTGTCCAAATTACCAGCTAATGCATCCCCAACACGTTTGCACAATCGTTGCAACTTAACTGGTCGTCCTCACGGCTATATGCGTAAATTCGGTATCAGCCGTATTGCGTTCCGTGAATTGGCGTACAAAGGACAAATTCCTGGTGTTAAAAAAGCCAGCTGGTAATATTAGACGAGAGGAGGTTTTTAGATTATGGTAATGACCGATCCTATCGCGGATATGCTTACGCGCATCCGTAATGCAAATGCTGCACTTCACGAAACGGTAAACATTCCTGCATCTAGAATGAAAGCAGCAGTTCTTGAAATCCTTTTACAAGAAGGTTTCGTAAAGAACGTTGAAAAAGAAGAAAACACTTTAAAAGTAACTTTGAAATATGGTTCCAATAACGAAAAAGTTATTACAGGAATTAAACGTATTTCCAAACCAGGTTTACGTGTTTACGCGAAAAAGGAAGAACTTCCTCGTGTACTTGGTGGTTTGGGTATCGCAGTTATTTCTACATCCAAAGGCGTTATGAGCGACAAACAAGCTCGTAAAGAAGGTCTTGGTGGCGAAGTAATCGCATACGTTTGGTAATAGTAGCAATAGGAGGTAGAAATAATGTCACGTATCGGTAGAATGCCTATCGAGATTCCTGCAGGCGTTACTGTTACATATGATAACCATCATATGAACGTAAAAGGTCCTAAAGGTGAATTATCTCGCGATTTGCATCCAGATATGATTATCACTGTAGAAGGTAACACAATCACAGTAGCTCGTCCTTCCGAAGATAAAGCTCATCGTGCCCTTCACGGTTTGACTCGCGCTCTTGTTGCTAATATGGTAACAGGCGTAGCTGAAGGATTTACAAAAACTCTTGAAATCAACGGTGTTGGTTACAGAGCGGCTAAACAAGGCAATAAATTAGCTCTTACACTTGGCTTCTCTCATCCAGTAGAAATGGAAGCTCCAGCTGGTATTACAATTGAAGTTCCAGCTCCTAACAAAATCGTTGTGTCTGGTGCAGACAAAGAAGTTGTAGGTGCAGTAGCAGCTGATATCCGTAAATGGAGAAAACCTGAACCTTACAAAGGTAAAGGTATCCGCTATGAAGGCGAAGTTGTTCGTCGTAAAGCTGGTAAAGCTGGTGCAAAAGGTAAATAGTAATATCATCTATATGAATGAAAGGAGTGAATATCTTGCCTCGTAAATCTAGTAGAAACATCGCTCGAGCAAAACGTCATCTTCGTATTCGCCGCCATATTTCTGGTACGGCAACTTGTCCACGTTTGAACGTATATCGCAGCTTGAGCAACATTTACGCTCAAGTTATCGATGACGTAGCAGGTACAACATTAGTAGCTGCTAGCTCTTTAGATAAAGATTTAAACTTATCCTATGGTGGTAACATTGCTGCTGCTAAAGCTGTTGGTGAAGCAGTTGCTAAAAAAGCTATCGCTAAAGGTATTGACACTGTAGTGTTTGACCGTGGTGGTTACATTTATCATGGTCGTGTAGCAGCACTTGCAGAAGGTGCTCGTGAAGCAGGCTTAAAATTCTAAGAAGGAGGAACTATAGACATGGCGAGAATTGACTACACCAGTCTTGATCTTAAAGAAAGAGTAGTATTCATCAACCGCGTAGCCAAAGTAGTTAAAGGCGGTCGTCGTTTTTCCTTCAGCGCACTTGTAGTTGTTGGTGATGGCAACGGTTATGTAGGCGTTGGCTTAGGTAAAGCTGCGGAAGTACCTGAAGCTATCCGCAAAGGTATCGATGATGCTAAGAAAAATATCGTAAACGTAGCAGTTAAAAATGGTACAATCCCTCACAGCGTAACAGGCGTATTCGGCGCAGGCCGCGTATTCTTGAAACCAGCTGCTGAAGGTACTGGCGTTATCGCTGGTGGCCCTGTTCGTGCCGTATTGGAATTGGTTGGTGTTCGTAACATCTTAACTAAATCTTTGGGCTCTTCTAACCCTAACAATATGGTTCGTGCTACAATTGAAGGTTTGAAAGATTTGAAACGTGCTAGCGAAGTTGCTGAACTTCGTGGTAAATCCGTTGAAGAAATCTATAACGCGTAATAAGGAGACAAGAAATGGCACAAGTTAAAGTAACATTAACAAGAAGCTTAATCGGTCGTCCTGAAGATCAACGCGCGACAGTTAAAGCTTTGGGCTTGAAAAAAACTAATTCTCAAGTCGTAAAAGAAGTAACACCTCAAATTCAAGGTATGCTTCACAAAGTTAGACATTTAGTAAAAGTTGAAGAAGTTTAATACTGATAAGGAGGTGCACTGAATGAAACTTCATGAATTACAACCAGCAGCTGGTTCTAAAAAAACTCGTACTCGTGTAGGCCGTGGTTTAGGTTCTGGCTTGGGTAAAACATCTGGTCGTGGTCAAAAAGGTCAAAACTCCCGTTCTGGCGGTGGCGTTCGCTCCGGTTTTGAAGGCGGCCAAATGCCTCTTTATCGTCGTTTACCAAAACGCGGTTTCAACAACAGCGTTTTTTGCTAAACAATATGCTGAAGTTAACGTAGAACAATTGAACCGTTTTGAAGACGGTGCAACAGTTGATCCAGTAGCTCTTATTGAAGCTGGTATTTTGAAAAACGTACGCGATGGCATCCGCATCTTAGGTAATGGTTCTTTGGAAACTAAAAACCTAACTGTTATTGCTAACGGCTTCACAAAATCTGCTGAAGAAAAAATCACAGCAGCAGGCGGAAAAGTAGAGGTGATCTAGGGTGCTAGATAGCCTCTCAAACATCTTTAAGATTACCGAGTTACGTAACAAGATTTTGTACACGTTGATGATGTTTGCCGTGTTTAGAGCCGGCATTCACATTCCCGTACCAGGTGTAGATGCATCTGTAATTGAATCTTTGTTTACATCCGGTAACCTATTCGGTCTATTAGACTTGTTTGCTGGTGGTGCGCTAAGTAAGTTCTCTATCTTTGCAATGAGTATTACACCTTACATTAATGCTTCCATCATCATGCAACTACTTCAAGCTGTAGTTCCACAGTTTGAAGCGTGGAGTAAAGATGGTGAAGAGGGCCGTAAAAAAATTGCGAAGGTAACTCGTTATGGTACGGTTGTTTTAGGTTTTGTCCAAGCCTTTGGCATGGCGTTTGCACTACGTGCAAATTCCGCTCTCGTAAATAATGATATCCTTAGTGTATTTGTTGTAGCTATCATCCTAACAGCAGGCACATGCTTATTGATGTGGATTGGCGAACAAATCACAGCATATGGCATTGGTAATGGTATTTCCTTGATTATCTTTGCTGGTATCGTAGCTCGTTTACCAGATGGTCTTCAAACCATTTACCAATATATACAAACTGGAACAATCAACATGTTCCAAGCATTCTTATTTGCTGTAATTGCAATTGCAATGATTGCTGTTGTAGTAGCTGTTACGCAAGGCCAACGTCGTATTCCGATTCAATATGCTAAACGCGTAGTTGGTCGTAAAATGTACGGTGGTCACTCTACATTCTTGCCGTTGAAAGTCAATCAGGCAGGTGTAATTCCAATTATCTTTGCGTCATCTGTGTTGATGTTCCCTGTAACGATTGCGCAATTTATCGAAAACGATTTCGTTCATAAAATTGCTGATTTATTCACATGGGGAACGCCGTTACAAACGGCATTGTATGCAATATTGATTTTTATCTTTACATACTTCTATACTGCAATCTCTATCAACATTACAGATATGGCAGATAATATGAAAAAATACGGTGGTTTTATCCCTGGTATTCGTGCGGGTAAACCTACTGCTGATTATGTGGATAACGTGATGACCAAGATTACATTGGCTGGTGCTGTATTCTTAGCTATCGTCGCTATCATACCGAATTTCCTCGGTACGATTACAGGCGTGCAAGGCGTATACTTTGGTGGTACAGCTCTCTTGATCGTTGTAGGTGTAGCACTTGATACAATGCAACAAATTGAGTCACTTATGGTAACACGCCACTATAAGGGCTTTGTAAAATAGGAGGGAAACAGAATGTATATTTTATTAATGGGACCTCCTGGTGCTGGTAAAGGCACACAGGCAGCTCGACTTATTGAAAAATACGGTATTCCCCAAATTTCAACAGGTGATATGTTCCGCGCTGCGATTAAGAACGAAACACCTCTTGGAGTTGAGGCTAAGAAATATATCGATGCTGGTCAATTGGTACCAGACAGTGTAACTGTTGGTATCGTACGTGATCGCTTGGTTAAAGATGACTGCAAATCTGGATTTATTCTTGATGGATTCCCAAGAACTACAGCACAAGCTGTATCCTTGGATGCAATCTTAAAAGAATTAGGAATTTCTTTGGACGCTGTGCTTAACTTAAATGTTCCTTCTGAAGAACTTGTTAAACGCATTAGTGAACGAGCAGTTCTTGAAAATCGTGCTGATGATAACCCTGAAACAGTACAGAAACGTCTAGCTGTGTACGAAGAATCTACTAAACCATTAATTGATTACTATCGTAATAGCGGATTGTATCAAGAAATTAATGGTTTACAAGATGTAGACGCAGTATTTGCTGACATCATTAAGGCGTTGGAGAAATAATCCATGATTATTTTGAAATCTGCCCATGAAATTGAATGTATCCGCAAGGCAAGCAAGCTTACAGCAGACACGTTGTCCTTGTTAGTAGAAAAGGCTAAACCTGGCATCACGACGCTTGAGTTAGATACAATTGCCGAAGAATATATTCGCAGCCACGGTGGTATACCAAGTTGTAAAGGGTACTATGGGTTCCCTGCTACAATCTGTGCTTCTATCAATGAAGAAGTTGTTCATGGTATTCCGAGCGCTAAGCGTAAGCTTAAAAACGGTGATGTTATCAGTATTGATCTTGTTGCATCAATCGATGGCTATCACGGCGATTCGGCTGTGACAATTCCAATTGGTCATGTCAAACCAGATGTGATGAAATTGTTAAAAGTAACAGAGGAAAGTCTGTTCAAGGGAATCGAACAAGTGAAAGTTGGCAATCATATCGGTGCCATCGGTCACGCTGTTCAAACGTATTGTGAGAAACATGGTTACGGTGTCGTTCGCGACTTCGTTGGTCATGGTTTAGGCCGTGAAATGCATGAAGATCCACAAATTCCAAACTATGGTAATCCGGACCACGGTCCTGTGATGAAACCAGGTATGGTATTGTGTATTGAACCAATGATTACATTAGGTTCTTATAAAGTTCGTGTGTTGGGTGATGACTGGACGGCAGTTACCATTGATGGTAAACCAGCTGCTCATTTCGAACATACAGTGGTTGTTACAGAAAACGGCCCTGAAATATTAACCATGCGGGATGAACCGCGGTTAATTAAATAAACAGGTAACCGGAGGAAAAAATATGTCAAAAGAAGACGTTATTGAGGTGGAAGGTACGGTAGTAGAAGCATTACCTAATGCTATGTTCCAAGTAGAATTGGAAAATGGTCATGTGGTATTAGCTCACGTGTCAGGTAAAATGCGTATGAATTTTATCCGTATTCTTCCTGGTGATAAAGTTACTATGGAACTGACACCATATGACTTAAATCGTGGTCGCATCACCTATCGCTTTAAATAAGCATAGGGTCCACAAAGGAGGTACTAATGAAGGTTCAACCATCAGTTAAAAAGATATGCGAAAAATGTAAAATCATTAAACGCAAAGGCCGCGTAATGGTTATTTGCGAAAATCCAAAACATAAACAAAAACAAGGATAATCTGATAGGAGGTGGAGATTTAAATGGCACGTATCGCCGGTGTAGATTTACCTCGTGATAAACGAGTGGAAATTGGTTTAACTTATATTTATGGTATTGGTCCTACTTTAGCAGACGAAATTCTAGCTAAAACTGGTATTAATCCTGACACACGTGTTCGCGATCTTTCTGAAGATGAAGTAGCGAAAATTCGTGAAGTGTTAGATGCTGATTATAAAGTAGAAGGTGACCTTCGTCGTGAAGAAGCACTTAACATTAAACGCTTGATTGAAATCAACTCCTATCGAGGCAAACGTCATCGTATGGGTTTACCACTTCGTGGTCAACGTACTAAAACGAATGCACGTACTCGCAAAGGTCCTAGAAAAGCAATTGCTGGTAAAAAGAAATAAGATAAAGGAGGGATAAAGCGTGGCTAAAAAAGTTGTTAGAACTAAAAAGAAAAGAAAAGAAACATATTGAATCCGGTGCGGCTCATATTCGTTCTACATTCAATAACACTATCGTAACTTTGACAGATACAAACGGTAATGCGTTGTCTTGGGCTTCCGCTGGTGGCTTGGGCTTCCGTGGTTCCCGTAAATCCACTCCATTCGCTGCTCAAATGGCTGCTGAACAAGCTGCTAAAGCTGCAATGGAACATGGTCTTCGCACTGTTGAAGTATTCGTAAAAGGTCCTGGATCCGGCCGTGAAGCTGCAATCCGTGCTTTACAAGCTGCAGGTCTTGAAGTTACTTCCATTAAAGACGTAACTCCAATTCCTCACAATGGTTGTCGCCCTCCAAAACGCCGTCGTGTATAATATATAGACGGCCGTTTTGACGGCCGTGCTATAATTAAACTAAGAACGTGTGTTATATAGGAGGATGTTCCTGATGAGCGAAGAAAAGAAACTTAAAATCGAGAAAGTGGACATCGCCGAAGGCGGTCGCTATGGTAAATTCGTATGCGAACCATTAGATCGCGGCTATGGTATCACTCTCGGTAATAGCTTGCGCAGAATTTTGCTTTCATCCTTGGATGGGGCAGCTATCACCTCTATCAAAATTGATGGGGTTCTTCATGAATTCTCTACTATTCCTGGTATCCGCGAAGATGTTACGGATATCATCCTTAACTTAAAGCAATTGTGCATTAAGCTTGAAGAAGATGCAGAATGGCCATTGGAAGTTCACTTTGATTTCCAAAAGGATGGTGTATTAACAGCTGCAGATTTGGCTGAACAATTTCCACCAGAAGTAGAAGTATTGAATCCAGAGCTCGTGATTGCGACAATGGATGAAACAGCTCATTTAGTAATGGACGTAGTAATCGAACGTGGTAAGGGCTATGTTCCTTCTACTAAGAATAAAAAGGATACAGATGTTATCGGTTGCATTCCAATTGATTCCATCTTCTCCCCAATTCTTCGTGCTAAATACGAAGTGAGTGATGTTCGCGTAGGTAATGAAATGGACTTCGACAAACTTACATTAGAAGTTTGGACTGATGGTTCCATTACCGCTGCTGATGCAGTGGCAAAATCTGCTGCCATTATGATTGGTTATTTAGGGAACTTCACTAAATTAGCGCACTCTACAAGTGTTGTTGAATTAGACGATCAAAATCTTGAAGGTGATGTAGTTGATCCTACTCCTCAAGATGTTCAAGAAGATGATGGCCCAGCTAAGATTTCCATCGATGAATTGGAACTCTCTGTTCGCGCGTACAACTGCTTGAAACGTGCTGGTATCAACACAATTGCAGATTTGCTAGACAAAACCATTGATGACTTAGGAAAAGTTCGCAACTTAGGTAAAAAATCTATCGACGAAATCGCTGAAAAACTCAGCAACCACCCAGGTGGATTTAATCTTAAGCAAAAAGGCGAATAAGGAGGAAGACGAATGTACAGAAAATTAGGCCGTGATAGCTCCGCTCGTAAAGCGTTGTTCCGTAGCATGTTAACATCTTTCTTCCAATATGAGCGTATCGAAACTACTGAAGCTAAAGCGAAAGAACTTCGCTCTTTGGCTGATCAAATGGTAACTTTGGCTAAACGTGGTGATCTTCATGCACGTCGCCAAGTTCTTGCATACCTCATGGATGAAAGCGTAGTAAAAAAATTGTTTGATACAATTGCTCCAAAATATGCAGACCGTCAAGGTGGTTACACTCGTGTAATCAAAACTGGTCTTCGCAAAGGTGACGCTGCACCTTGCGCTATTATCGAGTTAGTTTAATCAAACTCATACGGTGTTGTAACTTCGGTTGCAACACCGTTTTTTTATTGTCAATTTTATGGTACAATCGACTAGTACAAATATCGTTATATAGTAGCAGTTATCGTAGTGATGGAAGATTCATTGTTAACTTTCAGATAAAACGAAATTGACTAGAAAGATACGAGGCTATTCATGAAATCAAACGAAACAATGATTGAGGTCAATCATTTAAGCCATTTATATGTTGATGAAAATGGCAATGACGTGCGTGCCCTAGATGATGTGAGTCTTACCATACGGCGTGGCGAATTTGTGGCCATTATAGGTACTAACGGCAGTGGTAAAAGTACATTGGCTAAGCATTTTAATGTGTTATTGCAACCTACAGCGGGAAATGTTACCGTATGTGGTTTTGACACATTAAATGATGAACATATCTGGAATATTCGCCAACATGTAGGCATGGTATTCCAAAATCCAGATAATCAAATCGTAGCAGCTGTGGTAGAAGAGGATGTAGCATTTGGTCCAGAGAATCTTGGGCGTACCTAGTGCTGAAATTCGTAAACGTGTTGATGACGCTTTGGCTGCAGTAAACATGACCGAATATGCGGAACATGGTCCGCATTTATTATCTGGAGGTCAAAAGCAACGGATTGCCATTGCTGGTGTACTTGCTATGAAACCAGATTGTATCGTACTAGATGAACCTACTGCTATGTTGGATCCAAAAGGGCGTTTAGAGGTTCTTGAAACAATTCATAGACTCAATAAAGAAGAAGGTATTACCATTGTAATCATTACCCATTTTATGGAGGAAGCGGTAACCGCAGACCGTGTTGTGGTTATGAAAAATGGCGTTAAATTACAAGAGGGAACACCGCGTGAAATCTTTACTCAAGTGGATACGCTAAAAGGTTTAGGCTTAGATGTACCTGTTGCAGCTGAGGTTGCATCGAAACTCATTCAAAAGGGCGTAGATATCCCTAATGATATCATTACTAATGATGAACTTGGTGATGCATTAACGACGTACTATGCGAAGGAGGCACACTGATGGCTATTGTATTAGATAATATTACCTATACCTATGGTGTGGGTACTCCTTTTGAGAAAACAGCGTTAAAGGGCATCTCCGTAACCATTGAAAATGGTGAATTTCTTGGCATTATTGGACATACTGGATCGGGTAAATCCACATTTGTGCAACATCTCAACGGTTTATTGCATCCTACGACTGGTAAAGTGACGGTCAATGGTGTGGACGTAAGTGAAAAAACTGATGAAGCAAAACATATGCGTCATAAGGTAGGCATGGTATTCCAATACCCTGAACATCAACTTTTCGAGGAAACGATTGCTGAAGACATTGCATTTGGGCCAAAAAACTTAGGCCTTGATGCAGAAGAGGTAGACCGTCGAGTGCGTGAAGCTATGGCCTTTGTAGGTCTGGATTATGATACCTATGCTGAACGTTCTCCATTTCATTTGTCTGGCGGTCAAATGCGCCGCGTTGCCATAGCTGGTGTAGTGGCGATGGAACCGGATTTTCTTGTACTCGATGAACCTTCTGCAGGCCTTGATCCATTTGGGCGTGAAGAAATCTTTGATGAAATTATTAAACTACATAAGGAAAAGGATGTAACAGTCATCCTCGTATCTCATAATATGGAAGATATTTCACGCATGGCGAATCGTCTCATTGTATTAGATAAGGGGCAGATTGTACTGGATGGTAAACCGTTAGATATCTTTAATCATCATCGCCATGTATTACAACAGGTTGGAGTAGATGTGCCACCTGTGTCCGTATTGATCGAATCATTGCGGAACCGAGGCCTTGATGTATCAAACGAAGTATTAACCGTAGATGATGCTGTACAAGCTATTCTAGAAGGAGGTCAACATGTTAAATAATATTACAATTGGCCAATTCTTCCCTGGTAACTCGTTATTACATCGCATGGACCCACGGGCAAAAATTATAGGCACTACTATTTTCGTTGTTGCCATATTCTTGGCGAACACACCATTGGCATATGGCATTGTGGCGGCTTTCACCATTGGTGCTATGTTATTATCTCGTCTGCCACTACGTTTGATGTGGAATGCGATAAAACCATTATGGATTATCATTGTATTCACAATGGGGATTCATATTTTTACAACTCCTGGTAATAGCATCATCTCCTATGGCATCATTAATATTACGGATAATGGACTGGCTATGGGCTTGCAAATGGCGGCACGATTAGTATTCTTAATCTTATTCTCGTCATTGCTAACCTATACGACATCACCTATACGGCTGACAGATGGCATTGAACATTTACTAAACCCATTCCGCCGCATCGGTGTGCCAGCTCATGAACTAGCGATGATGATGACCATTGCATTGCGTTTTATTCCTACCTTGCTTGATGAAACGGATCGTATTATGAAAGCCCAATCGGCTCGTGGTGCTGATTTTGTAACAGGTTCGATTATTCAGCGAGCTAAAAATATGGTACCTCTCTTAGTGCCATTATTTATTAGTGCATTCCGCCGTGCTGATGAATTGGCTATCGCTATGGAAGCACGTTGCTATCGCGGCGGTGTTAATCGTACGCGTATGAAAGAACTCAGCATTACATGGGTTGATTATGTAGGCTTGGGAGCCGTGTTTATTGTAACGGCTATCTTATTAATCCTATGGTGGTTAGGATAATGCGGAATATACGATTAATTGTGGCCTATGATGGTACTGATTTAGCGGGTTATCAGAAACAACCTGCTGATAAGGGGATTACTGTTCAAGGGGCTTTGGAAAAGGCATTATCTATTATTTGTGCTGAACCAATCCAAATTTATGGTGCATCGCGTACCGATGCGGGTGTACATGCACGCTTTCAAGTCTGTGCATTTCAAACATCGGGATCCATACCGGTAGAGAATATTCCACGGGCGACGATTGCCCATTTGCCAAAGGATATTGTTGTAACAGAGGCTGTTGAGATACCATTAGATTGGAAACCTCGTCATAACATTTTTGGTAAGGAATATATTTACTCCATTTATAATCGTGAAATTGCAGACCCTATGGGGCAGCGGTATCATTGGCATGTAAAGAAACCTCTAGATGTTGAAGCCATGCGTCAAGCAGGCAAAGCTCTTGAAGGAACGCATGATTTTTCTACATTGAAAGGGGCTAATACGACACCCGTAGATCCTGTAAAAACCATTTATGCCATCGGTATTAAAGAGAATGCGGGTCATATCGATATTTCTGTCGTGGGTGATGGATTTTTATATCATATGGTTCGAAATATAGCAGGCTTATTAGTGGACATTGGGCTAGGCCGAAAATCAGTGGCCCAAATTCCTGAACTATTAGCCGCAAAGGATCGTAAGCGAATTGGAAAAACAGCACCGGCTCAAGGCCTAGTATTAGAGGAAATTTTTTTTACTACTGATAGATTACATGCGGTAATAGAACGTATTAAAGAAGAATAATTATGAAATGTTACATTGTAAAACGTCTACTATACATGTTACAATTGCACTATGAGACAGGTTTATTACTTAGCTGTAATTAATATACATAGGGTAGACTCTTGTCAGCATTGTAATTATATCCTAAGGAGGGTGAATCTCTTGCAAAAACGTAAAGATTTTATCTGGAAAATGGGTGGACAACAAGGTGAAGGTATCGAGAGCTGTGGCGAAATCATGGCTACAATCCTTGCAAAAGAAGGATATTCTCTATACAGTCAACGTTTGTTTGCATCCCGTATCAAAGGTGGTCATACTACCTTCGCATTGCGCGTTGCATTAGAACAAGTTATGTCCATTGGTGAAGGCGTAGACTTCTTGTTGGCTCTTGACCAAGAAACAGTTGATATGCACGGCGGTGAAGTGCGTGATGGTGGTTATATCATCTGCGATAGTAAAGTGAAACCAGATTTTTCTAAATTTGAAGGTTCCAAAGTTAACTGCTTATCCTTGCCGATCTCTGAAACGGCAATGAAACAAGGTTCCTTGTTGATGCGTAATATCGTAGCACTTGGTATGTCCGTAGCGCTTCTTGGTTTCGACACTAAGATGTTTAAAGATGCAATCGCTGCAAAATTTGCGAAAAAATCCCAAGAAATCGTGGATAAAAACTTGGCAGCTTTTGATGATGGTCATAGCCTTGTAATGGAAAAATTAGGTGATGTAGAAATCGATACATTACCAGCTCCTGGTAAGAAAGATCAAATGTTCTTATTAGGTAATGAAGCATGTGCTCTTGGTGCTATTGCAGCAGGTTCCCGTTTCATGGCATCATATCCTATTACTCCAGCATCTGAAGTAATGGAATACATGATTAAAAACATGGATAAATTAGGTGCTACTATCGTTCAAACAGAAGATGAAATTGCAGCTTGTATGACTGCTATGGGCGGTGTATATGCAGGTGTTCGTGGTTTCACTTGTACTTCTGGTCCTGGTCTATCCTTGATGGCAGAATCCTTGTCTATGGCATCCATGGCAGAACTTCCTATGGTTGTTATCGACGTACAACGTTCCGGCCCATCCACAGGTATGGCTACAAAGGTAGAACAATCCGATATTGATGCGGCTTGCTACAACGCTCATGGCGATTATGCAGGTATCGTTATTTCTCCAACATCCATCGAAGAATGTTTCTACGAAATTCAAAAAGCTTTCAACTTGGCAGAAATGTATCAATGCCCAGTTATCTTTATGCCGGACTTACAACAAGGTTTGAACAAACAATCCGTTCCTACATTCGACTTGAACCGTGTACCTATTAATCGCGGTAAAATGATGAAGGAAGCTGACCTTCCTGAATTGGAACAACCTAACTACTTCAAACGCTTTGAATTGACAGAAGATGGTATTTCTCCTCGTACGATTCCTGGCATGAAAAATGGTCTATTCCTTTCTACTGGTCTAGAACATAATGAAGAAGGTAAACCAGCAGAAGCGCCTACAATGCATGTAGCGCAAACTGATAAACGTTTCCGCAAATTGGAAACTGTAGCTGATAACTATGAACCATTCTTGAACAATGCAAAATACGATGAAGCTGATGTACTCGTTGTAGGTATGGCTTCTAGCCGTGGTGCTATCGAAGAAGCAGTTGCTGAATTCGATCAAGAAGGCGTTAAAGTTAACCATTTACAACTTCGTTTGATTAAACCATTCCCTGCAAAACAATTGCAACCATTCATGGATGCAGCTAAAAAAGTTGTTATTGTAGAACATAATGCAACAGGTCAATTGACTAACCTATTCAAAATCAACATGCATAAGAAATCCAAAATTTCTAGCTGCTTGAAATATGATGGTAATCCATTCACAAAATCATATGTGAAAAATGCAATTAAGGAGGTCCTATAATATGACAACAGCTAAAGATTACAGAAATGATATTCGCCCTAACTGGTGTCCTGGTTGTGGTCATTATGGGGTACAAGCTGCCATTACTGATGCAGTAGTAGCAAAAAATATTCCACCTGAAAAATTGGCAGTTATCTCTGGTATCGGTTGTTCTAGCCGTATCGGTGGTTATTTCTATGCATATGGTGCACATACAACTCATGGTCGTGCGCTTCCATACGCTCAAGGCGTTAAACTTGCTAACCAAGACTTAGAAGTTATCGCTTGTTCCGGTGATGGTGATGCGTTCGCTATCGGTATGGGTCATACTATTCATGCTTTCAAACGTAATGTAAACATGACATATATCGTTATGGATAATCATGTTTACGGTTTGACTAAAGGTCAAGCATCCCCTCGTTCCGATATCGGTTTTGTTACAAAAACAACACCTCGTGGGGCCTTTGAATCACCATTGTCCGTTTGTGAAACTGCTATCGCTGCAGGTGCTACATTTGTTGCACAAGGTTATATGATTAACCGTGCTGAACTCGTTGATTTGATTCAACAAGCTATGGACCATGAAGGCTTCTCCTTCATCAACGTATTTAGCCCATGTGTTACATACAACAAACACAATAGCTATGACTGGTTCAAAGAACATTTGACTAGCTTGCCAGAAGGATATGATCCAACAGACCGTGCGACTGCACTTAAAACATTAGGTGAAACACAAGGTTTGGTTACTGGTCTTATCTATCAAGATACGACTAAACCTTCCTTTGAAAAAGCTATGGCCGCTGTTAATGGTGGTACACATCCACGTCCATTGACTGAAGATGTTGTTAAACCTGATCAAGCATTATTTGATAGCCTTTGCAATCAATTTAAGTAAGTTTAACTTAACATATATCGTGTTCTGATATAGGTCCCCTCTTTACTGACTACTATGTAAAGAGGGGATTTTTATTTTATTACTTTTCGGTTAGTGATAATTACTTTACGGAGTTTTTCTTAACTGATATACTAATTTTAATTTAAGTTATTTATAATTAAACATAGGTATAGTACCTGCTAGACGTATTTTAACTATTATAGCCATAAGATAGAGGGGTAGAGTAACGTGTCGAATGAATATAATGAAGCATTACTAGAACCACTAAAGTATTACAGAGAAAGTCTTAAGGATACATTCCAAGGTATTACAGAAGATTATTTTCAAGATTTGGTAAATCAATCACAGGTTGATATTAATAAAAATAAAGACTTAATCGATAAGTATACGAATGTTTCGGAGAATCGAAATCAGTCTAACAGTACATATAAACGATTTGGTATTGTACGAATTATCGATTTCATTGTGGGCATAGGCGCACTTATTTATGGTGTGTATCAGTTTTCACAACCGCAAATGGATATTCTATCCATCGTTATATGTATCGCTATTATAGTCTTATGCATAGGGCTGTATGTATATTGGATTCGACCTAATCGTAAGAGCCTCGAAGAGAAACTGAATGATTTAGATGCAACGCTAAGTCAAATACGTGAGGACGGCTACGAAATGATGCAACCGTTGAATGAGTTGTTTCATAGTGAAATGACCGCAGAACTTATAAAAAAGGCGATTCCCTTTATTCATTTAGATTCCAATTTTAATATGGAACGCTATGAACAGCTCGTTAAAGATTATGGCTTTTTAGAAAAAGATGATGTAAATCGCTCTACATTGGATATTACTTCCGGAGATATTTTAGGAAATCCTTTTGTGTTTATTAAGCGTATTATCCATTGGATTGATGATTATACATATGAAGGTACTCGTGAGGTCGTCTATACAGAAGAATATATAGATTCTGATGGCAATACAAAAACTAGAGATGTAAGTGAAACACTTCGTGCCACTTTAAAACGACCTGGTCCATATTATGCGGATAGAATATCCTTGGTATATGGTAATCATGCAGCACCGAATTTAATATTCCATAGAAGACCACCAGAAAAAGGTTTATTTAATTTTGGAGGTGCGAAGATTCAACTGGCAAAACGCATTGCAGGGCTTAGAAAGAAAAGTGAAGATGCCTTAGAAGATGGTGGAAACTTTCAGGCGTTGGCAAATGAAGAGTTCGATGCACAATTTAATGCATTAGACCGAAATAATGAGGTCGAGTTCCGCGTGTTATTCACTCCATTAGCACAAAGTAATTACAAAGATATTTTTGAGAATTCTCCCTATGGTGATGACTTTGTTTTCAATAAACAATGTAAAATCAATGAAATTTTAACTGATAACTCTATGGATTGGAATTTCGATACCGTACCATCACAATACTATGATTTCTCCTTTGAAAAGATTAAAGAGAAATTCATTAATTTTAACTGTAGCTATTTTGAGCATATGTATTTTTCATTTTTGCCAGTCTTAGCAATTCCTGTATATCAACAAATGGCTTCTACTGATTATATTTATAAGAAATCTTATGATTTTAAATATAATGATTACATTACAGAAATGCTCGCGAATAAGATGAACCTTGGGTTATTTATTCCTCCTGATGCAACGCAGAGAAGTAATGTAAAAACATTGCTAAAAACGAGTCACTATAAAAAAGAGGCAGATTCGGAAATTATCAAGGTAGATGCTTATTCGTATAGGACTATTGAGCATGTGGATGAGGTTCCTGTTACAGCAGGTAATGGTAGAACCTATTATGTACCAGTTAAGTGGAATGAATATGTGCCGGTTACAAAGCATGAACTTATTGAAGTAGCAGAAGTAGATACAGTTGACGATGATTTCAAGCGTATTAAAGAATTGAATCATTACCAAGGATCTGAAAATAACAAAAATGGTTCCTTTGCCTATGGACATTTTATGGTAGGGAAACTCTATAAGGATAATCAGTCTCTCGTAGACTTATTACATACGATTTTTGAACAAAATGGAGGTAAGTAAAATGGCTAATCAACTTGATGAAATGAACCCAGAGATTATGGCAGAAGGCAGAGATGTACATGTTATTGCTAAGGTGATTCCTGTAGAAACAAGTGGTTTTGAAAAACTGATACCTACGATTCTAATGGCTATCGGTGTAATTGCCATCGTTTTAGGGATAGTTATAGACAAGTACCTCATATCTGCTATAGGTGTGGTTGTACTTGTTTATCCTTGGTGGCGATTAAAACAAATTAGTTCCGAATTTAATATGATGGAACAACGAATTCAAAATGCAGCATCTGAAATTGATAACTATATGGAACAACGGGTTGTCATTCTTTCTAATGCGGTTAAACTCGTAGAAAAATCTATTGAAGTAGATAAAGATATTCTTGTGGATATTGCAAAGTATAGAAGTGGTAATTTTAGTGAAGAATCTAGAAGCGATGTAAATGCTCAGCTTAATAAAGCGACGAGAGCATTAAATGTAGCTATAGAAAATTATCCAGAATTGCAAAGCCAAGATACAATTCGCGATGCGATGCAACAAAATTCATATTTGCAAAAAGAAATTACAGCTGCTAGAACATTATATAATGATGCGGTAAATACGTGGAATCGAGAAATATTCGATTTCCCATTCAAAAAAATTGTAGCTGCTAAAGAAGGTAGAACCACAAGAATTCCATTCATAGCAGATCAAGAGACTAAAGAAAAAGCAAAAGGTGTTTTCTTTTAGTTGATAAAGTTTTGTGCGTCATAAAAAGGGGATACTATGAAAACATATGAAAAAGGTATTAGCTTGTCTATTTGGACCTTAAGCTGGCCTATATTTATCGAAGTATTCCTGCAATTGCTCGTCGGTAATATCGACCAACTGATGATGAGTCATTACTCGCCACAGGCGGTAGCCGCTGTAGCTAATGCGAATCAAATTTTAAATATTTTTATCATGCTCATCGTTGTTATGAGCACGGCTACAACGATATTAATTGCCCAATACTTGGGCGCTCGAAATCAGTCGAAGTTATCAGAAGTTTGTACCGTTAGTTTAGTGCTAAACTTTGTATTCTCCTCTGTGGCGGCGGTGTTTTTTATCACTTGTCATGAATGGATTTTTACATGGCTTGGGATACCACCAGAAACGATGGGGGATACATCGTTGTATACGACTATTGTAGCGGCAGGACTACCAATACAGGCCATGTACTATGCATTGGTTGCCGTATTTAGAGGTCATTCGTTGACGCGTATTACCATGTATGTGGCACTCGTTATGAATATTATCCATGTAGGAACGAATTATATTCTAATTTTCGGTCATGGCCCGATACCGAGTCTTGGTGTACTCGGTGTATCTATTTCTACGTGGCTTTCAAAGGTAATTGGCCTTCTTATCATCGTATATCTATTCAAGACACTGTTGCAGTTGAAGGTTAGCACGTCTTATTTAAGACCCTTTCCTTGGCATACGGTTAAATCCTTGCTCCATATTAGTGTGCCATCTGGCGGTGAAACATTGAGTTATCAATTATCGCAAACGACGATTATGAAGATGGTCAATATTCTAGGGTTAACTGTGATTAATACGAAGGTTTATGTATATGTCATCGCCATGTTGTGTTATGTGTATACCATAGCCTTATCGAATGCATCGCAAGTCATCGTAGGATTCTTGATGGGCGCTAAACGGGAAGATGAAGTAATGAATCGCGTGTGGCATTCTATGTTTTTAGCCATCGCTATCAGTGTAGGTTTGGCAACGTTCTTTTATATAACGAGTGATACGGTTCTATCTGTATTTACAACGGATCCTGAGATTTTATCCTTAGCCCATAATGTGCTCTTGGTTGAGATTTTCCTTGAACTAGGGCGGGCTGTAAATATCGTTATGGTCAGTTGTTTACAGGCCGCAGGTGATATTCGTACCCCAATGCTAGTTGGTATCTTTGGCATGTGGTTATGTGCTGTGCCATTATCGTACCTATTTGGTATTTATTGGGGCTGGGGCCTTGTAGGCATATGGATTGCTATGGCTGCTGATGAGATTTTACGAGGTGTATTGTTTATCTATCGCTGGTATAGCGGAAAATGGAAAGAAAAACGCCTTATTGAGGTGTAGTGATATAGTTTGTTTGCGTTTCTATATTGGAGATATAGGGACGCTTGTGAAAGTAGGTTTATATGCATAAAACCGTAGGTATCATTGGGTTAGGTTTGTTGGGTGGTTCGTTGGCAAAGGCTTTGAAAGCCTATACAGATTATGATGTCGTAGGGTATGCACGCCGACAAGAGGTATGTGATGCAGCATTACAAGATGGGGTAGTATCCCAAGCTTGGACCGAGGTAGAGCCACTCATTGAACATTCGGATATCGTAGTGTTTTCCTTGCCGCCAGATACTAATGCTCGACTTTTTACAGAGGTGGCTTATCTGTTTAAACCAGGTCAGGTGGTAACAGATGTATCCAGTGCAAAAGAAAATTTTGTACGCGCCGTGTATGAATCTATTCCAAAGGGAACCTTTTTCGTATCTGTTCATCCTATGGCGGGATCTGAAAAGGGCGGTTATGAAGTGTCTCATAAAAACCTATTTAAAGGCATGGGGTGGATTGTATTAGAGGATAAGGCTTCTGATGTGTATAATGAAGAGGTGGCTAAAGAATTGGCTGATATGGGGCGTGCCGTTGGTTCCCGTATCGAATTTGTCGATGTATATGCTCATGATGCGTATTTAGCGATGGTTAGCCATATGCCGCATCTGATAGCCGCCATTTTAACACAAGTATCTGGTGGCGATGAGCTCGGCGAATTACGTATGCGCTTATCCGCAGGTGGATTCCGTGACTGTACGCGTGTAGCCGGCGGTTTGCCATCCATGTGGCGTGAAATCATTTATGGGAATCGTCATAATGTATTAGAAGGCTTGTCTAAAATGGAAGACGAAATTCGTCGGGTAAAAGAAATACTTTCACAAGAAGACGAAGGCCAAGCCTTAGAAAACTATTTAAATAGAAGTAGAGCTGTTAGAAATAAATTACCGTACTTGACGGGACAAATTAAGAATAATTAAGAGGAGTTGTTATGGGGTTACTACAAGAAACCTGCGACGCGATTCACAGTCGTAGTAAAGAGATTGAACAACATATTATTAAGAATTGGAATGATGCGTCAGATAGTAAGCAATATGGACGTCTCGTCAATATGGTGGCTCAATATGGGGCAGCTACAAATCAAAAGAATGTAACAATTCCAAAACCTTGTATGATCATTGCCTCTGCCGATCATGGCGTTGCCGATATGGGGGTTAGTGCCTATCCAAAGGAAACGACTGTTGGTATGACACAAAATTACTTAATTCCCAAAAGGGGCAGGCGCCAATTCCTTATTGGCCAATTATTGTGGTGCGCATATGGAAGTTATCGACATGGGCATTGATGCGGATATGAGCTGGGTCCCTGGACTGCGTTCTCATAAGTTGGGGATGGGCACAAAGAATTTTGTAGAAGAACCGGCTATGACGCGGGAACAAGCAATCGAAGGTATTGAAACGGGCATCAAATTGATTCAAGAAAAGATGTCTGACGGGTACAATGTGTTTCTTGTAGGTGAAATGGGAATTTCCAATACGACAGCAAGTGCGCTTATGACGGCTAAGTTTGCCGGTCTTACTGCAGAAGAGGCAACTGGGCGAGGCACGAATATTTCCGATGAGCGTCTTAAATTAAAACAACGCATCGTTCATGATGTATTAGTTAAATACAAGGATATCCCAAAGGACGACGCCATTGGCATTTTGGCTGCCGTAGGGGGCTTTGAATTTACATGTATTGTAGGTGTCATTTTGGGGGCAGCTGCTCATCATGGTATGGTCATCATTGATGGCTTTAATACATCTGCTTGTGCACTGGTGGCTAAAACATTGGTTCCAGCATCCATGGACTACGTTATGGCTTCTCATTTATCTGCAGAAAAAGCGGCTAAATCTTCATTGCAAAATCTTGGATTAGAAGCCTATGTGGACTTAGGTCTTTGCTTAGGGGAGAAGCCTCTGGTGGTTCCGTTCAAATGGGGATGCTTGACCTTGCAGTTCATATGTATAAGTCTGTCACAGGAGGTAAGGCATGAGAGCTTTTAACATTCAACCATTAGATACGAAAGCGATGGAAACATGCCGGTATCGCATTGATAATTTAACCAAACCTATTTATAGTCTGGCTATGCTCGAAACGATAGCTGAACGATTTGCAGGCGTATTGGCTGATCCTAAACCAAATCATTTAAAATATGGTGTTCTTATTGTAGGAGCAGACCATCTTGTGGACGGTCCTCAAAATGTTGAACATGGACATACTAGTTTAAATGCAATAAAACGATTTAATGAAGGCATGAGTGCTACGCAAGGGGCGGCATTTAAATTACAAGCACCGGTTTACGTTGTTAATATTGGCTTAGAACAAGATACAAATCATTTGGCGAATATTGATTCTCGAGTTATTCGTAAGGGGTCCCACTTCTTTGGCGTAGAACCTTCTATTAGTCATGATGAATTGGAACAGGCGCTTGAAATGGGCTTTGCTTATGCGGATACATTACATGAAGCAGGCCTACAAGTGGTGGCCTTAGGTAATATAGGTGAACGCACATTTCTTGATGCGTTGGTTACGACCGCTACCGTTACAGGCACATCGTACGAGACTTTATTGACAGAATCTGATAATGGACCTACCATTACACAGCGTGCTGCACACATCCATTCGTTTGTAGATCCATTTGATATTGCTGTAGATGATTGGTCTGTTTTATCTGAAAGCGACCGCCGCACTGCTGTATTGCGTTTGCTTCATGTAGCAGGTGGCCTCGATATTGCTTTCTTAACAGGCTTTATCTTAGGTGCTGCTAGCCATCGTATGGCTGTGGTATACGATAATGCACTAACTGGTGCTGCTGTACTCGCAGCAGTGACGATGGAACCATTGGTGAAAGACTATGTTTTCTCATCCGCTGTTTACGATGATCCTATTCATAAGGAACAATGTCGTTTTTTAGATGTAAAACCTCCATTACATTATGATTTACAAATCGATGAAGGCTTAGGCTCTACAATGGGGCTATCTATCGTAGATGCATCTATGCATATGTTAAATGACATGAAAACATTCGTAGAAGCAGAGGTTCGTGCCGCTGAGGATGGTGCCGGTAAAGGTAGACAAGAAGATATTAAATAATGATAGAGAGGACTTCATGATATATAGTTCCTTTACTTAAGAAATAGTAAAGGAGGTATATATTTGAAAGTCCTCTTTTATATGTTTGTTATAAATTATGTAGATTTGTATCATATAGATTTCGTATTATTTTTATAGGAAATTCATTGAAAAACCATTGACACTATATGTGTAAATTGATATTATTATAAGGCAGTCAGAACTGACCTGGTTTAGTTCTTGACTAACAGAAGGTAATTATGATATAGTAATTATCGGTTCTGTATGCGGGAATAGCTCAGCGGTAGAGCACCGCCTTGCCAAGGCGGGGGTCGCGAGTTCGAATCTCGTTTCCCGCTCCATACATTCCTCGATAGCTCAGTTGGTAGAGCAATCGGCTGTTAACCGATCGGTCGTAGGTTCGAGTCCTACTCGGGGAGCCATTCATGACTCACTAGCTCAGTTGGCAGAGCACCTGACTTTTAATCAGGGTGTCCCGCGTTCGAGTCGCGGGTGAGTCACCAACTTTGGCCCGTTGGTCAAGCGGTTAAGACACCGCCCTTTCACGGCGGTATCCCGGGTTCGATTCCCGGACGGGTCACCAATATGGACGATTAGCTCAGCTGGGAGAGCGCCTGCCTTACAAGCAGGATGTCGGCAGTTCGATCCTGTCATCGTCCACCATATGCGGGAATAGCTCAGCGGTAGAGCACCGCCTTGCCAAGGCGGGGGTCGCGAGTTCGAATCTCGTTTCCCGCTCCACTAATGTTCCTCGATAGCTCAGTCGGTAGAGCAATCGGCTGTTAACCGATCGGTCGTAGGTTCGAGTCCTACTCGGGGAGCCAATTTCATATCATGGCCCGTTGGTCAAGCGGTTAAGACACCGCCCTTTCACGGCGGTATCCCGGGTTCGATTCCCGGACGGGTCACCACATGGACGATTAGCTCAGCTGGGAGAGCGCCTGCCTTACAAGCAGGATGTCGGCAGTTCGATCCTGTCATCGTCCACCAAGCTAAAGCAGTTATCTTCGGATAACTGCTTTTTTGTGTTATAAATTCAGATGTGTGCAGTGCAAATACAAAAAGCGACACTATGTGTCGCTTTCAGTATGGTTGTTATAAATCTTGTATATTGATTTATCTCGGTGCATACATGATGATATATACACCTACAAGGCAAACTAGACCGCCGATAATATCATACATGTCGGGGCGCAATCCATCGACAAGCCAGCCCCATAGAATGGAGAGTGCAATAAATACGCCGCCGTATGCAGCATAGACCTTGCCAAAACTGGCCTCTGGTTGAAATGTAGGAATTATACCGTACAAGATTAAGATAATGGCGCCTGCTAGTAGATATAGAGGACTTTTATCATCGCGCATGTAGAGCCAGACGAGATATCCGCCGCCAATTTCAGCGATACCGGCTAATAAAAAATAGAATATAGATAATAACATATATACCTCACAATGATTATAAATCTCATATTAGTGTATCATGGTTGTTGTACCCTGTCAGTAGTAGATTATTGAGTTTGAAAACAATAAAAAATCCCTCGCTAATAAAACGAGGGATTGAGTATTATAATCTCGCAGGGGATTCCTGATGGACATAGTCCATAAATGTATGCATCGTTTCAGTTTTAGAATTATTTTTCTTGTATGCGAAACATACTTGTAACTTAAATGGTTTTTCTAATGGTAAATAGCCAGTAGTGATGTTGAGGGCGTCGAGAATTTGACGCGCTACGATGCAACCAGATTCATTCTTACCACAATAATCAATCATTGTGTACGGATTAGATAAGCGGCTACCACGGATGTGTAGATTTTGTTGACCATTACCTACATATGCTTTTAATGTACGGTACATAAAATATTTAGGTGGATACATTAAAAGTGGGAATTGTTGAATTGATTTTAAAGTAGCTTCTTTAACTTGATCAATCAATTTTGGCGCATAATATACAAATTCATCTTCCCGTAGCGCTTTTGATTCATATAAGGACATGTCCTTATTATTTGGTAAATAGAGAAGGGCAATGTCGATACGATTTTCTCGTAAATCGAGCAATAGCTCTTCTTCTTCCATATCGTAAATAGATACAGAAAATTCAGGATGGTTTTCAAAGAAATGCGATACATATCCGTTGAGGCGAATGTCGCCGAGGCTACGAAGAACGCCGATGTTTAGGATAGGGCGTTCAACCTTGCTAGCTAAACGGATGGATTGTATGGCTCTCTCCAATGTGTCCAATACGAGTTCTGCTTCCGGCAGGAACAGTTCACCTTCTGGCGTCAAACGACTGCCGCGGGTGGAGCGAGAAATTAATTTAACGCCTACAAGTCGTTCTAATTTTTTCATTTGCGCACTGAAAGCAGATTGGGTGATATTCATCGTTTGTGCTGCTAGTGTAAAGCTACCTGTTTTATTATATGTAATAAAACTTTGTAGCTCTTGCATGGTTGGTAATTCTTTCATTTCGGTACTCCGATTATAATAAAAACCTCACATTACTACTTATTACCTATATTAATTGTATTGTAGCATACTATAAGTATTTTTTCATCTAAATCTATAAAAGGCGATGAATTAATTAGAATAGATATAGAGCGGTTCTTTTATAAGAAATTTCGTTTCTAATGCTATGATAGGTAAGTAAAAATAATGATAAATAGTATGGCGAAAGAATATCCTTTGCACATGCTATTTATAGGTAGAACTAATTGACATAGGGGCATAAGAAGTGATATTATTACTAAGTACCTTTATGTCGTGGTACAAGTATATATTAATTTATGAGGTGATAATCACATGGCAACGAGAAGAGAGGCTCGATTCAAACTTTGTCGTCGCTTTGGTGTGAACGTATTCGGTCACGCAAAAGCCTTGAATCGCGTCAAAAAAGACCAACGTCAGAAGAAAAATGTCTGAGTATGGCACACAATTATTAGAAAAACAAAAAGTTAAAGCTTACTACAACTTGCTAGAACGCCAGTTCGTACGCTATTATGATAAAGCGAAAAAAATGCAAGGTGTTACAGGTCAAAACATGTTGATCCTTTTGGAACAACGTCTTGATAACCTTGTATATCGCATCGGCTTCGGTAACTCCATTCGTCAAGCTCGTCAAATGGTAAACCATGGCCACATCTTGGTAAATGGTCGTCGTGTAGACATTCCATCCTACTCCTGTAAACCAGGTGACGTTATTGAACTTCGTGAAGCTTCCCGCGACAACGAAATGTTCAAAACTAACTTCCAAGAACTTCGTTCTTTCGAACTTCCTTACATTGAAAAAGACTTAGAAGGCTTCAAAGCTACATTCACTCGTCTTCCTCAACGTGAAGAACTTCCTATCGAAGTTAACGAAACACTTATCGTCGAATTGTACTCCAAATAATTTGGCGCTTATGGGAAAACCACTCAGAATTGGGTGGTTTTTTCTTTATGATGGTTGCTGTCAAAGGGCTATGGCAGTATAAAAAACAATTGACATGAACCACCAAAATCTGTATACTATTTTGAGTAAGCTTTAGTCGTGTTTCCATTAGCCCCGGAAGCAAAGGACAAGCTGATTTTGGTAGAATTATGACGTTATTAGGAGGATATGCAGCATGAAAACTACATTTATGGCCAATCCGAACACAATCGAACGGAAATGGTATGTTGTTGACGCTGAAGGTAAAACTTTAGGACGCCTTGCTGCCGAAGTTGCAAAAGTTCTTCGGGGCAAAAATAAACCAACTTTCACACCACACGTAGACACTGGTGACCATGTGATCGTTGTAAACGCAGAAAAAATTCGCGTAACTGGTAAAAAATTGGAACAAAAGGAATACTTCCGTCACTCTGGTTACCCAGGTGGTTCCCGTTTCACTAAATTGTCCATGATGCTTGAAAAACAACCTGAACGTGTTGTTGAAATGGCAGTTCGTGGTATGCTTCCAAAAAACAAATTGGGTGCACAACAATACCGTAAATTAAACGTATACGCTGGTCCTGAGCATCCACATGCAGCTCAAAAACCAGAAGTATTAGAAATTTCCGTACGATAATCTAGAGGGAGGAACATATAATGGCAGTAGCACAATATTACGGCACTGGTCGTAGAAAATCTTCCGTTGCTAGAGTTCGTCTGGTACCGGGCACAGGTAAAATCACTGTTAACAAACGTGAACTTAATGAATATTTCGGTCGCCAAACTTTGGAATTGATCGTAAAACAACCTTTGAACTTGACTAATACAGTTGAACAATATGATGTAATCGCAACTGTAGCTGGTGGCGGTCCTTCCGGTCAAGCTGGTGCAATTCGTCACGGTATCTCCCGTGCGTTATTGGACGTAGATGGCGAACTTCGTCAATCTTTGAAAAAAGCTGGCTTCTTGACTCGTGACCCACGTATGAAAGAACGTAAAAAATACGGTCTTAAAAAAGCCCGCAAAGCAAGCCAATTCTCCAAACGTTAATATTTGGACAACAGGTTATTACACCTGCAGACAATGTCTGCAGGTGTTTTTTGTTGCTTAGATTATGGTGACACTAATAATTATCTGTTATGATGATAGTAATGATAAAAGAAAGCGTATCTTGGATAATATGAAATCTGAGTATTATAAATGATAGGAGATATTGTTATGGCATTAATGAAAGCTATTCAATTGACAGGTCCCAGTAACTGTATTTCATGATATGTTACATAATATATTTACCTGTGTATAGGGGGCTGTATGATACAAAATATATATCATTTACTAGTGGAGAATTGGAGCTTTTTCTCAGGTCTATTATGGGAACATGTCGGCATAGCTTTGCTTTCCAGTATAATTGCCATTATTTTAGGATTGGTTGCGGGTATTTTACTTAACGAGTATCGTCGAGCAGTTAATCCGACCATGATGGTTATTAATTTCTTGTATACTATACCATCCATATCCATGCTAGGATTTTTGATTCCCTTTTCAGGAATTGGGAATGCAACGGCAGTGATTGCTCTTGTGATATATGCATTATTGCCGATGGTGAGAAATACATATACTGGGTTAAGCAGTATTGACAAGGAAATGATTGAAGCGGCTACATCACTGGGGTTATCTCATGTACAACGTTTACGATATATTGAATTGCCTTTAGCCTTTCCGGTAATCATGGTCGGTATACGAAATATGCTAGTTATGACTATAGCGCTTACTGGGGTAGCATCATTTATTGGTGCCGGAGGTCTTGGTGTAGCTATTTATCGAGGTATTACTACAAATAATACGACTATGACTGTAGCCGGCAGTTTACTAATTGCTTTTTTAGCATTGATTATGGATGGTGTATTGGGCTTTTTTGAGAAAATCATACTATATAGAGGGCATTGCAAACGTACTTTTAAACGTATTGGTATTATAGCTTCAATTGTGATAATTAGTGGTATTGGTGTGTTTATGTGGCCGTCGCAACAATCTGACGTAATTCATGTAGCTACAAAACCGATGACAGAACAGTTGATTTTGGGCGATATGCTGAAACTTCTTATTGAACAAGATACAGATTTAACTGTTGAAGTAACAGCCGGAGTAGGCGGAGGAACCTCCAATATTCAACCGGCCATGGAGTCCGGTCAATTCGATATCTATCCTGAATATACTGGTACCGGTTGGAATGCAGTACTAAAACGAGACACGCAATATAGTGAAAATTTATTTGATGAATTACAGCGCGCTTACGAGGATACATATCAATTTAAATGGGTCGGTATGTATGGTTTCAATAATACATATGGAATGGCTGTACGTAAGGATATTGCTAACAAATATAATTTAAAAACATATTCAGACTTAGCGAGGGTTTCGTCACAATTGATTTTAGGTGGGGAATATGATTTTTTCGGGCGCCAAGATGGGTATTCGGGATTACAGCGAGTATACGGCATGGACTTTAAAGATACGAAGGATATGGATATAGGTTTGAAATATCAGGCTATTGAAAGCGGACATGTGGATGCTATGCCTATATTTACTACTGACGGTCAGTTGAGCCATGCGTCTATTGTTGTTCTTGAGGATGATAAACATTTATATCCGTCGTATGTTTGTGGCAATGTCGTCAGAATAGATGTGTTAAAGAAGAATCCTGAGCTAGAATCGGTATTGCTGAAATTGACAAATACGATTACGGATCAGGATATGTCATATATGAACTATGAAGTGGAATCGGAAGGACAGAAACCTCATGATGTTGCTGAGCGATACTTACGCATCAAAGGTTTGTTATACTAACGTGGGTTGATAGCGGGTACATAGTATTGTATTGTGAGTATAAGATTACGTTTACATCTATAATTAATTCCCCTATAATAGATATATAATAATCGAACTTTTTCGAAAATAGATTTTCATATAGGAGAACTCATATGATTTATAATACAATTCAATACGTAGTGGATAACGGTATTGGTACGTTGACATTTAATCGTCCTAAAGTGGCGAATGGTTTTAATATCGAAATGTGCAAGGAAATCCTTGAGGTTTTAGATAAAGCACATCATGATGAAAGTGTTCGTGCATTGCTGATCAATGCTGAAGGCAAGGTATTCTCTGCTGGCGGCGATTTAACTGAAATGGAACGGGCTGTAAATGATGGTGATACAGAGTCTTTATTTGAAATCGTTGAGCTAGTAGCTCAAATTTCTATGGCTATGAAACGCTTACCTAAACCGGTTATCATGAGCCTTCAAGGTGCAGCAGCAGGTGCTGCGTTCAACATGGCGTTAGCAGCGGACTTTGTGGTTGCAGCTAACAATGTACGCTTTATTCCAAGCCTTCGTAAACGTAGGCCTTGCACCTGATGCAGGTGGTTTGTTCTTGTTAACTCGTTCTATTGGTATGAATCGTGCTATGCATATCGTTATGACTGGCGAAGCGGTTTCCGCTGAAAAAGGTAAAGAACTTGGTTTTGTATATAAAGTTTGTGAACCAGAGGATTTAGAGACTGCTACAAGACGACTAGTTGAAAAATTAGCAAAAGGCCCTGCAAAATCGTACCGCGTTATGAAGGAAATGATGTGGAGAATAGCTTCTTATCTGGTTGGGAAGAGTACAAGAAGTTTGAAGTAGAAAATCAATGTGAATTAGGTCTTTCTGAAGATTTCAAAGAAGGTGTTCTTGCCTTTACAGAACGCCGTCGCCCTAAATTTGGCCAAAAGTAAGACTATTTTGTAATAAGGTGTGCTAAATCGTCTGTAAATTAGAACTACATACTCATATCATTAGAACCGATGTAGCTCATATAGTGTGTTACATCGGTTTTCCCTTTTTTCATACATTGACAAAACGTATATAATAGAACTATTAAGATAGTTTTAGGAGGTCCATATTTTATGGCTCAAGATACAATTAAATGTTATGATACTCCCCTAGTGATGTGGTCGCTGCATTGGCGGAGGATTTTATTGCTTTCACCAATGAAGAAATCAGCCGCACCGAAACATGCATTGTAGGTATCACTGGAGGCACAGTCATCAATGGTTTGTTAGAGACATTGAACTCTGCTGAGTACATTGAGCGTGTTAACTGGGAACGGATATTTTTTGTCTGGACTGATGAGCGATTTTTGCCTCAGTCTCATGAAGATAATTATTTTAACCGTGTAAAACCATATCTGCTTTGTAAGGCGAAGGGGGCGGCCCATTTCTTTCCTATTAACACCAATTCGAAAACTGTTATAGAGGCAGCTGACGAGTACGAGAAAGAAATAGGCAATGTTCTTAAAGCTTGTAAAAAATCTGGCCTGGATTTAGCAATCCTAGATCTTGGTGAGGATGGTCATACAGCAGGACTTTTTGCGGGTTCTCACGCACTGCGTGTAGCAAATCGCAACGTTGTGCCCGTTGAGGATGGCAAGGTGTGGGAACGCATTTCCATGACCTTCTCGTTTTTGGCGAAAACAGATGTCCTTTGGTTCACTGTAACTGGTGAAAGTAAACGGACTGCCCTTACAAAGGTTTTGTACCAACGTGAGGATTATGAAGATACATCATGGGATAAACGTATCGGTCGTGTACTGCCGGGTGCAGTGCTTTCACAAGAACCTATGACATGGTATGTGGACAAAGATGCGTATAATGATGTACACTGATTGATGTAGTATTAAGTAAATATAAAGGAGATACAAATGGGGTCTATAGGAACACCTGAATTAATAGTCATTTTAGTGATTGCTCTAGTTATCTTCGGACCTGGTAAATTACCTGAAGTGGGTAAAGCGATTGGTAAGGGGATCAACGAATTTAAAGATGCTCTTTCCGGCCCAAAGAAAGCTGTCGATGAAACAAAGGAAGCCGTTAAATCTGCTACTACTATCGATGTGACAGCTGGGGCTAAAAATGATGAAAAACATAAGGAAGCTAATGATTAGGAGGTATTATTATGTGCAAAGATTGCGGTTGTGGTGAAGATAATGGCGTTGTAACAAAGGTATTCACTGTACCTGGTATGATGTGTAATAATTGTAAGGAAACAGTAGAAGGTGCTACATTAGGCCTAGATGGCGTACTTAGCTCCGAAGTTGATTTGCCAAATAAAACGGCTACTGTATCTTTTGATCCAGCAAAGGTATCTGTTGAAACGATTACAACAGCTATTGAACGAACTGGATTTGATGTAGAGTCCGTGGTTGATGGTGTTCGTGAACATAGCCATGGTTTACTAGGTACGATTAAACGTCTCTTTAAATAATCGAATTCATAGAGCTGTATTGAAACATCGTTTCGATACAGCCCTTTTTGTATTGTGAGGTGATGAGATGATACGCAAGTTTGATTCGGAAAATTTTAAATGGGATGGCGTCGATACCTTGGTGTATAAACAAGATGGTAGTCCTTTTAAGGATGTAACACGACAAGTGCTATATGATGGGGCTTATGACATTCCCTGCCAATTCCGTTATTTTGAATGTTTGCCCGGTGGGCTACTCTACGTTAGAGTATCATGAGCATACACATATGGTTATGATTGGCCGCGGTAAGGGGCAGCTTTTACTAGGTGATGAAATTTATGATGTAGCACAAGGGGACTTTATTGAAATCCCAGGCAATACAATTCATCAATTTAGAGCTAATAAGGGCGACTATATAGGATTTTTCTGCCTTGTTAATAAAGACCGAGATAAGGTTAAATTATTGACTGATGAACAAATGGAGACATTGCGTCAAAAACCTAAGATTAAGGAATTTTTGGAGGGACTATGAGTACATGGACACGAGCGGCCTTAACCGTTTTGATTGGCCTGATTATTTGGTTTTTGCCTCATACAGAGGCGATTAAGCCTGAAGGTTGGCATTTGTTGGCTATCTTTACGGCTACGATTGTTGGTTTTATTTTGCGCCCTTGGCCGACGGGTATTATGGCACTCTTTGGTATTGTTGCTGCTGTGGCAACGAGCTCTATTACGATGGTGCAAGCTTTGGGTGGCTATGCAGAGGCTAATGTGTGGCTTATCGTAGCAGCCGTATTCTTTTCTAGAGGTATTATTAATTCCGGCCTCGGTAAGCGCATTGCATACACATTAATTCGTGCCTTTGGTACAAGTTCTCTGAAATTAGCCTATGCCTTAGCTTGTACGGATTTGATTATCTCTCCAGCTACGCCATCTAATACGGCGCGTGGGGGCGGTATCATTTTTCCAATTGTCCAAAATATTTCCCTTGCTTTTGACTCTGAGCCTCATGGCAATACAGCACGTCGCATAGGGGCGTACTTGATGACGACGGCCCACACCATCAATACAATTACAGTAACAATCTTTTTAACTGCTTGTAGCGGTAACCTATTGATCACATCCTTAGGTGCAAAATTATTTGGTTATGATATTTCTTGGTGGGAATGGTTCCAAGCGGGTGTCATCCCTGGTGTTATTTGTATGATTTTGATGCCATGGTTTATCTATAAAATCTATCCGCCAGAAATCAAAGAAACACCAGAGGCGGCTGAGATGGCACAAAAGGAATTAAATACACTTGGGCCAATTACGAAATCTGAAATTTCTGTGGCTATTATCTTTATCCTGTGCATTTTGCTTTGGGCTACGGCGATTTGGACAAAGTTACATCCTACAGTAGTTGCTATGATGGGTGTTCTTGCTTGTGTTGTAACTGGCTCCCTTACATGGGAAGACATATTAGGTGAACGTACCGGTTGGGATATCCTCATTTGGATGGGGACCCTCGTTGGTATGGCTGGCCTTCTTGGTAAACTTGGTGTAGTGGCTGTGTTTGCTAATTTTGTAAGTCAACATCTCGTAGGTATCGATTGGTTCTGGGCATCTTTTATCATCTCTGCAACCTTCGTATACTCTCAATACTTCTTTGCTAGTGGTACGGCGCGTATTACCGCATTATTCTCCGCCTTTGCAGCCATTTTGGTTGCCATGGGTGCACCGATTCCATTTACCATCTTGCTCTTTGGTTTGATGAATAGCCCTGGCTGTACATTAACGCATTATAGCTCTGGTGTAACACCAATCTTCTTTGGTGCAGGCTATGTACCTCAAGGCACATGGTGGCGCGTAGGTCTTGCTATTTCTGTAGTAAGTTTTATGATTCACTTCTGGGCTGGTACATTTGGTATGTGGCTGTTCGGTATTTTATAATATATAAATCCCTCGCTACGGCGGGGGATTTTTGTATATCGAATATTGGTGCATAAACATATATGGGTATAGCTATTGGGTATGGTGAACTTCATAAAAAAAATATAATAAATCTATAGAATATTTATTGCATGACACTATGGAACGTGTTATTATAGTTTTATCGTTACAGATTATTTTAGGAGGAAACATGTTCGGTTTAGTCATTAGCTTGTTGATTATCGCGCTGGTCGTGATTATTAAAAACATTCGAATTATGAACAACAACTTAACACGTTTTTGTCTTAAAAGTTCCGCGAATGGTTTAATATACAATCAATAAGATTTGACTATAGTGTTTCTTATTTGTATGTATTCCATGGGGTACATAGGTTTTTATGTATGTATTAAGGAATTCTGTAAACAAAAGGAATATCATTTGTAAACTTTTAAGACGGTTCTTTGGAATCGTCTTTTTTTTGTTCATTGTGAAAGCCGTCCAAGTGGATACTTTCAAACGAAGTGAGGAGAATATCATGAGTTGTAGAAGTGACAATTTAAAAACAGGCGTAGCACGTGCACCACACAGATCTTTATTAAAAGCACTCGGTTTTGTAGACGAAGAATTAGGTAGACCGGTCATTGGTATTGCCAATTCCTTCAATGAAATCATTCCTGGTCATGTGGGCTTGAAAAATATTGTACAAGCCGTAAAAGACGGTATCCGCAACGCAGGTGGTGTGCCAATCGAATTCAATACAATCGGTATTTGCGATGGTTTGGCTATGAACCACATCGGTATGAAATACTCCTTGGTAACTCGTAATATCATCGCTGATTCCATCGAAGCAACAGCTATGGCAACACCATTTGATGCTATGGTATTCATTCCAAACTGTGATAAAGTAGTACCTGGTATGTTGATTGCTGCAGCTCGTCTAAACATTCCATCCGTATTCGTATCCGGTGGTGCTATGCTTGCAGGCGTACACAATGGCAAAAAAATCGGTTTGTCCGACGTATTCGAAGCAGTAGGTAAACATCAAACTGGTGAAATGGGTGATGCTGAGTTAGCTGAAATCGAAAATACCGCATGTCCTACATGTGGTTCTTGCTCTGGTATGTACACAGCTAATACAATGAACTGCTTAACAGAAGCTCTTGGTATGGGCCTTCCTGGTAATGGTACAATTCCAGCAGTATACTCTGAACGTTTACGTCTTGCTAAATTAGCAGGTATGCAAGCTGTAGAGGTATTGAAAGCAAACCTTCGCCCTAAAGACATTATGACTCGCGAAGCCTTTGAAAATGCAGTAGCTCTAGATATGGCTTTGGGTGGCTCCTCTAATACAGCACTTCATTTGCCAGCTATCGCTCACGAAGCAGGTGTTCCATTGTCTTTAGACGACTTTGATCGCATTGCACAAAATACACCTCAATTATCCAAATTGTCTCCATCTGGTAAATACTTCATCGAAGATTTGTATGCTGCAGGCGGCGTATCTGCGGTGTTGAAACGTTTAGCAGAAAATGGTCGTTTGCATACAGATTGCAAAACTGTAGCTCTTAAAACACAAGGTGAAATTGCAGCGGCTGCTCATGTTGTGGATGAAGATGTTATCCATCCATGGAATAATCCAGTTCATGAAACAGGCGGTATCGCAGTCCTAAAAGGTAACCTTGCTGTAGACGGTTCCGTTGTAAAAGCAGGGGCCGTAGATGATGATATGCTCGTTCACTCTGGCCCAGCAAAGGTATTCAACAGCGAAGAAGAAGCTGTTGAAGCTATTACAGGCGGTAAAATCGTTAAAAGGTGATGTTGTAGTTATCCGCTACGAAGGCCCTAAAGGTGGTCCTGGTATGCGCGAAATGTTGACACCGACATCCATGATCGCTGGTATGGGTCTTGATAAAGACGTAGCATTGTTGACTGACGGTCGTTTCTCTGGTGCTACTCGTGGTGCATCTATTGGTCACGTATCTCCAGAAGCAGCAGCTGGTGGTACAATCGCCGTTGTTGAAGATGGTGATATCATCAACATCGATATTCCAAACGGCAAATTGGAATTAGCTGTATCTGACGATGAAATCGCTCGCCGTAAAGCAGCATTGAAACCATTCAAATCTAATGTAACTGGATACCTTAAAAAATATGCTCTCCATGTATCTTCTGCAGCACAAGGTGCTATCGAAATTTTAGAAGACTAATAGGAGAAGTATTGTTATTACTACAAGAGTAGGTGTCTTATGCATAAGTTATATGATTTTATGGAAGCCCGGTTGAAACGATATCTCTAGAGTGTAATGATGTGTACATTAAGCCAGAAAACTTACAAATAACAGGTTCCTTTAAGGTGCGTGGAGCATACAATAAAATTGCTAAATTGACGGAAGAAGAAAAGGCGCGCGGCGTTATTGCCGCGTCCGCCGGCAACCATGCGCAAGGTGTAGCGCTTGCTGCAAAACGTCTAGGCATTAAGGCGACAATCGTCATGCCAAAACATACACCTCTCATCAAGGTGAATGCTACAAAACAATATGGCGCAGAGGTCGTATTATCGGGCGAGATTTATGACGAAGCGTACCAAAAAGCGATGGAATTACAACAAGAGCACGGATATGTGTTCGTCCATCCTTTTGATGACGAAGATGTCATCGAAGGCCAAGGTACTATTGCCCTTGAAGTTCTTGAGGAATTGCCTGATGCGGATGTATTACTTGTTCCAGTAGGTGGTGGCGGTATTGTTTCTGGTATCGCAGCTGCTGCAAAATTAAAAAATCCTAGCATCAAAGTAATCGGTGTAGAACCTGAAGGTGCGGCTAGTGCAATAGCTGCGTTAAAAGCAGATCATCCTGTACCACTTAGTGAGGTGGCAACTATCGCTGATGGTACAGCTGTACGTCAAATCGGCGAAACTACATTAGAATATATTAAGAAATATGTAGATGAAATTGTTACTGTCTCTGACTACGAGTTGATGGAAGCCTTTTTGTTGCTCGTTGAAAAACATAAATTAGTAGCAGAAAACTCTGGTATTTTGCCTCTTGCAGGTCTAAAAAAATTAGACTGCAAAGGTAAAAAGGCAGTAGCCATCGTCAGCGGTGGTAATATCGATGTATTAACCATTTCTTCTATGATTAATAAAGGTCTCGTATTGCGTGGCCGTATCTTTACATTCTCTGTAAACCTTCCAGATAAACCAGGCCAATTGGTTGCTGTATCTCAAATGCTTGCAGATGCGGATGCAAATGTTATTAAACTTGACCATAATCAGTTTAAAAATCTTGACCGCTTCCACGAAGTAGAATTACAAGTTACTGTAGAAACCAATGGTGAAGAACATATTCAAAGCATTATTGATACTTTTAAAAAGAATGGTTATACCATTAAACGTTTAAATTCCAGCGAAATTTTATCTGAATAGCTGGTTGAAAGGGTTCCTATGAGCGCAGAAACAATCAATGGGGCACGTATTGTCCTTGAAACATTGCATCGCCTTGGTGTAACCGACATGTTCGGTTATCCAGGTGGCGCGGTAATTCCAATTTATGATGAAATTTATAGCTTCCCTGAAATTAAACATTATTTTGTGCGTCATGAACAAGGTGCAGCTCATGCGGCTGATGGATATGCTCGCGTATCCGGTAAAGTTGGCGTATGCCTTGCCACATCTGGCCCTGGTGCTACGAATCTTGTAACAGGCATTATGACTGCTTATATGGACTCTGTGCCTATGGTAGCCATTACGGGTCAAGTAGGACGCGCACTAATTGGTAAGGACTCATTCCAAGAGGCGGATATACAAGGTATTACGATGCCAATTACAAAGCATAACTATCTTGTGCAAGATATTCACGACTTACCACGAATCATTAAAGAAGCGTATTTCATTGCTGGTACAGGTCGTCCTGGCCCTGTATTAATCGATATTCCTAAGGATATCCAAACCGAAAAAATATCCATGACAGAATACAATAAATTGTACGATGTGCCAATTCAACTTGAAGGTTACGATCCAACCTATAAAGGTCACCAAGGACAAATTAAAAAGGCTGCAACCCTTATTAAGAACGCGAAACGTCCTCTTATTATTGCCGGTGCAGGTGTATTAAAATCCGGTGCCATGGCAGAACTTAAAGCATTGGCCGAAAAGGCTCAAATTCCTGTAGCTAATACCTTGGTAGGCCTTGGTGGATTCCCTGGTAACCATGAATTGGCTCTTGGTATGGTCGGTATGCATGGAACGGTAGCGGCTAACAATTGTACAGAAGATGCAGATCTCGTTATTGCGGCTGGTATTCGTTTCCATGACCGCATAACAGGTCATCCAGATTTTTTCTGTAAAAAAGCAAAGATTATTCATATCGATATCGATCCAGCTGAAATCGATAAAAACGTTACCATTAACGTACCAATCGTAGGCGATTTAAAACGAGTATTAACCGAATTAAATACTTTTGTTGAACCTACTACACATGAATCTTGGATTGCGCAAATTCGAGAATGGCAACAAGAATATCCTATGGTTGTTCCTAAATCGACTCATGGTGAATTACATCCTCAATATGTATTATCTGAGCTCAATAAGATTGCTAAGGATGATGCTATTATCGTAACCGATGTAGGCCAACATCAAATGTGGGCTGCTCAGTTCTTAACACATAAGGCGCCACATACCATCGTAACTTCTGGTGGTGCTGGTACGATGGGCTATGGCTTACCAGCGGCAATCGGTGCTCAAGTGGGTGCTCCTAACAAACAAGTCATCCTTGTTGTTGGCGATGGTGGTTTCCAAATGACCTGCGAAGAACTTATGATGGTTCGTCAGTATAATTTGCCAATTAAGATTGTCATCATCAACAATGGATATCTTGGCATGGTGCGTCAGTGGCAACAAATTTTCAATGACCGACGTTATTCCTATGTAGATTTAGAAGTGAGTCCTGATTTCTTAAAGCTAGCCGATGCATTTAATTTGAAAGCAGCGCGCTTCGATTCAGTTGAAACATTCAATAAAGATTTTAAATCCTATATTACATCTGATGAAAGCATCGTCTTGGATTGTCGCGTTGAACGTGAGGGATAATGTATTGCCAATGATCCAGCCGGTGGTACTGTGAGTGGCATGATGGGCAAGAAAGGGGTGCTATAATGGCTAAAGAACATCAAGTGTTAGTGATTGCCAAAAATACGGCGGGTATTGGTACTCGTATTTTAGCACTCTTCAATCGCCGTGGTTTTAACGTTACGAAAATGACTTCTGGCGTTACAAATAAGCCTGGCTATGCACGCATTACGCTTACTGTTGAGGCTGATGACCGTGCACTTGACCAAATTCAAAAGCAAATTTACAAACTGATTGATGTGGTTAAGGTGAAAGTATTTGATGATCATGATGTAGTTTGTCGTGAGTTAATGCTTATCAAGGTGAAAGCAACGTCTACAACGCGATCTCAAATTGTTCAAATTGCCGATGTATACCGCGGTAATGTACTTGATATTTCCCCTACATCTATGATCATAGAAGTCATCGGCAGCGACGATAAATTACGCGGTTTCGTACAAATTATGGAAACCTATGGTATTCTTGAAATCGCTAAAACCGGTATTACCGCTATGAGTCGTGGAGAAAAAATGTAGGAGATGGTTGTGTGAGTAGTGAAGTACTACATTATGAAGATGTCACATTTCGTCGCGATGGTCGAGAAATTCTAAAAGGCGTAGATTGGCACGTGGAAGAAGGTGAAAACTGGGCTCTATTAGGCCTCAATGGGGCCGGTAAATCAACGATGCTCAGTATGATTCCAGCCTATCAAATCCCGACGACAGGCCTATTGCGCGTATTTGGCCATGAATTTGGCAAATATGCATGGGTGAAGATTAAAAATCGCTTAGGATTTGTAAGCGCCACATTGGGCCAATTTCAATCTACCTTAGATCGCCAATTGGTAGAAAATGTCGTTATTTCCGGTGCTTTCAACACTATCGGCGTCTATAAGGACGTCTCTGAAGGCCAGCGAAAAAAAGCGATAGACCTAATGGAAGAATTTAAAATCTCCTATTTGGAAGGCCATACATTCTCCACCTTATCCGTTGGCGAACAACGTCGTGTACTATTGGCTCGTGCCATCATGGCAGATCCTGATTTGTTGATCTTAGATGAACCTTGCTCTGGTCTTGATTTGCCGGCTCGTGAGCAATTCTTAAGAACCGTGGAAAACATGGCTCGTGATGAGAAGAAGCCTTTTATCTATGTATCTCATCAAATCGAAGAAATTATGCCTAGCATTACACATGTAGCAATTATTAAAGATGGTCTCATCGTGTATAAAGGCAAAACATGACATCTTAACAGACGATATATTGACCGATGTTTCGGTATTGATGTATCCGTTGTTTGGGAAAAAGATCGCCCTTGGGTTATCGTTAAATAAGGTATGAAAATTTCAGAATTCATATTTTTTTAATACAAAGAGGGTACAAATTTAGTTATGAATTAGTCTATTTGACTATTCGATAAATTACGATATACGCTACAAACCTTGCAATTATTTGCGAGATTGTGTACAGTATATATATTAAATATTCTATTGAATATAAATTGGAGGTTGTCTAACATGGCAGGTAAAATTTTAGGTACAACAGTTTACTATGATGAAGATTGCAATTTAAGTAAATTGGAAGGCAAAAAAATTACAGTTTTAGGTTACGGTTCCCAAAGGTCATGCCTCATGCATTGAAAGAAGAAACGGTTTTGACGTAACTATCGGTCTTCGCGCTGGTTCCAAAAGCTGGGCAGTAGCTGAAGAAGCAGGTCTTCCTGTAAAAGAAACTGCAGAAGCAGTTAAAGGCGCTGACATCGTTATGGTATTGATTCCAGATGAATTACAAGCAGACGTTTATGCAAAAGATATCGCTCCTAACTTGAAACAAGGTGCATACTTAGCATTCGCTCACGGCTTCAACATTCACTTCGGTAAAATCGTTCCTCGCGAAGATATCAACGTATTCATGGTAGCACCTAAAGGTCCTGGCCACTTAGTACGTCGTACATACCAAGAAGGCTCCGGCGTTCCTTGCTTGTACGCAGTAGAAAAAGACCCATCTGGCGATACTGAAGAAGTAGCATTAGCTTGGACCTCTGGTATCGGTGGTGGCCGTGCAGGTATCTTGGAAACTAACTTCAAATCCGAAACAGAAACTGACTTGTTCGGTGAACAAGCTGTATTGTGCGGTGGTTTGACTGCATTGATTCAAACTGGTTTCGAAGTATTAACAGAAGCTGGTTATGAACCTGTAAACGCTTACTTCGAATGCTTGCATGAAATGAAATTGATCGTAGACCTTATCTACGAAGGTGGTTTCCAAAAAATGCGTAACTCCATTTCTAACACAGCAGAATATGGTGATTACTATGCAGGCCCTCGCGTAATTACTCCAGAAACTAAAGAAGCTATGAAACAAATCTTGGCTGACATTCAATCTGGTAAATTCGCTGATGAATTCTTGGCTGATTCCAAAAATGGTCAAAAATTCCTTAAAGAACATCGTGAAGCAGCAGCTGTTCATCCAATCGAACCAGTTGGTGCAGAACTTCGCAACTTGATGAGCTGGTTGAAATAAGAGATTGCTGTAGTAATTTCTTGATAAGCATAGGCTTACTGAAAGCGACCCCATTTGGGGTCGTTTTTTTATTGAGTAATACAAGTACGTATGATATAGTTAACGTAGAGTCAATGTAGTATATTTTGGTATAAGGAGAGATACTATGAGTTCTACAACTATTATTATCATCGTGGCGGTTGCAGTCATTTGGGCCATTTTGTTTGCCGTATTTATGAAGTTCAATAAAAAACGACAAGCCGGTGAACAACAATTTGTACAAGAGAATGCTAATAAAGCAATTCTTCATATTTATGGTAAATCAGTAAAGGTTGATGGTAAGGACCTTTCTACTATTGATCATAAAACTGGTCAATATGGTCAAGTCATTGTGGCATTAACACCAGGAGAACATACTATTGAATCCGTATATTATACACGACGGATAATGTGGGTACTAAAACAAAGAATGTTGAAACACAGCCTGTTACCATCACAATTCCAGTACAAGCAGGTAATGAATATAATGCGGCTATGTATTTCTATTCCGCAGAACAACGTAATGCGTATTATAAAGGTGATGTTGACGATGCCGTTTTAGAAGTTGAACTAGAATTAGAATCTGGTTTTACAGCGAATACTCATGCTTATATCATCGTGTACCGTGAATGTAAATAAATTAGTATAGTAACTGTTTAATAGAGCTATCATTGTGGTAGCTCTATTTTTTATAAATCGTTGGTGGTTATTATCATATTTATTTGTGATATAATAAAAAGATATATGAAAGGAGCATAATTATGGACTTCTATACCGTTTCCTATGTGGAAAGCCAAATCACATCTGGTCATACATTAGGGTTCGTTATCTTTGTAGTTGTTTTATTAGCCCTTCTCGGAGTAGGTATTCAAGTTTTGCGTAATGGTTTTACAAGCCGCTATCGTGATTTAACCGTTATTTTATCATTAGTTATTGTATTTTTCTTAGGTCTTGAATATCAAGAATATGGGCGTATGAAGGTGTATTCAGAAGATTCCTCTCGCATGGCTCAGTTCTTACACTCCTTTAGTGCCGATCGTGGTGTTGATGAAGGTCAATTAGCTGTTAACTCCTTAAAGGTACGTAATGGTATAATTTTAAAGGTTAGCGATGCATACTATGAGGTGCAATTTAACCCTGAATTTACTACCTATACAATCACTCGTGTGTATACAGTAAGCCCTACAGATCGAATTCATGATAAAGCGGATGTATTACCATAAGGAGGACCACATATGACAGAAGCTATGGCCGTCTATGGGATGGTCTTTGCCAAACTCGCCATAGGTCTCTTGGCGATTATTTTACAAATTAATTTAATGGGTAAGGGAAATTTGGCGCCTACCTCAGCCTTAGACCAATTACAAAACTATGTACTCGGTGGCATTATCGGTGCCATCATCTATAATGATGCGATTGGTATTTTACAATTTATGTTAGTTCTCATCTTATGGACTATTCTCGTAATGACGCTTAAATTCTTAAAAGGCAATCTTCGATTCTTTAAAACAATTCTAGATGGTCATCCTGTAATTGTTATCGAAAAAGGTCATATCTTAACTGAAGAATGTATGCGTTATGGTATTCAATCGGCTGAATTAAAACTAAAACTTCGCACAGCTGGTGTTCAATATGTAGCAGATGTTAAGCGCGCCGTATTAGAGCAAAATGGTCAGCTTAGTGTTGTTCAGTTCGGTGAAGAAAATATTCGTTTTGATTTGATCAATGATGGTCAAATTAATCAATTTACTCTTGATGTAATTGAAAAAGATAAAGAATGGCTAGAACAAGAGGTACAGGCACAAGGGTATTCTATTAAGGATATCTACATTGCGGAATACAGAGATGGTAAAGTCGTATTGTATCCGTATGAAAAAAAACATCGGCCTCAATTGGTAAAAACAATTAAAACAAAGACTATTCATACAAAGGATAAAATAAAATCTAAAATATAATCTCTTGAATTATATATAGGTTGTTAAGCCCACTTTTCGTAGTGGGCTTATATAGAAAGGAAATTAGTGAACCGTAAAGATTTAATTGATCGATTACAAGAACTTTATAAAGATGAGGATAGTCGCGTAACTATTAATCCTCATGCGGAGCAAAAGGTTGCTATTGTCTATCCAAATACCTATTTCGTTGGCATGAGCAATTTAGGCCTTCACATTATCTATGAGGAAATTAATCGCCATCCATCTAGTGTATGCGAGCGGATATTCTTGCCTGAGAAAAAGGAACTAGACGTCTATGATAAGACGAAAACTCCGCTTATGAGTGTTGAAACGCAACGACCTATGCATCAGTTTGATGTAGTGGCCTTTGATGTGACCTTTGAAATGGACTATTTTCACATTCCATTAATGCTACGACATGGGCGTGTGCCTGTTATGAGCGAAGATCGAACTGGCTTTGATCCTATCGTTATTGCAGGGGGACCTTGTGTGCGACATTTAATCCTGAGCCCTTTGCCGATTTTATCGATGCTTTCATCATCGGTGAAGGGGAGGGTATCGTAACTGCTTTGTTAGAACGAATTCGCAAGGGTCGTGAGAATGGTGAAAGCCGAGAAGAAACGATTGCCGGACTAGCTCAAATTGATGGTGTATATGTACCTGTTTTATATACGCCTCAATATGACGATAATAAGCGTTTTGTTGGCTATGATATAGCAGATGGTGCACCCAAAATCATACGACGCCACTTTGAGCCTCTAACAAGTGGAGGTGAAACGGTAATTGCTACGAATTTCACCGAGTTTGGTGCCATGTATATCATTGAGGTAGCTCGAGGCTGTGGCCGCCATTGTCGATTTTGTATGGCTGGGGTATTGTTTCCGCGTGCCGCCGTGTACGACCACTGGATATCTTGAAAGAAGGCGTCGATAGAGCAGAAAAGTTAGGGAAAAAGGTGGGCCTTATGGGGGCGGCCATTTCCGATTATCCAGAGGTTGATGAGCTCGTAACCTATATTCGCTCTAAGGATATGCGTTATTCTTGTGCGTCCTTGCGCGCCGATTCCTTGACACAAGCCGTTGTCGATGGATTGGCTGAAAGTGGACAAAAGACAATTACTATTGCGCCTGAGACGGGTAGTGAACGATTACGCCGTGTCATCAACAAGGGGATTAGTGAAGAAAATCTTCGCACTGCTGCTCAGTTATCTGCTAAGTCTGGCATTCAACATATGAGGCTATATATTATGATAGGACTTCCCACAGAAACGGATGAAGATATAGATGCCATTATCGGGTTAGCAGAACGTACACAAGCACACATGGCTGAGGTGGGCTGTAAAGGTCGCTTAACACTTAGCATTAATCCATTTATACCAAAGCCATTTACACCATTCCAGTGGATGGCTATGGATCATCAAAAGAGTGTAGAAAAGAAATTACAATATATTAAGAAATCATTGCAAAAAAATCGTCGCATCGAGGTACTCGTTGAGTCTCCTAAAGAAGCATATATCCAAGGTGTACTCGCCCGAGGTGACCGCCGCTTAGGCAAGGTACTCGCTGCATGTGCTCTAGATAGAGGTAGCAAATCCTTTAAATCTGAAATGAAAAAAGCCGGCCTCGACATGGATGACTGTAATTATCGGGAACGCAAGTTTGAGGATTATTTGCCTTGGTCTCATTTGGATATGGGCCTAAGAAATGGTTATTTAGAACAAGAATGGCAACGGGCCGTTGATGAAGCGTATACACCGCCTTGCATGGAAGGGTGTAAGCGCTGTGGCGTGTGTAAGTGATTCGAGAAATAAATAGTAGAGGAACAGTCGTATGGATATTACTGTTGTAAATGTAAATACAAATGATGATCGTAAATGGTCTTTTGAAATGCCTAACTGGGCCAATCAATTTCCTCTGGTTATGGGGGATACATATCGTCATGGCGGTGTATGTAAGAAGCCATGTGAATCTCTAAATTTAGCTACTCACATAGGAGATTCATTACAAGATGTATTAGATAACCGCAGCATTGTGGCTGATCATTTAGGCGTATCGCTAGACCGCATTACCTGTGGTAATCAAGTGCATGGACTCAATGCGGTACGCATTACAGAAGATTTAATCGGTGCTGGCGCCATGAGTTCTGATACAGCTATTCCAGATTGTGATGCAATCTATACGGATATACCCAATATTCTATTATTCTTATTTACTGCAGATTGCGTACCAGTAGGCATTTACGATCCTGTGCATCATGTGGTGGCTACCGTTCATGCAGGATGGCGCGGTGCTATAGGCCATCTACCGGTTATCACCCTAGAGGCGATGCAACGAGATTTTGGTACGCGCTTTGAAGACTGCTATGTATATTTAGGACCTAGCATTGGACCTGAATCCTTTGAGGTTAATCAAGAACTGGCAGATACTTTCACAGACGAGTGGCAGAAAATAACTGATGCCAATCGTGATGAATTGGTCCGATATATCGTTAGAGATGGTGCGTCGAAAGCGACACCACATGTTGATTTGTGGCGATTTATCGAAGAAGATTTGTTGCAACGAGGTGTTCCAAAGGACCAAATCTGTATTGGTGGTACCGATAGTATGACCGATGAGAATTGTTTTTCCTATCGTCGTGAACATGGAAAAACAGGGCGTATGGCATTATTTGGTATGCTCGAAAAACGGTAAAGATATACATTATTGGTTAAATATTATATAATATAAGTCTATAGGATATTTATTTATACGTTACTATATGGGAGGATCATATGATTGAAGAATCCCTTCATAAAATCCAACAACGCATGGCCGATGCAATGGCTAGCGTAGGGCGCACGGATACGGCGTTACTTGTTTCGGTTACAAAGAATCATCCTGTAACGGCTGTAGAGGAAGTGTCGCCTTGGATGCACTCATGTAGGCGAAAATCGCGTGCAAGAGGCAAAAGAAAAACAAATGCTTTATACAGGTCCTAAATTGGTATGGCATTTAATTGGCCATTTACAAGTTAATAAGGTTCGTCAAGCGGTACCGATGTTTGATTTGATTCATTCTGTAGATAGTAAGAAACTATTAGATGAAATCGAAAAGGTAGCTGCTAAGCATGATAAGGTACAAGACATATTGTTACAAGTCAATGTAGCTCGCGAAGCGAGTAAGTCTGGTATGTCCGTAGAGGATTTTCCTGACATACGAGACTATGCGAAGACCTTACCGCATGTACGCGTTAAAGGGTTGATGTGCATGGCTCCGTTTTTCGAAAATCCGGAGGATGCAAGACCTATCTTTAGAGTGGCACATGCTTTGTATGAAGATATGAAAGGGTATTTCCCTGATGGGGATATACAATATTTGTCGATGGGGATGACACATGACTTTGAAATAGCCTTACAAGAAGGGGCTAACATCGTGCGTGTAGGCACTGCCATCTTTGGGGAACGTGTATATAACTAATTGGGAATATAACAGTGTGAGTATATTAGGAGGATTACCATGTCTATGGGAGAACAATGGCAAAAAATCAAAAATTTTATCGGCATTAATAATGATGACCGTTATGATTATGATGATGAGTATGAATATGAAGATGATGAGGGACTATGCAGAGGACGTGCCACCAGTAGCACCAACAGCAGTGCATCTGAGTTCCATCCACGTAAGGTAGGAGGCACATCCACTATGACACAACGTCCAACAGCCATGAAAGTAGTTGTTATCGAACCTAAGGTTTTTGAAGATTCTGAAAGCATCACTCATCAATTGCGTGACATGCGTCCTGTATTGATTAACTTTGAAAATACAGATCCTCACGAAGCAGCTCGCATCGTTGACTTTGTATCTGGTGCAACATTTGCATTAGATGGCAAATTGGAAAAGGTAGGCAAAGACATTTTCATGTGCGTGCCTGTAAATGTATCCATTGATTATAATAATGAATCTGAAAGTGGAACAACTGAGCAACAAGAATTTAACTGGCAAAATAAATAATCCGGTATAGAAAAAGTGGTGATACTATGTTGGGAAAAACAGTATGTATAGGCGTAGGAGCCATGGGTGGTGCCCTTTTACGAGGCGCACTTTCACAAGGCATATTACGTAGAGATGATGTATCAATCGTAGTGCGTCGCCCTGAACATCGCGACGAATTAGTTGACGAATTGGGCGTTACAGGTTATGTAGAATTGCCTGATATGGCGCAGTTTGACACGATTATCTTAGCTGTTAAACCACAGGTATTACCATCTGTATTGAGCCAATTAACGTCTGTGAAAGCGGGTGCTACGGTTATATCTGTGGCAGCTGGCGTAACATTAGATACCTTGCGCAAAGCATTACCAACTGCGGTGTTGTACCGTGCCATGCCGAATACTCCAGCATCTATTGGATGTGGTATGACTGCGTTGACTGCGGATAATGGAGCTGATACAATTCACGTGGAGGCTTTATTTAATGCGGTTGGTGAAGTAGCCGTTGTCAGTGAAGCCGATCTAGATCGATTAGGCGCTTTGTCTGGTGCCGGCCCAGGATATATGTTTGTCATTTTAGATGCCTTGGCTGATGCGGGAGTCCGCATTGGATTACCTCGTCAATTGGCGATTAAGGCGGCTGCCCAAACGATGTATGGGGCTGGTAAAATGGCATTAGAATCCGGCACGCATCCTGCTATATTGCGCGATCAAGTGACTAGCCCTGGCGGCACTACGATTGCTGGCATTGGAGCTATGGAAAAAGGTGGCTTGCGCAGTGCCCTACAAGATGGGGTTGTTGCTTGTTTAGCTCGTTCCAATGAATTGGGGAAATAATGGCTGATACTAGTAAATTAATTAGATATTTTGAAGCAAGCGGTAGCGGTGAAGAAGCGCGCCGTATGCTCGATTTAGCAGAACAAGTAGTAAAGGGAAAACCGTATCGCGTATGTGACTTTACAAGTCCTGCAGGACTTGTTATCGCTGATGCAATTAAGGCGGCCTGCTTATCCTGAATTACTCGTTCAATCCTATGGCGGCTATGAAGGGGCGGAACGTATTCGTATCGCCTTTGTAGATAGTCATTTTCAAGGTACAGTAGATATGGGTATCGTTCCTTTGAAGGTATCTTGGGATCCACGATTTAGATTGTTAAATCATCGTGATGTGCTTGGTTCTTTGATGGGGCTTGGCATTGATCGCTCGAAATTTGGCGATATTATCATGGGCCAAGGGGGCGCACAAATTCTCGTAGATAGCGCTGTAGCAGATTTTGTAGTGCAAAATTTTACAAAGAATTGCTATGGTTGCCGTATCTGTAACTCCGATGGAGTTAGATGAGATAGCACCAAAAGAAGAAAAGATTAAAGAAGTGCGTACTACCGTTGCATCACTTCGATTGGATGCGGTAGCAAGCTCTGGCTTTAGCGTATCCCGTACCAAATTGGTGAGCGCTGTAAATGCCGGTTTATTGCAAGTAAATTGGCAACCTGCAAAGGGGCCATCCCAAGAGGTCAAAGAAGGGGATATCATCTCTATGCGTGGTCGTGGCCGAATGAAGGTAGAGGCTATTACGGGCACATCCCGTAAGGGACGTATCGGCGTTTACCTTAAACGATTTATGTAAGCAAATAAGTAATCGGCTTGATTCATCAAGCCGATTTTTTATACCGCTTATGTATATCTATAGTTTCATATGTAGGTATACATAAGCGGTATCATCAATATGCGAGGTTCATTATGATATCTCTAACATTACAAACTACAGCGAGTGATACCATTTTATTTGTAGGTGGTGGCGCCGTGGCTGAACGACGTCTAGCATTATGCTTAGACGAGCCCTGTCAATGCATTGTCATTAGCCCTGTTATAACAGATCAGATGAAAGCTTGGCATGAGGATAACAGATTTATTTGGCACAATACAGTATTTAGCGATGACCATATAGGCATTGTAAAACAATGTAAATTATTGTTTATCTGTACAGATAATAAAGCTGTTAATGATTATATCGAAGCTATAGCACGCAATAATGGCATACTAGTCAATCGTGCCGATAATGCTACAGTTTGTGATTTCACAGTACCATCAACAATCGATATGGGTGATTTGCATGTTGCGATTAGTGCTAATAATGGGGGACCACGTATTAATCGTCTTGTGAAACAAGATATGATGAATCGTTATAATATATTGCAAATTGCCATACCGAGACTTAAAATTATGAGGGAAGAGGTAAAGTTACTTATCCCTAGCGTAGAGGAGCGTAGCCGTTTTTGGCGCACTCACCTAGGCGAATCTGAATTTCAGGCCATTCTTAAGGGACAATGGTCTTTGATAGAGGAGAAACTACACCATGCAATTAGTGGTATTAGGACTAAATCATAGAAGTGCTGCCGTTGAGGTGCGTGAACGTTTCTCGTTTGAAAAAAACGAGGTAGAAAGCGCCTTAAATCGACTCTATGAATACGAAAAAATTTCAGAATGCGTCATTCTATCGACTTGCAATCGTACGGAAATTTATGCCGTATTAGAAGATGTACAATCTCCTAAAGCGTATATGCTCGATGTATTAAAGCATTTAAAACATGCCGATACAATTGATGAATCCGCATTTTTCTTCTATGAAGAGAAAGCGTGTATAGAACATCTATTCCGTGTATCTGCTAGTCTTGATTCCCTTGTTTTAGGGGAAGGGCAGATTCTTAGTCAGTTAAAAGGTGCCTATATCGCGGCTTATAGTGCAGGCTTTACGGGAACCGTATTTAATATCTTGTTCCAACGCGCTATTAGCGTTGGTAAAAAGGTTCGGACCAATACAGGCATTGCGAATACACCTGTGTCTGTTAGTTACACGGCGGTTAACTTGGCGGAAGATAGCCTAGATAAACCACTTTCAGAAGCAACAGTCCTCATCTTAGGGGCTGGTACTATGAGTGAGTTAACAGCTACACATCTTCAAGCAAAGGGCGTAAAAACCATATTCGTATCAAATCGAACTTTTACCAAAGCGGAAGCCTTGGCGAAGAAATTTAATGGGCAAGCTATTAAATTAGATCACTATGTAGAACAAGCAGAACATGCAGATATCATCATTACATCGACGGGGGCACCGCATTATATTATTGGTGAAAAAGAGGCAAAACGGATTGCCGCATTGCGTCATGGACGCCCCATCGTGATGATTGATATTGCGGTACCACGTGATATTGATCCTGTCGTTGCGGATATCGAAGGTGTGTACCTATTCAATATCGATGCTCTAGAAAGCGTTGTAGAAGAGAATAAACAACAACGCGAGGAAGAGGCGAAACGGGCTGAACCGATTATTCACGAAGCCATCGATGAAGTGTTAGAAAAGTTTAGTTATTTATCCGTACGTCCTATGATGGCATTATTGACGGATAAGGCTGACCGTATTCGTCGCCGTGAATTACATCGAGCGCTGGCTAAATTGCCGGATATTTCCGATAAAGAGCGTCGCATCATTGATTCTATGAGTCGTATGATCGTTAGAAAAATGCTAAGAGAACCGATGATTCATTTCAATGAAATCGCCGGTACACAAGAAGAAGGTTTATATTGGGATTTATTCAAAGATATGTTTAATCTCGAGAAAGAAGGCTCGTAGTATGAGGAACCACATTAGAATTGGAACTCGAAAGAGTGCTCTTGCTTTATGGCAGTCAGAATATGTAAAAAGTGAATTGCAACGCTTATACCCAGGGGTTACCGTAGAATTAGTTCACTTTAACACAAAAGGGGACCGCATTTTGAATAAGCCCCTTGCCGAAGTAGGTGGCAAAGGTTTATTCACTGCTGAATTAGAGGCGGCTATGCATGCTGGTGATATCGATATCGCCGTTCATAGTTTAAAGGATATGCCTACGGAATTACCAGATGGTCTTACATTAGGTGCTATTTCAAAACGGGAAGTACCATTCGATGCTTTGGTCAGTCCTAAATACAAAACATTGGACCAATTACCAGAAGGTGCTCGCATTGGTACCAGTAGTTTACGTCGTCAAGCCCAACTATTGCATCGCCGTCCAGACCTACAAATCGAAGTCATCCGCGGCAATGTGCAAACCCGTCTTGGCAAGATTGAAACGGAAGGCCTCGATGGCGTCGTATTGGCACAAGCAGGCCTTAAACGGCTCGGTTTAGATGATAGAATCACACAAGTCTTTACGGCGGATGAAATGATTCCTGCTGTGGGGCAAGGTGCTTTGGCTATTGAATGTCGCAGTGACGATACTGAGATGTTAGAAATACTTTCAAAAATCGACGACGAACCAACACGCCTTGCCGTAGAGGGGGAACGTAGTTTCTTGAATCAACTCAATGGGGGCGCCGATGGGCGTATATGGAACCGTTGAAAAGTCTCATATTGAAAGCACTCATTGCATCCTTAGATGGTAAAACTGTATATGAAGGGGAATTGTCTGGACCTGCTAAGAAAGGGGTTATGTTAGGCAAAAACCTTGCGAAAGCCTTATATGAAGAAGGGGGCAAACACATTGTGGAAGCCCTTGTTAAGGAGGGAATCATAAAATGACAGGTTTAGTATATTTGATCGGCGCAGGCCCTGGAGATTCTAAATTAATCACCGTAAAAGGTAAGGAATGCATCGAACGTGCAGACGTTATTGTATATGATTATTTAGCAGATGCTCATCTATTAGAATGGGCTAGACCTGATGCAGAATTGATTTATGCAGGGAAACAATGCAAAGATCATACCATGCACCAATGGGAAATCAACGAATTATTGGTAGCAAAGGGAAAAGAAGGTAAAATTGTAGCCCGCTTAAAGGGTGGTGATCCACTCGTATTTGGTCGCGGAGGGGAAGAAGCAATGGCCCTTCGTGAGGCCGGTGTTCCTTTTGAATTTGTACCTGGTGTTACATCGCCTATCGCTGCGCCTGCTTATGCAGGTATTCCTGTAACACAACGCGCTATGGCTACATCCTTTGCGGTTGTTACTGGTCATGAAGACCCAACAAAAGCGGTGTCTGGCATCCATTGGGAAGGTCTTGCCACAGCAGTGGATACACTTTGCTTTGTCATGGGCGTAGGTAATTTACCTACGATTGCAGAAAAATTGATGGCTTATGGCCGTCCTGCTAATACACCAGTGGCCCTCGTTCGCTGGGGTACTAAACCTGTTCAAGAGGTGCTCGTTTCCACACTAGAACATGTTGTAGAAGACGTGGAAAAGGCACAACTAAAAGCACCAGCCATCATCGTCGTAGGCGATGTTGTAAACTTGCGTGAACAATTGCAATGGTTTGATAACAAGCCATTATTCGGCAAAACGATTGTGGTTACTCGTGCTCGCTCTCAAGCTAGCAAATTCCGCGATATGCTCATGAGTCAAGGCGCCAATGTTATCCAAGCAGCAGCTATTAAAACAGAGCCTGTAGAATTATTTGATGAAGACAAACGTTTATTACATGGCGTAGATCGCTATTCTTGTGTCGTATTCACATCCGCTGAAGGGGTACGCTACTTCTTTGATGCATTGTACGGAGAAGGTAAGGATGCACGCTCTTTAGGCTATGCTAAGGTATGTGCTATCGGCAGTGCTACCGCTAAGGCGTTGACTAACTATGGTATTACGCCGGATATTATCCCTGTAGACTATAAGGCTGAATCTGTTGTAGATGCATTGAAACAGCATGTTAAACCTAGACATACAGTGCTATTAATTCAACCTAAGAAGGCTCGTGAAGTGATTCCTCGTGAATTGCGTCACTTAGATATCGACGTAGATATTTTGCGCTTGTATGAAACGCAACAAGATACATCTCAACAAGAGGCATTAGTAGATGCATTGCAACATGGTCATGTCGACTATATTACATTTACTAGCTCCTCTACAGTTACCAATACGTTAGATTTATTGGGTGAGGATGCACTTTCACTATTAGAACATACAAAGATTGCATGTATCGGACCTATTACGGCCGCTACGGCTATGAGTGCAGGTTTAAAGGTAGATATTATTAGTCCTGTATATACGACAGAAGGCCTTGTAGACACAATCGTGAAAGACTGCGCTAACTAATAGACTGTCATTATTAAACGGAAGAAGGAAATTTACTATGTACGATTTAACCTATCGTCCTCGCCGTTTGCGCACTTCTCCAGAAATGCGTGATTTAGTACGAGAAACAACATTAGATACAACTGATTTGATATATCCATTATTCATCGTTCCTGGTGAAGGGATAAAAAAAGAAATCGACACATTGCCAGGACAATACCATTTATCCGTAGACGAAGCGGTAAAGGTGGCGCAAGAGGCTTATGACCTCGGCATTCGTGGTGTAGAAATCTTTGGCATCCCTACCTATAAGGATGAACAAGGTTCCTCCGCATGGGATATGGAGCAACCGGTACAACAAGCGATTAAAGCCATCCGTGAAGCGGTGCCAAATCTATTGGTCATTGCAGACGTATGCTTATGCCAATATACATCTACTGGTCACTGCGGCATGATTGATCATCACGAAATTTTAAATGATGAAACATTACCTCTATTGTGCAAGGTTGCGGTTAGCCAAGCGCAAGCTGGTGCTCATATGGTGGCGCCATCTGATATGATGGATGGCCGTGTTGGTGCTATTCGTGAAGCTCTTGATGAAGCTGGTTTCACCAATGTATCTATCATGAGCTATGCTGCAAAATATGCATCTGCCTACTATGGTCCATTCCGTGGCGCGGTTAATTCGGCTCCTCAATTTGGGGACCGTAAATCCTATCAAATGGATCCGGCTAATCGCTTAGAAGCAATGCGTGAAATTGAACTCGATATCGCTGAAGGTACGGATATTATCATGATTAAACCGGCATTATGCTATTTAGATATCGTTCGCGAAGCCCGTGATCGTTATGAATTGCCATTGGCTGTCTACAATGTATCCGGAGAATATGCCATGGTTAAAACTGCGGCAGCCGCTGGTCTTATCGATGAACAACGCCTTGTTATGGAAACGATGCTCTCCATGAAACGTGCTGGTGCTAAGATCATCATTACATACCATGCCCTTGATGTGGCACGTTGGCTTAAACAATAAGGAGTGACTATGTTACAACTAGGTAAATCAGAAAAAGCATTTGACGAAGCTAAACGATATATGCCCGGTGGCGTTAATAGTCCTGTTCGCTCCTATCGCAGCGTAGGCTCAAACCCTCCATTTATTAGCTCCGCTAGTGGCAGCCGTATCTATGATATCGATAACAATGAATACATCGACTATGTGTTGAGCTGGGGCCCTATGATTTTGGGCCATGCGAACCCTGAGGTCGTAGCAAGCTTGCAAGAGGCTATTCCTCGTGGTACAAGCTATGGTGCGCCTACACTGTTAGAAACGGAATTGGCTAAGAAAATCCAAGCCTTCATGCCATCTATGGAAATGGTCCGTCTCGTTAACTCTGGTACAGAGGCGACCATGAGCGCATTACGCGTAGCTCGTGGGTATACGGGCCGCGACCGTATCGTTAAATTTGTTGGCTGTTACCATGGCCATAGTGATTCCCTATTGGTGAAAGCCGGCTCTGGCCTCGCTACATTTGGCGTACCAGATAGCCCAGGCGTACCAAAGGGCGTTGCAGAAAATACCATCACATTGCCTTACAATGATATTGATGCGGTTACACAATTATTCGATGAAATGGGCGATACTATTGCTTGTATTATCGTAGAACCGGTAGCAGGTAACATGGGCTGTGTGCCTCCGGTAGAAGGATTCCTTGAAACCTTGCGCGATGTAACAAAGGCGCATGGTGCCCTATTAATCTTTGACGAAGTTATGTGTGGATTCCGCGCTAGCAGCGGTGGTGCACAAAAACTATACAATATTAAACCCGATTTGACTTGCCTTGGTAAAATCGTTGGTGGTGGTATGCCTCTTGCTGTATTTGGCGGTTCTAGCAAAATTATGAGCGAAGTAGCACCATCCGGTCCTATTTACCAAGCCGGTACTTTGAGTGGTAATCCTGTGGCTGTAACGGCAGGCCTTGCTACATTATCTATGTTGCAACGAGACCCAACCATCTTTAAACAAGTGGAAGATAGCACAAAAGCATTGTGTAATGGCCTTGAAGAATTGGCTAAGAAATACAATGTGCCAGCTGTGGTGCAACGTGTGGGTTCTATGTTTACCTTGTTCTTTACAGATAAACCGGTTCACAATTTTGATGACGCTAGTGCATGCAATGCGGACCATTTCAAGACATTCTTCCATCATAACTTGAGCCATGGTATTTACTATGCGCCAAGTCCATTTGAAAGCAACTTCGTATCCATGTGCCATAAGGGCGCAGAAATCGATAAAACATTGGCTGTCGCAGAAGAAGCTTTCAAAATGATCAGTGAAACACTGTAATATTCTTTTGACGTAATCGATGTAGGTGATGAACATGCAATTTTACAAGAACTTAAAACGGGCTCGTGTACGCATGGGAAAGAGCCAAATCGAAGTCGCCAAGGCTGTAGGTATTAGTAATGCGGCATTGTCCAATTACGAGACTGGCTATAGAGAACCAGACCTCGATACGCTGTGCGCGTTGGCTCGTTACTATGAGCTGACCTTAGATGAACTCGTGAATGTTAATAATGAACAGCAAGAACGCATTTATGACATTAGCACCGCTGTGAAGGATACACATATTAAGTTCAAAGGGGACTTGTATGAATTAAAAGCATCGCAAAAAAAGGTTCTATTGCGAGAACTGGATACAGTGTTTGAAAAGTTTCAACGATCTCGTATAACATCCATCAAAGAAGGTACCTCACATCGCCATCCTCATATCAATCGGGGAGGGCTGTTGGGGGCAAACCTTGCGGTGAGTCGCGGGAAAAAATGATAAGTTTTGATTGGTTACTAAAAAATTTTTTTTAGAGCATTGTACATATTATTTATTAAAAATGACATCTATACTGAGTTAATAGCTTAGTATAGATGTTTTTTTGTTTATTAACATCAATAAATCTTTTGATATAAAGATCATTTTTATCCTCTCGAGTGCTATACAAAATTATATAGGCTAATCTACATGATAAAAAACACGAATATTAAATAGTAGATAAACAAAATTTAATATTCTGTTGCAAAAAAAAGTTAAGATTAATATATAATTTACATATAGAAAGGAGAGGGATTTATGAGAGTTGTACGTATTGCAGCAAGTTGTATTGGCTTGCTGACCACATTTGGTACATTGCCTAGCATGGCAGCCGATGTATCTACCCCTTTTATACAACAAGAAGCGGCCCGAGCCGATGCTTCGTTGCGTCAACGCGCAGAAGCACCGATGACTGGGGCCGCTTCGTTGCGTTCAGAATCAGCGTATGTTGGTCTTAGTAGTGCTCCTATGAAGGCATTACCAAAGGAAGCGATTGCATTTCCTATAGACCATATTGTTATTACATCGTCAGAACCTGTATTTAGTAAATATAAGAACCGTTTAGAGGCGTATGAGCATAATCGAATCGGGTCGGATGGGGTTACATTCCTTCAAAAGCAATTACAAGAACAATTATTAGCAGATGGATATGTCACAAGCCAAGTGGTTGTACCCAATCAAGATTTACATTCAGGGGCATTAACTTTTGAGATTTTACCAGGGTATGTTGAAGATATTGTTCTTGCAAATCCAAATGTACGGACGAATTGGCGGAGTGCATTCCCTGTACGACCTGGCTATGTATTACGACGTCAAGCGTTAGAACAAGGAATTGATCAGATGCGTAGCGTACCTGGTCAAGATATAAAGATGACGATTGAACCAGGTACCAAGCCGTTACATTCTATTGTTAAGCTTACGGTAGAACAAAAAGGATTTGTGCATGGCTCATTTATCTTAGATAATTCAGGATATAAAGCTACAGGAGAGTATCAAGGTACTGTATTTTTATCGTTTAGTCAATTGCTGGGTCTTAATGATACATTAACAGCTAATTTCACTAAAGATATAAGTCGTCATGATGATGGCCATGGGTCAAAGCAATATGCAGTTAATTATACGATTCCTGATGGCAATCGTACGTATAGATTATCTACATATAAGTATAGCTATAATCAATTGGTATTTATGCCAAACGCATTTCGCTCGGCTGGTACCACACAAGGTACAGAGGTATCAGTAGAGCAGGTTCTAAATAGAACTAGTCGTTCGAAAACATCAGTTATTGCTAAGGTTAATCATAAGTCTCGTCATAATTATCTGGATGATGTAGAAATTGGTGTTCAAGAACAACATACCACATCGGTAGAATTAGGGTTATCTCATCGCCAATATAGAGGCAATACAGTAAGTGATATGTATGTATTTTATCGTCAAGGTATTAAAGGATTGGGTGCTAAGGTACGAAGTTGGGAAGGCTTGGCAGATAATCCTACTACACTATACAAAATGGCTGGTGTTGAAGGGCAGATTCAAACGGGAGTACGAATCGGTCATAAGCAAGGTATATTCTCGATGCGCTTTAGAAGTCAATTTACGAATCAGCGCTTATTTACTACGGATCAGTTTAGTATTGGCGGGACGGTATTCGGTACGTGGATTTAGTGGTGAAGAAACACTACGAGGTGATTCTGGGTACTATGTACAAAGTGAATGGTCATTACCATTTAGAAAACAACAGATTACACCTTATATAGGAATAGATATTGGTCATGTATGGGGCCCATCCACAGAAACTCAACTAGGTAATACATTGATTGGTGGTGTCGTTGGTGTACGAGGCACTGTTGGTGACGCTGTTAATTATGATGTATCACTAGGGACGCCAATTAAGAAACCAGAAGGCTTTAATACAGATACCCGTGTTTGGGCGTTTAGAGGAAGTTATCAATTTTAAGTGTTGTACATAGAGAGTTATATAGATACATAATACATATTGTTTTATATACTTAGGAGAGATACATAATATGAATATTAGAAAACATACGGCAATGGCCATCTTTGCTGCATTGCTTGCCACAAATTCTGCGCCATGGATTCCAATGGCGTTAGCCAATCCCGTGGTACCTGCTCAAGGTGCATTAGGGCCAAAAACAGAAGAGGCTCGTAATGGTATGACTGTAGTCAATATCAATACGCCTAATGATAAAGGTCTATCCCATAACCAATATGATGCATTTAATGTAGATCATAAAGGGCTTATTTTAAATAATGCCAATCGTCCTGTGAATACGGAGCTGGCAGGTTACATTATGGGAAATCCGAATCTAGTCGGACCTACAGCGAATACAATTTTAAATGAAGTAACGGGTACGGGGGCAACATCTATGAATGGGGCTCTTGAAGTGGCCGGCAATAAGGCCCATGTTATTATTGCCAACCCGAATGGCATTTCTGTCAATAATGGCACCTTTATCAATGCTAATAGTGCTACATTAACAACGGGGAATCCAATTATCAATAACGGTAGCATTACAGGCTATCAAGTACAACAAGGTAGTATCACAGTAGGTGAAAAAGGCCTTAATGCATCGAAAACAGCACGCACAGATTTGTTAGCAGAGGCTGTTCAGCTGAATGGTAAAGTTTGGGCGAAAGATGCTCAAGTTGTGACGGGGAAGAATACTGTTTCCGTAGATTCTTCTGGTAAAGTTACGAATGTTCACAAAACTGGTGAATCTAGTCAAGTTGGCCTTGATGTAGCTGCTATTGGTGGTATGTATGCCAATAGTATGTATTTAGTTGGCACCAATGATGGTTTTGGTGTGAATAATCAAGGTGTATTATCTGCACAAAATAAGTTAACCGTGGATAGTACTGGCAAATTGCAAAATACAGGTACTATAGCTGCTACAGAAGCAGATATTACTACAAAAAGTTTTGAGCAGATGAATCGTGGTAAATTGTATGTGGATACTGCCAAGATTACCACTGATTCTGTTATTCAAAAGGGTAACACAGAGACTAAAGATGCGCCTGTTATGATTGCCCAAAAAGATTTATCTATAGCAACCAATTCGATTGTCAATACTGATGGTAGTGTGATTAAAGCCGAAGGAAAACTACAACTTGGTAAAACGATGGATTCTACAGGAACTGTGTCTGGTAAGATAGATCGTATTGTAAATACAGCATCTACCATTGAATTTGGTCAAGGTGGTGCATTATATGCTAAATCTGTAGATAATAAAAATGGTGGGATTACCCTTAAACGTGTAGCGGTAGGTGAAAAAGAGCATGTCAAAAACGAAGTAGCACCATCCGGTAGCATTAAGCGATACCAATTATCGGAAGAACGAATCTATGGGCATGATGATGAAATTCCAAAAGATAAAGTAGTAGTGCACTCTTCTGAAAATCTTCAACTTTCAGTGTATGGCGATCCTAAAGATAGCTGGACTAAATATGAATATGATCGTACTCGTGAAAAAGATGTGGTAGATACATCTAACCCTGGGCGGATTATTTCCGGTGGGGATTTACATATGGATGTCGATCATATGACGAATGAAGCTAGCCAAATTAGTGCTGCCGGGGATATCACTGGTACAGTAGGTCACTATGAGCAAAGTAACCCTAAGGGTAATGAATATATTACTGAAGATGGTACAGCCACATCGTATAGTCGCCGGAAGAGACGTGGATGGGATACGACTAATATACGGACGGCTAACTATAAGAATACGATAGTCAATCCTACAGATGTCCCTGTTGCCGTATATGGTAGTCATGTGGAGAATAGTACAAGTGATGCTGCGGTGGATACATCTCTGTTACATAGCATGAGTCAATTATCAACGAATCCTAATACTACATATGTGATTGAAACAGATCCAAACTTTACGAACCGGCGTAATTTCTTATCTTCTGATTATGTATTATCTCGCCTTAAATTAGATCCTATGAATGTACAAAAACGATTGGGTGATGGCTACTATGAGCAGCAACTCGTTATGCAAGAGATTATGCGTCAAACTGGTAAAAGTAGACTGCAATCAGGTCTTTCCGCAGAAGAACAATATCGCCAATTGATGGATGCAGGGATTAGTGTAACAAAATCTCAATCTATTGCATTAGGTCGAGGCTTAACCGAGGCTGAGCAAAAGAATCTTAAAGAGGATGTAGTGCTCTTAGTTAGTAAGGCTGTTGTATTGCCAAATGGTAAAACAGAAACTGTACTAGTACCGACTCTATATTTAGCCCCAAATACAAAACGGGTAGAAGGTGCAGCTAACTTACAGGCCCAATCCATTAACCTTTCTGTTGATACTATGAAAAATAGTGGTAGTATTGTGGCGGATAAAGATGTGACTCTTACTGGTAATACTATTCACAATGACAATGGTCTTATCAAAGGTAATACTACTACGGTTATAGCGAATGATGAAGTTCGTAATACACAAGGTACTATTATAGGCAACGATACAGTCTCTGTATATGCTAAGAAAGACGTCATTAATGAAGGCGGTACCATTACACAAACTAATGCGGCTGGTTCTACAAAGGTTAGTGCTGGACGTGATGTAATTAATACAGGCGTACAGTATGAGGCAGCTAATAGCAAAATTGAGTGGAATAGTCGAAATAATCGACGTGAAACGATAACCGGTGTAGATCAAGGTCGTATTGGTGGTGCTGGTGAAACAACAGTAGTTGCAGGCCGAGATGTATCTATGGCGGCAGGTGTTATTACCTCTGATGTGAACACTCAAGTGACGGCCGGCCATAATGTAACGATGAAAGCCATGAATGCTACACATGAACTGGAAGAACATCGTTTTGATAAGGGTAAATCTGGTGGTGGACACTCTCAAACGACGGAGTCTCATGATCTTGTTAACGCACAATCATCGGTTGGTAGTAGCATTGAAGGTAAGAATGTTTCTGTTGTAGCCTCTGATGCTGTACAACTGGAAGGTAGTCAACTATTAGCGGCAGATACTGTTCAAGTATCTGGTAATACGGTTGAACTAAATACAGCGAAGGCAAATAGTATAGTTAATCATGTGTATGTAGATAAAAAGAAAAGCTTGGTTAAACGTGAAAGTACCAATGCGGTGGATGATGCAACTACTACAGTTGTAACAGGCTCTACTGTAAGTGGTAAAGATATACAGATTACAAGTGCTCAAGATGTAACAGGTCAATCTGCTCAAATTATAGGCGAACATACAGTAGATGTTACAGCTGGTGGAAAGGTAGAACTTGGTGCAGATAAAGCCATTACAGATGGTACTAGTGTATATCGTCATAAGAAATCTGGTTTGCTTGGTAGTACAGGAATAGGCTTTACTATAGGTAAAGAGAAACACAATATAGATGAAGCTAACCATGAAGAATCTACTGTACGAAATACAATTGCCAGCACGAAAGGTACTGTTACTGTCAAAGCGAATGATACCGTTCATCTTACAAGCGCAGATATTGTTGCAAAAGATGGTGCTGTGTTAGAAGGTTCTGCCGTTACATTAGATGGAAATATAGATCACAACCATATGTCTCATGATGAACGCTATAAGAAGACGGGGCTTACCGTATCATTAGGTGGTGCAGTGGTTGATACGCTTACTAATGCAACACGTACTATAAAACAAGCGGGTGGACGAGACGATAAACGGTTAGCCGCACTTGAACTCAATGAAGCACGTCAACAATTGCAAGATGGATATGCGGCGGTAGATAAAGCGGTTAAGGGCGTCAAACTTCGTGATAATGATGGTAAAGTATTAAAAGACACAAAAAATCATTCCCGACGTGGTCAAAAAAATATTGACGATGCTATTAATTTGTCTGTGAGCATTGGTAGCACGTCAAGGAAGCAAGGACAAGTAGTAGATACAAATACATATCAAGGTGGTACTCTTGTTAGTGTTAGTGAAGTACAAATCAAGGCTCGTGATGCTCAGCAAAGTGGTATTGGTTTAACTGGTGAAACAGTACAAGCAAAAAAACTAGTATTAGATAGTGCTCGTGATATCAACCTTGCAGCGGGTAAAAATACTGTAGATGTTAACAATACCTATAAAAGCTCTGGTTGGAGTGTAGGCGCTGGTATTAGTTTAACTGGTGGTGGCCTTCTCGATATTAATGCGAGTGGTAATATGGCTCGTCAAAATGGCGATACCCACCAAGAAAGCTATGTGCCAACGACGATTAAAGCAGCTGAATTAGCACAACTTAAAGCAAAACGAGATACAAATATTATTGGTTCTACTGTATCTGGCAAGAAGGTAGAAGTAGATACAGGCCATGATTTACATATTCAAAGCTTACAAGATGTAGATAACTTTAAAGAACATAGTAAGTCTGCGGGATTCTCTGTTTCCTCTACACCTAATTTCAAGAATCCAACAGGTAGTATTAGTGCTAGCGTAGGACGCATTGATAGTAAATGGAAGAGCGTGACTCATCAGGCAGGTATTTATGCTGGAGAAGATGGCTATGATATTCATGTAGGGAATGGTACTACATTAGAAGGTGCTGTTATTAAAAGTGAAGCTCCAAAAGCTAAGAATACATTGACTACAAAATCTCTAGAGATGAAAGATATCCAAAATGAAGCTGAGTATACATATAGCAACAATGGTATCGGCTATAACTACTATGGTAGTAAAAAGAAACTCGAAGAGATGAAGACCAATGATAAAAAAGGCTATGATAAGATTTATAATAATATCGGTCTAGTTCCAAATTTAGGCGTAGGATCTAAAGGTAAAGCAAGCTCGACTACTCAATCTGCTATTTCTGATGGTATACTAACAGTAGATGGTAAAGAAATTGATACTAAAACCATTAATACAAATACCGAAAATACCTTACATCAACTAGATAAGATTTTTGATAAAAAGAAAATTGAAGAACGTCAGGAGTTGGCACGTTTATTTGCTAAGAATGCTTATGAGCAATTACATAACTGGCAACCTACCACAAAAGAAGGCAAGATTGCTAAAGCTTTTGCTCATGGTGTAATTGGCGAGTGGGCTGCACGTATGGCAGGTAATGCATCAGGTAGTGGTTTTAAAGCTACAATGACCAATGAAATGCTTATAGAAAAGATTAAGCAAATAGCGGATAATGATCCGGCATTAGCACAATGGTTGAGTGCTGGGGCCGGTGGTGTAGTTAATAAAGTTAGTGGTGGCTCTTTAAATGCTGGGGCTGCGGTGTCAGCTTATGCTACTAAATGGAATGCAGAATTAACAAGTCCATATCCTATAGAAGTTGATTCGGCGAAGTTATTAGCGGGACTTAGATTTAGTGTTGTAGGAAGTGTGTTTTATAAAGCTTTAACGACTCCTATAGAAACAGGGCGTGCTGAGCCAGTTACTCTTAGTGAAGCTGATACTCAGGAGTTTCCATGGGCTAGATCAATTGATCAACTCACAAATTCAAGTGTTGATACCAGTTATGGTGAATCTAGTGGTGAAAGTATTGATTCTGGAGAAGGAAGAAACGCTTCCGAATCGAGATTTAATGGGCCTTGGAGCATAACTGTACCATATGTAGGAACTGAGTATAAAGTTCAATTAGATTACAATCCTGGAATAGGATATCAGTATATTAATGTTTTCCATGCTTCTAATGGTAACACCTATAAAGACAGTGGGAAATGGGATGTTATAGGGCGTAGATTTTTTGATGGAATTAGTATTCCCCAAAGTACAGCATATTCCGGTCGCTGGATTGGACCAGATGGTACGGATAATTGGGTAAGAGATAAAAATAAGTTTAATGATTTTTTTATTCATATTACGAGTTTAATTAGTGGACAACAAGTACAATTACCTTATACAATTGGAGATGAAAGCATTATAGATGATAGTTCCGATTCGTTTATTAAGAATCCAAGAACTGGAGCCTGGGAATCTATAAAAACGGGTGCCCCTGTAAGTGAAATTATTCTAAAGCAATTTCCTTTGAGAATTAACCCTTTAAATAATCATTTAGATTTACCAAATGTTAGCAATGATAATTCTAATATTGGGAATTCTAGTAGTGATGATGTCCCTAATATAAACGAGGATAATTCATCTAATAAAAAGGATCCACATAATAGTGGACCATCTATATCTGGACCAGTAATTGTGGGGTTAGCTAATGAAGCAAATAAGAAGAGAAATATTATAGCTCAAAAAGTCTCACAATTAAAGAATTCCTTGCCGAAATCAAAAAGTGAAGTTAAGGAAAAAGGTAATACAGGAACGGGTTCTTCAGAGAATACAATTAATGTAGATGAATTAGAAAAAACTTTTAAAAATCGTAAATATGAAGAAATGGATATTAATGATTTTGATAGATTAAGTTCTAAATATTTAGGACCAAAAGGATGGTCTGTAAATAATCGTAATAATAGATTACATGTAAAGGATAATAATAATATTATGCGGTTGCGGGTTGATCCACCTGATAAGCATACACCTTATAATCATTTACATATATATGATAAGAATGGTAAACCATTAGATAGTAACTGGAAACCTGTTGGACGTCGTGACCCTGAAGCACATATAAGAATTAAAGAGGATAAAAATGATGGAACTTCAAAAAAGAATTGATATATTAGATTTATGGGATGAAATGCCATATTCATTAGATATTAAAGATTTTGGTAATACAGTCATATTATTGTCAGAATCCTGTGAAATTAGATTTATTAACTGTATAGAGGTTAATATTAAAAGTGACCTTTTAATTAAGAATGAATCAATGAAATTTCATGAATATCGTAATCATGAATATGATATTCAAGATATTAGTGTCGAACCATGTGTTGTTAAAACAGATGGAACTATGACTCATAATAAGAAAAGGGTAAGTCCAGTACTAAATGGTGTTAAAGCTAAAATAGTTATGCCTGTAATGTGTATTGATTTGATTGCTGTTGATTTTATAATTTCCACAAAGGCGGATGAAGAGAATCTAATACAGTCTAAGTTTAGTTATATAGATCTTGAATAATTAAACGTATTTTATTAAATCTTTAAACTGTTAATTTATATAGTCTCAGGGAGAATGAAATCTTTACTATTTTATCTTTAATGGTCCTTTTCCGTATGGGAATATAAAATTGGAGTCAGTCAACTATAATTTAGTTATTAACGGAAATCGTATAATGTTTGACTATCAGAGATTAGTTCATACTAAATGGAGGTTCTATAATAAATGTTGGGGTGACATCATTAACGGTGTCACTACCAACATTATTTTTAAAAAATAAGCATACAAGGCTCACATGCTTTACAATAAAAGTGTCAAAGTCCTAAAAAAGGATGTGAGCTTATATGCCTACTACTGATTATACTGAATTTTTACATAATGTAAAAAAGAATATCTTAAATTGCAATATGAAATTGAACAGTATCCAAATCTACAATCTTATTAACTTCTTCAAGAAAGACCTCCAAGGGGGTTCTATAATTTAGAAGCTTGCGTGGCAAATTATTACACCATTGAAGTGTTCGTCGAATAGTTTCCTCTGAAACGGCTTTTATTGGCATTCCTTTCGGTATACATCTACAAAGTAAACCATTATGCTTTCGTTCGATCCACGCTTCCAAGCAGAATAATGTCGAGCAAAATAAATAGACAAGATTTCATTTTCTAAATTAGATATCTCTGAAAACTCTAAACCGTTATCTGCAGTTATTGTTTTGCATAAGCAAGCTAGATTAACATCTTTAAACGTATTTAACCATGCATGCAGTGTTTCTTTTACATCAGTAGCACGTGCTGAGGGACATCGTAAAGCCACATACAATCTGCTTTTACGCTCAAGTAAAGAAATTAAAACATGGTCTGTCTTATCTTTTGTTCCACGGACGGTATCTAATTCCCAATGTCCGAATTCCTCGCGCGTTTCAATATTAGGATCGCGAAGTTCTATGGATTTACCAAGTTCTCGCTTATGTTTTCTAGAAATAGATTTTCGTTGAGAATGCCGCACTACCAATGGTAAGTCAATTGCTTTTATACCTAATATGCCTTTGTGAAGATAGTTATATAAAGTTTTAGCACAAACCATTTCATTACGCATAAACAAACCCTTATGTTCAGCATATCCAACAGCAGCATCAAATGACCAATGATCATCTAGAACCTTGCTTTCAATCCAATTTATAAAAGATTCTATAGCACCAACTTTCATGGTATTAGAAGAGCCCACACGTTGTCTTTCATATGTTGCTTGTCCAGAATCAGCTAAATATACAAGTTGAGATTTACCTTGTCGAATTTGAATTACAGTACCACGTTTTAATTCTGTATATATAGTTGTTCTAGAACGGCCAAGTGCACGTGAAATTGCCGTAATACTATCTCCTAGAACGATTCTCTTTTCTAAATAAAATCGCTCTTCGAAGTTTAAGTGTTTGTTTGTACGTAATGTCGTGTTATGATTATTATAGTCCATAGTGATTACCTCGGTTATATTTTGATTAGACACCTAAATCATAACACAAGGTTCACTATGGATTTTTATTTGTTCAATTTCATTCTACAATTAAGCTAAATAATAAAATATTACTATTCGATAAAAATAAGTTCTAATTATATTAATGGAGAAACTTATGAGGCTAGGTTTTTCGTGAATTGAATATATAGAAAGGTTAGATAATATGAATACAACTATATATGAAGCCGTAGCTAAATATAAAAAAGATGATACATTACCATATACAGAGTACTTTAGTTTAGGGGATTTTTCGACTAAAGATTTAGCAGAAAATGCAATAATGTTAGCTAAACAACTTCCGGGATTTAGAGCGTTTTGCGATGAAAACTTTTATATTGAGGAATTTGTTTTAAATGATGGAGTACCAAGAAATTATAGTGTAGATGATCTTATCAAAAATAATGAAGTTTTTATATTGTGGTATGGGTATGATGTTGATGCAATATATACAGTGGGTGGAACTTTAGGTGTATTTAGTAACTATGAATATGCTGTATTAGCAAAAGAAAAATATAGTACTTGGGATATATTTATTGTTCATGGGTTAGACAATTTTGGTATTGGGAAGGTTGTATTAAACGAACGTCAATGGGTAGATGGCTTTGTAAAAGTTTATGATTAAGTGCATATAGCAATAGAACCTATTTAAATATTTTTAGGTATTTGTTTGAGTATAATAGCTTTTTTATCTTGGGAAGTGATATTGTTTTTATAAAATATACAATTTAATGAGGTATGGAGTTAGGTGTATTAATACTGTGATAAATAAAATTAATGAACTCTTAACCGAAGGTGGAAGACATGTTACAATCTATAATAAATATAGAGGGAGAAATGAAGAATATGTGATTCAAATTAAAAGTCAATAATTTAAAATGGTATTGATTGGATGAGCTTTCATGCGGACAGGAAAAAACTCAAAAAAATGGCTTGAGAGAATACTTCTCTCTTGTTTAATAGTAGTAGGTATTATTTTTGGTGGTTGGCTTTTCTTTGCTACAAACTTTATGCACCCATTTATCCACTATTTGGATCTTAGGGGGGGAATAATATATTACAAAGAGCCAACTAATATAATTGCTTCTAATGTTCTTGGTTTTGATGAAGTACGAGGGAAAATATATTATATAACTACAAATGGTATTGGTGTATATAATGAATTAAATAACGAACATGTATTTATATTACATAAAGAGCCATCTAATGAAATCAGAATAAATGACATTACTAATGTATATCCAGAATTTAGTCGTTTTTCTGATTCGGAACAGGAAGTTTGGAAAAGCAAATTTTATGCTGATTTTAGGAAAAGAATTCCTATAGAGGAGGGAAATATCATTAGATTTCCATTCTTTTTCTCTTACGAAACCCGTGGAATTTATAATTTAGCTACAGGATCTAAATTATCGAAAATTGATACGTATAAAATTTCTAATAATATATTCTATAATGTTGATTTTGGAAGCATTACAAAGATAGATTTAGAAACTGGTACAGTATGGAAATATTATTCGGATAAGTTATTGTTATATAATTTTAGCAGTAAAAATAGTGAGTTAAATACGAGTAGTTTTAAAATCTATGAAGAAGCTGAATTAACGAAAGAACAGAATAAAGATAAGATGTTAAAAGATAAAATTATTGTTTTAAATCATTATAGTCAATTTAGTAAAGATGATAAGGAAGTTATAGAAGAATTAATTGTTAGGTTAGTTACTGCACGAGATAGTATGCGATTAAAACCAGAACATAAAATGGGGTTAGAGAATTATCTAGAGTGAATTTGGATTGCTCTTTATTATAATGACACCTATATCTCCATAAAGGGGATATAGGTGTCGTTTTTATATTACAAAGTAATAAAAATCAGTATTGTTTAAAATCAAAGTTATTCTATTAGAATCTCTATATTTTAACGAATTTATGAGTGTTTTATGATAAAATAAAAGGTATGAATACTTCAACAACTCGGTCTATTACCTACAATGGTGACACAATTGAATATGAGTTAACAATCAAGCGTGTAAAGAATATAAATATGCGTGTGCACAAGGATGGTAGTGTCCATGTTTCGGCGAATGCTTATGTACCAGATCATCGAATTGATGCATTTGTTATCGAAAATATACCCTTTATTGAGCGGGCTCGTTTTAAATTAGAAGCATTAACGGCACAACGGATAGAGGCATTACAATATGTAACGGGTGAAACCATATCTATTTTGGGCATGCCTATTTCGCTAGAGGTGCTAGAAACATCTGGCAAACCGCATATTAAGTTTGATGGTTCTAGTCGCATGGTGATGTTCGTTAAATCTGATTACACCTATGAAGACAAGCATAAATTAATGCAAACCTTTTGGCGCCAGCTAGGGGAAAAGGTGTTTACTCATTGGGCGAAGGTCGTATATCAACGCTTTCACCAACAACATATTGATGTGCCCATGCCAACGGTAAAGCAACAGCACATGAAGAGTCGTTGGGTTCTTGTACGCCATCAAAGCAGCCATTAAGATGAATATGCGTTTATTAGAAGGGCCTCAGGCCTATATTGAGTACGTTATGGTCCATGAGTTTGCCCATTTTAAATACTTGGATCATTCCAAGAACTTTCACAATTTAGTAGCTCATTTTTTACCAGATTGGAAAGCCCGTAAGAAATCGTTAAATATCTATTTTGCACATAGACCGTAAGGAGGTGTACCATGAAGCCATTTGTACATTTACATAGTCATACGGAATTTAGTTTATTGGACGGCATCAGTCGTTTGCCGGATATGGTGCGCCGCGCGAAGGGATTGGAACAACCAGCCCTTGCCATTACGGACCATGGCAATATGTATGCAGCCATCTATTTTTATAAGGAATGTGTGGCACAAGGCATTAAACCGATTATTGGGTGTGAAGTGTATGTCACAGAAGGTAGCCGCCTTGATAAACCAGAAGGGCGTAGCCGTGAGCGATTAAAACATCTTATTTTACTAGCCGAAACGATGGAAGGCTATCGAAATCTTGTTAAAATTGTATCGAAGGCCTCTACGGAAGGTTTTAATTATAAGCCCCGTGCTGACCATGATTTGTTGCGTCAATACAGCAAGGGCATTATTGCCCTTAGTGCGTGTATTCAAGGGGAAGTACCTCAATATATTCTGCAAGATAATATGGAGGGGGCTCGCCGTGCTGTTGAGTGGTATATTGAAACCTTCGGTAAAGATAATTTCTTTTTAGAAATTCAAAATCACGGTTTACCTGAAGAGTTACGAGCTCAGCAAGTGCTATGCCAATTAGCCGATGAATATGGCCTAGGCATCGTGGCGTCCAATGATTTCCACTATGTTATGAAAGACGACGCTGATGCTCAGGATATCCGCGTCTGTATTCAAACGGGCCGACGTCGCGCCGAAGTAGATCGTTTGAAATTCCCTAATGATGAGTTCTATTTAAAATCTGGGGACGAGATGGCGGAGCTCTTTGGACACATCCCTGGGGCGTTAGAAAATACAGTAAAGATTGCAGACCGATGTAATGTAGAATTTAATTTTGATGAACACCATTTGCCGCACTTTGATGTGCCTGAGGGCGAAACGTCTAAAACTTATTTGCGTAAGGTTTGTGAACGGGAAATACCTCGCTTATATGGCGATACATCTGATGAGCTTAAAAAACGTCTCGACTACGAACTCGATGTTATTGGAACGATGGGCTTTGAAGACTATTTCCTCATCGTATGGGACTATGTGCGTTACGCGCGAGAACACGATATCCTTGTAGGCCCAGGTCGTGGTTCTGCAGCTGGTTCTGTTGTAGCTTATTTATTAGGTATCACAGGCCTTGACCCATTACAATACGATTTGCTCTTTGAACGATTCCTTAATCCAGAACGGGTAAGCATGCCTGATATCGATATCGACTTCTGCTATGAAAAGCGGGGCGAAGCCATCGACTATGTAACGCGAAAATATGGGCAAGCTCGCGTATCCCAAATCATCACCTTTGGTACAGAAGCGGCCCGCGCCGTTATTCGTGACGTAGGTCGTGTGCTCGATTTACCATTAGCTGAGGTCAATCGTATTGCGAAGATGATTCCTAATGAATTGGGCATCACCTTAGAAAAGGCTTTAAAGGGTAAAGATTTAAAAGCCTTATATGATACAGATCCTAATGTAAAAGAGTTATTTGATTTTGGCCAAAAGCTAGAGGGCATTGCTCGTAACTCATCTACCCATGCGGCGGGTGTCGTAATTTCTGCGGACCCTCTAGATGACCATGTGCCTGTACAAAACTCTAATGAAGAGGGCTTTGTCACTCAATATGATAAGGATAATATCGAAGAACTAGGCCTGTTGAAGATGGACTTTTTGGGCCTCCGTACATTGACCGTTATGGGGGATGCCCTTAAGCTCATTAAGGCAAACCGAGGTATTGATCTCGATTTAGATGCTATCCCATTAGATGATAAAGCGGCTTGTGAGCTCCTTACCAAAGGCGATACATCCGGTGTATTTCAACTTGAGTCCGATGGGATTACTAAGCTTGTTATGGATTTGAAACCTGAGCATTTTGAGGATTTAATCCCTCTCGTTGCACTTTATCGCCCAGGCCCTTTGGGATCTGGCATGGTGGCGGATTTTATCGACCGTCGCCATGGTAAAAAAGAGGTGACCTATTTACATCCGATTTTGGAACCTATTTTGAAAGATACGTTCGGAGTTATTCTCTACCAAGAACAGGTTATGCAAATTGCGTCTGCTATGGGGGGATTCTCCCTTGGTCAAGCGGACTTGATGCGCCGTGCGATGGGTAAGAAAAAGGAATCCGTCCTCAAGGCGCAACGTGAATCCTTTATACAAGGTTCTATCAATAATGGCATCGAAGAGTCCATTGCAAATGAAGTATTTGACTTGCTCGTTTACTTTGCCGGCTATGGCTTTAATAAATCCCATAGTGCGGCCTATGCGTATATTGCGTACCAAACAGCGTATCTTAAGGCGCATTATTTTCCAGAATTTATGGCCGCTACCATGACGAGTTTTATGCAAAATATGGATAAGCTCACCTATTACATTAATGCCTGTAAAAAACATAATGTGCAGGTCCTCGGTCCCGATGTAAACCATTCCTTGCGTAGCTTTGCTGTACAAGGTGATGCCATTCGCTTTGGCCTTGGGGGAATCAAGAATGTAGGGGATAATGCTATTGATCGACTCATTACAGAGCGTGAGGCCAATGGTCTCTATACGAGCATTACCGATTTTTGTCGTCGCGTAGATAGTAAGGTTGTGAATAAACGCTTGCTGGAAAGCCTAATTCGCTGTGGTGCTATGGACGGATTTGAGGAAAACCGCAATCAGTTGTTGCATATGTATGAAAGTGCACAGGCTGTAGGGGCTAAGCAGCAAAAGGATGCTGCCATGGGGACTATGAGTCTCTTTGGTGAAAGCACGGATGACGTCGATATGATTCCGGTACCGAATTTACCTGATTTATCGGAAGATGATAAATTGAAGGATGAAAAGGACTACACAGGATTCTATATTACGGGCCATCCATTGCAAGGCTATAACAAGGAATTGAAAGGCCTTTTTGAACTGGGGCAACTTCTTGAAAACCCAGAGCGTTTTGATGGTCAAACGATTACCTTTGGCGGTCTCATTGCTGAAAGAGGGGATAGACCTACAAAACGGGGCGATGTCATGAGTATTCTTCGCATCGAAGATTACTCTGGTTCGGCTCAAGTGGTGGCATTTCCGAAGGTATTTGCTCAGAGCCAACAATTCTTTGGCTGTTGATATGGTTGTTAAGGTGCGAGGCCGTGTTGATGCGGATGAAAAGGGTGTGCAGATTATTGCGGACCGGATTGCACCGCTAAAGGTGAATTATAACAATGCACGACAAATCGCCATCCATATTCGAGGTGCCTATGATACGCCAGAAAATAGTAATGCGTTGAAGGAAATACTTTCACAAGCAGAAGGGCAAGTACCGACAGCATTATATTTACACAAACAACGAAAACGAATTAATTTATCACCTCAATTATGCTTTGCACCTACAGATGAAATTATCGCACGCATTGAAGCGGTGTTAGGTGAAGGTGCCGTAGAGGTGCAATAGAATATATTCAATACCATCCCATTTAGGAGGATATATGAAACGTACAAAAATCGTATGTACCGTAGGTCCGGGCACGGATAAATTCGGTATTTTAGAAGATATGATGCGCGCTGGCATGAATGTGGCTCGTTTTAACTTCTCTCATGGTTCACATGAAGAGCAAGCAGAGCGCATGCAAATGGTGCGTGATGCGGCGATGATTGTCAATAAACCAATCGCATTATTGCTCGACACAAAAGGTCCAGAGGTTCGTCTTGGTCTATTTAAAGAAGGCAAGGTGTTCCTCGAAGCGGGGCAACAATTTACATTGACTACGGATGATGTAGAAGGCACGTCAGAGATTAGTACTGTAAACCATAAAGGTTTAGTAGGCGATGTGCACGTTGGCGATATAGTTCTCTTAGCTGATGGCCTTGTTAGATTGACCATCGATGCTATTGAAGGTAATAACATCATTACCACCGTTCAAAACAGTGGTGAAATCGGCAATCGCAAACGGGTAGCCGTGCCAGGTGTAGCGCTTAGCTTGCCACCTGTATCCGAGCAAGACGAATTAGATTTGCGTTTTGGCTGTCAACAAGGCGTGGACTTTGTGGCCGCATCCTTTATGCAACGCGCTAAGGATGTAGTGGCTATTCGTCGCATCTTGGAATCTGAACAAAAGGATATTAAGATTATCGCCAAAATTGAAAATGCTGAAGGGGTTAATAATATTGATGAAATCCTCGATGTAGCGGATGGTCTTATGATTGCTCGTGGTGATTTGGGCGTAGAAATTCCTGCCGAAGAAGTACCGGTATTGCAAAAGATGATGATTGAAAAATGTAATCGTCTTGGTAAACCTGTTATTACGGCTACGCAAATGTTGGAATCTATGATTCAAAACCCTCGTCCAACTCGTGCCGAAGCGAGTGACGTGGCAAATGCGATCTTAGATGGCACCGATGCTATTATGTTGTCTGGTGAGACTGCTAACGGGGCTTATCCAGTGGAAGCTGTTACAACCATGACACGCATTGCAGAGGTAACGGAGCAATCCGTCATTTATGATCATAAGAGCAGAACGCAGGAAAGCAATGATGTGACAACCACTGAGGCTGTATGTTTGGCTAGTGTGCGAGTTGCGAGTGATCTTGGGGAGCAGCTATTTTGACATGTACCGAATCTGGACATACTGCGATTAGTGTGGCTCGTCACCGTCCTGATTGCAAAATTATCGCCATTACACCGCATGATGAAACGATTCGTCGCATGCAATTGTGCTGGGGCGTTGAAGCCATCAAGGGTCGCGAAAATATCAACTCTGATGAGATGGTAAAACAGGCGATTACCGGTGCACTTGGGGCAAATGCCATCAATTCTGGTGATTTAGTTGTCGTTACCGCTGGCGTACCTTCTGGTTCTACAGGTACTACGAATATGATTCGCGTTCATATTGCAGGCAAGGTGTTGTTATCTGGCAATGGTATCTTGCGTAAATCCGCTACGGGTCGCGTATTTATTGCTGCTAATCATAAGAATGATTATGAAAGCTTCCAATCTGGCGATATCCTCGTAGTAGGGACTATGGAACCAGAGTTGATGAATATTGCTAAACGAGCAGGCGGTATTGTAGCCGTTGAAGATGGGTACACATCGGATAGCGCTATTGCAGGCATTACGTATGGCATTCCTGTCATCTTAGGAGCTAAAGACGCTCATGACGTATTGCTGGAAGGCGCAGAGGTTACCATCGATGGCGAACGAGGTAAGGTCTTTGCAGGCATTGCGAATGCTAGATAAGCAATATATAATGTAATTAGGTTGGTCATAAAAAAGGAGTACGACTATGGATGATAAAGAATGGCGTACCTTTGTAACCGTTGTAGATGAAGGTAATATAACAAAAGCGGCTGAAAAGTTATTTGTTTCGCAACCTGCTTTGAGCTATCGACTGCGTCATTTAGAGGATAGCGTAGGGTACTCCTTGTTGCTTCGTACCACAGAAGGTATTGCATTGACGCCACAAGGTGAAATCTATTATGACTATTGCAAACGCATGCTGCATGATAGAGAGGCCTTAGACCATGCATTGACGTCGTCTACTGGTAAGATTCAAGGTACATTGAAGATTGCATCATCTATCAATTTTGCAGATTATGAATTACCAGCTTTGTTGAAATCGTTCCGCGAACAGTATCCAGATGTACATATTCAAGTTAAGACAGCTTTCAGCCATCAAGTTGTAAAGATGTTTAATACCGGTGATTGTATGGTGGCGTTTGCACGTGGTGGATATGAAGTATCAGGCAATTCAGAATTGTTATTGGAAGAACCGTATTGTTTGGTATATAAAGAGTTAGTGCCACCAGAATCGTTAGAGAAGGTGCCTTTTATTCGATACCAAACCGATGCATCGGTAGCTAACATCATTGAAAAATGGTGTGCCGAGCATTTTGAAGAACCTCCTATTGTGGCAATGGATGTTAATTCCATGAGTACATGTCGTCACTTTGTGCGGGCCGGTCTAGGATGGTCTATTCTAACCTATATGGGGCTTGGATCTTGTAAAGACAAAGATATTTATGTTAGCCCATTGCGTAGCAAGGATGGAACATATATTACGCGTGATACCAATATGGTATACACAAAAGAGTCGGCTAATTTAATTGCTGTCAAAACATTTATCGAGTACGTACGAGATTACTATAAACAAACACACTGTCGTAGACGATAGTATTTTTAGAGAATATCAATCATAACATGTAAGTGCATGTATACATCTTTTGGAGATGTATACATGCATTTTTTACATTTACACCTAAAAAACTATGAGTAAAATGCATAAAAAGTATGAATGACAGTTATAAAAAATTTTTATGACCCCTATAAAGGTAATCTATTTTTCAGAAAATGATTATCAACGTATAATGAAATCATACTAAATACAAGAATTCATAAAGTAATAGTCGCGTATTACGAATTACTTGGGTAGTGTTAGGATGAACAGTATATGCCTATGTTTATAAGAAAGGAAAAAACATGGAAAGACTTGTAAAATTAGCCGTTATCGTGCTAATCCCAATTATCCTCTGGTTTACAACTCCACCAGCAGGGCTTTCTGCGGAAGCGTGGCGCCTATTTGGTTTCTACATCGCAGGTATCTTAGGTTTGATTTTAAAACCATATCCAATTCAAATTATTTTATTATCCGTATTATCTGCTTCTGCATTATTCTTAGACAATGCAAAAGATATTTTGGTAGGTTACGGCTCCACAGCATTGTGGATGATTATTGCCGTCTCCTTGAGCGTTGCATTTGGTAAAACTGGTCTTGGTCATCGCGTTGCTTACCATTTGATTAATGCATTCGGTTCTACTGTATTACGTCTTGGTTATGTAACAGCACTTCTTGATTTAGTATTATCTCCAGCAACACCTTCTAATACAGCACGTGCAGCTGGTATCGTATATCCTATAAACTTATCCATTGCAGAATCTATCGGTTCTTACCCTGGTGATACTGCAAAACGAGGCGGTTCCTTTATCTTGATGAATGGTTATTTCGTAACAAAGATTACGTCCTTCATGTTCTTAACAGCTATGGCTCCTAATGTGTTGGCTTTGGACTTCGTAACAAAAATTACTGGTCTAAATATGACTTGGGCTGAATGGGCATTAGCATTAGCGCTTCCTGGTCTTGTAATGTTGATTTTCGTACCACTTGTAGGTTACTGGATTGACCGTCCTGAAGCAGTAAAAATTGACAATAAGAAAATTAGCTGCTGATGGTCTTGCAAAATTAGGACCTATGAAAATGTCTGAAAAAATCTTGGCCGTTGTATTCATTCTTGCTCTTATCGGTTGGGCATTGCCTTCCATCGGTTTTGACTTGAGTCCAACAGCAGTAGCTTTAGTAGCTATGACTGTTGTCTTCTTATCCGGCATCATTACATGGGAAGATATGGTTCAAACAAAAGCTGTTTGGAATACATTCATCTGGTTCGGTGCTATCCTTGGTTTATCCACAGCTTTAACAAAAGCTAAATTCTTTGCTTGGCTTGTACATTTATGCAAGCAAACTTGGCACTCGATGTATCTCCACTCGTAGTAGTATTAATTCTTTCTGCTATCAGCGTTGTAATTCGTTACTTATTCGCTTCTAGTACTGCATATATCGCATCTATGCTTCCTGTATTCTTAACGGTAGGTATGGCAGCCGGTGTTAACCCTGTTATGTTTGGTTTAGTATTGCTTGCTACAAATGCATTTGGTGGTCTCGTAACTCACTACGGTGCATCCCCTGGTCCTATCATCTATTCTGCTGGTTATAATAACATTAAAGAATGGTGGACTGCTGGTGGTATCTTAGCGGTATTAAGCTGGATCTTACTCTTTGTAATAGGTATCCCTTGGTGGACTTTCATCGGTATGATTTAATCACCATCTAATTTATACTCATCATTGTTTTTACGGCTTGGGCCAGACTTCGCGACGGTCTGGTCTTTGCCATTTGATATATTTTTTAGTGAAAGGATGTAACATGGCACAATTAGTGAAAGCTGCGCAAGCAGGCTTCGACGAAAAAAATGATGCATTAGTTACGGTAGAACCGATTGCTAGTGGCATCGAAATCGAATTGACTTCTAAAGTTATGCGTCAATATGGCGACCAAATTAAATCTGTTATCTTGAATACAGTTAAAGAAGCTGGTTTTGATGGCGTAAAAGTAACTGTACAAGATAAAAACGCTTGGGATTACACAATTAAAGCTCGCGTGTTGGGCGCATTAGAAAGGGGGAGCAAAGCATAATGGCTAACGATAAAACATTTCCGGAAGTAAAAACTAATCCGCTTACAGAAGCAAAAAAAACGCTTATCCCGTTCCATGATGTTCGTTCCTGGTAATACACCAAAAATGATTAACAGTGCTGATATCCATGGTTCTGACTCCATCATGATCGATATCGAAGATTCCGTGCCTATTACAGAAAAAGACACAGCTCGTCTTTTGACTGCAGAAGCATTGAAATCCCGTAAATTCCGCGCTGAAACAGTTGTTCGTATCAACCATCCTACACAAACTCCTTATGGTTATGACGATCTTGATGTTATCGTTCCAGCAAAACCTGATATGATTCGTTTACCTAAAACTGAAGACGTATCCGAAGTTGAAATCGTAGCGAAGAAAATTGAAGAAGTGGAAAAAGCTAATGGCTGGCCAGAAGGTACAATCAACATTATCGTAGCTATTGAATCCGTTCGTGGCTTATACAATGTTCGTGAAATCTGCCATGGTCCTCGCGTAGTTGCTATCGCTCTTGGCGCAGAAGATTACCGCGCTGACCTTCGCACAGGCAAACATAAACCAGCTGTTGAATTGTTGTTCGCTCGTCAAACAATCCTTCATGCAGCACGCGAAGCAGGTATCCGCGTAATCGATACTGTATTCTCCGACGTAAAAGACCCTCAAGGTTTCCGCGAAGAAGTTGAATTCATTAAAGCGTTGGGTTATGATGGTAAATCTTGTATCCATCCAAGCCAAATCAAAATTATCCACGAAGTATTCACTCCTGACGAAAAAGAAATCGCTCATTCCGTTAAGGTGTTGAACAGCTATGCTGATGCATTGCGCAACAATAAAGGCGTAATTTCCGTAGATGGTAAGATGATCGATGGTCCTATCGTAGTTCGTGCACAACGCGTAGTTGATAAAGCACGTGCAGCAGGCATTAAAGTTGAATTAGAGGAAGGAGCAGAATACGATGTTAAATAAAGTAGGTCGCGATATCCCAACAAATATCCCAGCACTAGAAGGTCGCGAAGTATATCAAGGTGAATTCGCAATTGAACCTAAGGCTAAACGCGCAGGTAAACCTGTTCATATGAGCCGTGTTGGTACTAATAAAGTTCTTGCTTCCATCGATGAAGCAATCGAAAAAGCTGGCGTAAAAGATGGCATGACATTGTCCTTCCATCATCATTTGCGCAATGGTGACTATGTTATGAAAATGGTTATGGAACGCGTTCAAGCGAAAGGCATTAAAGATATTACAATCGCTTCTTCTTCCTTGTCTCCATGCCATGACTTCTTGGTAGAAATGATTCAAGACGGTACTGTTACAGCTCTCGAAACATCTGGTCTTCGCGATCGTCTTGGTAAATTCTTTAACACAAAACCCTGGCGTATTAAAACGCCCTGTAGTCATTCGTTCCCACGGTGGCCGTGCTCGTGCTATCGAATCTGGCGAAGTTCATATCGATGTAGCTTTCATGGGTGCTCCTACAGCTGACCCTCGCGGCAATGCAACTGGTCGTATGGGTAAATCCGCATGTGGTGCACTTGGCTATGCTAAGGTTGACTCTCACTATGCAGATACAACTGTTATCATCACTGATAACCTAGTTGACTATGTACACAACTATGCTGTTCCTCAAACTGACGTAGATTATGTTGTTGAGGTTGAAAGCATCGGCGATCCAGAAGGTATTGCTTCTGGTGCAGTAGGTTTCACTAAGAACCCTATCCAAATTAAAATCGCTGAATTAGCTGGTGAATTCCTTGACCAAGCTGGCATCATTAAAGATGGTTTCGTATTCCAATTGGGTGCTGGTGGTGCTCCATTGACAGTTGCGAAATTCATCGCTGAAAAACTTCGCAAACGCGGTGAAGTAGGTGGCTTCGCTATTGGTGGTGCTACTGGTATCTTGACTGGTATGCTTGAAGAAGGCTTAATCAAAGCTATCTATGATACTCAAACATTCGATACAACTGCAGCTGCATCCTTGGATAAAAACCCTGCACACATCGAAATGTCCGCTTCCATGTACGCTAACCCATGGACAGACTGCACTACAAATTACCTAGACGTAGTATTCCTTGGTGCTACTGAAATCGACCTTGATTTCAACGTAAACGTAATGACTGACTCCAACGGTGTATTGATGGGCGCTTCCGGCGGTCACTCCGATACAGCAGCAGGTGCTAAATGCACAGTTATTACTTGCCCATTGATTCGTGGCCGCTTGCCAATGATCCGTGATAAAGTAGCTACTGTAATTACACCAGGCTCCTCCGTTGACGTACTCGTTACTGAATACGGTATCGCAATCAACCCAGCTCGTACTGATTTGATTGAACGCTTCAAAGATAGCAACTTGCCTATCTACACAATTGAAGAATTACAACAATTAGCATTCGACTTAGTAGGTAAACCACAAGACATTCCTGTGTCTGACAAAGATGAAGACATCGTGGCAATCGTAGAATACCGCGATGGCTCTATCATCGACGTGGTTCGTAAACCTCTATAATTGAGTAGGGGTTGGAGTCCGGTAGAGTCCGTTTGGGTTCCACTGTCATCTCACCATCCCATGCTAGTAAGTTAATACAAAGACCCGCTCCATGAGTCTGAGGACCATGGAGCGGGTCTTTGTATTTTTATGAATTGTAGGGCCATAGGGAGGGGATAATGTGAGATTTTTACATATTAAATATGATGCTATGGGTGAAAATTTGGGCATTCATAAAGTTATAATATCCATATAAGAGAATGTGATTATATATTAGGGGGGATATCTATGTATCAATATAGGGCTAATGTAGAATTTGATATAGATGGATTAAAGGACTTTTATATAGATGACTTAATGGAGCAAGAATTAAATATTTACTTAATGGTTGAATGTTGGATTCGAGATTATATCGATATTAATGATATGTATATTAGAATGATTGAAGATGGACATGAAATACTAGAATGGGAATCTTTTCTTCCGAGTGAATTATCATATCGTAGTTTATTTGTGGCTAGCAATTATAAACTTGGATATAAAAATCAGTGTATTGATTATTTATATGCAAGATTTAAACAAGTTTAATGAACTCATAAGCAATTCTTTAATAGATAGATTAGAAATTGAACGAGTGTATCTATTACAAAACTCTATGCAAATTCTATTAAATTGTAATTATAACATTGATTTTGAGAAGTTTATAAAACGATGGATGGCGATTTGTAGTACTGAATATCATCCTGTATACTATAAATTAGAAGGTAATGTATTTATTGTGTGAAGTTTGTATTATTTAATTAGGAGGTTAACACAATGGGGAATGTATGGAGATTACAAACAAGAACAGATAGTAGCAGTGGAGAAAAAATTTCAAAGTATTGTTTAGATAATGATGTTGCTGCTTTAGGGTGGAGTATTAAGGATGACCATATAAAGAATTATAACCCTGAGGCTATAATTGAAATACAAGAAAAACGTAAAAATATAGAAGATATAAATCAGTATTATGATGTGGTTAGAACGTATGGTTTATATGGGATAAATAATAAAAAACGGTTGATTGCTGTTGATATGCTGAGGGAAATTGAAAAGGGCGACTATATTTGGATGCGTGATAATGGTATTTATTATCTAGGGCATGTAACCGAAAATTCTGAGTATATTTATAACAGTGATGAGGATGCATTAGATTTTGATGCTGCTAATCAAATTACAGAGGTTAAGTGGAAACGGATTGGTGATGAAAGTCAGGTGCCAGGTGCAGTAGCAACAGCTTTTATTCGCGGTCGAACTATACAACGTATAAATAAAGACTATATGTTTGAGTATGCTGAATATGCATTTGGGGGAAATCCTTTGATATTAGAGAATTCAAAAGAAGAATTTTTACAACAATTATTTTATGATTGTTTATCTCCAAATGATTGTGAGGATTTAGTTTGTTTATATTTATATGATCGTAAAGGTTATGTGACAATCCCATCTACGAATAAAATTGCAACTGAGCTATATGAATGTGTATTAGTAAATCCAGAAAATGGGATGCTTGCATATCCTCAAGTTAAAAAAGGAAATGTTGCTTTAGATTTTATTAAGTATATTGATTTGGTAGATGATCAGAAACGAAAAAAAGAAGTATATCTATTTACATCGGAAGGTGAGATAAAAAATTCCAATATTCAAAGTGATTCGATTCATATTATTGCTCCAAATGACTTATATCTATGGGTAAAGTCTAAGATGGAAAGTGTAAATTATCTAATCCCTGAAGGTATTGTAAAATGGTATAAATTAATACACTCGTCAGAACAATAGTTAAAAATTAGGAGAGAGCATATGAGCCAAGTATTTAAGCAGGATTTAACGGATACTTCAGATCGTCCTGGTGGTATCTTTTTTGTTGAGTTGCTGATGGCGGAGCATTGTGATATACTTGACCGTGAGCATATGGTTGAGGTATTTACAAAGCACTTAGGCACTGTAGATTGTTTTAGTTATGGGGCGGATTCAGCTGGTTTTGCACCTCAGAATTATAAGGTGCATTATGAGGATAATGATGCAGAGGTTCCTCCAACATTGATGATTACAAAATGTGAGAAAATTGATAAGCCTGTATTAGACGATTTTGATCGTAGTCAGGTATGGAATTGTCCCAATGTAGATGACTTGTTGGCAGAGTGCGAATATAGAGTATTTGCTACGGATATGTTAGCTGCTGGTTTAGAGTCAAAACAGCGTGCTGATATGCTCGTAAAGTATGTAGATGCTTTGTTAGAATTATATCCGGCTTGTAAGGCCGTTGTCTTTGGTCCATCTCGTAAGTTTTTAAGTCGTGAATCGATTGAAAATTATCCAGATAAGGCTGTAACTCGTTTTATTGATTATGCAGTTAATGTGCGATATTTTAACATTCAAGGTACAGAAGATATGATGGTTGACTCGGTGGGGATGAGCACCTTATTCTTGCCTGATGTACAGTATCACTTTCATGGTATGAATCCTGATGATGTAGTTATTCATGCATATAATATGCTGTATTTTATTTTAGAAAATGACAATCCTGTGGGTGATGGTGATACTATTAGCGGCCTAGAGAATGGAGAATTGGATTCAAATGTTCAATGGACATTGCATTATGAGGATTCTCTAATTCAACCGGTGAGAGCAGTGCTTGATGTAAATATGGGTGAATATGCTTCAGGAACTCGTTAGTCGTTAATTGATGAAAGGTGAGGGTATTATGAGTAATCAACGTGTTTTTGATATGGAACTTGTGAAAGTTGAAAGTTTGGAGAATGCTGTTAGGACGCCATTTTATCAAACTGATTCCACAGGTGGTTCAGTATGGGTTATTAAACCTGGTCAAACCTTACCAAAACATTATCATCATCACTCTGATGATATATGGGTTATATTGCAAGGCAAGGGTGTATTTTATCCAACACCTGATACAGAGGTGCCTTTTACAAAGGGGCAAGTTATAGTATCTAAAAAGGGTGAATGTCATGGTGCAAAAAATACTGGAACGGAAGATATTGTCTTTGTGAGTATCGTTGCGCCAGTGCCTGCTGATTATGATCCTGTTAATACTAATTAATATGAAAGCACTTTATAGTATTTTCTTATCTTGTGATAGAGATATATTCATACTATAAAGTGCTTTTTAAGGAACGATAACAGAAAGTGGGTCACTAGTGAGGTAGAAGGACTCAAATTTCTTTATGATTTGGTTTTATACAATGTGTTTTTATGGCGTTGAATAAGAATTTTTAGTATAATATAAAGATAGATAACAAACTATATAAACTACAAATAGCAAGGAGGTTCTTATGAATCCATACATGACACAAACGCCAAATGCTAATGATGTAGCATTGGTAGAAAGTATTGTATCTCAACGGTTAAAGGGTTCCATCTTATGGATGGTTGTCGGCTTATTGACTACATTAGGTATTGGTGTTGCGACGCTAATGAATCCGTCCTGGGCCGCGTTTGCAGCTAGCAATTTTAATATCTTGTTGATTGCAGAAGTAGCCGTGGTATTTTTGTTTAGCATGCGCACATATAAAGCTAATGTTATGTCCTTATATGCGATGTTCTTCATTTATAGCGCATTGAATGGGGTAACCTTATCACTTGTTTCGTTAGCATATGGTATCATGGAAGCCACTGTACCTGCATTGATTGGGGCGTTGGCGTTCTTCGTTGCCTTTTCTATCGTAGGCCTTACGACTAAGAAAAATTTAGCCGGATTAACGCCGTACTTAGTGGCGGCTATCTTTGGCATGATTATCGTAAGTCTCGTGTTTATGGCAGCATCGTACTTTTTCGATTCCTTATCTTAGCTCGATTAGCTATAGCACAATTAGTTTGATTCTTGGCTACGTTGGGGTAGTAGTATTCTCCATCTTTACAGCTGTTGATATGAACATGATTAAAAACAGCGTGACTCAATTGGCACTATCTGAAGATGAAACGATTTTAGATCGTATCGAAATTGCTGGTGCACTTAGCTTGTACCTTGATTTCATTAACTTGTTCTTATCCTTGTTACGAATCTTTGGTAACAGACGTTAATATCTGAATACTGAATGTGAAAGCACCTTATATACTGCTATAAATCTCAGAGGAGATTCTATATAGCAGATATAAGGTGCTTTTTGTACTGCTACATATTCTAATTTGTTATTTCTATATTCTATATAATATCATTGACAGAGGACATTTGTTTTTTTAATATATTATGGTACGTATCATATAGTAAGTAGAAAGGATTCATATGAACTCATCATCTGTACCAGAGCCTCAAAGTGGGGCCATCGATTTCAAGGATTTTACAAGGCGGCGCCGTATGTTGCATGTCATCCTACCATTATTTATTGTTTCTATTATTGCCTTTTTAGACCGCGTGAATATCGCTTATGCAGGTTTGACCATGAAAGAGAATTTACCATGGTTAACACCAGAAATATTCGGTATGGGCGCAGGTATATTCTTTATTGGCTATGTTTTATTTGAAGTCCCGGCATCTCTGTTAGCATCGAGATTTAATGCGATGCATTGGGTAGCGCGTATCATGTTTAGTTGGGGCATTGTATGTGTCCTCATGACGACAATGACTACGGAGTGGGAGTTCTTCTTATATCGATTCTTGTTAGGGTTATGTGAAGCGTCATTATATCCGGTTATCTATTCTTTATTGATACCTAATTGGTTTTTACCGAGAGAACGGGCAAAAGGCAATTTCATTAATGCTTACCTCTCTATTATTCTCCAACATTATCGGCGGTCCATTAGCAGGCGTATTGCTCGATACGACATTCTTTGGATTACATGGATGGCGTACGTTGTTTATTGTAGAAGCATTACCAGCTGTTATCTTTGCTTTCATTTTTGCATTCTGGATGAAAGAAAAACCAGAAGAAGCCGCTTGGGTAACTGATGCAGAGAAAGAATATATTAAAGAAGAGCTTGCTAAGGAAGAAGCTGAAAAACAATCCGTAAAGAAATACACTATTTGGCAAGCCTTGAAAGATCCAAAGGTATTGCGATTAGCATTAATTTATTTCTTGTGGGTTATTGGGTTCTGGGGATTCAGTTTCTGGATGCCACAAGTGCTTAAAAGCTTATCCGGATGGCCACCAAGTGTTGTAGCTTGGTCTATTGCCATTCCGATGAGTGCCGCCTTATTAGTACAAGTGTTCTGTGGCTATTCCTCAGAGAAACGAAATGAAAAACGTTGGCATGTGGCGACTACATTATTTGTTGGTACCATAGGTTTTATTGCCACACCACATAGTCCATCACCTGAAATTAGCTTGTTATTCATCTGTTTAACGGCTGTAGGCGTGTATGGTGGCATGGGCGTATGGTGGACAATGCCGACTACATTCCTATCTGGCGCTGCTGCAGCAGGTGCAATGGGGCTCATAAACTCATCCGGTAATATGGGGGGCTGGGTAGGACCTTATATGCTTGGTTTTATTAACGGTCACACTGGTAGCTTTACTTACGGTTACTATGTAATGGGCGCATGCATGTTCTTAGCAGGCCTGCTAGTATTAACTTTACCAAAATCCATGGAACACAAGGATGACTAAGTAGTCCTGCATCGAATCTCAAAATTAAAAGAGCTATATCTTTAATACGTTCACATTGTAGCGAATGTATGAGGTATAGCTCTTTTTCTTTAGTAATAATGCTGTTTTATGTATAATAAGAGTAATAGAATCTACAGGATAAAAAAAGAGAGGATAATATGTATAGAACGTTATTTTAGCAACCGTATTAGCAACTTTCACAATAGGCGTATCTGTTGGACAAGGTTCGAGTAATCTTACCGCCGGAACTTTATAATGATATAATATGTCGATTAAAAAATATAAATAGATTTTATAAAAGGTGACACATTAGCTCTTACCTTTTATATTGTACAATAATTCGTGAAAGGTGGTAATGAAAATGAAAAAAGAAATCTTAGTATTTATCTTCAATGGATATGCAGATTGGGAGCCCGCATATGTGTGTGCTGAATTAAATTCCTCTGATACAGACTATATTGTGAGGACAATCAGCCTTGACAAAAATCCCAAAGTTTCAATGGGAGGTTTTCATGTTTTGCCCGATTATTCCATAGCCGACTACCCTGCGAATTTTAGCCTGTTGATTTTGGCTGGGGGGAAGGCGTGGGCAGAACAAAAGAATAATGAAGTATTACCCCTTGTTGAATATGCGGTTAGTAATCATATTCCAGTTGGGGCAATCTGTAATGCAGTCAACTTTATGGCTGAAAATGGTTTCTTGAATGAAATCAAGCACTCCGGCAACACCCTTGAATTTATGAAATCACAAGCACCGCATTACAAGGGTGATAAGAATTTTTTGGAGGAGCAAGCTGTTTGTGACGCAAATATTATTACTGCTAATGGTTCGGGTACATTAGAATTTGCGAAAAAAATATTAACGTTGCTAAACGCAAAATCAGAACAGGCTATTACGGATTGGTATAACCTCAATAAGTATGGTTTTTATCAATAAATAAGACGATAGATAAACTACAGAAGCAATTGAAGCCTATGTTAGGTAACTATTATATATCAGCTTATTACGTAGATTCTAATATTCTCACTCATGACGAGGGTGCTCCATGAAAATCAGTATGGAGCAGAAAAGCTTATAGTAGTGACAGGCTTTGGATATCAAGAAGGAGATAGAATATTGAAAGAGTGTAGACCTAAGTTTGATGAAATTACATCATTTGATGAATTTAAAAAATATTATTGGTATCGTGATGAACTTTCACAAATATGTAAATCATTAGGATTAGAATATAGGGGAACAAAACAAGAACTCAATTATATTATTGAGCAGTATTTTAAAGGCGATTTAATTAAAAAAACTTCAATAAAAAATAGAAGAACGCAAGTGGAAACTATTACTTTAGATACACCATTACTTGAATGTAATTTTTCCTTTAATACGAAGTTTAGAGAATATTTCTCTGATTTAATAGGTGTTTCACGATTTAAATTTAATGCTGATATGGCTACTGCCTGGAGAAAAGTAAAAAGTGAAAAAAATACAAGCTTTACAATTGGAGATTTGCTGAAAGTATATTATGGTGAATCAGATTATGCAAAGTATGACAATTCGGTTTGTCAATGGAATCAATTTTTTAAGGATTTTTGTGCAGATGAATGTAGTTGCAACTATTCAAATAAATTAAAAGTAGCATCTATTATTTGGAAAGAAGTTAGAGATTCAAAAAATGAAAAAATTTATTCAAATAATCTTCTAACTGAATATGCATATAAATTAGAAGTGTATCGCAAGTAGAAAAAATTCGTCATTGCAGAGACGTATGGGAAAACGAGTAATTAAATCTATAAAAGAATAATGATAAAAGCACCTTATATCCTATGAGAAGAGTCATTTGTGATGACTTTTGTGTAGGTATAAGGTGCTTTTATTTATTCCTGATTTCTTTATTGACTTTATTTTTTTACATCCGGTACCTTGCCAGGATTCATATCTAGGTTAAGGTCTGTGGATTTTAATGGATTAGGATCTCCATCAGGAGAGATAACCTTGAGTTCTGGATGTAACCATTCCAGTTGTTTTAGTTCCCAATCATATCTAGCACCATCATTTTGTAATTGCCGGATATATTTTTGTAGTTCTTCAATTTGATCACTATGTTTATTAGCCATGCCTTCTAAAATATATAGGCGTCCAGCTACACTATCTACAGTTGAACCGTCATGATCTTCGTCGACGCGCCATTGTAGTTCGGATATTTGAACTTGCTGAATGATGATGACGATGATGAGAACTATAATAACGGCCCACATGGGCGTTTCTTTAGCTTTCAAAAGGGCCCGCAATTTAGTTGCGAGCCCAGATGGTTTGTTCATTATTTATGAGCCTCCAATTGTAGACCAGGTAATGGCAATTTGGAGTTTACAAAGTCTAACCACAAGCGAGAAGCGTGGGAGAGGTAATGACCTTTTTTCCAGATTACATATAAGGTATGGATGATTTCTGGAACGAGAGGACGTACAACTACCTTAGATCCTACTTCTGTATTTTCGCCTACCTCAGGGCAGAGGCGAGATGGTAATAGGGCGATGGCTAAATCGGCACTTACTGTTTGTAACATGAGGTCACGTTGGCTTGTTTCGAATACGATATGAGGTTGGAACCCTGTATGTTTACAAGCTTTTATGATTTCATCATGTAAATTGAAATCGTCTTTGTGAAGTACAAAGGATTCATCTGAAAGCATATCCAATCGAATTTCTGGTTCCTTCGCAAGTGGGCTAGTTTTAGGAACGATAACGGATAATGGGTCAGATGTGAGATAGAAGGATTCAAATTCCTTAGGATTTGGCTTCGTACAGATGATACCGATATCAATTAAACCTTCTTGTACACTGATTTCGACCTTCTTAGAACCTTGTTCATATAATTCTAAATCGATTTGTGGATATACCTTTTTAAACTCACCTAATAGTTGCGCAAAGATTGGTGCATCGGTAATAGGTGGGATACCAATTCGGATGGAACCTTGCTCCAAACGAAACTCGTTTTCAAAATCTGTTTTTAAATGTTCAAACATAAATACTACGCGTTTAGCGTGTGTTAAAAAGATGGTACCTCCATCAGTGAGTTCTACGGATTTAGCATTACGCATGAAGAGAACAACACCAAGTTCGTCTTCTAAGGCTTTGATTGTACGGCTAATCGCGGATTGTGAGATGTGTAAGTTTCTTGCTGCTTTACTAAAACTCTTTTGATCAGCCACTTCTACGAAGTATTTTAAATGGTGGAAATCCATAACTAACCCCCTAATATATAAAAGATATTACAAACCTAATTTAAAAATTGATTTTGATAAATGAGAATAATTATTACTGAAACGCAATTAGCTATTACTTTAAGTAAAGCATGGATAGCGATATTGGCAAGGCGCCAAGCGCTGTATGTATTGCGTTGATATAGCCCGCCACGTTATAATGAGTCTATAGGGCTATATCAAGTTATGATATTAGGAATTATGGTTGTGCCCACTACAAAATAGTATGTTCACACATAATGCCATAAATATATATAACATATATATTATTGCATTATTTTTTCATGTACGCAAGTTTGTAATGGTTGTTATTCCTAAACATAATGATAGATTAAGCAAGTGTTCTATTTTTGCTAAATGCTTAAGGAGGCAATAATCACATGAGTCGTAAATTTAAAACTATGGACGGCAACCAAGCGGCTGCTCACGTTTCTTATGGTTTTACAGAAGTTGCTGCGATTTACCCAATCACTCCATCTTCTCCAATGCCAGAACACATTGACGAATGGGCTGCATCTGGTCGTAAAAACATCTTCGGTAACACTGTTCAAGTTGTAGAAATGCAATCTGAAGCAGGCGCTGCTGCTGCTGTTCACGGTTCCTTGCAAGCTGGTGCATTAACAACAACTTTCACATCTTCCCAAGGTTTGTTATTGATGCTTCCTAACTTATACAAAGTAGCAGGCGAATTACTTCCAGGCGTATTCCAAGTAGCTGCTCGTGCATTAGCTGCACATGCGTTGGCTATCTTCGGTGACCACCAAGACGTAATGGCTGCTCGTGCAGCTGGCTGCGCTATGCTTGCAGAATCCTCCGTACAAGAAGTAATGGACTTGTCTGCAGTAGCTCACTTAACAGCTATTAAAACTCGTGTACCGTTCATCAACTTCTTTGACGGTTTCCGTACATCCCATGAAATTCAAAAAATTCAAATCTGGGACTATGAAGAATTAAAACCATTAGTAGATATGGAAGCAGTTCAAGCATTCCGTAACAAACGCTTTGAACCCAGATGCTCCTGTAACTCGTGGTACTGCAGAAAACCCTGACGTTTACTTCCAACATCGTGAAGCATCCAATAAATTCTACTTGAACGTTCCTGACGTTGTAGAACACTACATGAACGAAATCAACAAATTGGCTGGTACTAACTACCAATTGTTCAACTACGTAGGTGCTCCTGATGCAACTGACGTAATCGTTACTATGGGTTCCTCCGCACAAGTAGTAGAATCCACTGTAAATTACTTAAATAAATTGGGTCGCAAAGTTGGTTTCATCAACGTTCACTTGTTCCGTCCATTCGCAACAGATCGTTTGTTGAAAGCTCTTCCTCAAACTGTAGAACGCATTGCTGTTCTTGACCGTACAAAAGAACCAGGCGCTTTGGCTGAACCATTGTTCTTAGACGTTCAAGCTGCTGTAGTTGATGGTGGCCGTAACATCAAAGTTATCGCTGGTCGTTATGGTTTGAGCTCCAAAGACGTTATCCCTGCAGACATCGTTGCTGTATTCGATAACTTAGCTGCTGACAATGGCAAGAAATTCTTCACATTGGGTATCAATGATGATGTTACATTCTTGTCCTTAGATCGTGCTGAAGGCGTAGAAGTTGAAACTCCTGGTTTGACTGAATGTAAATTCTGGGGCTTCGGTTCTGACGGTACTGTAGGTGCGAACAAATCCGCTATCAAAATCATCGGTGACCACACTGACTTGTATGCACAAGCATACTTCGATTACGACTCCAAAAAATCTGGTGGCGTAACAATGTCTCACCTTCGTTTTGGTACTAACCCAATCAACTTACCTTACTTGATTACTGAACCTCAATTCGTAGCATGTCACCGTCAATCCTACGTACATGAATACGACTTGCTTCGCGGTATCAAAAAAGGCGGTACATTCTTATTGAACTGTACTTGGTCCCCAGAAGAATTGAACGAACATTTACCTGCTAAATTACGTCGTCAAATCGCAGAAAAAGAATTGAACTTCTACATCATCAATGCTGCGAAAATCGCTGCTGAAATCGGCTTAGGCGGTCGTATCAACATGGTAACTCAAGCTGCATTCTTCAAATTGACTGAAATCATCCCTGTAGATGACGCTATCAAATACTTGAAAGAATCCGTAGTTACTTCCTATGGTAAAAAAGGTCAAAACATCGTTGACATGAACAACGCTGCTATCGACCAAGGCGTTGGTGCTCTTGTAAAAGTAGACGTTCCAGCTGACTGGAAAAACGCTGTTGATGAAGGTGGTCACAAAGCTAAACCAGGCTGTGAATCCTGCCCATCTTTCGTTCAAAACATTGCACAACCAATCAATGCACAAGCTGGTTATGATCTTCCTGTATCCACATTCGCTGGTTACGAAGATGGTACATTACCTGCTGGTACTGCTAAATTCGAAAAACGCGGTCCTGCATTGTTCGTTCCAAAATGGATGCCAGAAAACTGTATCCAATGTAACCAATGTTCCTTCGTATGTCCACATGCTACAATTCGTCCAATCTTGGCAACTGAAGCAGAAGTGGCTGCAGCTCCAGAACATTTCGATACAATCCCTGCATTGGGCGCTAAAGACCTTCAATTCCGTATCGCAGTATCCCCATTAGATTGCTTGGGTTGCGGTAACTGCGTTGATATCTGTCCAGCTCCTAAGGGCAAAGCTATCGTAATGACTTCTATCGATTCCGAAATCGAACAAGCTGAAGCTTGGAACTACGCTGTTAACCTTCCTGTAAAAGAAAACCCTATGAAGAAGGAAACTGTTAAAGGTTCCCAATTTGAACAACCATTGTTCGAATTCTCCGGTGCTTGTGCAGGTTGTGGTGAAACTCCATACGCTAAATTGTTAACTCAATTGTTCGGCGATCGTATGATGATTGCGAATGCTACTGGTTGTTCCTCCATTTGGGGTGCTTCCATGCCAGCTTCTCCATACACAACTAACCAACAAGGTCAAGGTCCTTCCTGGGCAAACTCCTTGTTCGAAGATAATGCTGAATACGGCTATGGTATGTACATCGGCGTTAAGAAAATCCGTGAACAATTGCTTGAAGTAGCTAAGAAAGCTGTTGAAACAGCATCTGGTGAATTGAAAGAAGCATTGGAACAATGGATTGAATTCGCTAACCTTGGCGCAGCTACTCGTCAACGTTCCGCACGTTTGGTAGCAGCAATTGAAGCTGAAGGTGCTACAACTCCAGAATTAAAAGAAATCCTTGATAAAGAAACAATTCTTAATCAAACGTTCTCACTGGATCTTCGGTGGTGACGGTTGGGCATACGATATCGGTTTCGGCGGTGTTGACCATGTATTAGCTTCTGGCGAAGACATCAACATCTGGGTATTCGATACTGAAGTATACTCCAACACTGGTGGTCAATCCTCCAAATCTACTCATGAAGCTGCTGTAGCTCAATTCGCAGCATCTGGTAAACGTACTAAGAAGAAAGACCTTGGCATGATGGCTATGTCTTATGGTTATGTATACGTAGCACAAGTAGCTATGGGTGCAGATAAAAACCAATTGATGAAAGCTGTTACAGAAGCTGAAGCTTATCCAGGTCCTTCCTTGATCATCGCTTACAGCCCATGTATCAACCATGGTATCAAAGCTGGTATGGGTAAAGCTCAAGAAGAACAACGCAAAGCAGTTGCTTGTGGTTACTGGGATCTTTACAGATACAACCCTCAACTTAAAGCTGAAGGTAAAAACCCATTCTCCTTGGATTCCAAAGAAGGCAACTACGACGAATTCCAAAACTTCCTTAAAGGTGAAGTTCGTTATGCTTCCTTGGCGAAAGCTGCTCCTGACGCTGCAGAAGAATTATTCGCTAAATGTGAAGAAGACGCTAAAGAACGTCGCTTAAGCTATGTTCGCTTACAAAAAGGTTTTGAAGACATTAAATAATTAATTTCTCTAAACTGCATATACAAGAGGCATCCTCATTGAGGATGCCTCTTTTGCATCTATCATCCTTATGAATAGGTGTATAGTACACATGATTTTGGTATAATAGATAATATATATGTGTATTATTCATGTATTGTTTATACAATATATGTTTTTAATGATAGAGGATATTATGACTACGAATACAAATGACGTACAACAAACCATTTATAGTGAATTAGGCTATAAATCTATGCCATTCCCATATACCACACCAGCTACTCTTGAAGCCTATGCGGCTCTCGTGGGTGTTTCAGCACCTAACCCTAAAACTGCAAGAGTATTAGAATTGGGAGCAACCTATGGTGGCAATATTATCTCCCAAGCATTATTTAATCCTGATGCAACATTCGTAGGTATTGAGCTTTCACAAGAACAAGTTGAAAAAGGGCAACGAAGTGATTGCCAATGCAGGTTTAACCAATGTATCCCTTATTCAATCAGACATCGCATCTATTGGTAGTGAAATTGGTACCTTTGATTACATTATCGCCCATGGTGTGTATTCTTGGGTTGATGACGGTGTTAAAGATGCATTGTTGCGCCTTATCGATGAACATTTAGCAGAGGATGGCATCGCCTACATTTCTTATAATACCTATCCTGGTTGGCATACGATGGAAGAAGTACGTCAGTTAATGATGTTCAGCAACCGTGATAAAGCTCAGTTTAATCACAAGGAAAAGGTACTGCATGGCAAAACGATTGGTAGTATCGTAGGTAGTCAAATTTTAAAATATGACAATCTAAAGGAACGAAATAGTAAATTCCTTGGTGCTCTTCGCTCTGTTATGCAAAAAGATGAATACTATGTTGGTCACGATCATTTAGAGCCAAACAATGACCCTGTATATTTCTATCAATTTAATGACCATTTAGAAGCGCATAATTTGGCATACCTATGTGATGCTGATTTAACTTTATCTATGGTGCGTAGCTTTGATGCTGATATTGCAGATACACTAGATAAACTCGCACTTAATGACCATGTAGCTCAAGAGCAATATTTAGATTTTATGCTAGATACGACCTTTAGAAAATCTATTATATGTAAGACTAAGCATGCAGAATCTGTAATCTACGACATGGGAAATCCTGAACTTGTAAATTCTGTACCTATGCGAACCATTATTAACAGCTTTACCTATACAATTCTCTTCAATGAAGAAGCATTGTCCATGTTTGAAAATGATATCGTACGCGATACATTCCAATCCATTATTAAGGATGGTGGTCAGTTTAATATGATCGAGGCTTTAGCCATTGTGAAAGCTGCTAATGATGCTGCTAAAGGCGATGATGCAAGCTTAGAAGCTGCTGTTAATGCGTTATATGTAGCGATGGCAGAACATATTGTACGCGGTGGTCTACGTTTCTTGAAACACCCACATCCTAAAGCTTACTATATGGAGGGACAATCCTTTGTACCTGCTAGATTTACAAAGTTTGTGAAAGCTTTAGTTGAATCTGGTACAGACATCATGTATGGGGCTACCTCTGAAAATGAAGCCGTGGAAAATCTGTCCGATGAAGATTTGATGTTTATGGAAATCCTTAATAAACCAAAGGCAAAATCTACTATTGTTAATGCGATTAAAAAGAATATCTTTGGCGGCGCACAAGCTGGTCAGGCAAAAAATCAAACAGCTATGGCTGAAGCGTTCTATGCTGAATTGACGAAACGCATGGAAACATTAGGCTATTTAGAAAATAAAATTAAATAAAGGTATTTCCTGTGTAGCATATGATAATAATGTGCGATGGGGGATAGATAAAGGTTAATTCTCGATATATAGAATTAGCCTTTATTTTTATGTTTAATATTTTCGTTTTTTATTTTATAAATATTACATTTAGTTATATTGAGTTGCATAAAAGATATAGGAAAGATGAAGAAATGAATGAAAAACACATGAAGTAAACATGACTTTTATGATATACTTTGTATGAGTGATTTTGTGTACATGTAAAAATATGGTCATAGTAGGCCATATTTTGTTGTTAGTTAGTATAAGTATATTGTAAAAGGAGTTTTTCCATGGCATCTAAAAAGGCAGTACTAGTATATATACTAGAAATCCTACGAGATGAAACAGATGCAAATCATACATTATCTCAAGAGGAAATTCGTAGCATCTTAGCAAAGAAAATATGAATTGACGGTAGATCGTAAAACCTTAGGGCGTCATCTAAATGATTTATATGAATCTGATAATTTTAATATTGAATGTGAAGAATCTGCACTAGGTACAGATGGTTCGATTCGTCGTACCAATTTTTATATGATTCATCCCTTTGAAGAGGCTGAGTTACATTTGTTAATCGATGGTCTATTAGCATCACGTCATATTAGTGTAAATCAGCGTAAAGACTTGATTGATAAGGTATCTGCCTTGGGAGGTCGTTATTTTAAATCCCATGGAAAACAAATTAAGAGTACACCTGATTCTCTTGTGAGAAGTCAGGATCTATTCCTAAATATTGATCTCATTGAAAAAGCGGTGACGGAAGGGAGAAAAATTTCGTTAGTCTATTATCAGCCTAGTACAGATAATAAATTATATCCTAATCTTGATTATGCAGGTAATGAGCGAAATTATATTTTTAATCCCTACCAATTAGTATCTAGTCGAGGACTCTACTACTTGGTAGGTAACCACGATAACCATGATGATATGTCTACACTACGTGTAGATCGAATTGGCAACATTAAGTTATTGGATATTCGCCGTAAGCCATTGCGGGAAATCCAAGGCTATCACAATCAAAATACCTTTGATGTAGATAGATACATGAAGGAACATATCTATATGTTTGGTGGTGAATCAGTAACGGTAGTGTTTGAAGCAAAACGCAGTATCGTTAACCAAATTCTCGATTGGTTTGATGGAAATGTAACATTTTTAAACGAGACGCCTCAAAAGGTGGAGTGTCGTGTTCATGTTAATCGGGAGGCTTTCAAATATTGGGCACTACAATATATGCAAAGTGTGAAAGTATTATCGCCAGCATCATTAGTGTTCGATGTACGTGAAGCTATTCGTGATGGATTATCACAATATGTATAAGAAGAAGGGCTGTAAGTATAACAGCCCTTTATTACGAAAAAGGAGCTATTGAGATATCAATAGCTCCTTTTATGCGTTTTTAGAGAATATGCAATTTTTCTGCTTCTTTATAATCTTTTAATACTGGACGTGGTGGTAATTTATCAAAAATGCTGACAATATAAATCGCAATAGATGAGAAGATAAATCCTGGTACGATTTCATAAAGTCCAAAGAAGGCAAATTGTTTCCAAATTAGAACTGTAAGACCACCTACGACGATACCCGCAATACAACCACGGCGCGTCATGCGTTTCCAGAATAGGGAGAAGATGATAGCAGGACCAAAAGAGGCACCAAAGCCAGCCCATGCGTAAGCAACCATCGTAAGGATGAGGCTATCTGGATTTAATGCTAAGAAAATGGATATAGCAGCTACCAACAATACAACAATACGGCTTACAAGCACGAGTTCTTTGTCGGTTGCCGTTTTGTGAATGATATTAGCGTAAAAATCATTAGCAATAGCAGAGGCTGTTACTAATAGTTGAGCGGATGCAGTACTCATGATAGCTGCAAGTACAGCAGACCAGATAAGGCCAGCCATAAATGGCGTAAATAAACGTTCCGTCATAACGAGGAATATCGTCTCTGCATCTGTACCAACTAATTTTTCTGGTAACATATATACATGACCGATGAGTCCTACGAAAATAGCTGCTAATAAGGAAAGGATAACCCAAATCATAGCAATATTTGTGGATTTTTTTAGTTCCTTCGCATCGGAAATCGCCATGAAGCGAACTAGGATATGTGGCTGACCGAAGTAGCCAAGACCCCAACCAAGGGAAGAGATGATGCCGATGACAAGAGCAAACATATCACTCGTATCACCCCAGAGGTTTAATCCTTGAGGAAATTCACTTTGGATGAGTTGCATCGTATCAATAGGACCACCTAAGTACATGGCTGCCGTAATAGGTACAGCCAAGATAGCGAAGAACATCAACGCCCCTTGAATACAGTCCGTCCAAGATACGGCGAGGAAACCTCCGAGGAAGGTATAAAATACTACAATGCCCGCCGTAATAAATAGAGAGACCGTATAGTCTAAACCGAAGATGGTATTGAATAATTTGCCTCCTGCCACAAATCCAGAGGATGTGTAGATGAGGAAGAAGATTAATATAAACAATGCAGAAATAACAGCTACCGAATGGGATTGATCGTGGAACCGATTTTTTAAATAATCCGGCAATGTTAAGCTGTCGCTAGCTACCTCCGTATGGTTACGCAATCTACGGGATACGAATCGCCAGTTGGCCCAGGTGCCCAAGGTAAGTCCTACGGCAATCCATACACCGGAAATACCCGTAGTATAGGCTAGACCCGGTACCCCCATAAGCATCCAACCGCTCATGTCGGAGGCTTCGGCACTGAGTGCCGTAATCCACGGTCCTAGCTGTCTACCTCCCAATATATAGTCACCAATACTGTTCGATTTGCGATAATAGTAGACCCCGATGTACATCATCAGTCCTAAATACAAGGCAAAGGCGATTATGATCATTATGTTGTTGTGTGTCATGCCTATATAAAACCTCCTTAGGGTTGTTCACCACGTTAAAATATATACTAATTATTGTATCATAAATTGCCATTCTATAGGATATGTAAATCATATAATTTATTGGTAAATATTGATGATATTGTTAAAATTACTAAACAGTATTATATGAAAATAATTCAAAAAATACCTCAAAAAATGATACAATAAATAGACACGATATTTCGTTTTGATATGGCATATAACATTGTTAATTTTGTACACATAGGAAAGGAGGTATACCGATGGAGGCTATTAATTCTCGTGATAAAGCGTTACAACTACTGCAAACCTACTTTGGGTATACATCCTTTCGGCCCGCTCAGGAGGCTCCTGTAGAGTCTTTATTAAAGAACGAGGATGTAGTGGCCATCATGCCTACTGGGGCAGGTAAATCGATATGCTTTCAAATTCCAGCTCTTTGTAAATCGGGGCTTACCGTCGTATTCTCGCCCTTAATATCTTTGATGAAAGACCAAGTTGATGGCTTGGTGGATCAAAATATACCGGCTGCCTTAATCAATAGTACATTAACGCAAACAGAATTTAATAAGACCATGTACGATGTACGTAGTGGGAATATTAAATTATTATATATTGCACCAGAGCGATTAGGTTCTAATTTTTTCTGCAATGTGTTACGCTCTATGCCTATCTCTCAAGTCATTGTTGATGAAGCGCACTGTATTTCACAGTGGGGTCATGATTTTAGACCTTCCTATCGATTGATAGGTGATTGGCTTGCCAGTTTGCCTAAGCGTCCCGTAGTGGGGGCTTTCACAGCGACGGCTACGAAGGCAGTAGAAAATGATATTAAAACATTATTAGGTCTCGATCATGCGAATGTGTATGTTACGGGATTTGATAGGCCGAATTTATCGTTTTCCGTCGTGCGCACACCAAAGCGCATGGATTATGTAGTCGATTATGTGCGGCGTCATAGTCATGAAAATGGTATCATCTATTGCTCTACGCGCAAGGATGTAGAACGAGTCTACGATAATTTGACACGGGCCGGAATCCAAACCGGATATTACCATGCCGGATTATCCGATGAGATGCGCAAAGATATGCAAAATAAATACGCCTTCGACCAATTACAAGTTATGGTAGCCACCAACGCATTTGGCATGGGCATTGATAAGAGTAATGTGCGGTATGTGTTACACTACCAAATGCCGCGTAATATGGAGTCCTATTATCAAGAGGCGGGCCGTGCTGGACGCGACGGCGCACCGGCGGAATGTATTCTGCTCTATAGTGGGCAAGATGTGCGCGTTCATAAGTATTTGATTGAACAAGGTCATTTAGAACCACAGCGTGAGCAGGTGGAACTTAGAAAATTGCAGTCCATGATTGATTACTGTTTCTTGTAGTACTTGCCTAAGAAAATATATGCTCGCCTATTTTGGTGACATCGTTCCGTGGCTCGAATGCAGTAACTGTAGTTCCTGTAATACAAAAGGGGAACGTGTTAATGTCACGAAAGAGGCAAAGGCCATTTTCCGTGCCATTATCGCCACCGAGGAGCGGTATGGTGCCTCTATGATTTCGTCCATCGTGCGCGGAGAACGAACAGACCGCATTACGCGAGCAGGTCTTGATGCATTATCCGTATTTGGGTATTTATCGGATGTAGGAGGATAAGGAGATTAAGGGCCTCATACAACAATTTGTGGCCTCTGGATACTTGCGGAGTTCTATGGGGAAATATCCGGTCTTATCCGTCACCGCCGGTGCAGAAGAGGTACTAGCAGGGCATAAAGAGGTAGAAGAAATTAGGCAAGAGGTCATCGTGCCATCTCGTAAAACGAAAAAATCAGCCTCTATATCTCTCGCTCCGAAGTACCCCGTTCTGGTTCTGGTGGGCTATTTGAACATTTACGGCAACATCGCAAACAACTGGCATCGCAACTTAGTGTGCCGCCGTATATTATATTCCCTGACACGGTGCTTATCGATTTAGCCAATATACGGCCTAAAAACATTAGGTGAGTTTGGCAATATAAAGGGCGTAGGGGAAGCAAAATTAAAGAAATATGGACTTTCATTTTTAGAGGCCATTTCACAATATAAGGGGTAACAAATTGGCGTTTCTATAACGCTATATTGAGTGATTTCAAATATAATTAGGGGGAACTATGAGCTTAGCAGATACACAATATCTCAATATTATTGAAAATATATTAGATCATGGTATATATGGTCAAAATAGAACAGGCATAGCCACATATAAATTGCCACAACAAATCATGCAGTTTGATTTACAAGAGGAATTTCCGATTTTAACTACAAAATTTGTGGCTTTCAAAACAGCTGTGAAAGAATTGTTATGGATTTGGCAAATGCAGTCCAATGACGTGCGTAAATTACAAGATATGAATGTCCATGTATGGGATGAATGGATGCGCGAAGATGGGACTATTGGCAAGGCCTATGGTTACCAAATTGCTAAATATAAACAATTAGATAATCTCATCAAAACTATAAAAGAGGATCCAGACAGTCGCCGCATGATTGTTACATTATGGAATATTGAGGATTTGCCTGATATGGCATTTGCAACCTTGTGCGTATGAAACATTGTGGGATGTAGGTAATGGCTATTTAAACTGCATGCTCATCCAACGCAGTGGCGATATGGGGCTTGGGGTTCCATTTAATACGGCTCAATATGCAGCCCTCTTATGTATGATTGCCCAAGTGACTGGCTTGAAGCCTGGTAAGTTTACCCATGTTATTAATAATGCACATATTTACGAAAATCATGTGGATGCATTGCGCGAGCAATTATCTCGTCGAGATCAAGCGTTGCGTGCGCCCAAAAATTCGTGTAAATTCAGATATCACCGATTTTTATGAATTCTCACCGGATGATATCGTGTTAGAAGGGTATGAACATTTAGGTAAATTGGCTATGACCGTAGCCGTATAGGGGGATACTATGTTAGCACTTATCGTAGCGGTGGCTCATCATCGCGTTATCGGCAAGGACAATTCTTTGATTTGGCATTTGCCCAATGATTTGAAATTTTTCAAGGAAAAAACGACGGGCCACGTTATTATTATGGGGCGTAAGACCTTTGAAAGCTTGCCCTTTTTATTGCCTAATCGGGAACATTGGGTGATTACAAAAAATAAAGGCTTTAATGCACCGGAAGGGGTACGTGTATTTTCTTCACCCGAGGCTGTTGTAAAGGCTGCTAAAGAGATGGATGTGGCCTATGTTATCGGGGGCGCACAAATCTACGAAGCCTTTTTACCGTATGTAGATGTAATGCACATTACGGAGGTTGACCATGAATTTGAAGGAGGATGCTCATTTCCCTGAATTTGATGCGTCAGCTTTCACAATTACCTCCGTTGTAGAGGGGACGGTAGATGATAAAAATACATATCCTCATCGATTTGTAACATATGAAAGAAAAGGACATAACTAATGGAATCAATGTTTGCCATTATTGCAAAGGAATTGGGTGTTAAGCCTGGTCAAGTAGAATCAGCAGTTACGCTCTTAGACGAAGGTAACACGGTGCCGTTTATCGCTCGTTATAGAAAAGAAGTAACAGGTGAATTACAAGATGAACAACTGCGAACTATCGAGGAACGCATTAAATATTTGCGCAATTTAGAAGCACGGCGTCAAGAAATCATCAATGCCATTACGGAACAAGAAAAGATGACCGATGAATTGATGGCATCTTTGATGAAAGCCGTAAAATTACAAGAATTAGAGGATTTGTATTTACCATATCGACCTAAGAAACGGACACGGGCCATGATTGCCCGTGAACGAGGACTAGAGCCTTTAGCAGATATGATTTTGAACGATACGGTCACATCCGGCAATCCTCTAGATGTCGCAAGAGAATATATTTCTGAAGACGTGCCTACACCGGAGGACGCCATTCAAGGTGCGTCGGACATCGTTGCAGAAATTGTCAGCGACAGTGCTGATTTCCGCGCTACCCTTCGCAATCGTATGTGGAAGGAAGGTTTTATCCAAGCTGAACTCGTTGAGGATAATGAGCACAAGGACCAATTCCTTCAATATAATGAGTATGCTGAACCAGTACGTCAGATGCCGTCCCATCGTATCTTGGCGGTTAATCGAGGCGAAAAATTAGGGGCTCTTAAATTGGCTCCTAACCGTACCTGATGAATCCTATATTCAATATATGGTGCATGGTATTACTAAAAATGAACAATCTATTTTTAGTGATGTGAAAGCTAGCGCCGTAGCAGATGCGTATAAACGCTTGATGTTCCCTGCTCTTGAACGGGATATTCGCAATGAATTAACCGAATCTGCTGATGAGCAAGCAATTAAGGTGTTTGGCGTAAATCTTAAAAATCTATTGTTACAACCACCATTGGCAGGCCATGTCATTATGGGCCTTGATCCTGGGTATCGTACGGGTTGTAAGATGGCTATTATCGATGCACAAGGGAATGTACTCGATTATGGTGCTTACTATTTAACAAATAGTGAAAAACTAAAACAAGAAGCACAAAAGAAATTAGCTGAGAAAATTCGTAAATTCAATGTTACCTTATTGTCTATCGGTAATGGTACGGCCTCTTATGAAACAGAACAATTTGCGTCTAAGATGATTGAAGAGGAAAAATTAGATTGCCACTACATCATTACTAATGAAGCGGGTGCATCTGTATATTCTGCATCAAAATTGGCTATTGATGAATTGCCAGATTTAGACGTAACGATTCGCGGCGCCGTATCTATTGCACGTCGTGTACAAGATCCATTGGCAGAATCTGTTAAAATCGATCCTAAGTCTATTGGGGTTGGTCAATATCAACATGATGTTAACCAAAAACAATTAACTCATACATTGGATCAAGTTGTTGAATCTGTAGTTAACCATGTGGGGGTAGAGCTTAATACGGCATCTCCGGCGATTTTGCAGCATATCGCAGGTATTTCTGGTACGGTAGCAAAAAATATTGTAGCATTCCGTCAAGAAAATGGTGGGTTTACTAGTCGTAAGCAATTATTAAAGGTGCCACGCTTAGGTCCTGCAGCATTTACTCAGTGTGCCGGTTTCTTGCGATTAAATGGTGCTAAGAATCCACTGGATAATACATCTGTTCATCCTGAGTCTTATGAATTAGCGGAACGTATCATTGGCGAGCTAGGTTTTACATTAAAGGATTTACAAGATAAATCCCAACTTGAAGCATTACAGGTCAAATTACCATTGGTTGATGTAGATAAGATGGCGCATAAGCTTGATGCGGGTATTCCTACTGTGCGAGATATCATTGCAGCTCTTGCTAAACCAGGTCGTGACCCTCGTGAGGATTTACCAGCACCACTTACGCGTAAGCATGTGGTTAGCCTTGAGGATATCAAGGTTGGTACGGTTGTTAAAGGTACGGTGCATAATGTAGTAGACTTTGGTGCCTTTATTGATTTTGGTTTAAAAACGAATGGTTTATTACATCGTAGCGAACTATGCACGGCGAAACAACATCCTTCTGATGTACTTGCTGTAGGCGATATTATTGAAGCCGAGATCATCTCTGTAGATGTAAAGCGAAATCGTATCGGATTATCCGTCAAGTCATTGAGAAATAAAGACAAGAAAAAGGCCTAATTTTATTAGGGGAATTCGTAAAAAATTATACATGTCAAAATTGAACATGATTAAAAGGAGTCCTTTAGGTAATAGAGGACTCCTTTTTTGTGTACTTTGTTATCATAAATAGTGATAAGTATATCGATTTTGATATAGAATAAAACTATTGAGAATATAATAAAATCGTTATATCGAAAATTATAAAATAGATTGAAATAATTAGATATTGGGTGTATGATGAACTCATAGAAGATAATTAATAGTCGTTATCCATTAAAGGAGGAAGTACTATGAGTTTACATATTAAAGAGAAAGATATGGCCTTTTAATCAATAATGAATGGGTACCTGCATCTGATGGTGCTGAATTTAATGTATATAACCCTGCTAATGGCGAGCAACTTGCTGTTTGTGCAGAAGCTACGCAGGCGGATGTTGATAAAGCTGTAGCAGCTGCAACAGAAGCTTTTAAAACGTGGAAAACAGTTTCTCAAGTCGATCGGGCAGATTATTTATTAAAGATTGCAGATGCCATTGATGCTCACAAAGAACATTTGGCACAAGTTGAGACCTATGACAATGGTAAACCAATCCGTGAAACATTAAACGTGGATATTCCACTTGGTGCAGACCATTTCCGTTACTTCGCCGGCGTACTTCGCGCAGAAGAAGGTTCTGCACAAGTATTTGATGAAAATACATTGAGTCTTATTATTCGTGAACCAATTGGTGTAGTTGGTCAAGTGGTACCTTGGAACTTCCCGTTCCTAATGGCTGCTTGGAAATTGGCACCAGCTCTTGCGGCAGGTTGTACGGTTGTCATCAAACCTTCTAGCCATACATCCCTTAGTCTATTAGAACTAGGTAGTATTTTGCAAGATATCTTGCCTCCAGGTGTTGTAAACATTGTAACGGGTAAAGGTTCTAAATCTGGTCAGTACATCCTTGATCATCCTGGTTTCAGCAAACTTGCTTTCACAGGCTCTACAGAAGTAGGTCTTGATGTATATAAAGCGGCATCTGAACGCTTGATTCCTGCTACTTTGGAATTAGGTGGTAAATCGGCAAATATTTTCTTTGAAGATGCAAACTGGAAACAAGCTCTTGATGGTGCATTGCTCGGTATCCTATTTCAATCAAGGTCAAGTATGTTGCGCCGGTTCCCGTATCTTCGTACAAGATACAATTTATGATAAATTTGTAGCTGAACTTTCTAAATTATTTGATAAGGTAAAAGTTGGCTTGCCTTGGGATGAATCTACTCAACTGGGTTCCTTGATTTACGAAGATCAAGTTAAGAAAGTACTTAGCTATGTAGAACTAGCTAAAGAAGAAGGTGCTCGCGTTGTAGCAGGTGGTGTACGTATTACAGATGGTGAACTTGGTAAAGGTTGCTTCGTAAGACCTACACTTATCGTAGATGCTACAAATGATATGCGCGTAGCTCGTGAAGAAATCTTTGGTCCGGTGGCAGTAGTGATTAAATTCCATAGCGAAGACGAAGTAATCGAACAAGCCAATGATAGCCTATACGGTCTTGGTGGTGGCGTATTTACACAAAATCTTAACCGTGCTATCCGCGTAGCTCCGAGCAATCGAAACAGGTCGTATGTGGGTTAATACATATAACTCCATCCCAGCAGGCGCACCATTCGGTGGTTACAAACAATCTGGTATCGGCCGTGAAACACACAAGGTTATTTTGGAACACTACACTCAAATGAAAAATATCATTATTAACTTGAGCGATAAACCATCTGGTTTCTACGACTTAGATTAATAAAATACAGATCTCCGATAATCCATAATAAAAGGGGTTGTAACAGAATGCGATTTTACCGCATTCTAGTTGCAGCCCCTTTTTTGCGTTATTATAATGGTTTTTATTATACTTAGTATTTCTGAGAATTAAAAACGTAGAAGATTTCTGTAAGGTCAAGTTGTCTGTCATAAATATAATATTAAAAAATAACATGTAGATAATTTTAAAGAACACAGTAAACCCGCTGGATTTTCTGTATCCTCTAAACCTAATTTCAAGGATCCAACAGGAAGTGTAAGTGCTAGTGTAGGCTGCGTTGATAGCAAATGGAAAAGCGTGACTCAATAGGTAGGTATACTTGCGGAATAAGATGGCTATGATAAGCTTTATAATAATTATGTCTAGGTCTAAATTTAGGTGTAGGATCTAAAGGTAAAGCAAGCTCGACTACTCAATCTGCAATTTCAGATGGTATACTAACTGTAGATGGTAAAGTGATTGATATTAAGACAGAGAATACTTATACAGAGAGGAGGATAAAATGATGGAACTTCAAAAAAGAATTGATATATTAGATTTATGGGATGAAATGCCATTTTCATTAGATATTAAAGATTTTGGTAATACAGTCATATTAGTGTCAGAATCCTGTGAAATTAGATTTATTAACTGTATAGAGGTTAATATTAAAAGTGACCTTTTAGTTAAGAATAAATCAATGAAATTTCATGAATATCGTAATCATGAATATGATATTCAAGATATTAGTGTCGAACCATGTGTTGTTAAAACAGATGGAACTATGACTCATAATAAGAAAAGGGTAAGCCCAGTACTAAATGGTGTTAAAGCTAAAATAGTTATGCCTGTAATGTGTATTGATTTGATTGCTGTTGATTTTATAATTTCCACAAAAGAGGATGAAGAGAATCTAATACAATCTAAGTTTAGTTATATGGACCTTGAATAATTAAATGTATTTTATTAAATCTTTAAGCTGTTCATTTATATAGTTTCAGGGAGAATAAAATCTTTACTATTTTATATTTAATAGACCTTTTCCTTATGAGAATATAAAATTAGAGTCCGTCAACTATAATTTAGTTATTAACGGAAATCGTATAATGTTTGACTATCAGAGCATAGTTCATACTAAATGGAATGCCAAGATTGATATGATATGTAGCGTCTTTACTGGACATCCAGTAAAGAGGTGATTAGGCTCTATAATAAATGTTGGGGTGACATCATTAACAGTGTCACTACCAACACGTTTTGTCATATAATCTGAATTTAATAACTTCTTTACATCAGTTCCTGCATGGATGAAGCAATTAAGTAATGCTTTCTTATTACCATATTCTAATGGATATAGAGTCGTTGATCCTAATATAATTATTCAGGAGGTTTCTGGTTCATCAGTATCAGGAGATGGGAATCTTTTGGAGTCATATAATACAACACCGACTCCAGGTGGTTATACTTTACATGTTATTGGTGCTGAAGGCGGTGCACATATATCTGTAAATCAAACTGTGGTTAAATTTGTAGGATATCAAAATCAACTTTAGAAGGGAAGAGAAATAATGTTTGTTAATCCATGGCAGTTTTGCGTGGCAATCGTTCTTATGATTTGTGGGACATATTTTATTACATATCGTTTCTGGTGTCGTCGAAAAGGTATTTCTGTAGAGATTTTGTCAGTTAAGCCTAGAATTATTAAAGAACTTCCTAATTTCACAGTTATTTATGGATATGATGTTAAGTATCTATTAAATGGTGTAGAATATACAGCTCAAAGCCTAGAGTTTTACATTACAGTATTGGTTCCAGGGCCGATGATCCCTTATAGTACAACGGGTAAATTACTTCATAATGGAAAGGTAAGCCTTGATAAAGTAAAAACAAATATGACATATGGCGTTGTATTGTGGGTGTTTGCTATTATTTTCTTGGCTGAGTTATATTGATAGTTATTTAATTACTGGAATAGGGGTGTATTTATCTGAAATGGATAACTGATTTTGATAAAGATACCTTTGAAGCATTAGCTATTAATGCAATTAAGAATCGGAAGGCATTACAATTAGGACCATTAGAGAATCAAACACTCCGTCAATATCTAGGTAAATAGAATATGCGATTAGTGAAAATAAGTAAACGGGCACCAATTTAATTATTGGTGCCCGTTCGAGTTATCCATTATAATTTTGTTAACATAGAACTAGAATATATTTTTTATGATATAGTTGATGACGATGAGTGGAACGATACTAACCACTAAGGTTGTTGCAGTATCTCGCACAGACATATTATATTCTGCTATACATAGTTTTAATAATGTAAATGCGGTCCATCCATAAGTGCACATATTCAAGATGAATATAACTGTTCTAACTAGACCGGATGGGAGTGTATTAGTGTATAAACTCATCATAAATGGTACAAATATAATATTTTGTACTAGTGTAAGGACTGCAAATACACTTACAGCGTACATGCATTGTTTGAAAGTGTCTTGGAATGTTACACTGATTGTAGGATAGGTGCGATTACAATAAAAGTTAAAGATATAGCTTGCTAGTAGAGCAGGGATGACAGCCTTTAATAAACCTTTAACTATGAGACCCAATAATGTGGTAAATGAAAAGATGGTAAAGAATGAATAGCTTACGATGCTTATCGTGATACATGCTATAAGATACGTTAAGATAGCCATTACAATATAAGCGATGATACCCATTGGTAAGGCTTCATTAAGGGCACCATTGGTTTTGAGTTCATTACTACCTTTTTCAGGGGATAAGGTGAGTGTTAATAGATGTGTCCAATTGATTCCGTTCATAATTTCCTCTCTCTCTAAATTATAATGAATATATATACTAATAATTATAATGTAGCATATGTGTATCAGATGAAAATTAAGGAGTATTTAATCTATGAATCATATTTCAATCGATAAATTATACAATCCTCAATATGATTTGTTATCTGTTTCTGATAAAAAGGCATTATTAAATACATTGGCAGCAATATATAATTTAGAATTGATTTGTTTTAAAGAGTTTAAGGCTTTTGAAAAATCGACATATACGGCAGTATATCGATCTAATAATGGCATAGATTTTGTATTTGTTCCTGGGGATACCGTTAGGCTCGGTCTTAATTTTGACAATAAAAAGTTGCAAGATATTTTTGATAAAGAAAGCTTAATGGATCTTGCCTATGTATTTTTAGATGGTTACGAAGATGAAATTTATAGTGAAGAGAATATTTTATCTAAGATTAGCGAAGCACTAGAAGATGAAGAAGTACTATCTAATATAGAAACGTATTTTACACACAATTTTACTCAGGAAGGTGAGTTTGTAATACCACCACTATTGGTTCAAAAAGAGTATAGTGAAACTTGTTGGATACCTATTTCAGATGCGGATTTAAGACAAAATAAAGAATGGCAACAGATGATAGAAAACGCCGAAAAAGCCGGACTTTCTGAAATAATGGTTCACAATACCGTTTGCTTATATAAAACAGACGATAGCAATTGGTATGGCAAACTTTATGGAGAAACCACATTTAAGGAATTGTTACAGAATATAAAAAGTCATGGGTACTCTTTACCTACACGAAGAGAGTGGGAGTATTTAGCTGGCAAGGGGTGTAGAACCATTTTTCCATGGGGGAACAATATAGATTTTTCTATGAACTTAAAACATATGGAATGGATGGATAATGATGGAGAGTATACATTAGAAAAGGAAAACTTTTTTGGCTTGATAATAGGTGATGATCCGTATTGTAGAGAAATCGTCTATGACGAAGGTGAATTTTCCTATAAAGGTGGAGACGGTGGCCGCAATATATGTGGAGGCTTAGGCGTTATATGGGGCTATTTACCTGTTTCACCATACTTTCAAGATAGTGAAATGGCAATTGGCGATAATATAAATGGAGGATATGATTTCTTTTTAGACGAGTTGTAAGGATTAATGACAATATGAAATGATGTTGCATATAATAATTCTAAAATATCAAATGATAACATCGTTACATAATTAAAATAGGTGCCTCTTATGAGACACCTATTTTATTAATATTGGGATAAGCGGAATATTTTTCTATATTCTTGCGGTGCATCAGAACCATCAGAAGGTTTTATGATGACTCTAATATATATTTTTTCTTTGAAATCTGGATATGTTGCAGCATATTCTTTGCAGAATTGATCCATGCGATTGTAGAAAATTTGTTACATCATGGTTTTCTATGGCTGAATAGGGGATAGGCATTTCAATATACAAAGTAGATGTATCGTATGTAGCATAGGATAATTCTTCTGTTGTTAGATAGTTTTTCATTAATGGGAATGCAGTTATCAACGGGATGTTGGTTATCAGTATTCGATCAACTTGTGGCACAACAGGTGCCGAGGTGTGCATGACTTCAGATATTTCAATGGGCATTTGTGGATATTTGTCAAAGGTGATTTGCCATGCATTGCCCCTTCGTGACTCTAGGTGGTAGGTCAGATTAGGATAGTTCTTATTTATATATTGGTGTACCTCATCCTCACTGTAATGGGAGAGAAGATGACAACCTGTTGTCATTATGAGGGATAGTATAATCAACGGTAGTAATACAAATCTTTTAAGAGTAAATGGTTTCATTGGTATTCCTTTTATACTACTTTAGAAAGTTCATTAAATCGTAATTGCTTAACAGGCATTGCTTAATTATTGAGGTAATTTGAAGTACATTCTTTTAATTATATTATACCTAAATTATATGTTTACTCATATAGTTGATTAGTATAAGCGGATATATGTATTAGAAAATAGTTTGATGTAATAGCTTTCACAATCGAAATATGATATACTATTCTAACGCGCATAATTCGTGCGCGATAGGAGGAAACACATTTAGATGTTAGAAAAATTTGAACAATTAATGATTAGCGAACCTGTTCTACGTGCGTTAAACGATATGGGCTTTGAAGAGCCTACGCCAATTCAACAGGAAGCTATCCCAGTTGCCATGAGCGGTAAAGACATGATCGGTCAAGCTCAAACAGGTACTGGTAAGACAGCGGCCTTTGGCCTACCTGTATTGGAACGCGTAGACGGCAGTAATCGTCACGTTCAAGTAGTGATTTTGTCCCCTACACGAGAATTAGCTATTCAAGTAGCAGAAGAGCTTAATAAAATGGCTCAGTATACGGATATTACGGCATTGCCTATTTATGGTGGCCAAGATATTAACCGTCAATTCCGTGCATTGAAAAAGAATCCGCAAATCATTGTTGCCACACCAGGCCGATTGATGGACCATATGGATCGCGGTTCTATTAAATTTGAAGACGTTAAGATTGTCGTTCTTGATGAAGCTGATGAAATGTTGAACATGGGCTTTGTAGACGACATCAACAAAATTTTAGGGGCTATCCCAGAAAATCACCAAACATTGCTATTCTCTGCAACAATGCCTAAGGCGATTCGCGAGTTAGCAGAAACATACCTTACAGAGCCAACGTTGATTCGTATGAAACCTACGCAAGTAACGATGGATCTTATCGAACAATACTATATCGAGGTACAAGATCGTCAAAAATTTGATGTGTTGTGCCGTTTGTTCGACTTACAAGCGCCAGAGTTGGCTATCATCTTTACACGTACGAAACGTCGTGTTGATGAAGTAACAGAAGCTCTTAAAAAACGTGGCTATATGGCAGAAGGTATCCATGGTGATTTATCACAACAAAAACGTGATAGTGTAATTCGTCAATTCCGAGAAGGTACAATTGACATTCTTGTAGCTACTGATGTGGCTGCTCGTGGCCTTGATATTTCCGGCGTATCTCATGTATATAACTATGATTTGCCTCAAGATCCTGAAAGCTATACGCACCGTGTAGGTCGTACAGGTCGTGCAGGTAAGGCAGGCGAAGCCTATACATTTGTTATCCCTCGTGAAATTGAACACCTTCATGCTATTGAACGTTTAACGAAACGTAAAATTGCAAAACGTCGTGCTCCATCCTTAGGTGAAGTTTTGGAAGGTCAACAACGCCTTGCTGTTGAAAGCTTAATTGAAATGGCTGGCAATACAGAAGAGTTGGCACCATTTAAGGTGAATGCAGAAGAGTTGTTGAATGATACTGATTCCGTTACATTGATTGCGGCAGCACTTAAATTGTTAACGAAAGAACCAGATACAACACCTGTAAATATTACAGAAGAAAAACCTTTACGCGTACGTCGTCGTCGTGAAGGTGGTCGAGGTGATCGTCGTCGCCGTGATGGAGACCGCCGCCGCGATGGTGATCGTCGTCGTGATGACCGTCCGCGCCGCAGTCGTGATGATCGCAAAGGTGACCGCCGTGATAGCCGTGATAGCCGTCGTCGTGATGATCGTCGTAGCGACCGTCCTAGAGCCGATCGTAAACCTCGTCATCAAAGCGAAGGTTTTAAACCATACTTTAAAGACTAATATGGTATGAACTTTGTTTAATGTATATTCATAGTAGGATTGCTATTGAACATAAGTTGTGAAAACGTGGATTGTATAAATCCACGTTTTTTATTGCTTAAAATCTACTGGAATGGTACAATAAATAATAATTATTGTTTGAAAATGGACCATAGAGTACCGATATGTTTCCAAGTGGAGAAAGGTAGATTATTATGGATATCGCACAAATTTTGCGAAGCGAAGGGTTTAAGGTAACTCCTCAACGAATTGCAATTTATGATGCTTTGCGTGGTCATCACAATCACCCAACAGCAGAGATGATTTATCATAGCTTGCGTCCTACACATCCAAGCATGAGTTTAGCAACCGTATACAAAACAATGGAGATTTTTGAAAAAATTGGCCTTGTTAAGGTATTGGAAGTGGGCGATGAACGCGCACATTATGATTGGGATACAACAGCTCATGCACATATTCGCTGTGTTCGTTGTAACAAGGTAGAAGATATGATGAATGTCGATCTTCATGCTATTGCTGATATTGCTGGAAAAGCTAGTGCATATCAAATTACAGGACAGCAAATTACATTTGAAGGCGTATGCCCAGAATGTGCAAAAAAAGAAAGTCACTAACAGACGCCCCCTGCGTATACTCATGCAGGGGGTTTTTGAGTAAAAATAGAGTGGAAAGGAAATTTAATGTTTATTATAGGTTCGCATTTATCAATATCAAAAGGGTATTTACATATGGGAAAGGAAGCCACTAAGATTGGTGGGCAATACATTCCAATACTTTACGCGCAATCCGCGCGGTGGTAGCATGCGTGCTCTCGATGTGGAGGATATGAATAGCCTTAGTGCGTATATGAAAGAACATAACTTTGGTACCTTGTTAGCCCATGCACCGTATACGTATAATCCGTGTGCAGCTAAGGAAGATTTGCGCGCTTTTGCAAAACAAGCCATGACAGAAGACTTAGAACGCATGGAATATTTACCAGGCCAGATGTATAACTTTCATCCCGGCAGTCATGTAAAGCAAGGTGTTGACCAAGGCATCGAATACATCGTAGAGTGCTTGAATGAAATCTTATTCCCAGGCATGAAAACAACGGTTCTTTTAGAGGTTATGGCTGGTAAGGGCACGGAAATCGGCTCTCGTTTTGAAGAAATTGCACGCATCATCGACGGTGTAAAACTAAAAGAGTACGTGGGTGTGTGTGTTGATACTTGCCATATTCACGAAGGTGGTTATGACATCGTTAATAATTTAGATGGTGTCATCGACGAGTTCGATCGTATTGTTGGGCTCGACCGTTTGAAAGCTATTCACTTGAATGATTCAAAAAATCCTATGGGGGCACATAAAGACCGTCATGAAAAAATTGGGGAAGGTCATATCGGTATCGATGCAATTGCTCGTATTGTGACACATCCTAAACTGACGAACTTGCCATTCTATTTAGAAACGCCAAATGAATTAGATGGTTATGCAAAAGAAATTGCTATGTTGCGCTCTATCGTAGATAATCAATAATCAAGCAAAATAAATTGAGTTATATAATAATTGGTATAAACTAAATATATAAGGTATAGGGAGAACTGGAAAGGGGGATGAAATGCGTTTTTTACATACTGCGGATTGGCATTTAGGTCGTATTTTTTATGGTCAGTACTTAACAGATGACCAAGCTTATGTGTTGGAGCATCAGTTCTTTACTATTTTGAAAGAAGAAAAAATCGATGGCATCTTGCTGGCAGGGGATGTATTTGATAGGGCGGTACCACCCATTGAAGCTATTGAATTATGGGACTCTATCATTACTCGTCTCGCTATGGATTATAAGGTCCCTCTATTTGTAGTGAGTGGAAACCACGATGGAGCGGAACGCCTTGAAGTGGGACGATCTATGCTAAGTGAATCGGGCATTCATATTTGGGGCTCCCCTCATCATGCATTACAACCCTTTGAATTTGAAGGCGCTGATGGTAGGGTGGCCATTTGTCCTATGCCGTTTAGCGAACCTCGTCGTATAGGTGACGCTTTGGGACTGAGCTCCAGTGAATCAAAACCAGTTGATACGGATACGGCTGAGGATACTTTGTTTTCCTATGTAGATGATAAGGATCAAGAAGCGGTCGCACTTAATTTACATAATTATGACCAAATGTATCAGTCTTGGAGTGATTATCTATATAAACAAGTGCCAAAACAGATGCGTAGCATTGCCATCGGTCACGCCTTTGTAATGGGTGGGCCAAGAAGTAGGTGGTTCGGAACGAACATTGTCTGTAGGTGGTAGTGAACAGGTGAGCCCTCACGTTTTTAAAAACTTTTACTATACAGCTCTTGGACATTTACATGGACCGCAACGGATGGGGGCAGACCATATTCGCTATAGCGGATCGCCATTGAAGTATTCCTTTGATGAACATACGCAGAAGAAGTCTTTTACCATCATTGATATGGATACAAAGGGGAACGTAGATATTAGTACTATCCCTGTAGAGGCGAAGCGAGATGTAGTCATTTTGGAAGGTTATTTTGAAGACCTTTTAAATAATACAGCCCTCCAAACGAAACATAAGGATGATTACGTGCAGGCACGCCTCCTAGATACGATGCCTATTATGGATGGCATGGCTAAGTTGCGTCAGGTCTATCACCGATGTATGACCATTGAATTAGCAGGGCGCATAGCAACACCTGCGGTAGATATGGGGGATGCCGTATTTAAAGAGTTAAACGAGCGCGAATTATTTAATCAGTTTGCCGAAACCGTGTGGAAAGGAACCATTAACAGAGCGTGAGCAACAATATATCAACTCTGTATGGGACCGAATTCTAAAGGAGGACTAGATGAAGCCTATATCTTTAACTATAGAAGCCTTTGGTCCGTATCGAGATTCGGTTACCTTGGACTTTAGCGAATTAGAGAATCATTCTATGTTCCTCATCTCCGGTCCCACAGGAGCAGGGAAAACATCCATTTTAGATGCTATGGTGTACGCTTTATATGGTGAGCCTAGTGGAGAAGCGCGGAAAACCGATGCTATCCGCAGCGATTTTGCTGAACCTGAGCGGATGACACGCGTGTAGACTTTTCCTTTGCTCATCGGAGATGCTCGATACCGTGTTGAAAGACTACCAAAACAAATGGTAGCAAAAAAACGCGGTACAGGTATGCGCGGAACAGAACGCTAGTGCCACTGTCTATGAAATGAAAGCTGGTGAGTGGAAGGTTATCGCTACCTCTGCGGCTGACATTCGCGACACGATTCAACGAATCATAGGTTTTCGGAAGGATCAATTTTTACAAGTGGTTCTATTGCCACAAGGGGAATTCAGAAAACTCCTTGTCGCCTCTACAAATGAACGGGAGGAATTACTACATACGCTCTTTAGAACAGAGTTATATCGAAAACTACAAGAGGCTCTTAAATCAGCTTATGATGACGAAAAAGCTGGCATTGAAGAAAATTTGATGAAACAAACGGCGTTGATACAGTCTATTCCTCACGATGAAGAGACTCCAGTGCTAACTGTCGAACATGTACGTGAACTGTTATCTAATCGAGTACCACATCGTGATGTACTTGTAGTAGAACGAGATAGGGCTGTAAATGAGGTAGAACAATTTAATGCCTTGCGTAAGGAGTGGGCCCTATATAACCAAGCGCAACAATCTCTAGCACAGGCTACATCTCAATTAGATTTGGTGAAAGCTAAAGAACCTGAGTGCACACAATTGCGTGAAAAGGTTCAATTCCTCAATTCCTTATCTCCAGTTCATGCATTGTATCAACAATACATTGATAAACAGTCTAGTTTAACAACATTAGAACGGGCACTGTCCGATGCAGAAAAAAGTGTGGACACTGCTACTCAACATGAGACTAACTGTATAGAGGTTCATGAAGCGTTAGAATCTCAAGCTGAAACGATACAATCTAAGAGGACTACTTTGGCTCAACTCCAACAACAGTCTGAAAAGTTTGATGAGTTAGGATTGTTGAAAAAAAAGATGTCTACACTACGTGGTAATGTAAAACAATTGGATAGTAAAAAGAGTGAAGCTGACCTAGAGATACAACGCCAGCTCATCAAACAGATAGAAGTAGATGTTGAGGGTTTACGTAAACGCTTTCAAGAGAATAGTACACTACTGGAGCAGGTTCCTGTTATTCAAGAACAGCTTAATCATGTGCACAGATATTCTGAGTTGGTAGAAGAAATTAGTCAGGTTCAAAAAGAAATCGACATTAAGGATGAGACCTTAGCAGCTCTTGATAAAACAGTGAAAGAGGCGAAGGTACATTTAGAGCGGCTAGAGCATTTAATGCAAGAAGGGCGCGCGTATGAACTGGTTCCTTTCGTAAAAGAAGATGAGCCTTGCCCAGTATGTGGCTCTACAGAACATCCTCATTTAGCAACTAAGCCAGAATTATATCCTACCAAGGATGAGGTTGAAGCTGCTCGAGGTATTCGTGATAAAGCGTTACAACAACAAGCGAATGAAGTTGGTCAAAGGGATGCGTTAGTGGGGCGGATGTATGAATTATCTAAGCATATGGACGCACAAGTTTCGATTCTTCAGTCCTCTATAGATGGTTTTTCTAAGGAAAATTTTGTATCGCTTCAACAAGTTCTGTTATCTCAAATGGAACGATTCAAAACGTTACGTGGTGAATCTGAACAGCTAGGTAAGACTATTTCTGATGCGGAGCGTAGGTTAAGCACCGCTAAGGATACGTTGGCTAAATCAGAACTTGCACATAATGAATTGCTTAAAGCATTGCATGAACTAGAGATTAGTATCAGTTCTGTACAAGCAAAAATAGATTCCTTATCAGAGTCGTTGCCTACTACGGATATAGAGTTGTGGCGTAAGCAAGTGACATTCTTAGCGTCAGAAATTAAAGAGTATGATGCGCAGTTAACAGTGACTACAAAACAATTAGAGGAGGCTCGAGGGCAGCTAAGTGCTAAACGAGGTCGACTAGAAATCTTATCTTCTCAAGTAAAAGAAGAACAAAAGAATCTAGATTCGCTCCATGGGGAATATATACAGTCATTGCAATCTATATCGTTAAGTGAAATTGATTTTGTAGAAGCATTGAGTGACTTTAATGCGTTAGAGGATTTTAAATCTAAGTTATATGACTTGGAAGAGGCCTTTAGTACAGCACAAGCTGTATATGATGCGGCACTAAAGACTACGGAGACTGTGGTTAAACCTAGCGATACCGTTTCGGATGAAGTATATGATGCAGCGGTAGAACGTCGTGATACATTGGTGGGCCATTTAGCGGCTTGGGATAAAGAAACACAGCATATAGAAACTACACTTGCTTCACTAGAGGAAATTGAATCGGCTATGGGTGGAGGCCCGAGAGAAGGTAGCCTTCTTAAGTCGATTGAATGATCTCGCTAATGGGGGTGAACAAGGTTTTAAAAATGTCACCTTTGAGCGCTATGTATTGGGGGCCATTTTAGATGAGGTTGTGTATGCAGCCAATTTACGTCTTCAAAAGATGAGCCGTAGCCGTTACTCTTTGGAGCGTTCAGACTATACCGGTGGCGGCCGTGGTAAGCAAGGCCTTGATTTGGCCGTAATGGACGCTTTCACAGGACAATCTAGACCTGCGAATACCTTGTCTGGTGGTGAAACATTCTTGGCCTCTATGGCCCTTGCCTTAGGTCTTGCCGACGTGATTCAAAGTTATGCCGGTGGTATTCATATGGATACGATGTTCATTGATGAAGGGTTTGGTACACTTGATCCTGATACATTGGAGCTCGCTATGGAAACCTTGGTACAACTACAATCATCGGGGCGCCTTATCGGCATGATCTCCCATGTACCTGAGTTAAAGACGCGTATACCTGCCCACTTAGAAGTCACACGTGGTGATGAAGGTAGTACGGCAAAATTTGTGATTAACTAGCTATAAATTTGCCAAATGTGATACTATTAAAAGAGGATAATTCCTACAAAAATATATTGTATTTACATAAGGAGGTCCTATGAAGTTTTCATTTGCTCATAATAATATAAATGTTAAGGATCTTGATAAGAAGTTTAGCCTTTCTATAAAGAGGCCTTACTGCTTGAAGAGGCTCGTCGCTTGGAAGACCCAAGCGGTTCTTTTACCCTTGTATATTTAAAAAGTCCATATACGGCGCATGAATTAGAACTTACATGGTTGCGCGATTGGGATCGCCCTTATAATTTAGGGGATAATGAATTCCACTTGGCATTTTATGTAGATGACTACGAAGCAGCTCTAAAAAAACATAAAGAGATGGGTGTTGTAGCCTATGAAAATGCCGACATGGGTATTTATTTTATCGCTGATCCTGATGGATATTGGACAGAAATCATTCCGGCGGGGAAATATTAATGGAATATATGTTAACCCGTTTGGAGTGGTTGGTTGGTCCTGATAAGATCCAAACATTAAGGGATACATCTATTGCACTCTTTGGTGTTGGTGGCGTCGGTGGTGGGGCCCTTGAGGCTCTAGTACGTGCAGGGGTTGGGCGGATCGTTCTTATCGATGGAGACTCTATAGCACCTAGTAATTTGAATCGTCAAATGATTACGACACATGACACCATTGGAGAACGTAAGGTTGAGGTCGCAAAGGCGCGAGCTCTTTCTATCAATCCTGATGTAGTGATAGAAACTCATGATATTATGTATACTGAGGAGAAATATCCTGAATTTATTCAAAGCTTGAACGTTGATTATGTGATCGATGCCATTGATATGGTAACGGCGAAAACTCAATATTATCGAGGTTTGCCAACGTGAAAGTATCCCCGTTATTTCCTGTATGGGCGGCGGTAATCGCTTTTACCCGGAGAAACTAATGATTGCAGATATCAATAAGTCTCATACATGTCCTCTTTGGCACGCGTTATGCGCCGGGAGTTAAAAAAACGGGGCATAAAAAAACAATTAGTTTTATTTTCTACAGAAAAACCGACAAAGCCACAGTTCCGCGGCGGAAGCAACAAGCCCAGGAACATGTAGTTTTGTGCCACCAGTGGCAGGTTTTATATTAGCAGCCCATGTGCTGCGTACAATTTTGGAGGTACCTGAACAATGAAAAAAGCAAAAATCCATATGGCTGACGGCGGCGATATTGTAATTGAATTATTTGATAAAGAAGCACCTGGCACAGTACAAAACTTTATTGACTTGATTAATAAAGGTTTCTACAATGGTCTTCGTTTCCACCGTGTAATTCCTGGATTCGTAGCGCAAGGTGGTTGCCCTAATGGCAATGGTACAGGCGGTCCTGGTTACACAATTAAAGACGAATTGATTGGCAATCCTCATAAACACGAACGCGGTGCGTTGTCCATGGCTCACCGTGGTCCTAATACTGGTGGTAGCCAATTCTTTATCGTATACGAACCACAACCTCATTTAGATGGTGTACATACTGTGTTTGGTAAAGTAATTGAAGGCATGGATGTAGTTGATGGTATCCATCAAGGCGATATCATGGAAACCGTGGAAGTAATTGAAGGTTAATCTCATGAATGATGTGTCTGTTAAACATCCGGAGTGGCTTGATATCGATGTAAATGGAACCATATCACACGGCTATGATCAAGAATGGTTTAATGATGAATGGCAACGTTTGTCTGGTTGTGGCCCTACATCGGCTACACAGGTATTGAGTTATTCTGAATTTCGAGATGGCCTATTAGATGTGTCTACTACGGCGAATCAATCATTAGCATTAGAACGTATGAATGTCGTGTGGAACTATGTAAAACCAAGATTTGGTGGTGGCGTTTATAAAACGCAATGGATGGAACGCGGCCTTAGTCGTTTGTTTGATGATAAGAATTTGCCTTATGAGGTACACATGCTTAATGTATCTCCCTTTTCTGCATCCCGCGTAGAAGTAGAAGCGGCGGCGCAGTTTATTCACGATGCATTATCACAGGATGTTCCTGTAGCGTTCTTAAATCGCCATAAAGGTAAAGAACCTGCGCTTTATACATGGCATTGGGTGCCTATTTATAAGATGTTCATGGATGGTGATGATATTCGTTGCGGTATTTTTGATGAAGGGGAAATCCGTGATTTCTCACTAGTTCATTGGTTGCAAGATACCATCCTTGGCGGTGGATTCTGTTATATAACTAAGAAATAATATTAGTATTATGAGAGCGATGGTGAAAGCTATCGCTCTACCTATATAGGAGGTTATTATGAGTCAATGGATTACAGAAGAGCAAACACCTCATTTACGTCTCAGTGCTGAAGCAGAAGAGGTGCTTTATTCTGGTGAATCTGAATTTCAAAAAATTGAAGTATTTAAGTCTAAAGAATATGGCACGATGCTTGCATTAGATGGTGTATTCCAAACATCTGAACGGGAGGAGTTTATCTACCATGAAATGATTGCTCATGTACCATTGTTTTTGCATCCAAATCCAGAACGGGTACTCATTATCGGTGGCGGTGATGGCGGTGTAGCTAGAGAATGCGTACGCCATGATTGCGTTAAAGAAGTTACCATGGTTGAGATTGATGGTAAAGTTGTAGAATTGGCAGCAAAACAATACTTACCTACTATTTCTAAGGCTATGATTGAAAACAATCCTAAGTTAACAGTAAAGATTGGTGACGGTATTGGCTTTATATTGAAGATTACCATGATATCGATCCGATCGATAAAGTTTGAAGCTCTAAAAGCAGATGGTCTATTTGTGCAACAAACCGAATCTCCTATGCTTCATCAACCACTTGTTGAGAAGGTATTTGGTTATGTAAACAATCATTTCCCAATCGCTCGTTTGTACACCGCATACATTCCAATCTATCCGGCTGGGATGCATTGCTTTACGATTGGATCTAAAGAATACGACCCATTAACATGGGAACCAAATCGTGAACAAAACTTTGAAACTAAGTACTATAACAAGGATATTCAAAAGGCTGCGTTTGCATTACCAAATTTTGTAAAAAACTATTTGCCAAATAAATAATTTATATGTATAATAGGGAAGCACCATTCGTTAAGAAATATTTTAACGGTGGTACTTCCTTTTTATTAGGATGTGAAAAGGTTTTATATTAGAAGTATATGGCTTGTTAATTTCAAAACTGAAAGTTAAATGAAATTAGAAAAAGTTATTGACACAAATTTCTAAAACAGATATAATTCTCTTTGTTACGAAGACAGTGTCTTCGATACCTACAAGGTGGTGGGTATGGTGAAGCGGTTAACACGGCGGATTGTGGCTCCGTTACGCGTGGGTTCGATCCCCACTACTCACCCCATAACCTACACATCGTAATCATTGTAGGGGTGTCGCCAAGTGGTAAGGCAACGGACTTTGACTCCGTTATGCGCTGGTTCGATCCCAGCCACCCCTGCCAACATGGTTCATTAGCTCAGTTGGTAGAGCACCTGACTTTTAATCAGGGTGTCCCGCGTTCGAGTCGCGGATGAGCCACCAAATAAAACTCACAAACGAAAGTTTGTGAGTTTTCTATCTCTAATTTTAGAGAATTTGGTTATGATGCTAAGTATATTGTGGAGACACAAGTGGTCAAAAATAAAACAACTTTTCTAAAAAAGTGGTTGACGTTTTATGAGATGACTGATATACTTTAAAAAGTCGTTAGAACGTTAAAACTTCTAATGTACAGATCTTTGAAAACTGAACAATGATAGGTAATCAATCATATGATTGAACATAAGAGTGCGGGTTTTGACATAGTCAAAACCAACCATAATTCAAAGTTACTTAAATGTAACGACAACAAATATTGAGCTACTCAAATAGCTTCAAGATATCTTGGAGAGTTTGATCCTGGCTCAGGACGAACGCTGGCGGCGTGCTTAACACATGCAAGTCGAACGAAGAGCGATGGAAGCTTGCTTCTATCAATCTTAGTGGCGAACGGGTGAGTAACGCGTAATCAACCTACCCTTCAGAGGGGACAACAGTTGGAAACGACTGCTAATACCGCATACGATTCAATCTCGGCATCGAGACTGGATGAAAGGTGGCCTCTATTTATAAGCTATCACTGAAGGAGGGATTGCGTCTGATTAGCTAGTTGGAGGGGTAACGGCCCACCAAGGCGATGATCAGTAGCCGGTCTGAGAGGATGAACGGCCACATTGGGACTGAGACACGGCCCAGACTCCTACGGAGGCAGCAGGGGAATCTTCCGCAATGGACGAAAGTCTGACGGAGCAACGCCGCGTGAGTGATGACGGCCTTCTGTAAAGCTCTGTTAATCGGGACGAAATGGTCTTGTGCGAATAGTGAGGATTTGACGGTACCGGAATAGAAAGCCACGGCTAACTACGCCAGCAGCCGCGGTAATACGTAGGTGGCAAGCGTTGTCCGGAATTATTGGGCGTAAAGCGCGCGCAGGCGGATTGGTCAGTCTGTTAAAAGTTCGGGGCTTAACCCCGTGATGGGATGGAAACTGCCAATCTAGAGTATCGGAGAGGAAAGTGGAATCTCTAGTGTAGCGGTGAAATGCGTAGATATTAGGAAGAACACCAGTGGCGAAGGCGACTCTGACGAAAACTGACGCTGAGGCGCGAAAGCCAGGGGAGCGAACGGGATTAGATACCCCGGTAGTCCTGGCCGTAAACGATGGGTACTAGGTGTAGGAGGTATCGACCCCTTCTGTGCCGGAGTTAACGCAATAAGTACCCCGCCTGGGGAGTACGACCGCAAGGTTGAAACTCAAAGGAATTGACGGGCCCGCACAAGCGGTGGAGTGTGGTTTAATTCGACGCAACGCGAAGAACCTTACCAGGCCTTGACATTGATGGACAGAACTAGAGATAGTTCCTCTCTTCGGAAGCCAGAAAACAGGTGGTGCACGGTTGTCGTCAGCTCGTGTCGTGAGATGTTGGGTTAAGTCCCGCAACGAGCGCAACCCCTATCTTATGTTGCCAGCACTTCGGGTGGGAACTCATGAGAGACTGCCGCAGACAATGCGGAGGAAGCGGGGATGACGTCAAATCATCATGCCCCTTATGACCCTGGGCTACACGTACTACAATGGGAGTTAATAGACGGAAGCGAAACCGCGAGGTGGAGCAAACCCGAGAAACACTCTCAGTCGGATCGTAGGCTGCAACTCGCCTACGTAAAGTCGGAATCGCTAGTAATCGCAGGTCAGCATACTGCGGTGAATACGTTCCCGGGCATTGTACACACCGCCCGTCACACCACGAAAGTCGGAAGTGCCCAAAGCCGGTGGGGTAACCTTCGGAGCCAGCCGTCTAAGGTAAAGTCGATGATTGTGAAGTCGTAACAAGGTAGCCGTATCGGAAGGTGCGGCTGGATCACCTCCTTCTAGGAGACATACACCGAGCCAAGAGCTTGGATGTCACTTAGGTCGACACTTTGGCAGTAGACCAGCATATGCGCTAGCTGTACTTACAACCTACATTGTTCGGTTTTGAGAGATAAAGACTCTCAATTCTACAGATATGGGCCTATAGCTCAGCTGGTTAGAGCGCACGCCTGATAAGCGTGAGGTCGGTGGTTCGAGTCCACCTAGGCCCACCAGTTGGCTCATATTACTTGAAATACACATTGTGTAGAGTACAGACAAAAGAGCTAAACATAGGTATAACTTTAAAAAGATAACGGATTCTTCGGAATGGATTATCGAGACTAAAGCGTAACCACTCATGGGGGCGTAGCTCAGTTGGGAGAGCACCTGCCTTGCAAGCAGGTCAGGAGTCGAATCTCCGTCTCCACCATTTAGTATTTGACAGCTAGTCTGTTTTGTACTAAAATAACTAAGCTGATTTAACAATCAGTTACAATTTAATAGATTTCGATGGATATCTAGGCGCGTGATGAGTTGAACGTCGTCGCCGCGTAATGGTAATTACGCAAGACAAGTGAAGCGAATGCAACGACGATAGACGCGAAATATATGAATTGTTTGTTCTTTGAAAACTGCATAGAAGATAATTATTATATTTGTAAGGTCATCTCTTAGAATTTCTAAGTAGGTTGACCCGAGCACATAGGAAATAATTCTCTGACTTATGGTGACGTACATGTGAAAATGTACGGCTACAAAATAAACGACAATGTATCTAATGCATGTCTAAAAATCAAATTGATTTTCGTCAGAATTTGATGAATATCGAGGCGTACCAATGAAGCGAAATCGCCGCGTATTTGTATACGCAAGATGAGCTGAATGCAGTACAACGAAGATAGTCGCAAATTATGGCGCAAAATAAGTAAAGATTTTAAGGGCGTACGGCGGATGCCTTGGCGATATCAGCCGAAGAAGGACGCGGTAAGCTGCGATAAGCTACGGAGAGGTGCAAGCAACCTGTTGACCCGTAGATTTCCGAATGGGGGAACCCGGCAGTGGTTATGCACTGTCACCCATACCTTTGAGTATGAGGAGGGCACCTGGGGAACTGAAACATCTAATTACCCAGAGGAAAAGTAATCAAACGAGATTTTCTTAGTAGCGGCGAGCGAACGGGAAAGAGGCCAAACCGAGCGGGCAACCGCATCGGGGTTGAGGACAGTCATCAAGTGAAATGAGGTAGAAGAATCGAGCTGTAA